>Ga0302320_10003209_pt1 | contig 38178 bp, 28 predicted proteins | sample Bog_T0_3_FD_202130 | JGI IMG/M metagenome (GOLD analysis project Ga0302320, IMG submission 202130) | Peat permafrost microbial communities from Stordalen Mire near Abisko, Sweden - Bog_T0_3 | ecosystem: Environmental > Terrestrial > Soil > Wetlands > Peat | place: Sweden: Abisko, Stordalen Mire... | reverse complement strand
TTCTGCATCGCGTAGTGCCTTTCTTTTTGTTTACAACCTTGCTCGTAGCAGGGGATTAAGGCCCTACGCGATTCCTATTTCGGGAAATATCCGGGCTAAGGGACCGGGAAGCTCCGATCACTGCACTGAGTCCGGGTCAACGGCCTCCTGTTGGGGGCCCCGCGACAGGACGCTTGCAGTCATCAAGTGGTCTGTCCGGTTTTCCCGCTCTCCCGCGTTCCTGGCAAACGACCCGACAGGCCTGTTCGGTCGAAACCCCACACCGTAACCCCCGGATTCCTGGCCCAACGCCATGGGCCCTGCGCGTTGCCGCTCACGGCGCGCTGGTGAGGAAACGTGCGTGGAATGTCTGCCCGGCGGCGCCAGCGACGCGGAATGATAGCCGTATCGTCGGTGAAAGACGGTCAATGGCCACTCCGGGATCGGCGAAAACCAGCTTAAGCGCGGACGCGGCCAATTCCAATGTGATAGCTGTACTGTTGACCTGCGTCGGGTCGCTCACCGCAACGTCCAAGAAGGACCCCTTGGTCTGAAGAAGAACACTGGCCATTCTGTCCGCCGTGATGATCCCGATCGCTGAGCGCCCATCACTCCAGAAGTTCGCCGCCGTCAGGCCAAGCGAGTCCACGCGCACGGCCTGGATTCGATCGGTATTTGCCAGTATCTCCACTCTCGGGTGCTTGGCATAGTCGGAGACCCGCGCCGCGCTGTATCCGGGCAGCAGCACATACGCATACGTGGCTCCGGCTGGATTCGTTCCGTGGGAAAGCCAGAGTGTAAGATAGTTACGGGATACGGTCTTCGTGGTTTCGTTCCAAACGCCCGACCTTGCCTCCCGCAGTCCATACAGCCTGACGGAAACCGGGAAAAAATAGCCAATATCCGCACCTTCCGTCGGGCCCGCCAGGTGAGCCCAGGTCACCTCGCGCATAGCCTCTGACCCGCCCAGCGCTCCGGTCTTTCGCGCGCCGTTCACCGTGAGCGCCGTGTCGCCGCCACCATGCAGGAGGCGGTTTTCGACCACGGTCTCGATCGGCCGAGAATCGCCGCTGCAGATGCCGCTGCCCAGACAGACAACCTCCCTGTCGAACATGAACCATGACTTCTTCGCCGTGAGCGTGCTCCCCCACGCCCGGAGTTGCATTCCCGCCGCCCCGTAGGCGCCGAGCGACGCACCGCCGACCCAGGTCGTCGCAGGGGCCTCGCTTTGCCCTGATACGGGCTCGCGCACCTGACCCACATCGATCGTGGTGGCGGGAAGGCGGCGCGGATCAACGGTCGGCCAGAAGTCGTCGTCGAACTGCGTCAAATCGGAATTGTAGAGGTAAAGCATGCCTTCGCCCGTGTGCCAGCCGTCCACATTCTCGCCGTGGATGCTCTCGTAGGTGAAAACGCGGCCGGAGGACATGCTAAGTCCAAGGCCAAAACCCGGGGCCAGGTGAACCACGCGATCCATCCCGGCAAAGACGAAATTCCCGATGAGCTCCCCTCGGGGCTTCACGGTTGGGTCGGCCATCAGTTGCCGCACGGCGCCCTTGAGTCCGAGGGGTGCGGTCTCGACGAAGTCGAGAGAGGTGTCCGCCCCGGCCCAGTACTTGAGCATCGATCGCATTCGGGCGGCGTCCGCCTCCGGGGCGAACTGGGAGATCAGGAGGATATTCTGCATCATGGCGTGCCCGATGGCGTGCTCGGAGGCGGATTTGCGGGAGATCTCCCGGCCCTGAACCATGGCCATCACGCCGCCGCGATAAATCACCGGCTCCAGAGCAGTGAAGACGAGCCGATAAAGATTTGCCAGGTTTGGGTCGGTGACCTTCCAGGAGGAACCCGAGGCGCTTTCCCTGTTGGGACCGTTGAGAAGCGCGAGCACCGGCGCGAGCCGGCCAAGCAAAGAGGCGCCATAGCCTCCCGTGTAGGGGTGACCCCGATGCTGAATGAATGAGCCGTCGGCGTAGTAGCCGTCGCCATGCTTCACGTAGACGAAGAGCTCGCTGAACGCATCGCGCGCGGCGATGAGCTTCGCACGGTCCTTCACGATGATGCCGCGGATCGTCACAATATGTATTTTCCACATGCGGTTGGCAGCGGTGAAAGACCACACGGTGCCGCCGGGCGCGGGCGTCGTCGCCGAAGGGGTGAACTTGTCCACGGCCCGCATGTAGTTGGCGATCTGGGCAGCGCCCAGTTCATCAAACATCAGGGCCGTTGTGTCGACGAGCTCGGCAGGCGCACCGATTTCGAGGTGCCACCACTCGTCGTGCATCGGTGTTTTCTCATTGTAACGATTCGCATAAACCCAATCGAGGCCGCGGACAATGTCGGCCTCCAGCGCCGCGTTGCCCTTCAGGCTTGATCCCTGAGTCGCGTAGGCCAGCGCCATTGTCTTAAGGCGCCCATAGCTCTCTGTGATGTGGCCCGTATCGGTGGCGCTGGCCAGGTCGGACCAGAGAAAGGCGCGGGTTGGCGATTTGTCCATCGTCGACCAGTAGGAGTCTGCCAGGGAGCTGAGGCTGCTGATGGAGGAAGCAACGGCGGGATCCGTCACATCCAAGTGACTGCCGCCCGTGAGCATCTCCGCCCACTTCTCCCGCAGGACGTCGAACTCGTCCGCCCGGCAGGTGTGAATCCAACCGACCAGATTGAGCGCCAGGCCCAGGCTGCCGCACCGAACGAAAAGCGCCATGCCTGAGGCACTGCGTGCCGCCGCTTTGCAGCATTGCCAAAGGACGGAGAATCTGTGCGGGTAGGTCATAGGCGGGAGGCGTCAGAACAGAGCGGCACCGCAGGCTGGGGCGGCTATTGGTCTGCCGCTATCCGAAGACATTGTCGAGAGCGCGGCCTCCCGAGCCAGGTGCCCGGGTATGATCTCGCACGCTGTCCCGCGCGGCAATCGAACGCTGGGTCAGCTCCGTGCGATCGTAGCCTGCCGGAACCGCCTCTGGCCGGGCGTCTCCGGCCCGCTCTCGTAGGCTGCTGTCGCGCGTCTCATCAAGCGCAACCGGCTCCGCCGAGACGGTTCGATCCCAGGCTGCTCATTGCGCCCTGAGGTTTCGTGAGGTCGTGCCGGCGCGGTAGGTCACTGGCACCTGCCAGTCGGCGTACTTCGGATCCAGGGCCCTCATCGCCTTGACGACCTCCTGCCGGAAGGTGTTCTCGATCAGGCTTCCCTGTCCCGGCCAGATCTTGAAGTGAACGCGCACAAAGCTCCACGGGCCGCCCTGCGAAGTCTCGACCTCGCCGATGATGGGCTCGCTAAGGATGATCGCCCCGAACTGGGCCCACATGCCCATGGCGATGCTTTCGATGACCTCGGCCCCCTTTCCTACGGCGCCCGCGCCCGGGACCTGCACGTCCGCATAGGCGTCGACGCCCCCGTGCGGAAACCGGCTGACGTTCCCGATGGTCCTGTTGGGGATGAAGACCTTCTGGTTGTAGAAGTTCACGACCTTGGTGAACCGCATCCCGATCTCCTCCACCCGGCCTATCACGCTTGTCGTCGTCCCGACGACCTCGACCATGTCGTTCACATCGATCGCGTCCCAGAGGATCAGGGTGAGCCCGATCACGATGTCCTGGACCAGCCCCTGCGAGCCGAAGCTTATGGCGAGGCCAAGCACGGAGGCGCTCGCCAGGTAGGTGGTCAGGCTGAAGCCGACCTCCTGAAGGATCAGGCCGATCGCGGCAAAATAGATGACAAAGATAATCCCGCTCACGACGAGCCGGCTGACCGTCACGAACTTCGGCTTCTGCGCCACGGCGCCGAGGCGGCCCTTCTGGCCGTGGCTCCGGATCAGGAGCCATTCGCTCACATGCCGGATGAGCTTCACCGCAACGTGCACGAGGACCGCCAGCAGGACAATGATGAGGATCCGGATGCCGATGGACGATTCGTGCACGAAGAAGCTGCCGTAGATCCGGCCGGCGAGCGTGTCGCGCGACTGGGCCAGGAGCGGAAGGGGGGCGTGGGTGTTCATGGTCTTCGGCTGGCAGCGTGTGTCTTGCCCGGTTTGCAGGGCCAAACCCGGGGGCTCACAGCCTCTCGATGTGCGTACCGCATCAGACGGCGGTGACGTGAAGGCGGACGTCGATGTTCCCCCGCACCGCGTTTGAGTACGGGCACAGAAGGTCGGCCGTCTCGATCAGCTGGCGCGCCTGGTCCTCGGGAAGGCCCCGCACGTCGACAAAGATGTCGATGTCGAGCGCGTAGCCGCCCGCGGCAATCTGGCCGATGCCGACCTCGACGGTGGTCTTCGTGCCGGCCGGCGCCACCTTGATGCGCTTGGCGGCCGCCTGCAGCGCGCTGTCAAAGCAGGCCGCATAAGCGGTTGCGAAGAGCTGCTCCGGATTTGTGCCGGCCTTTCCCGAGCCCGGCTCCGAAAGATTGACCGAAAGGGCGCCGTCGTCGGTCTGTGAATGACCCGAACGGCCGCCCTCGGCGGTGGAGCGCGCTTTGTAAAGAATCTTCATGATCATGTGTCGGGTTAGGGCTTTTCGGGTCTGTCGTTGGCAGTCTTGGCCTTTGGCTGATTGCGTTTCCTCGGTCGTCGATGGCGGGGCACCGGAGACGGCCTGTCTCAATCGGGCCGGCCGCGGCCGCAGACGCGGAACGAGGGGCGCGAGGCGATCACTTGAATGCCTTGATCAGCGCCTCAAACTCCACCCGCGGGGATTTGTCGTGCGGCGTCACGGCCGGAATCTTCCGGTCGATCCCCAGGAGCTCATAGACCGCCATCTGGGCGGCGCGCACGGAATACTCCACCGTGAAGACCACGTCGTCGGGAATCTCGACGAACTGGCTGATGAACCCGAGATTCCTTGTCCCGCGCGGCACGGGTGGGGGCCGATCGCCTCGGGCCCGCGGCATGAACATGCTTGTGATGTAGGGCATCCGGCAGGGGATGCAGTTGGCCGACTCGAAGATCTCCTCGTCGAAACGCAGGTGACCGCACAGCTCCCTCAGGATCTCCGAGCCGTTGCACTCGGCCATCGGTTTTGGAACGAAATCGCCGACCCGGTCCGGAAACAGCGAATAACCCCAGAACACCTGCACGCCGGCGGGTTGGTTTGGAAAGTGCGGCTGGTGGGCCAGCACGATGGACATCAGCCAATTCGAGTCCTTGAACGTCACCAGCCCGCCGATGCCGGCCTCGTTGCCGCTGAATTGGCTCATCGCGTCGAAGAATCCGGGGTTCTTCAGCGTGACGGTGAAGGACTCCCAGCTCGACTGCGCGATGCAGCGGTTGAAGGCAGAGGGATTGCCGAACTGCGGCCGCCCCTCCGCCAGCTCTTCCCACAGCGCCCAGCCGCCGGTGCCTCCCTTGGTCAGCCTTCTGGGCGCGGTCGTCATCGAACCCAGGCTCGACGCGTCGGTCATGGATCCGTTCTGAAGGAAGACCAGGTCACCGCCATTTACCGCGATTACCGCGGCTTCCTCCCGGATCAAGCAACGGATGCCCGTGACGGCCAGTTTGCCGTCTTCGGTCGTGTGGTCCAGGCCGGTCACCTTGCAGTCCGTGACCAAGTGGACGCCCCGCGCAGCCAGCCAGGTCTGCAGGGGCAGCACAAGGGAGTCATACTGGTTATAGATCGTCCGCTTGACGCCAGCGAGGGTCTCAATGCGCGTGAATTCCAGCATGAAGCGGTGCAGGTAGCGCCTGAACTCGACGGCGCTGTGCCAGGGCTGGAAGGCGAAGGTGGTGGCCCACATGAACCAGAATTCGGTCTGGAAGAACCCGGGCGAGAGCCAGTCGGTGATCCGGCTCGCGCCCATTGCCTCCTCGTCGGCGTTGGCGAGCTTCACCAGTTCGATCCGGTCGCGCATCGAGAATCCCATCGAGGCCACGGGGACTTTCGCGCGGTTGTCGTCGACCAGCCGCGCCAGCGAATGCGCCTTGTGCCTCTCATTGAACTCGACGGTCTCGTCGTACACCGTCCTGCCCGCGGTGATCAGCGAGGGGATCGATTTGAAAAGGTCCCATGTGCACTCGTAGTTATCGGTGGTCATCATGCGCCCGCCGCGCAATGAGTACCCGCCCGCCGGCTCACCGGCGCCATCGAGGCTTCCGCCCATCACGGGCGCCGCCTCAAGGATCGAGATGCTCTTGCCCGGGATCCCTCCGTCGCGCATCATGAAGGCGGCCGCCGCAAGGGATCCGATCCCGCCGCCCACGAGGTAGGCCTTTGATGTAGGGTCCATTTTCTCGGTCATCGAGGATGCGCTTGCGGGCCGGCCCACGCTATGGGGTGTAACCCCCGGGCGGCGCCCGGGTGGCGAACCACGCCTGGGGCCCATGCGCCATTTCCGGCCTTCATGGCACGACGACGGCCGCGCCTTCGAAGCGGCCGGCACGAAGGTCGGCCAGGGCCTGGTTGGCGTCCTTCAGAGGATATCGAGTGGTTTGCGTGACGATGCCGACCGTCGGTGCGAGGCGCAGGAAATCGATTCCGTCCTGGCGCGTGAGATTAGCGACCGAAACGAGCTGCCGCTCTTCCCACAGCAGCCGGTAGGGGAAGCTCGGGATGTCGCTCATATGGATCCCCGCGCAAACGACGCGGCCGCCCTTGCGGACCGCCTTTAGCGCCAGGGGCACGAGATCGCCCGCGGTGGCAAAGATGATCGCGGCATCCAGCGGCTCCGGAGGCATTTCGTCCGACCCGCCGGCCCAGACTGCGCCGAGCCTCCTTGCGAAGGCCTGGGTTGCGCCGTCCCCGGGGCGCGTGAATGCGAACACCGAGCGCCCCTGCCACTTGGCGACTTGCGCGAGGATGTGGGCCGCGGCGCCGAAGCCATACAGCCCCAGCTTCTTGCCCGCGCCCGCGATCACCAGCGACCTCCAGCCGATAAGCCCCGCGCAGAGCAAGGGGGCGAGCGCCACGTCGCTGCCGGTCTCGCCCAGCGGAAAGGCAAAGCGCGCGTCGGCGATCGTCGCCGTCGCGAAGCCGCCATCGCGCGTGTACCCCGTGAAGAGAGGGTGATCGCAGAGGTTCTCCTGGCCTCCTGCGCAGTAGGGGCAAACGCCGCAGGTGTGGCCGAGCCAGGGAATGCCGACGCGCTCCCCCAAGCTCAGCCCTTCGACGCCGGCCCCGATCGCGTCAATGCGGCCGACAACCTCGTGCCCGGGGATGATCGGCACCCTCGGATCGGGAAGCTCGCCGTCGACGACGTGCAGGTCGGTGCGGCAGACGCCGCAGGCGGAAACCTTCACCCGAATCTCCCCCGGGCCGGGCTGACAGTCGTCCAGTTCGGTCCATTCAAGGGCGCTACGAAGCTTCCTTAGCACCATCGCATGCATGGGCCGCCAGGTGTCCAGGCGCGGGCGCCTAGGCCGGCGCGTCGCCCGTTGCGATGCGCACCAGCTTCTTGTTCACGAACTGCTGGATTCCCATGCTTCCGAGTTCGCGCCCGTAGCCGGAGTCCTTGATGCCGCCGAACGGCAGGGCGGCGTCCGACCAGTCGATATTGTTGATGAACATCATGCCGGTGTCCACGCGGCTCGCAACGCGCCTTCCGCGGGCAACGTCCCGGGTGAAGACCGATCCGCCCAGTCCGAAGTCGGAGTCGTTTGCGAGTGCGACGGCGTCATCCTCGCTCTTGACTCGGAAGAACAGAACCACCGGCCCGAAGAACTCCTCCCTGAATGCGGGGTTGCCCGGCGTGACGTCGGTCAGGATCGTTGTCTCCATGAACGATCCCGGCCGGTTGATGCGCTTGCCGCCCATCAGCACCTTGGCGCCATGGGCCACCGCGCCGTCGACCTGCTTTACGAGATCCACGAGCGCGGATTCGGTGGACAGGGGGCCCTTTGTGGTCCTCTCGTCCATCGGGTCGCCGGGCTGGAGCGCCTCGAGCGCTGCCTGAAACTTCTCGAGGAACTTGTCGGCGACCTTCTCATTCACGATGAACCGCTTGGCCGCGCAGCACGTCTGTCCCTGGTTGTACATCCGTCCCCAGACGGCCCACTTCACGGCCTTCTCGAGGTCCGCGTCCTCAAGCACGATGAACGCATCGCTTCCGCCGAGCTCCATCGAGGACGTCTTGAGGTTCTTGCCGGACCTTGCCGCAATGCCCCTGCCGGCCGCCACGCTCCCGGTCAGGGCTACGCCCTTGATCCGGGGGTCGTCGATGACGCGGTCCGACTGTTCGTGCGAGATCAGGAGGTTGGTGTACGCCCCGGCGGGTGCGCCCGCCTCGATCCACAGCGTCTCGAAGGCGATGGCGCACTGGGGCACGCAGCCGGCATGCTTCACCACGACGACGTTTCCGGCCATCAGTTGCGGCCCGGCGACGCGCGCGAGCTGATAATAGGGGAAATTCCACGGCTCAACTCCGAAGATCACTCCGATCGGGCTGCTCTCGACATAGGCCTCTCCATGGGCCGGTTGGAGCGTCTCCGGCGCCAGGAAGCACTCGGCGTTCTTGGCGTAGTAGGCAAGGATGTCACCGCTGAACCTCACCTCGCCGCGGGCCTCGTTTATCAGCTTGCCCATCTCTAGCGTCACCAAACGGGCGAACTCGTCCACGCGCGCGCGCAGAATCGCGCCGGCCTTTGCCACGACGGCCGCCCGCTCCGCGAAAGTCTTCTTCCGCCATGTCTCGAAGCAGGCCGCCGCGGTCTTAAGCGCGACGTCAAGCTGGTCGTCCGAGATGTCCTCGAACGTCTTTAGGGTCTTTCCGTTGTACGGGTTGATGCTTTGGTAGCTCATAGACTTGGCCTGTCTTTATTCCGATGGCGGCAGTCGGATGGGGTCTGGGAGAGGCGACGCATTCGCCGCCTTCTTGGCCGCCACGGAGGCTACCAGACCGCTCCCGGAGGGAGTATGGGGTCTTTCCCGCCCCGGTCCTTAGCCTGGCGCCTCCCCGCGCGGACACTTCGGGGGGTGCCGCCGTGTGGCCGGCCGCCAGGATCCTTGAATCCGCCAAGCCGACCGGCCGGCAGCGCGGCCCGATTTGCGGCCATGAATCGCATCGGGAGGTCCGGGTCAGTCGCTTAGGGAAACACCCTATAGTCGCGGGTGGGCCCGGAGCCTAGAGTGTGGCCGCGGGGTCCGCCGCATCCGTTCGCGCCAAACCCCGGCCGGCGAGATCGAACCAACCTTCTTATGCTTCAAAACATCCAACAGTTCTACGGGAAGAAACTCGGCGCGGTTGACGGCCACGTCGGCCACGTGAGGGACTTCTACTTTGACGACCAGACATGGAAGATCCGGTACCTGGTCGCCGACACGGGGCCGTGGCTCGCGGGACGCAAGGTGCTCCTCCCGTCCCACGCGTTTGCCCCCCATGCCTTCGAGGGTTCAGAGGCCGCCGACAACGATCTTCTGCACGTCAACCTGACCCGGAACCAGATTGAAAAGAGCCCCTCCATCGACATGCAAATGCCCATTTCGCGCCAATACGAGGAGGCCTACCACAGGCATTTCGGCTGGCCGTTTTATTGGGTGGCGGGGGGAGGCGACGACTATTTGAGCTCCGAATCCTTCACGCAGGACATGCTGCCTCGACCCGGGGACGATCCCGACCTGCGGAGCATGCAGGCCGTGACGGGCTACGCCGTGAAGGCCGCCGACGGGATCATCGGCTCGGTCAACGGCTTCATGATCAACGGGAGGGACTGGACGATCCGCGAGCTGATCGTCAAGGCCAGCCGCGAGTTTGGCGGCGACGAGATCTTTCTTCTCCCTGAAACCGTCGGACGGATCGGCTACGAGGAGGCCACCGTGTACCTCAAGGTAACGCAGGACGCCATTCGGCAGATGGTGGGCGGCAAGGTCGCAGCGACCTGAGGGCCGCGCCGCGAATCTCGCGGGCTGGTGTGCGGGTTCGGATCCGGCGTCGGTGCCCAGCCCGACGAGGCGGGGCAGCCGGCTACGACCATCCCCTGCGCAGATGCTTCAGGAAGGCTCGCTCGAAGAGGTGCTATTTTCCGCCGCGCCTGCGGTAGATGATGAAGTCCTCGGTGGCGCTGGAGAACACGAATTCGGGCAGGAATTGCGTGAGCACGGTGTGCGGGTCGTCCGTTCTGGGGTACACGACGGCGAGCGGGGCCTCCGGCAGACCCTCCCGGATATGCTTCGCGCTGGTGACAATGCCGGCATGCTCCCGGTCGAGGACGGCATAGTCGAAGTGATACATCCGCCCCTCGGCCATCACCGTTGCGAGGGGATCCTGTGCGAAATAGGTCTGCCCCGGATGCTGCCTTGAGAAGATCCAGGCCTGCTGGCTAAGGCAGCGCGGCGGCACCATCGACATGCTGGGATAGTCCGCCATCAGCCGGAGGGCGATGACTGCCGCGGCGCTGCAGGCCAGCAAGGCGGCGCCCCGCAGCACCCCGGCGCGCGGCGGGGACGGGGACCAGACGTGCGCGATCGCGACGATCGCAGCCCCCGCGAGGTAATAGACCGAGTGGATGGAATTGCGGTCGCCGCCGACCTTCATCGCGGCCATGACGCCGAGCGGGAGCATGACCAGGGCCGCCGAAATCGGCAGCGCGACGGCCTGGGCGATCCCCGGGCCCGGGCGGCCCGAGGGAGCACTCCGGGCGCCGGGCAAGAGGACCAGGAGGCACGGGACCGAGAAGCCGAGCGTGTAGCGCAGGAAATCGGCGGTCTCCGTCCACGCGGCCGCCCATGAGCCCGTCAGCTTCTGCGACGAGGGGATCGTCCACATGTTCAGGATGACGTCGCGCGGCTGCATGAGCCCGAAAACGGCGCCTGCCGCAACGGCCATGACCGCCGCGAAAAGCGCGCCGTACCGGAGCGACGTCCTCCAACCGTGGACGCACGCAAGCCAGCCGAGCTGGGCCACCACCAGGGGGGCCTCGGTCTGCTTTGTCCACGCGGCAAGCACCCCGAGAAGCGCGGCCAGCACGAGGCGCCTCGCTCCGGGCGGCGCGCCGCCCATCAGGACCAGGCACGAGCCCAGGCCCAGGGCGACCGCGATCGCGTCGGAGCAGAGCACTGACGCCATGTACCAGGTGGGATAGACCAGCAGGAGGCCGGCCGCCCCGTAGACGAAGCCCGACATCCCCGGCAGGATGGAGCCGGCCGAAAAGCGGACGCTCGCATAGAGGAGCGGGGAGAGCAGGAACACCAGGTTGATCGCTGCGGCAATGGCCAGCGCGGGCTGCGGCGAATCGGCCAGCGCGGCGGGCGACCAGAGGATCGGGGCCAGGGGACCGTGGAGCCACCCGTTGATGGGGCCTTTGTCGATCGGCGAGTAGAGCGGGTATCCGTGAAAGAGCCCGATCGTCGGGGCGAGCCGGTCGGCGCTCCAACCCCACCGGGTGTTCAATTGCAGCGTAGCCACGTAGCAATAGGCGAGAGCGCACAACAGGACCGGGATCAGGGCCCCGGCCGCCGCCTCGGGCCACAGCGCGCGCGCCGGCCGACCGGCGCGCCAGACCCGCGCCGCGGCCAGCGCGGTGACCGCGGCGAGCAAGAGCCAGTGCCAGACGGTCATGGATTCACCGGGTCGCGGCCCGCCCGATCAAATTTCCCCGGGGAAGGCGGACACGCATGAAGAAAAGGGAGGGGTGCGGGGCATAAGCCGGTCGTGGCGTTCAACTTCGATGCACGAGGCGGGGCACGGAAGCAACCCCTTGTGGGGTCGCGTGCGGAACCCCATGCCTCAGAATCCGCATACGGGGAGCCTTGGGTCGGCGCATCCAATCTTGGACGGGGCGCGGCCGGGAGGTTTGCGGCGGCCTCCCAAGTCCAAACCTGGGAAAAGCGGGCCTCGCCAAGCACATTTCCATAATCCATAATTCATCATTGATGGCGCCGATTGCCTGGGCGATCGGCATCGCGCGAGCAGCACGAATGGCTCCCCAATGAACTCCAGCTTCCGATCGGGAGGGCACGCACCCCGGGGCGGGGCCGGTTTCCGCGGGCAGACCCGGACCCTGACTGCCTCGCGCGCCCTGTTGCTGGCCTTTGGCGCCGCGATGGCCGCATTCCCCTTCGCGCGCGCGGAGCGGGACGAGGACGCGACCGCCGCGGTTGCCGGCGCCAGGGTGGTCCTCATGCAGCGCTACGTGGTCTCGGCCACGCGGATCGAGAAGAACCCCTGGCGCTATGGGTCGGTGCCGGGATTCGAGGTGCTCACCCGGGCGTCGGAGTACGACACCAACTGGCGGATCGATGCGCTCCGGCGCGGCATGTGGATCGAGGGCAGGGTCATGCCCAAGGACTGGCTCCCAGACCCGGCCGTGCCCTACACCGTTATCCTGGACGACACGGACCTGCGCGAGGTGCCCGCGGGCGAGATTCACCTGAAGCCGACCGTTCTGGGCTCACCCGCCGACGCGCTGACCTGGGGCAGCCTGTCCGAGAACACGAACCTGTCGATCGAGACGGTCGGGTCGGGCGACGGCGACACCCTCGCCATCAACAACAACCTCTACGGGGTCGAAACGGCGGCGCTGATGGACAGCACGATCAGCCTCGAGCGCCTGGGCCGCTGCACGCCGCCGCTCCCGGCGTGGCTGATCTCTGGCCTGATCGGGCGGACAAGCGGCGTCTTCCGCGAGGCCTTCGCCCTCCTCGCAGACACGGGCAACGGCGCGTTCGACCGGCCCGGTTTCGTTCGCGGGGCCGCGGGGCCCGGGACGCTCTGGGTGTCCCTGGCGGAGACCCAGCGCATGCTCAAGCTCCTCTGGCACAACGCCCATGATCCGAGCATCACGGTACCCCCGCTGCGCCTGCTCTTCGCCAAGGCGGCGCCCCCAGCGGAGCGGCTCGCGCTCTGGGAATCGGAAGCCGCGCTGTTTGCCCGCTGGGGCCTCATGGGAGAGGACGGTCCGGATTCCGAGAACCGGCGCGCATTCCTTGAGTTTGTGCGACGCGCGCAGCGCGCGCCGGTCACCGAGGAGATGTTCAAGGGCTGCTTTGGCTGCGGTTACGAGCCGATGGAGGTCAAACTGGCGGCCTTCCTCAGGAAGGTCCTGGCAAAGCCGACCTTCGTCGCATGGGACATGCCTCCCGGAGCCCAGGAGCCGGTCCGCCTCAGCGAGGCGACGTCGGACCAGATCGGGAGGATCCTCGGGGACTGGCTCCGCATGCAGGGGGACTACGAGGGCGGCACGGATCCCGAAGTGGGCGACCGGCTCCTCGGCTTGGCGGGACGGATGCTCGAACGCGCCTACCGGGAGGACAACGGCCTTCCCCCGGACGTCGCCCCGCCCGGCGGCGGCGAGCACGCGGCCGCATCGTCCCAGATCAGCACGCTCGGTCCCGCGGTCGCGATGAAGCCCTTTGTCGTCACCGCTGAACGGATCCATGACCCGAGGCTGCTGGCGGTCTACGGGCTTTACGCGCACGACAAGGGCGACGACGCGAAGGCGCGAGAGCTCCTCGATGCCGCCGCGAAGAGCGGGGTCTCGCGCCCCAGAGCCTACGCCGTCCTCGCGCAGCTGCGCTACGCGGAGGCAATCGGCAAACCCCTCGGGGCGGACGGCAAGCTGAGCGCCGCGCAGGCCGCTTCGGTCCTCGAGCCCCTGAAGGCGGCGCTGGCCGGCGCGCCCAAGCCGGACCATTACGACCTGATCGTCGAAACCTGGACCAACTGCGAGGCCAAGCCCGCGGAGGGTGACATCGAGGTGCTGCGCGCGGGTCTCGAGCGGTACCCCGCGGACACGGACCTGGCGTACAATGCCGCAGAGCTGTGCGCCCAGAGCGGGTACGCGGCTCAGACCTCCTGGTTCATCGACAAGGGCCTTGTCTTCGCGACCCACGAGATCAACCGGGAGTATTTCGAGCAGCTCCGCTCGACCCTGAATTCTCCGCCCACCCCTTAGCGGGAGTTTTTCCCCCCCCAGCATGACCCCAAAATGCCGTGATGTCCGACCCGCGAGCGCTCGCGCTGGCGGCGCCGCTGGCCGTCGCTGCGTCGGCAGCCGGGAGCCCGGAATCGGACGCCGCCGCCGCGGCGGCGCGCGAGCGAGTGGTCAGGATGCAGCGCTTCATCGTCTCGGCCACGCGGATCGACAAGAACCCGTGGCGCTATGCGTCGCTGGAGGGGTTCGAGGTCCTGTCCCGGGCGCCCGACAAGGAGACCGCGTGGATGCTCGATTCGCTCCGCAGGGGCCTGTGGCTCCAGAACGACGTGCTGCCGAAGGACTGGCTCACCGGCGCTCCCGTGCCCTACACGGTCCTCATCGACGACACGGACATGAGCACGGTGCGGGTCGGGCAGCTCCACGTGCAGCCGATCAAGCTCGAGACGCCGGCCGACGCGGTGGCATGGGGGCAATGGTCGGCGGGCGCCATGGTCTGGTCCGACCGCGTCCCGGCCAGCGACAGCGACACGCTCGCCTTCAACACCAATCTCTTCGGGGTCAACCTGCGGAGCGTGACGTATGGCTCCGTGAGCCTCGAGCGCCTGAGCCGATGCGCCCCGCCTCTTCCCCGGTGGCTCGCTGCCGGGCTGGTGGGGCAGAGCTACGGCATCTTGAGGGAAGGCTTCATGCCCATCGTCTCCCGGGGCATGTTCGATACGGGATGGATCCACAGGGCCGACGGCCCGGGCACGCTCTGGGTGTCCGTCGACGAGACCAACCGGCTCCTGAAGCAGCTCAAGGATGACCGGGCGAGCGACAGGACAACCCCGATCGCGATGCTTCCGCTCGGCGAACTCTTCAGCGAGGCGCAGCCTGCGCCCGCGCGGCTTCCCCTCTGGGAGTCGGAGGCGGCGCTGGTGGTGCGTTGGGGGCTCATGGGGCCGGGAAGCGACGACCCGGTGACGGCGCGCGGCTTCCTGGAACTCGCCCGGCGCGCGCGCGTGGAGCCCGTCACCGAGAAGATGTTCACGGAGTGCCTTGGCTTTGGCTACGAGGCGATGGAGGCGAGGCTGGACTCGTTTCTCCGGGCCGTCCTGGCGAAGCCGACCACCGTGGACCTGGACATCCCCGCGGGATTCCCAAAGCCGCGGATGAAGCCGGCGACCGCGGACCAGATCGGGCGCATCCTCGGCGATTGGCTCCGGATGCAGGGGAACTCCTTCCGCAACCTGGATCCGGCACTCAGCCGGGAATCGCTCTACTATGCGGGCCGGATGCTGGAGCGCGCCTACAGGGACGACAACGGCCTGCCCCCCGACGTCAACCCGTCCGGCGGGGCAGGGAACTCCACCGACAGGGCCCCCGACACCCTCCTTGGGCAGGCCGTCGCCATGAAGCCCTTCATCGTCACGGCCGAGCGCATCCACGACCCGAGGCTGCTCGCCGTGTACGGACTCTATGAGCACGACACCGGCGACGACGAAAAGGCGCGGGAGCTTCTCGAGGCCGCGGTGACGACCGGGGTGACGAGACCCGCCGCCTACGTCGTCCTGGCCAAGCTGCGCTTCACGGAGGCGACTGGCCGGCCGGCCGGGGCCGGCGGAAAGCTGAGCGCCGCGCAGGCCGCATCCGTCCTCGAGCCCCTGCACACCGCGCTCAGATTCGTTCCCTCGTCCGAAGCCTACAGCCTCATCGTGGGGGCGTGGACCCGCTGCGAGGCGAAGCCGTCCGAGGGCGACATGGACGAGATCGCCAAGGGCGTCGCGCTGTATCCTAGAAATGCCAGCCTGGCCTACGATGCGGCGCTCCTCTGCCTGCAATGTGGCTACGATGCCCGGGCCTCCGCGCTGATCGACAAGGCCCTCGTATTCACCGCCGACGAGCGCAGGCGGGCGTACCTGAGGCAGCTGCGACCGACTCCCGAAGAGCAGACACCGGCACCCGACGAAACCAAAGGTACCGATGCGACCGATGCCGATGATAAGAAATAGGACAGGGCAGGAAAGCGGCCGGGATGGCCGGATGCCTCCCCAAAGCGCCGTTGCCGTCGCTTGCGTTTCGGGGCCCCGGGCGCGAAGATTTGCGCGCACCCCCTTCCCGCCCGGCCAACCCACAATCCGATGAAACCGCCTCCTTCGCCCCGGATGACACTCTGGCTCGCGGCAACCGCGGGCCTGTTGCTTACGGCCCAGCCCTCCGCCCGCGCCGCGGATGACATTCAGGGCGTCACCGCCGTGTCGGCCAAGGTGAGCAAGGACTACGTCCGCGCCAAGCTTCCGAACGGCTCCTTCCAGCCCGAATCGTATGCGTTCGGGCAAGGGGGACGATGGTCGGGGGGGATGAACGATTCCACCTTCGACAAGATGACCTTCATGGAGGTCGCGCGGGTCATTGCGGGACCCCTTGCCGCCCAGAATTACCTTCCCGTCCCCGCAACGCACCCGGCAGAGGCCAAGCTGCTCATCATGGTCTACTGGGGCCTTACCGACGCCCCGGCGCCCACTTCGAGTTCCACCGCCTACGACAACCTGAGCGCCATCCAGAACCAGATGGCGTCCGCACAGGCGGCCGCGAGGGTCGCCGCTGGCGCGGGCAGCGGCCATTACCACCCCGCGGACCCGAATGCGGGCCTCAGGGACGACCAGCTGGCCGCGTACTCCTCCGCGCTGACCGTGATGAGCATCGAGAACCAGATGCGTTCGGATGCCGACTTCCAAAACGCCAAGATGCTGGGCTACGACTCGTCGGACCTCGTCGGGACCGAGAAGGCGAAGTATGTCCGGGGAACGGCCTTCGGCGTGGAACGCAACGACCTGTACGAGGAGCTCGAGGAGAACCGGTACTTCGTGGTCCTGATGGCCTACGACTTCCAGCTCCTGTGGAAGGAGAAGAAGCACAAGCTTCTCTGGGAAACGCGCTTCAGCATCGGCGAGCGTCACAACGCGTTCGACAAGGCCCTGCCGGTGATGGTGCGCTACGCTTCGCAGTACTTCGGGCAGAACAGCAACGGCCTGCTGCGGACGCGCGTCCCGGAGGGAACCGTTCAGGTCAAGGACCCGACGCTGATCGAGTTTATCCCCGATCCGGGCAAGTGAGCCGCCGCGCGCCCCCGGGGGCCCGGTGCCGTAGCCTGCGCCTCGCCGCACGGCGTACGGAGCCCCGCGCGGCCCCAGGCGAGCGGACCCTTGTGTTCTTGGTCCGCCGCCTGCTTACGTAGCCTGATGGAAAACAAGACTCGTCGGCCCTCCGGCCTGGTCTACGGCCTCGATGACCGCCTTCCGCCCGCCGCCGCCCTCGCCGTCAGCCTCCAGCAGGTCGCCGCGATGGTGGTGGGAGTGATCACGCCGGCGCTGCTGCTCGCCAACATCCTGAAGTTCTCGCCCGCCGACACGGCCTACCTGACGAGCATGGCGCTGGTCGCCGCGGCGCTCGGCACCTTCCTGCAGACGACGAGGATAGGGCCGATCGGGTCGGGTCTGCTGAGCGTCACGGGAACCAGCTTCGCCTTCATCCAGCCGCTCATGCAGGCGGGGCAGGTCGGCGGCCTCGCGCTGATGTTCGGCATGTCCCTGGCGACTGCGCCGGTGAGCCTTGTCCTCGCCCCGTTCCTGCCGAAGCTGCGTCATGCGTTCTCGCCGCTCGTGTGCGGCATCGTGGTCCTCCTCATAGGGCTCTCCATCATCCCGGAGGCGATGCACGGGATCGCCGCGCTGCCGGGGCCGGGCGCGCCCACGTGGGCCGGAGCCGCCGTCGCCGCCTGCGTGATCGCCGCGGTCGTTGCCGCCCAGGCGGTTGGCCAGCCATGGACGCGCCTCGCCGGGGTCCTCTTCGGGGTGGCGGCGGGCTACATCGTGTGCGCGCTGTGCGGCTGGCTGCACGCGCCGGCACAGAGCGCGAATGCCTGGATCACCGTCCCGCGGTTCCTCCCCCACGGCATCGCCTTCCGCTGGGAGTTCTTCCTGCCGTTCGCCTTCATCTACGTCGTCTCGGTGATCGAGGCGCTGGGCGACATGACGGCGACGGCCCAGCTGTCGGGGCTCGAGACGCGGGGCCCCGAGCACGGCCTGCGCATGCGCGCCGGGATCTTCGCGGACGGAGCGACCTCGATCGTGTCGGCCCTGATCGGCTCCTTCCCCAGCACGACGTACGCCCAGAACAACGGCGTCATCCAGATCACGGGGGTGGCGAGCCGCCACATCGGCCGGTGGATGGCGGCGATCCTCGCGCTCCTCGGGCTCTTCCCCGCGGTGGCGCGCTGGGTGAGCGCGATGCCGCCGGCGGTACTCGGGGGCCTGGCCCTCCTGCTCTTCGGGCTGGTCGCGGTCGCGGGCCTGCGGCTCATCAACCAGGCGGGCCTGAGCCACCGCAACGCGCTCGTCGTCGCGATCTCCGTCGGGGTCGGGATCGGGGCGCCCTCGAGCCTGCAATGGCTGGAAACGCTGCCGCCCGCGCTTCACACGCTGCTCGGATCCGGGATCTCCGCGGGTGGGGTGACCGCGCTGCTGCTCAACTTTGTCCTGCCGCGCGACCAGGAGGCCCCGGTGGCCGTGGGAACCGAGTAGCGCAGCCCGGCCTATCGCGGCCGGCGGGAGAGGGCCCGCCGCAGTGCGGGCTGGACCTTGCGTTCGAGCACCCACGCGACCCCGAGCGTCGTTCCGACCAGGAGCGCCGCCCGCACGGCGTAGGTCGCGGCGTCGCCCATCGGGAGCCACCGGCTGTGGTACACGCCCCACTGGATCGGGAATCCGACCGCATAGACGCCGTAGGAGATCGCGCCAAGGGGCGCCAGCCGCGCGAGCGCCGACACCCCGGGCTCCCAGCGCCCGATCGACCACGCAAACCCGAGCAGCAGCCCGTAGCAGGTCATCGCGGCGGGCTCTGGCGCGTCGCCGCCGTAGAGGCCCCTGACGAAGCCGGCCGACGCCAGCGTGAGGCAGAAGACGGTGAGCCTCTTCTGCCAGGCGGCGGCGCGGCCGGTTACCGCGAGGAGCAGCCACACGAGTGCCGGAAGCATGTCGAGCCTGTGGAGCGAGGGCAGGGGGAGCGGGGCCACGGCGTCGGGCACGTGCAGGCTCAAGAGGAGACTCTGGAGCGGAGCAACAGGCCAGGTGACGACGATCGCCAGCATCGCGCTCGGCCAGTTGCCGGTGCGTCCCTCGCTCGGCGCAAGCCACGCAGTCGAGAGCCCGGCAATCCAGTAAAGGGCGCCGAGGGCATAGCTCGATAGAAGGACGTGCCCGCCGGGAAGCGCCGCGGTCGCGGAAAGCAGGGCGGCCAGGCCCAGCACCCAGCCGACCCGCGGGGCGAGCCACCAGACCCCGATGAACGCGGCGTAGTACAGCGCCTCGAAGTTGAGGGACCAGAGGTTCAGGTTGTCCGGCATCACCTCGACCGACAGCCCGAACGGGTACGCCTTGAAGTTCTGAAGGAACCCAAGGTTGCCGAGCACCGTCGCCCCGGCGACCGGCGACAGGAGGGCCCAGCTCAGCAGCACCGCGGCCGTGTTGACGGGTAGCAGCCGCAGGAGCCTTCGCCCGACGTAGGCGCGGGCCTCGGTCCCCGAGAAGGGCGCCCGGGTCGTCAGGCCGATGACGTAGCCGCTCAGCACGAAGAAGAAGAGGACCGCGACCGAGCCCAGGTTGAACCACCAGAACACGCGCGAGGGGGCGTAGGCCGGGTCGAGCCTGAGAAAGGGCATCGTCGCATGCGCATAGAGCACGAGGAAGGCGCATATCCCCCTCAAGCCCTCGAGGGCCTGATCGCGGGACCCGGTCTGCGGGGGCGCCGGCGGGGAGAGCGTTCTGGCGAACCAAGCCTTCACGGGCGGGCCTTGCGGGTCGGGTGCCTGGGTGGGTGCGGGGATTCCACGGACGCTTGCGGGTACTCAACGGGCCGCGACAGGCCGAATCAACGCCCAAGTGCCGGCGTGTGTCGCGGGACCCTCAGCGGGCCCGCCCGCGCCCTTCAAGGACGGAGACCCACGCGGCCCACGCGATGAGGACGGCCTGAAGCGGGAGGCGGATCCAGAGGGTCGCCGGCGAGAAGGCGAAGCCGGGCATGCGGCCCTCCAGGGCGACGTGCAGGTTGGCCGGGAAGACCGCGACGAGGAGCGCGATCAGGCCCCATCCGGCGGCCCTTCTGAAGCGCGGCAGGAGGAGGCCGGCGCCGCCCAGAACCTCGCAGGCGCCCGCGACCGCGCTCAGGAGGGAGGGCCACGGCAGCCATGGGGGCATCATCGCCGCATACAGGGCGGGCGCGCGGAAGTGGTTCGCCCCCGCGGCCATCATGAAGGCCGCGAGGAGCCACCTTAAGACCGTCCTCGCCGTCGCGATGCTCAACTCTCGATCCCGCTGAGGAACACGTCCACCCACGCCTTCGTGTAGTCGCAGTCCGCGTACTCGCGCAGCCTCCTGAACGTGGAGCGGCGGAGCACCGACGCCAGGATCGCGCCCGCGAACAGGTCCGCGACCACGGCCGGGTTGAGGGCGACCCTGGCCTCGCCCGTTCGGCAGGCGAGCGTGATCCGCTTCACAAGGGCCTCCCGCATCGGCCAGAAGATTCCCTTGAGGGCCTGCTGCTGGCAGACGGCGTGCCTGTGGATCTCGCCGATCATGGTGCGCACCAGGGGCAGGTTCTCGACCAGGAGCGCCTCATAGCGCGCCGCGAACGACTCCAGGTCGGCGCGCAGACCGAGCGCGCCGCCGTCCCCGCGGCCTTCCGCAGGCCGCTTCTCCGGGCCAAAGGCCGAGCCGACCACGGCCTCGATCAGGTGCTCCTTGGTCCCGAAGTGCCGGAACAGCGTCACCTCGTTCACGCCCGCCTCGCGGGATATCTCGCGGGTCGTGGCGCCCGTAAGCCCGTCGCGCGCGAAGACGCGCGCGGCGGCGTCAAGGAGGAGCTGCCGGGCCGGGGGGCGCCGGCGGGCGGCACGGAGTGGGGTACTCATGCAAGTGCTTGCTTGCAATCATTTGGAACCTGTGGAAGATCTTCAAGTCTCATTTTAGAGCCCTCTCCAGCATGAACCCGTCACGAACAACCCGATCCACGCCCGCGCAGGGCGGGATCCGCGCATAATGGCCCCTGTCATCATCATGGGCGCCATCATGATGCTCGTCTTCTGGGACACGTCGGACGGCAAATAAACGAGGCGTTTGGCCTTGCCCGCGGGGGCGCCGCCGAACAGCGTGGCCGCCCTAGACGTGAAGATCGGATTTCTCGGCGGGAGCTTCGACCCGATACATTTTGGCCACCTGCTCGCCGCGCAAGACGCGTACGAGCAGCACAAGCTTGACCGGCTGGTCATTGTGCCCGCCTCCCAGTCGCCGATGAAGCCGGGCGACATGCAGTCGACCGCGGCCGACAGGCTGGCGATGGTGCGGGCGGCGACCGAGTGGGACACCCGCATCGAAGTCTCCGACGTCGAGCTGCGCAGGGGTGGAGTGAGCTACACGATCGACTCGGCGAGGCACTTCCGGGCGGTCTACCCGAAGGACGATCTCTACTGGGTGATCGGCGGCGACCAGCTGCCCCAGCTCCACCTTTGGAAGGACATCGAGGAGCTGGCGAAACTGGTCGAGTTCATCTTCCTCGAGAGACCGGGCTACCCGGTCAGGGCCACACCGGTCGTGCCCGGGCTCCGGCTGCACCGCTGCGATGGCCATCTGCTGGCGATAAGCTCGACCGAGCTCCGGGACCGGACGCGGCGCCATCTTTCGCTCGATTATTTCGTTCCCCACAAGGCGATTGTTTACATCCGCGAGAAGGGGCTGTATCGGGACCAGCGTTGAAACTGAACCACGCCCAATCCCTGGAACTCGCGAGACTGTGCTGCCGCGCGCTCGATGCGAAGAAGGCGGAGGACCTTCGAGTGATCGACGTCTCCGCGCTTTCTTCGATCACGAATTTCCTGGTCATCGCGACCGCCACGTCCGAGCCGCACGTGCGGGCGCTGCGCGTGGAACTTGAGAAGGCCCTGGACTCATCGAAGACGCAAATCGTTGGTGTCGAGACGGCTAGCGAGAGCGGTTGGACGGTAATGGACGCGTTTGACGTCATGGTGCACATCTTCACGGCTGAAACCCGCTCCCGGTACCGTCTGGAGCACCTGTGGAGGGATGGAAACGAGGTTTTGGTCGGGGAGCTCCTGGAGGCCTTGGGACGGCCTGGGGTACCGAAGGCAACGCCGCGAAAGGCGAAGGCGGTCAAGAAGGTGCCGCGCAAGAAGAAAACCGGCAGATAGCGGCGGGATCTTCTTAGGCAAGTCCTTCGTCCTCAACGCCAGGCAGGCTCCCGGATGCCGGGTTTGGGGTACGGGGAACTACGTATCTGTTTTGCGATTCACAGCTTGAATGCATCCATAGTGAGGCCTAACATCCTAACGCCCAAATTCTGGGCACGTATATAATAAAACGATAACAAACATAAGTTAAGGCGTCCTCATGAAAATCAACAACAAGGGTTTTACCCTCGTGGAAATCATGATCGTCGTGGTGATCATCGGCCTTTTGGCGTCGATGGCCATCCCGGCGTTTCAGAAGGTTCGTACCAACTCGCAAGACAAGGCGGTCCTCAACAATGCCCGTCAGCTGTCTGCCGCGAGCGACCAATACTACCTGGAAAACGGTGTCTCGACGGTCATCCTGTCCGACCTGCTTGGGCCGACGTCATACATCAAGGCGTTGAATTCGGTGGCTAACGAAGCGTATCCGGCGGGCTTCTCCCAGGGTACGACCATCACGATCAGCAGCATAGCCGGCATTCGCACGATCACCTACTCACCGTAAAATTGTCGTAATTTTATGAGCTCGGCCTTTGCGCGATGGCAGGTGAACCGATTGCGATGGAATGTCTTGGTAACAGATGGGGAACAAGGAAATAGGCACTAACACGTACCGCCATTGTATTACCTTGCCGCACAAAAAGGTCGGTTCATTAATCGGCGCAAGTTTGCAAAGGTTTGCAGATAGCAGGATAGTGGCCCGTAAATTATAAGATATATAACATAATAGGCATTAAATGAAAATCACTAGCAACAGTTCCAAGGGCTTCACCCTTGTTGAAATCATGATCGTCGTCGTCATCATCGGTCTCTTGGCAGCCATGGCGATCCCGGCCTTCCAGAAGGTCCGCACGAACTCCCAGGACAAGGCGGTACTCAACAACGCCCGCCAGCTGTCGGCCGGCGCTGACCAGTACTACCTCGAGAACGGCGTCTCCACGGTGGCCCTCACCGAGCTGATCGGGCCGACCTCCTACGTCAAGGCGCTCAACTCGGTCGCGAACGAGGCGTATCCCGCGGGCTTCTCGCAGGGCACGACAATCACGATCGGCAGCATCGCCGGAGTGCGCACGATCACGTACGCCCCGTAATTGAGCCGGTTAATCATAGAGATACATAAAATAAACAAATAGGCATTAAATGAAAATCACTAGCAACAGTTCCAAGGGTTTCACCCTTGTTGAAATCATGATCGTCGTCGTCATCATCGGTCTCTTGGCCGCCATGGCGATCCCGGCCTTCCAGAAGGTCCGCACGAACTCCCAGGACAAGGCGGTACTCAACAACGCCCGCCAGCTGTCGGCCGGCGCTGACCAGTACTACCTCGAGAACGGCGTCTCCACGGTGGCCCTCACCGAGCTGATCGGGCCGACCTCCTACGTCAAGGCGCTCAACTCGGTCGCGAACGAGGCGTATCCCGCGGGCTTCTCGCAGGGCACGACAATCACGATCGGCAGCATCGCCGGAGTGCGCACGATCACGTACGCCCCGTAATATCGACATTCGGGAATAATTCCCCAAGTTCAAAGCCGCCTGCTTAACGTGGGCGGCTTTTTTGGGTCCCGAATCTAACGTCATGAGCGGTTCATCCCTTGCCACGGTCCTCGCGGACCGGAGGGTCTGGTTGTTCGCGGCCCTATCCGCGCTCTGCGCGGCGACGGGGTTCCTTCTGGTCCCCGACCGGATGGCCCTGCTGCTCGCCACGCAAACCGGCTACTGGTGCGTCCTGGCCGCGTTTGCGCTGTTCGTCTGGACGCTCTGGCGCGCCTACAGGGAGAACCTGGCGCGGATGCGCGCCTGCGGCCTCGCCGGGTTCGACTGGGCGTCCCTGGCCGTGGTGGGCGTCGGGGGCATGGTGCTCATCGTCCACGAGTCCTTCGGGTTCAAGATCGTGATGGACGAGGTGATGCTCGCCGGGACGTCGATGAGCATGCACTTCGACCGGAACGTCATCACCCCCATGCGGGGGGGCGACATCCAGGGGGCCTTCGTGGTCCTCGGGGGCAACCTCGACAAGCGGCAGCTGTTCTTCCCGTTCCTCGTGTCGCTCCTGCACGACCTCACGGGCTACCGGGTCGAGAACGCCTTCGTCCTGAACGGCATCCTCGTCTTCATCTTCCTCGCCCTCGTGAACGCGGCCGGCCGGAAGCTGGCGGGGCGGCAGGCGGGCTGGCTCGGCGTCGCGCTCTTCGCGGGCCTTCCGCTGCTTGCGCAGAACGCGACCGGCGGCGGCTTCGAGCTCCTGAACCTGGTCATGATCCTGGCGACCTTGCTCCTTGGTGCCCGGTACATCGAGCGGCGCGACGGTGCCTCGATCGCCGCGTTCTGCTACTCGGCGATGCTCATGACGCAGGTCCGGTACGAGTCGGGCGTCTTCCTGCTGCCGGTCGCAGGGATCATCCTGTGGGTGTGGTGGCGGGAGGGCCGGGCGACCCTGCCGTGGCCGGTGATGGCGATACCGCCCCTCATGATCCACTGCGCCCTGCACACGCGGATCTTCACCATCAGGTCCACGGCATGGCAGCTGCAGAGCAAGCCGGAGTTCACCCAGCCGTTCTCGGTCACCAACGTGCCGAAGAACGTCGTGCACGCGCTCGGCTTCTTCTTCGGAAAGCCGACCGACCAGCCCAATTCGTACGTCCTGTCGGCGCTCGGCTGCATCGCGCTAGCCTTCTTCATCCTGCTCGCCTCGAAGAAGCTCCGGGCGCTCTCAAGGGAGACGCCGATCTCCGCCGCGAACGTGTTCTTCGCGGCCGGGTTCGCCGCCCAGCTCGGGCTCATGATGTGCTACTTCTGGGGCCAGTTCGACGACGCCATCATCCGGCGCCTGAGCCTGCCGACCCACCTGTGGATGGTGCTGGCGATCTTCGCCGTCCTGCCGCAGTTCCCGAAGCCGGCGGTGATCCGGACCCTGTTCGGGATCGTCATCTTGGGGATCCTGGCGCAGGGCGTCCCGTCGATGGCCGCCCACGCCTACAACCAGGAGTATCTCGCCGGACTCGAGACGGCGTGGAGGCGCCAGTTCATCGCCGACCAGCCGAGGAAGGACTACCTGGTCATCGACAACGATTCCGTCCTGTGGGTCGCCCACCGGGTCTCCGCGACGACCGTGGACGAGGCGAAGACGCGCCGGGAGGACCTGGCGTTCTTCATGCGCACCCACACGTATTCGAACATCTTCGTGTTCCAGCGCTACCTGATCGACGCCGACACGGGGAAGATGACGCTGCGCGAGGGCGACGACCTGGGCCCGGACTACGTCCTGGAGCCCGTGCGCCAGGAGCGCCTGCTGACGCTCACCCAGACGAGGATGAGCCGGCTGGTGGAGATCCGCGACGGGCAGAAGGTGATCTCCAATCCCGGTCCCGACCACGTGGTCCCCAAGGACAAGGCGGAGATCGAGAAGGCGAGGGCGGCCTACCTTGAGAACTTCCTGAAGCGCCTCCCATGAGACGGCTGGCGGGACTCTTCCGGAGCGGGCCCGCGGCGCGCAGGGGGCTGCTCTTCGCGCTCTTCGGGGCGCTGGCGTACGCGCTGGGGTACGTCGCGGTCGCCTCCGTGACCGCCGGCCACCTCATCATCGTGTGGGGCTACTACTACATCCTCGGGGTGTTCTCGCTCTTCTGTGTCTACGCGCTGCGGCTCGCGCGCTCGAGAGGCGACGTGCTGCGGGGATGGATCCGCAGGCCCGGGGTCGCCGGCGCCGCGATCGCCGCCGGCACGCTCTTCGCCGTCTGGTCGGACTCCTTCAAGCACAAGATCCTCTACGACGAGTTCGTGATCCAGGGGACGGCCTACGAGATGCACGTGACGAAGCAGGTGAGCACGATCCTGCGCGCCTACGACCTCGGCGGGACGTGGCTCTCGATCGACACGTACCTGGACAAGCGCCCGTACTTCTTCCCGTTCCTCGTGTCGCTGCTGCACGACCTCACGGGGTACCGGATCGCGAACATGTTTGCGCTCAACGTGGCGTGCGCCGCCGCGCTCCTCGCGCTCCTCTACTGGTTCGCCCGGGAGTTGGCCGGCAGGGGCCCGGCGGTTCTGGCGGTGGCGCTCATGGCGACGATGCCGCTCTTTGGGCAGAACGCCACGGGGGCGGCCATGGACCTCCACAACCTGGCCATGCTCGCGATGGTCGCCTGCCTCGGCGTCCTCTACCTGAGGGCGCCGTCGGACGACAGGCTCGCGCTCCTTGTCCTCGGGATGGTGCTGCTTGCCGAGAGCCGCTACGAGTCGGTCATCTTTCTGCTGCCGACGACCTTCATCGTGGCCCTCGGGTGGCTGCGGGCCGGACGGGTGATCCTCCCCTGGCCGGCCGTCATCGCGCCGCTTTTGCTCGTGCCGTGGGCCTGGCACCACCGGGTGCTTGAGGCGGAGCCGGTCTTCTGGCAGCTCAAGGCGGGGCAGACCTCCCCGTTCGGGCTCGAGAACGTCATCGGAAACCTGGGGGGCGACCTCGCTTTCCTCTTCAACACGGGCCCCCACATGGCAAACTCGTGGGTCCTCTCCTTCTGCGGGGCTTTGGGCCTCTGCTGGCTTCTGTACCGCGGGTGGGGCTGGGCCCGCAGCCGGCCGCGCCCCGCGCTGCCCGCGGCGGTCGTCGTCGGGCTCGCGTTCGGTGCGGGCATCGCCCTGCACTTCATCGTGCTCCTCTTCTACTGGTGGGCGAAGTTCGACGACCTCATGGCGTCCCGCTTCGCGCTGCCCATGTGCCTCGCCTTCGCGGTGCTCGCGGCGACGCTCGCCAAGGGGCTCGCCGCGCTGCGGCTTCCCGCGCTCAGGATCGCCTGGGCGGGGCTCGGGATCTGGCTCGCCACCGCGGGGATGTCGGCGATCAACCAGCGGCTCTACACGGACGAGAACCTGGGGATGCAGGAGCTCGAATGGGAGAGGGCGGTCATCACGGCGCGGCCCGGCCCGGTGCTCATGATTTCGAACAAGTCGCCGATCCCATTCATCCTCTGGCACATCGAGTGCGTCCTCAACAACATCGCCATGCTCAAGGGCGCCGACATCCGCTACCACATGGGCCAGGGCACGTTCAAGGAGGTGATCGTCTCGCAGGCGATCCGGCCGACGTCGGCGGACGGCGAGATGGGCGTCGACCCCGAGGACGTGATGCCCCCCATCTTCCACCTCGAGCGGATCGCGGAGAAGCGCTTCGGCGGCCGGCTGGACCGGCTCAGCCGCATCGTCTCGATCGATCCGGAGCCGGACAAGCCCGCCCGAGGCGCTCAGCCTCCATTGGCGTCCCCGCTGCGCACGATCAGTGCGCTCCACTCGGAGAGGGTACCCGCGGTGGCGGCCCTGACCTCCTGCGCGCTCAGGCGGTAGACGAAGATCGAGTACCCGATGAGCGCGTCGGGCCGGCGCACCCGAAGGAAGTAGCAGAGCCGGGCGAAGCGCAGGTGCAGGAAGCGGTCGCGGCTGGCGGCCCACTTCTCGGGGGGCAGGTCGCGCTCAAGCCGGGCCCTCGCGGCCGGGTCCTCGGCGTAGGTCCTGAACATCGGCTCGAAGGCGCGCAGGAACTGGTACTCCTTCTCGAGCTCGACGGTCCACGGCCCGCGGACGACGCCGTAGACCTGCTGGAGCATGGTGGCGCCGACGCAGTAGAGGCCGGGCCCGAGCGGGATGTACGGCTCGTCCTCGTGGAACCCGTTGATGTAGGCCAGGCGCTTCACCGGCAGCCTGTAGTAGCGGGGCTCCCCGGTCCCGAAGTACGCCAGGAAGGCGTCCTCGCCCGGGCGCCGGTTCGCTTCCAGCCAGGCCTTGAGCCCCGGCAGGTCCTGGCCCCAGTCGAGCGAGCTGTCGACCAGGTGGAGCCGGCCCCGCGCCGGCCCGCCGGCCAGCTCGTTGAAGTAGGCGAGGTAGTGGGGGGAGATCCACGCGGACTCGCCGACGTGCCAGGCGAGAAGGCCGGCGACCACGACGGCCCTCCAGCCGAGGGGCCGCGCGAGCCAGGCCCCGAGGGCGCCCGCGAGGATGAACAGGACCGGGTAGGTGGGCAGCAGGTGGCGGTGACCGATGTTCAGGTGGCTCTGGATCGAGAAGGCCCAGTAGACGCAGAAGAGCGCGAGGAGCGGGGTGAGGGGCAGGAGGCCCCGCAGGCCCGCCGGCGGCCGCATCCGGCTCCGGAACGCGAGCCCGATGGATAGCGCGCTCGCGGCGATGAAGGGAAGGGTCGTCTTCAGCGCGAAGGCCCAGGGGAAGAAGGTGCGCCAGCCCTCGAGGCTGTACTCCCCGTTCAGGTAGGCCCCGCGCTGCTGCGACGTCTCGACGACGTACGCGGTCCCGTAGAGGAACGCCTCCGGGAGGGCGCGCAGGTCGGCGAGGAAGTGGATCGCCTGGCCGGCGCGGCCCGTGCGCGCGTACATCTCCCCCCAGGACTCGATGAACTGGTCGGCGGGGGGGAGCGCCGGGTTGAAGGCGCTGTACCTGAAGCCGTAGAAGGCCCAGATGACGGCGAAGGCGACGGCGGCGTGGCCCGCGGCGGAGCGGGCGACCCGCCAGAGGCCGCCCGGCTGAGCCGCGAGGTGCACGAGGGCGCAGACCCCCATCATCGGCAGCAGGAGGACCGCCGAGAACTTGGCGACGCAGGCCAGGCCGAACACCACTGCGCTCAGGATGAAGGGCCCGGCGCCGGGCCGGCGCAGGTGGCGCCACCACGCCCCGACCGAGGCCAGGAGAAACAGGGCGGCGCACACGTCCGACGTCGCATAGGCCCCGTGGGCGAGGAACGTCGGGCTGAACGCGAAGAAGCCCAGCGAGACGAAGGCGCCCGCCGTGCCGAAGAGCGCGCGCGACCAGCAGAAGATGAGCGCGCCCAAGGCCACGCTCAGGAGCGCCGTCATGGCGCGCGCGGCCATCAGCTTCGGGAAGTGGTCCTCCCCGGTCTCGTAGAAAAACTCGTGGCCGATCACCCACGCATCGCTCAGCCTCCAGTAGGGCTGGTCGAGGGTCGGGAACCTGGAGCCCGCGATCCAGACGGGCAGCGCCACCCAGCGCTGGGCGAGGTTGCCGTTCTCGGGGTGGAGGCGGTAATCGTCGAGGCGCCAGTAGGAGAAGCCGCCCGTCACGTGGACGATCTCGTCGGAGGTCGTGCTCTCGTGGAGCTTGCTCGCGACCGCCATCGCAAAGTGCAGCGCGAGGAGAAGCGCCACCGCCGCGACGATCCGAATCCTGGCGCCGGCCGGGCTCATGGGATGTTGACGGGCTCCAGGAGAGCCCTCATGACCTCGGCGTCCGTCAGCCGGAAGATGAGGAAAGTGTAGGCCACCTCGGCGGCCGGCCGCTTGCTGCGCAGGTAGTGGCAGAGCCGGGCGAACTGGTACTCCTCGAACGTGACCCCCTCCTGGTAGGTCATCTTCCCGTGGGTGTCCTCGAGCTCCACCACGCGGGCGAGGAGCTGGCGGTAGCGGGCCTCCTTCGCGCGGTCCCACGGGCCCCTCGCCTCCGTGTAGACCTGCTGGAACTGGGTGACGCTGATGATCCAGGTCCCGCCGGTCAGGACGGCGGGCGCCCGCCTCGGCCGGATGTCGAAGTTGGCGTCGCCGACGCGCGTGGCCTTGATCCCGTAGTGGACGATGTCGCCCGAGCCGAAGTAGGAGATGAAGACGGGCCCGGTGGGCGGGTTCACGTCGAGCCAGGCTTTTACGGAGGGCAGGTCCTGGCCCCAGTCGAGCGAGCTGTCGACCACGTGCCGCCACGCGTCCCGCGGCCCGACCAGCTCGTTGAAGTAGGCGAGGTAGTGGGGGCGGATCCACACCGACTCGGCCGCGAACCAGGCCGCCAGCGCGGCGACGCACGCCCCGGCCCAGCGCGGCGGCCCACCCACCCACGCGGCGGCCCCCGCGGCCATGACGAAGAGGACGGGGTAGATGGGGATGATGTGGCGGTGGCCGATGTTGAGCCCGCTCGTGAGCGAAAACGCCCAGTAGACCGCGAAGAGGCTGAGGAGCGGGGACCAGGCGTACAGCCGCGCCCCCCACTCGGCGGCGCTCCGGCGCCGGGCGGCGGCGCCCAGGCCCGCCAGGCCGATCAGGCCGAAGAGCGCCAGCGGGGTCTTCACCGCGGTCGTGTACGGGAAGAACTGCACCCAGCCCGTGCTCCGGTACTCCCCGTTCAGGAACGCCTTGCGGTAGCGCGAGAACCGGTAGGTGTGGGCGAACCCGTAGATGTAGGATTCCGGCAGGAGCTGGTGGGCCCTCACGAAGCGGAACACGGCCACGGGAGGCCCTCCCTGGTCCTCGAGGACGTCCCATCCGACGAGCGAGCGCACGCGGTTGGGCTCGAAGTGGCGGTACATCGGGTACTTGAAGCCGTACGACGCCCAGATGACCGCGACCGCCAGGGCGCAGGCGGCCAGCGTCGCCCCGATGAGGTGGAGGGCCACCCGGAGCCGGCCGGCAATCAGTGAGCGGTGCGGCCAGCCCGCCTCGAGGGTCGGCCTGCCCGCGACCCTGACCGCGAAGAGGAGCGCGCACATGGGGGCGACGAGCGGCGCCGAGAACTTCGCGACGCAGAGGAGCCCGAGGGCGGCGCCGAACGCGGCGAGGCGCAGGAGCGTCAGGCGGTGGGCCATCGCCCAGAACGCCGTCACCGCCACCAGGAACATGCAGGCGGCCGCCATATCGCTCGTGATGAGGGCGCCGTTCGCCAGCATGGTCGGGCAGAACGCGAAGAGCCCGACCGCAAGGAGGGCCCCCCGGTCGCCGTGGAGCCGCCTCGCCCAGAGAAAGACGAGAAGTTCGGTCGCAACGCCGAAGAGCGCGATCATCCGGCGGCCGGCCCTGAGCATCGACGCCAGGTCGTTGCCGCAGTCGTAGAACCACTGGAAGCCCAAGTCCCAGACGTCGGAGATCCTCCAGGCGTCCTGGTCGAGGGTCGGGAACTTCAGGCCGCGGCCGAGGAGCGGCAGCGCCGCCCAGCGCTGCGGAAGGTTGCCGTTCTCGGGCTGGAGGCGGTAGTCGTCCGTCGTCCAGTAGGAGTAGCCCGCGGTCAGGTGCGCGATCTCGTCACCCGTCGTGCACTGCAGGTCCGAGACGCTGGTCGCCATCCACCAGTACAGGCAGAGGGCCGCGGCGGCGAGGAGGAGCGGGGCTCGCTTCATGGCGGGGCGGGTTTGCGCGCGAGGAGGCCCGCCGCCGCCCGGGCGAACGCCCCGACCGCGACGGCCTGCATGGCCAGCAGGGGAAGCTGGTGGCGGTCGTTGTGGTTCACGAGGACAAAAGGTAGCAGCATCCCGAAGGCGATCACCGCCGCCCACGCGGCCGGCGGCGCCATCCGGCCGCCCGCGAAGAGCGCCGACAGCAGGAGCGCCACCACGGGGACCCCCGCGGTCAGGAATCCGAGGGCCATCCCGCCCGGGCCGCGGTACCGCGCGTCGTACGCGAGGCGCTTCTCGAGCCAGTCCTGCCAGGCGCCGGCCTCGTCCCGCAGGCCGAGCTGTCGGAACTTCTGGCGCTCGAGGGACGGCGGGGCGTCGATCCTCGCCCAGAGCCCGCCCGACGGCCCCATCGCGATCAGCTCGCCAGAGGCCGCCAGGAGCGCCTCGTCGCCGGGCGCGAAGCGCAGGGACGTGGGCTGGCCGCCCCCCTCGCGCCGGCAGAACACGGCGGCGGCGCCGAGGCGGCGCAGGACGTTGCCCGCGAAGTGCGCGGGGTCGGCGCGCAGGGCCGCGACCGCCGGAGCGCGGAAGCTCTCGACGTAGGCCATCTCGCCCATGCGGCAGTAGCGGGCGAACTCCCCGGTGTCGAAGAAGGGGAGCCTCCTGAGGACAGTCTCCATGCGCGGCAGCCCGTCGGCCGAGTCGACATTCGCCAGGTGCAGCTCGAACCAGAAGTTGGACTTGAGCGGGACGAAGCGCCCGAGCGCGGCGGCGTTGCGGGCGCTCCAGGCGCCCACCGAGACGGCGGCCGCCGCGGCGGCGAGGACCGGGACGAGGAGCCTGCGCGCGTCACCGCCCCACGACCCCGCGAGCACGAGGACAACGAGCCCCGCCGCGACCGCGAGGCCCGCGTTCTCAAGCGGCGCCAGGAGGGCGACGGCGAAGAGCGCGGCCGCGCCCCGGCGGCCATTCGGCCGCCCCGCCCCAAGCGCGGCCCACAGGAGCGCGGCCGAGAGCGGCAGGTCGAGCCAGGCCTCGCTCAAGACCTCGAGCGGGCCGCCGGGCACGAGCGCGCAGGCGGCGAGGAACGCGACCGACGCGGCGCCCCGCATCCACGCGCCGAACGGTGCGAGGGCCGAGAGCAGGAGCGCGTTGGCCGCGCCGAGGCCGAGGACCGTGAGGGCGAGCATCGCCCGGGCCGCGGCGGCGGTCTTGACGCCGAAGCAGAGGAACACCGCGGCCTCGACCCAGGCCGGCAGGGGAGACACCCACGCCGTGGCGCCCGTTCCCCCGTCGAAAGGATCGCTGAAGCCCCGGCCCTGCGCGAGGGCGGCGGCGACGTTTCCGGGCTCGGCCCAGTCGAACATCCCGGCAGAGAGCCTGGGCATGTTGTGGCAGAGGGCGGCCGCAGCGAGGGCGGCCAGGCCCGTCCATGCGAGAAGCCGGGAGGGACCCATGGGCCGTCGTCAGCGCCTAGGCGGCTTGACCAGGTAGATCGGCCGCTGCTTCACCTCGTCGTAGACGCGCCCGAGGTATTCGCCGAGGACCCCGATCCCGATCAGCTGGATCCCCCCGAGGAAGGTAACCAGCGAGACCAGCGTGGTGAACCCCGTCGTCGCGGTCTCGATCCCCAGCAGGCGCTTGACGATGAAGAAGAGGCCGAGGGCGAACCCGAGCCCGCTCACGAGGATGCCCGAGTAGGTGAGGAACCGCAGGGGCAGGTACGAGAAGCTGAAGAACCCGTCCACGGCGTACCGGACCAGGCGCCTGAAGGTCTGCTTCGGCCTTCCCGCGGCGCGCTCCTGGCGGTCGTAGGCCACGTCGGCCGTCTCGAACCCGATCCATGCCCGCAGGCCGGGGAAGAACCGGTTGCGCTCGGGAAGCTGCGCAAAGGCCTCGAGTGCCGGGCGGCCGAGGAGGCCGAACGTGCCGGTGTTCGCCTCGATGGGGAAGTCCGTCAGCCGGCCGAAGACCGCGTGGAAGAGGTCGAAGCCCGCCCTGCGCAGGCCGGTCTCCTGGCGGGACCGCCTCACGGCCCGCACGACCTCGGCGCCCGAGCGCCAGGCCGAGACCAGGTCCGGGATCACCTCCGGAGGGTCCTGCAGGTCGGCGTCCATGGTGACCGCGGCGTCGGCATCCCGGGCGTGGGCGAGGCCGGCGGCGAGGGCGCCCTGGAATCCGAAGTTGCGCGACAGCTCGACCAATTCGAAGCGCGGGTCGCGCAGGCTCTGGGCGCGCGTCATCTCAACGGACCGGTCGCGGCTGCCGTCGTTGACGAACACCGCGCGCCAGGAGCAGTCGGGGTTGGCGCGGAAGAGCGCCTCCAAGCGGGCGAACAGCTCGGGCAAGACGGGTTCCTCGTTGAACACGGGGATCACGATGGCGACGTTCGGTCTGGAATCGGTCATGGGCTATCGGCGCTCATCGGGCGTCGGGCGGGCGCGCACCAGGGCCAAGCAGAGGATTGCGCCCAGGAGCGCCAGCACAAGCGCGGGAGGAGTGGGCACAATGTCGGCAAAATAAGCGAGTTGGGCGATGATTTTCTCGCTGAGGTTCGCCTGGGAGACCGCCGAGTAGCTCCGGGACACCTCCATGAGGCTGCGCCCGGGCGCAAACCAGCGGTCGAGGGCGAAGTCCTCGACGGCGAACTGGAGCGCGATCCCCAGGCAGAAGTCGACGATGGCGCCGGCGACGAGCGCGCAGCGCCAGGCGAGGCCGAGACGGCTCCACCGCGACGCGAGGAACGCGAGCCCGAGGAGCACGACCGACTGGAGGCAGATGTGGCCGATCCCGTAGTGGTCGCGGTCCCCGTACGAGGCGTAGCTTAGGAGGACGAACCCGGCCAGGGCTCCGGTCCAGAGGACGCGGTCGCGCCGGGCGGCGGCGGCCGCCGCCCGGAGGGCCTCCCTGACGACGGCGATCCAGCCGACAGAGCCGAGCGCCAGGAGGGGGTTCAACTGGTAGACGAGGAAGCACTGGTCGCGGAGCGCGCCCCAGGCGCTCGACTGCCGAAAAAGCGCCCCCTTGAAACCGCGCACCTGCGGGGGGATGACGCTGTCGCGCAGGTTGAGCACCATGGTCACCAGGGGGTTGCCGGGCGTTTTCTGCAGCATCGACACGCTGGAATTCGACAGGAGGGTCCCCCGCCAGCCGTACTCGGCGACTGACCAGGCGAACCAGGGCGCGACGACGCAGGCGCCGGCTGCCGCGCAGAGGAGCGTCGAGCGCGTGAATCCCGCGTCCCAGCCCCTGCGAAAGCCGGCCACGGCCCACCCGCCGGCCAGCACGGCGACGTAGGGCCCGGCCGAATAGTGGGTCACCACGGCGCCGCCGAGGCTGAGCGCGCACAATAGGCCCGCCGTGCCGGGACGCCCGTCCCCGTCCCGAGCGCGCAGGAAGAAGTAGAGCCCGCAGAGGATGAAGAAGGCCGCCTGGAGCTTGGTCCAGGGGTAGGTCGCGTTCTGGACGAAAAGGGGGTTCACCATCGCCACGACGGCGGCGACCCGCACGGCGCGCCGGCCCCCGAACCGCCAGGCAAGCAGGCCCATCGGCAGGAAGGCCAGGCTGCAGAGCGCCGTCATGACCAGCTGGTAGTGCGCGTAGTCGGCGCCCGTCATGCGCAGGAAGGCCGCCGTCAGCACGTTCGAGAGGGGAGGGCGGGCCGGCAGCTGGTAGATGTCGAAGAACAGCCGGTCGCGCGGCCACTGTCGCAGGAAAAAGAGCGCCCGCTGCCAGTGTTCGAGCCAGTCGCCGAGCCACGCTCCGCCGGAATGGTTCCGCACGAACGAGAGCCACGCCGCGCACCACGCGGTCACCAGGAGCTGGCCGGCCGCGAGGTCGCGCGCGGCCGGATCGTCCGCGAGCCGAGAGAGCCCGCGCCGCCCCGCGGCGAGGCCCGCGGCGGCCGCGGCCGCGACGAGCCAGTAGGCCGAGAGCGGGGCGCCGGAGGTGAAGACGGCCCACGCGATGCCCCACGCCCCGATGAGCGAGAGGACCGCGCCCGCGACCAGCCCCTCCGCGGGGCTTAGCCCCATCCGGTCGACGACGGGCCGCGAGAGCCCGAATGCGACGCCAAGGACCAGGAGGAGGCAGCCCAGCATGTCTGCAATCAATGGCACGTGTGGACCGATGGCATTCAAGAAGGGCTCGGATGGCAATAATCTCCTCGCGGCGACCATCCGCTTTGGGGTAGTCCTTCGCCAGCGATGGCCCCAGCATGCACCGATCCGTAAGCCGGACTACTGACGCATTCGCCGCGCCGCTCAGGTGGGCGGCCCTGGGGATCGTGCTGGCGACGGCCGCGGTCTACAGCGGCACCCTGAGGGTGCCCCTGATCTACGACGACCACATCTGGATCACGTGGAACCCCTCGATCCAGCACCTGCGCTCGCTGGCGGCCGTGCTCTCGGCGCCCGCCGGTTCGGTGGTCTCCGGCAGGCCCCTTCTCAGCCTTTCCCTCGCGCTCAACTACGCGGTGAGCGGGGACCGCGCCTGGAGCTACCACGTGGCGAACTTCGCCATCCACGCGCTCGCGGCGCTGGCACTCCTCGGGATCGTGAGGCGCACGCTGGCCTACCGTCCGGCCCTGTTCCCGTCGGCGCTCGACCGCGTCCTGGCGGCCTTTGCGGTCGCGCTCCTGTGGGCGGTGCACCCGCTCCATACCGAGTCGGTGACGTACGTGGCGCAGCGCGCCGAGTCGCTGATGGGCCTCTTCTACCTGCTCACCCTGTACTGCTTCATCCGGGGCGTCCAGGCGCGGGGGCCGCGGGCCTGGCACCTGCTCGCGGTGCTCTGCTGCCTCCTCGGGATGGCGACCAAGGAGGTGATGATGACGGCGCCCTTGGCGGTGCTCGCCTACGACCGGACGTTCGTCGCGGAGAGCTTCCGCGCTGCGGCTGCGGCGGCGCCTCTACCTGGGGCTCGCGTGCACGTGGGTCCCGCTGGCGCTCCTCGCGGCCGACCTCCACGGCCGGGGCGTGGGCTTCGGCCTGGGCTACGCGTGGTGGACCTACGGGCTCACCGAGTGCTGGGTGGTCGTCCACTACCTCCTGCTGGCGCTCTGGCCGCACCCCCTCGTGTTCGACTACGGCAGGGACGTCATCGGGACGGCGCGCGAGGCGCTGCCATGGGCGCTCGCGCTCGCGGCCCTGGTGGGGGGCGCGGCCGCCGCCTTCGCCCGGCGGACGGCCCTCGGCTTCGCCGGCGCGTGGTTCTTCCTGATCCTGGCGCCCGCCTCGAGCGTTGTGCCGGTCTCGTTCCAGCCGATGGCCGAGCACCGCATGTACCTCTCGCTTGCGGCGGTCGCGGCGGCCGCGGTCGCCGGGCTGTGGGCGTGGCTCGGGAGGCGCTGCCTTCCCCCGGTTCTCCTGGCCGCGTGCGTGCTCGGGGCGGCCGCCTACGAGCGGAACCTCGCTTACCGCGACGAGGTCTCGATCTGGAGCGACACTGTCTCAAAGCGCCCGTCCAACGCCCGGGCGCACCTGGCCCTCGGAAGCGCGCTCGCCCTCGAGGACCGCAATGGCGAGGCGGCCGAGCAGTTCACCGCCGCGCTCCGCATCGATCCGGGCGACTTCGAGGCGCGCCGGAACCTGGGGCTCGCCCTTTACCACCTGGGCCGCGTGGACGAGGCGCTGGCCGAGTACCGCGGGATCGTCCCGCCGACCCCGGATTCGGCGCCGCTTCACTTCGACATCGCCCTCGCCCTGGACCAGGCCGGGAGAACCGGCGAGGCGATCGCGGAGTACCTGAAGGCGCTCCGGATCGACCCCGGTGACGGGGAGGCGCGCACCAACCTCGGGATCGCGCTGTACCGGCAGGGCCGCTTCGGCGAGGCCGTCGTCCAGTACGGGCTCGCCCTCGGGATTCTGCCCGGCTCGGCGCGGGTCCGCTTCAACCTCGGGATGGCGCTGGCCCGGATGGGCGGGATCGAGAGGGCGATCGACCAGTACCGGGAGGCGGTCCGCCTGGACCCCGGCTACGCCGAGGCGCGCAACAACCTGGGCGCGCTCCTGGCCGGCACGGGTCGGGTGCCCGAGGCGATCGCGCAGTTCGAGGAGGCCCTGAGGCTGCGGCCGGACTACCCGATGGCGCGGGCCAGCCTCGAGGCGCTCAAGGCCCGGGGGCAGGCGCAGCCCGCCGGCCGCTAGCTCAGCGCAGGTTGTACTTGAGGATCGCCCAGAGGGCGCGGAACCCGTCGCGCCAGCCGATCTTCTTGCCCTCGGCGTAGGAGCGGCCGTAGTAGCTGATCCCCATCTCGTAGATGACGACGTCCAGCTTCGAGACCTTCGCCGTGATCTCGGGCTCGAAGCCGAACCGGTTCTCCTCGATCTGGATCCTCCTGAGGACGTCCGTGCGGAACACCTTGTAGCAGGTCTCCATGTCGGTGAGGTTCAGGTTCGTGAACATGTTCGAGAGGAGCGTCAGGAACTTGTTGCCGACCATGTGCCAGAAGTAGTGGACCCGGTGCGGCTCGCCGCCCATGAACCTCGAGCCGAAGACCACGTCCGCCTTCCCGTCCACGATCGGCGCCATGAGCTTGGAGTACTCGTTCGGGTCGTACTCCAGGTCGGCGTCCTGGACGATGACCGCGTCCCCCGTCGCCGCCGCGAACCCGGTCCTGAGCGCCGCGCCCTTGCCCATGTTCACCTCGTGGTAAACGATCTTGTCGACCAGGGGCTCGATCTGGGTGCGCAGCAGGTCGCGCGTGCCGTCGCGCGAGCAGTCGTCGACGATGATGATCTCCTTTTCAGGATAGGGCGAGTTGCGGACGCGCTCGACGAGTGTCCGGATGGTCTTGGCCTCGTTGTAGCAGGGGATGACGATCGAGAGCTTCATTCGCGGAGAACGGCGAGGATGCAATACGCGCGCGGCCAACGGAAGCTTTTATCGAGCGGCCTCCCCTAGCCTAGGGCTTTCTGGTTTGGGCCGCTATTAGGCAGTAAAGTCACGGGAGAAGAGGAGGCGGAGAGCGACGTTGGGGCGTGCTGCGTGGGCTTGGAGGGTGGCGCGCAGGTTGA
>Ga0302320_10003208_pt1 | contig 38180 bp, 21 predicted proteins | sample Bog_T0_3_FD_202130 | JGI IMG/M metagenome (GOLD analysis project Ga0302320, IMG submission 202130) | Peat permafrost microbial communities from Stordalen Mire near Abisko, Sweden - Bog_T0_3 | ecosystem: Environmental > Terrestrial > Soil > Wetlands > Peat | place: Sweden: Abisko, Stordalen Mire... | reverse complement strand
AAGGCAACCCTCGGCCCCAAGGGCCGCAACGTAGTGATCGAGAAAAAGTTCGGCTCCCCGACCATCACCAAGGACGGCGTGACGGTGGCCAAGGAGATCGACCTGAAGGACCCGGTGGAGAACGTGGGCGCGCAGTTGGTGCGTGAAGTGGCCTCGAAGACCAGCGACGTGGCCGGCGACGGCACCACGACGGCGACGGTTCTGGCCCAGTCCATCTTCAAGGAAGGCGTGAAGACTGTGGCAGCCGGCGCCAACCCGACGGCTCTGAAGCGCGGCATTGAGAAGGCCGTGACCGTGATCATCGGCGCGCGCGACAAGGACGGCAAGTGGACCGATGGCGGCGCGTTGGGCAAGCTCTCGAAGCCTGTCAACGAGGGATCGGTTGCCCAGGTGGGCGCCATCTCGGCCAACGGCGACCAGGAGATCGGCGACATTATCGCCGAGGCAGTGAAGGTTGTGGGCAAGGATGGCGTCATCACCATCGAAGAGTCCAAGACCATGCACACCGGCCTGGAGACTGTGGACGGCATGCAATTTGACCGCGGCTACCTGAGCCCCTATTTCGTGACCGACGCCGAGCGGCTTGAAGTGGTTCTGGAAGATCCGTATGTGCTGATCTATGAGAAGAAGATCAGCGCGATGAAGGATCTGCTGCCTCTGCTGGAGCAGGTTGCGCGCGGCGGCAAGCCGCTGTTGATCATCGCCGAAGATGTTGAAGGCGAGGCACTGGCCACGCTGGTTGTGAACAAGCTGCGCGGCACACTGAACGTGGCTGCGGTCAAGGCTCCCGGCTTTGGCGATCGCCGCAAGGCCATCCTGGGCGACATTGCCATCCTCACCGGCGGCAAGGCCATCACGGAAGACCTGGGCATCAAGCTGGAGGGCGTGAAGCTTGAGGATCTGGGCCGCGCCAAGCGGATCACGATCGACAAGGACAACACGACGATCGTGGATGGCGCCGGCAAGTCCAGCGACATTGATGGCCGCGTGAAGGAGATCAGGTCTCAAATTGAAAAGACCACCTCGGACTACGACAAGGAAAAGCTCCAGGAGCGGCTGGCCAAGCTGGTGGGCGGCGTTGCCATCATCAAGGTGGGCGCGGCCACCGAGACCGAACTGAAGGAGAAGAAGGCACGCGTGGAAGACGCTCTGCATGCAACGCGCGCGGCAGTCGAGGAAGGCATTGTCCCCGGCGGCGGCGTGGCACTGGTTCGGGCCATTCCGGCGGTTGACGCCTTGATCAAGACGCTGGAAGGCGATGAGAAGATCGGCGCGCAGATTGTTCGCCGCTCGCTCGAAGAGCCCCTTCGCCAGATCGTAGCCAATGCCGGCGAAGAGGGCGCGGTGGTGGTGGCCAAGGTTCTTGAGTCCAAGGACCCGCACTTCGGCTACAACGCTGCGACCGGCCAGTACGAGGACCTGGTGAAGGCCGGCGTCATCGACCCGACCAAGGTAACGCGGACCGCGCTGCAGAACGCAGCTTCGATCGCCGGACTTCTGTTGACCACGGAAGCGCTGGTTGTCGAGATTCCGGAGCAGAAGGCTGCCCCGGCAGGCGGCGGCCACGGCGGCGGCATGGACGGCATGTACTAACGACAGTGATCAGTGGTCCGTGGTCAGCAAGATCCTGGCCCCACTCTCCTGTTGAAGTCATCCGGATGTGACAAACCAATAACAAGAGGCCTCCAGCTTTGGCTGGGGGCCTTTGTTTGCTTGACAAACCAATTCGGGCGAAATACATTGGCTTCATTGGTTGAACCTATTGTTGTTTGTATTAACAGCAATAGGACGGTGAGCGGAGAGATGATCGATGGAATCAACCTTGGAATCAGCAGTTTTGCTCGCAGACGGGGTTTGGATCGCGACGGCGCTCCTTCACCGCGAAAACGAGGGTCGCGAGGATTTTACAGAGGATGAGATACGGGCTCGTTTTCTGAAGGAAGGTCTTCCCCGCGGCAAGCACTCAAATTCATTGCCCGCACATATCAGTTCCCATTGTGTGGCGAATAAGGAGCGTTCGCGCAAGCGCGAGAATCCGTCTCAGCTACAAGGGGGCGCTTATCGGTTGCTGTATGAAACCAGGCCTGGATACAGGAGACTTTATCGTCCTGGAGATGACGTCCACTCCGACCGAATCCAACCACGCAAGCCTTCGAAAACGTTGCCCGCCAAGGAGAAGTTGCCAACTAAATACAGCGTGCTCCTGGATTGGTATGAAAGCTGGATCAAAAAGACTCATGTTCCGAGTGCGCCCGTCAACTGGGAGGATGATGCACTGATTCGATTGATTGGTTCGGGCAAGCACATTTGGGCCGACGAACACGCGGACGAATACGTCAACCGTCTGAGGGAAGAGCCGGCATGAGCCGCATGAATCGGATCTTTTTTGACACCAACGTGTTCATTTACATGTTCGAGGGGCTGGAGCCGAACCGGAGCCGGATGCTCGAAATCAGGCGACGGATGCTGGAACGTGGTGACCGGATCGTAACCTCGGCGATGACGCTCGGCGAAGTGCTGGTGAAGCCCACCAAACTTGGACAGGCGTCCCTGGTGGAGCAGTATGACCGTGCCATCCGTTCAACATCGGACATCGTCAGCTTTGACGCACAGGTTGCGTGGCGATTCGCCAGTCTTCGCGCAACTCATAACCTGCGCAGCGCCGATGCGATTCAACTGGCATGCGCCGCGCACTCAGGAGTAGACCTGTTCATCACCAACGATCAGCAGTTGCACAAACTGGATGTTCCCGGCATCGGGTTCATCGCGCCGCTGGATAAGGTTCCGCTGTAAGGCGACCAGCCATCCAGGTTCGCCACGGAGCACGCCTTCAGCACACGATGCAAACAGAGAAGGGGGAGCTTTGCGGCTTCCCCTTTTTCTGTGGATCCTGCGCGCTTCACCAAGTAAAAAAGCCCTTCCGCTTCGGCGGAGGGGCTTTTACTTCGGTACAGAGTGAGCTGCCGCGTGCCTGGGCGTCGCGGGTAACGAACAGAGCCGCGGCTACGACGTGGCCGCAGCTACATTGGCGGCGGAAATTGCGGCCGCGCTGGGAACCGATTGCGCACGCTGATTCCCCAACCAACCGGCCGAGAGCCAGGCGCGCGGGATCGAGAATTCCGACCAGCCGCAATCGAGACAGACCATCACGTCGGGGGGGGGATTCATGGGCGGATGGCTAAGGGTCCGCGGCCGGTTGCGGTACAAGCGGATCTCGGCAGGGACAATGGTGAGAGCTTCAGATTCGCACTTTGGGCAAGCCACAGCACACCTCGGGAAAGGGATGTTTCAAAGAGTACAGTCCGCAGAGACCACCTGTGGAAAAGTCCACTGTAATCGCAAGCTGTGTACTTTTTCAACAATAAACATCCAAATTGTGACGGCAATTGGCCGATTTTCTCAAGCCAAACCAAAGTAACTTTCATAACATCAATCTATCTTTAACTATGGATCGTACACGGATGGCCATTCGGGCGCCGGCCCAGGGAAGGAACTTCCGTTTCAGGCACCCGTGGGCCCACGGCGACCGCCGATGAGAATGCTGTGAATGCCATGAATCGACCGGGGTCCGTCGCGGAACCGCGCAGCGCATCTGAAAACTTGGGGCGAGACAATCGGGAGGTGGGATTGTCTCGCCCCTGGACGCCGCAAAGCGTGAGGGCGCGTTGCAGCGATCTCTGGAGCGCTAGTGAGCGCTTGCCTTGCCCACTTCAAAGCGCAGGCCGGCGCGGAAGTTCATGGGCAGACTGGGATAGCCGATGGGCGCGATGTGATGCTGGCTGAGGAGATTCTCAGCCTGTCCATAGACGCTCATCCAGGGGAGCAGCGCGTAGCTGCCGCCCAGGTCGAGCTTGGCAAAGCCGTAGTCGAGGTTGCGGTTGGGCAGCAGCATGGCGCCGCCGTAGTCGGCATCCAGCAGATAGGTTGAGTCGTCACTTCGGCCGGAGAATGCGGAAGTGAAGACTCCGGTGAATTTGCGCTCGGCATAGGTGGCGGTAATGAACCCGGTGTGCGGCGCTCGGCGGAAGGGCCGCGCGCCCACCAGCGGCGAATACCAGCCGATGGGAATACCGTTGTAGGTGGGCGCATAGCCGCCGGCAAGAGCTTCGTTGTCACTGCTGAACGACCGCTGCACCACTCCGTCCAGATAGGTATAGCCGCCGCGAAAGAAGAGATTGTGTCCGATGCCGCTTTCCAGGGTGGTTTCAACCCCCTGCGCTCGGAAAGCCTCAGTGTTGACGTAGAGGCCGGAGTCGTATTGGTAGTAGGAACCCAACGCGGTGATCAGTTGTTGCTTCTCAGTGGGGGTAAGGTTGGTGAGCAGGCTGACGAGTAACTTGGCGCCAACCGACTCAATCTCTCGTCCGAACTGGTTGTGAAAGTAATTGGCGCGGAAGATAAGGCGATTGGAAAAGAATGTTTGCTCAACGCCGCCCTCATAGCTGCGCGTGGCGGGCGCGGCCAGCGGGCCTATCTGCAACTGCTGGGCAAACGAGGTGAGCTTGGCATTGGCCAGAAACTGGTAGAGCGAACCAAACTGTTCAGTCAGCTTAGCCTCGCGGACGCCATCGCCGTAATTGAAGAGAATGCGGGTGCCGCTGAGGACTCCCTTGCGCGGCTTGACGGCGAAGAAGCTGAAGCCGGCGCGGGGTGAGGTTTGCGTGCCAAACAGCGAGTAGCGCTCAAGGCTGCCGCCGAGCGTGTAGAAGAAACGCTGCTTGAAGTCGCCATGAACGGCTGCCAGGTAGTCGTAGTTGGTGCGTTCGGTCTGCTCGTCGGTGTAGTACGACGGATCGACAAACAGTCCCCTCTCCTGCTCAAAATGGAAGCCGACGAGCGCAGTGATGTGCGGCGTGAAGCGATAATCTCCCTGGTAAACAAGTTGATCGCGATTCGATACCTGCTGATAGCCGCTGGGATACATCCCGGCAAAATCCAGAATGGCGCGGCCGGTGACCGCGTCGCCATTGGCGCCGGTAATCGTCACCAGGTCGCCCATGCTGTCGCCGTAACTATCGAAGACGCCGCTGCCCTGCTGCGTCCACTGGTTATATTGCTCGCGCTTGCGCGTTGCGCCATAAAGAAGCTTGTTGTGAAACGACGGCGTGGTCTGGTTGTCAATGGCGCCGCCGATGAACAGGTCCTGATCCTTTTGCGTGGCGCTGTCAGCCACGTGGTAGAAGTCCCATGAGTTCGGATCGCCGGCGCCATCGACGCCATAGTGGAGAGTGCCGCGAAGCTGGGTGGCGCCGTTCAATTGGTAGCCGATGTTTGCCGCAGTGGTGGCCACGTGGTATTCGTCGTTGGGCAGCGCGTTACTGGTCTGGAGCCAACTAAAGGCGCCCAGGTAATCCAGTTGGTTGCGTGTTCCGGCCACTTCGCCTTCTTCGCGCGAGGTGTGGAAGTTGCCTGCGTCTGCCTGAAAAAGGAATGACGGAAAGCTGGTGGTGCCGCGCGGGGTGGTGAGGCTGATCACGCTGCTGGCGGCGCCTGCGCCGTACAGGTTCGAATCGGTTCCTCGATAGACTTCGGCCCTCTCCAGGGCCGTTGTCGAGAGCGGACCGAAGTCGAAGCTTCCGCCCATGTCGTCTACGCTCACTCCATCCAGCAGAACCTTGTTGGCGTCAGAGTTGCCGCCGCGGACAAACAGCGAGCTCTGTGCTCCAAGCTGGCCGTCTTGTAGCGAAATCGTGCCCGGCATCAGCCGCAGAGCGCTCACCAGATCGTCGCGCAGGGCAAGGTCAAGAGGACCCAACACTCTGGTGGCCTCGCTGGTTTGGGGCTGCGGCGTGGGCACGCCGGTTGCTGTAACCACGATGGACTCACGCACCCACTCCGGCTCAAGCACCAGGTTGCGTTCAATCGCGTCCAGCTTGCCCGCGTAAAAGCTCGGCGTCTCCAACTGGCGAAAGCTTCTGGCCGAAACGAGCAGGAAAAAGCGCCCCTCGACGCCGGTGAGAATCTGAAAGCTGCCGTCGGCGGCGGAGACGCCAGAGGCTATCGATTTTCCGTTGCTGATAAGAACCACGGTGGCGCCAGGGATTTTGGCGCCTGTGCCGTCAGTCACCACACCGCGAACAGACGCGGCCGGGCAGGCAACAGCAAGGAAAAGGAAGAAAATGGCGGCGGATAAAACGGGCAATGCGCGGCTCAGTGGCCCGCGCAGATTTGCGGATACAGGCATAGTGACTCCTCCGTTCCCCTCGGAACGCAAGCGGGGTTGGCGCGAGGACCGGTCTCCTGACTTGCGCATTCTCCAGCCACCTTCCCAAAAGCAAACCGGTGGGTTCGCCTCCAGTGGTTGGTGGAGCTTCCGGATGAAGCGGAAGTTCCCTGGCTGGTCTCCTGCCCGGGGCCGAACGACGGAACCCAATGCAGGTACGCTTACAGTTGCGGGGCAGTGGCGGAGTTTCACCGCCTTCCCGAGCATCCTGGCGATTGCCGTTGTTGAACTGCGCCCTCTCGTTAAAGGAGCAGATGTATGCCATGGAATCGATTTCCATGCCATCAACTTTATAGACGCGATGTGTGCGCCAAGTCAAGAGCCCGGATCGGCCGGATGCTCAGCCTGTCCCCCGCCAACGGCACATCGCAGATCTGGACCGGAGGGTTAAGGAATCTGGTGACCCCGGGAAGACTCGAACTTCCGACACGCAGTTTAGGAAACTGCTGCTCTATCCACCTGAGCTACGGGGCCACTTGTTAAATCAACAACTTGCAATCTTCGAGCGCATCTCTTCGTCGCTTTGCCTCACCTGAGAACGCTTGCCAGTTGAGGGCAATGGCGGCCAGGCGCGAGATGAACCCGACGGTGGCACATCACTAACAGGTTAGCATTAAGCGCGTTTCGAGGACCAAGGGGTATTCATCGTGGACCATTTCAACGAGAGGGTCAACAGCGAACTGCATAGGCGGCGCATCGGCGCCGCATGCGAGCAGCTCACCTCTCGCTCCAGCGAACCGATACCGGGCTCTTGATCAGATCAAGTTGGAGCTGAAGATAGCGGTTCCAATTGGGAAATGCGGGCATGTCCGCCTTGGACCATCCTGAACCGGCAAAGTAGGTGAAGGGCTCGCCGGAGTGACGCGTGAAGACCATCACAACATGGCCGGCGGCTTCAATCGTCCGCGCATGTTGGCGCGGATCGGCAACCATGCCCGTGGCGATTCTTCCCGCCGACGAATCCTGAGGCGTGTCCCAGACAGATGCGATGCTGCCTGTGACCGGAAACTTCGCCTCTGCGCCTTCATGGACGGCGATGCCAGCGGCGAGATCGAGTGTCGCTGCGCCCTGGAATGTGTAGGTGGAGACAATCTTGTTCATGTGGGTTCCAGCGTCGAGCGCGATTCGCTTGGTCTCGGAGACTGCAACCCCGTTGGCGTCCCAGGGAGCATAAGAGACTTCGAACGAGAAGCGAATGGGCCCATTGTCCACGATATGGAGCGTGGTGTAGTTCTTTGACACAATCAGTTTGCCGCCGGAGAAGACTGCCGTTCCGCCGCAACCGCGGCTGGGGCCCACGTAGTAAGAATCGAGTCCCTGGCCGTTGTCTTTGTGATAGCTGAGAGCGGGATCGTGGGTGCGCGCTCCGTCTGCGTCGCGCTTGTAAAAGTTATCGATTACAAGGTTCGGCACGCGCTTTGACCACACATCGATGCCCGATGCGATCTCTCCTGTAGCCTGCAAAGCCGGACCATAGATGCGGTAAGCAACCTGCTGGTTCTCCCAGGCAAAATCGTCCTTCCGTTCGGGAGCCTCCCTGCCAAACACCAGCACTGCGGGGCGCGCCGCGGCCGCATCCGCGCGAAAGACAATCCGTTGCCGGCCATGAGCGGGGAGTTGAACCAGAAGGAGCAGACAAGCAGGCGCCGCGTTCTGGCCGGCAGCGCAGAGCTGATTGGGAATACGCTGCCCGGTGACCGCGTCTTCAGCAACGAGGTACGCGGCCTGAGACAGCGGAAGATGCAGATGCTGAAGCAGCCGGCCAAGCGGGACTTCAATCACTTCCTGGGAGCGATCGACGCCGAGCGGATTGGTGAGAATCAACTCCTGCGCGGGCCCCGCCGTTGACCATGCAAAAAGGACGATCGCAATCCATAGGTTGGAGACTCTCACATCAAACTCCTTGGAATTGGCGGGCAACTCTTCCGACCGCTACCTGGCCAGTGAATACACCTCTGAACCGGCCAACAGAAATGCGCCGGTACCGAAGACATAGCTTGCCGTAGCTGAGTAGCTTCCGGGCGCCGCGCCGACGGGTTGAATGCAACCGATGCGACCATCCCGATAGATGTGCGCAACCAGCCCCGCCCACGCCTTTTCAACCACGGGGAGATAGTGGTCGCGATCGAGGATTCCCGCGTTGATGCCATAGGCCAATGCGTAAACATAGAATGCCGAGCCGGAGTTCTCAGGCAGTGGATAGGCGGATGCATCCAGCAGACCGGGACGCCACAGCCCGTCCGCGCCTTGCAGCGAAGCAATCTCCTCAGCCATCTCGCTGAACTGGGCCAGGTACCTTTGCCTGCTTGGGTAGTCCTGCGGCATCTGTTGCAGCACACGAACCAGGCCGGCCATCACCCACCCGTTTCCGCGCGACCAGAAGAGGCTGCTGCCGTTGGCTTCATGCCTGGTGATAAATGTGGCATCGCGCGCGTAGAGGTGTTCTCTTTGGTTATAGAGCAGGCCGGAGGTGATCCACCATTGGCGGTCCATGAAGTCAAGGTACTTGCGGTCGCCCGTGAGGTTTGACAGTTTTGCCAGCACCGGGGGAGCCATGAAGAGCGCGTCGCACCACCACCAGAGCGGGTGGTCCGTGTCGTCGGGCAGCTTCAGTTCGGCATCCATTCGCTCGCGTATGGGAGCCAGGATTGCCGGATCCGGATTGCGTTGATATGTCTCGAGGTAAGTCTGAGCAACTGCCTGATCGTCGGCATGCTCCACACGCGGCCCGGGCTGCCACTTGAACTTTCGTCCCATGCGCGTCATGGCTTTGCGATCGTGCTTGCCTCCGGCCGCGTCGGGGACGGCCATGAATCCGGCATACAGAGCGGCGAAGGTCCAATCCTGACTGAAGTGCGCTTTCGCGCGATGCAGTTGCCAGCCAGCCACCTTGCGCATGGCCCGGCCTATGTCGGACCGAGTCAGGTTGCCTGAGAGGTCGCTGGCCAACGGCAAGGCAGAGGCAGGCGCGTCTCCGACTGGAGCCTCCTTGCCGGCGGGAGCCGCCTGTGCGCAAATTTGAAAAACACCTATAACGAGTGCAACTGCAAGCCCGAAGCAAGCTTGTTGACCCGCAATCATGAAGGCTCTGTTTGCTCTCATCGCTTGCTCCACTTCTGGCGCGCGAAATCTCCTCTGCCCATATCGACTCAACTCGATGTGTTGGCATTGTCGTGGCCCAAGCCGCGTTTCGCCAACAGAAAACGGGCCGCAGCCATACACTATCAGATTTCGCTTCAAACAAGTCCTTGACGCTCCACTCTCCTTATCTGGCGCGGCGTTGCTCCTCATCCGATTCGCCGATCAACATCCTGCCGCCATGCAAGCCTTGACAGCCGCCGTCGGCGCGCGTCACGCTATTGCTCAACTGCCCGGGCCTGGGACAAGCGTCCGCCTGACTCCTGAGAGCGCCATCGACACACTCGCATCCGTGTCCCGACACTCAATACGGTGGGCTGGCTTTCAGGCTGCGGCCGAGAAGAAGTACCTGACCTTCGCGATCTGAGGAGGATTGCGCATGCCCACGCTCACTCGCCGCCAGATGCTCGCGATGACAACCCTGGATCGTGGGAATCACCGCGAGGTTGGCCCGGCAGTGGTGTACAACCGCGTGGGCAAGGGACAATCGATCTATGTTGCTTCCGGCCTTGAGGCAATCTACGAAGAAACGCTGATGGAACCGGTGCGGAGCTATCTCGGCTCGCTTCTTCTGCCTCATCTTGAAGCCAGACGGAGTTACAAGATGGACTTCATTCCTGGAGTCACGCCGCACCTGATGGCGTCGGAACGCTGCATCGTCCTTCACATGCTTGCCGACATTGGCGACAAGAATCAGCATTTGAAAACGCGCGAGCACTTCTACCCGGCAGAGAACATCACCGTGCGCCTGCGCGTGCGCGGCGAAATCAAAGCGGTGACCCTGATGCGGTCTGAAGCGAAGGCCGCGTTTACACGAGATGGCGAATGGATCACGGTAAGTGTACCCAGGGTCCTGGTGTACGAGGCGGTCCGGGTGGATCTGGTTTGAGGCGCGCGCGGGCAGGCCACTCCATGCGATGGGCGATGATTGCGCTGGCATTCTTTGCCACGCTGATCAATTACCTTGATCGCCAGGCGCTCTCAGTAGCCGCGCCCGTGCTGCTCGCACAGTTTCACATGAGCAGTATCGACTACTCACGAATATTGTTCGCCTTCATGCTGGCCTACACGCTGATGAATGGCGTCTCCGGAGTGATGATTGACCGGATGGGTACGCGCACGGGCTATGCGCTGTTTGCCGGCTGGTGGTCGCTTTGCGCGCTGCTGCATGCGTTTGCCCAGGGAATGCTGTCGCTGGGGATCTTCCGCTTTCTGCTTGGTCTTGGTGAAGCGGGCAACTGGCCCGGCGCGGTGAAGGTGGTTGCCGAGTGGTTCCCTGCCGAAGAGCGCTCGCTGGCTTCAGGCATCTTCAACAGCGGTTCGGCGGCAGGCGCCATTCTTGCTCCGCCCCTGATTGCATTCATGGTGCTCCGGTTCGGCTGGCGCTCGGCCTTTGTGGTTGTCGGCTGCCTGGGCTTTGTGTGGCTGGCTGCCTGGATGCGGCTCTACCGAACGCCGGAGCGGCCTGCGAACGAGCTGACTCCGCCGCCGCAGGTCAAGATCGGCCAGTTGCTTCGAACTCGCTTTGTGTGGAGCTTTACATTCTCGAAGATCTTCATGGACCCGGCGTGGTACTTCTACATCTTCTGGTTTCCCGAGTACCTGAGCCACAGCCGGCACTTCGGCATGGCGTCCATCGGCAGCTACGCATGGATTCCCTTCCTGGTTGCGGGGGTGGGAAGCGCCGGGGGCGGGATGATTGCCGGTGTCTTTCTCAAGTTGGGAATGTCTGTCACCGCCGCACGGAAATTGGCTGTTACGTTTGCTGCGCTGATGATGACCATGGCCATTCCCGCGGTACTTGCGCAAAGTGCGGCAGTCTCCATCGCATTCGTCTCCGTCGCAATGGCGGGTTACACGGCGGCGCTGGCCAATATGCTGGCGATGCCTGCCGATGTCTTCCCTCCCCAGGCGGTGGCCTCGGTGTATGGGCTGGCCAGCATGGGCGCTGGCTTCGGCGGCATGGTCTTCATGTTGATCACCGGCTGGCTGGTGGACCGGTACTCCTACACCCCGGCCTTTCTGCTCTTCGGCTTGATTCCGCTGGTTTGCGTCTTGATTCTGTGGGCACTCACCGGACCGCTGACGCAGCAGACTTTCCGCACGCCGACACACACTTGAGACGACGGGAATGGTTCTTTCCCCGGGAGCGAGTTTTCAGGATCAACGTCCACAGCATGTCCATCCCATCGCGAGCCGCACGAGCCGATTGTCTCCGGCTTGCGCCTCGTCTTGCCGCTGCCTCAGCGGCCCGGCGATCCGTTTGAATTGGCGGGATCTTGACCTTCACCCGCATGGGCCGGGCTTGCGCTCGCGGTCTGGCGGCCTGGCGAGACGTTCAAGAGCAGAGGTTCGGAAGGATGCGCCGTGGACTCATTCGACTCGACCAACGCGACAACATAGATAGGCTGCGTAATGGGTTGAGCCCAGTTCTCTGCTCGCAGAGTGAAGGAACGGCTCGCTTGAGCCTCAGTGACCAGCACCCCGTTCAAGCCAATATTCACAACCCGCACTCCGGGAGGAAGATTCTGCACGAAGCACGGCACACGACCCTTGAATCCATTGCGGCGATCGATGTGAAGCGTGACGGTGGCTTCCTTGCCGGGCTCCAGCGTCACTTGTCTGGCATCCGTGGTTACAACCACGTCGGGCGCGGGTGTGATCGACGCAAGCTGCAGCGGGCGCTCCATTCCTCCTTGAGCGTTGGCAGTTCTCAGCAGTTTGTGGCCGCCGGCTTCGCCGTGGCCAATGAACTCGATCACAGCCGGATGGGTGTCGAGCGGCGCATCCTTGGATGCTGTCAAGACGACGACCGTGGAGTCCTGACCGGCAGGAATCGTGGCCGCTGTGGCCGACACTCCGGCAGGCAGTCCCTTGACATCCACTTCGATCACTCCGGAATAACTGCGAATTGAAGACACGGTCACGGTAACCAGCGCGGAACCGCCCCTGGGGATGTTGGGGTTGGCCGGCTCTGCTTTCAACTCGAAGTCGGGAGCCGCGGGGCGAATGGTGAGCCGATAAGAGAAGTCACGGCCTTCCATAGCGCGCACGTCTTTGAGGTGGAGAATGTAGTCGCCATCGGCCGGGGCAACAAAATCCAGCCTGGAGTCAGCGCCGAAGCCAGGGCCGCCATCGTCATTGCGCCAGGTCAGGTGAAAAACCGGCAGGCCGTTGGAGGGCACTTGCGCATCCGGCGGCAGAATCTCCGCCTTGTAGACCGGCGTGTTGACTGCGTGTACATCGGGAGATGTTCCCAGGTAGGCGAGGCGCAGATCGTCCACGCCCTTCAATATGGTATCGGCGTCGGGCTGGTCGGGAATGAAATCGATCCGGTTGAGTTCATCGCCCACCATCAGATAGTCGCCCTCGTGCAGATCGGAGGTGGAGATCATGCGGATGGCCACGGTTCTTGAATCCTTGTCACTGAGCGTGGTCGTGGTCTGGTTGAGGCACCGAATCGTCGCGCGCGGAATGGGATTGCCTTGCGCATCGAGGACCTCGATCACCGAGTCCAGAGGTGAGCCCAGCCGCGCGGCCGCAACATCGATGTTGAGTTGCTCTCCTTTGCGCGCGTGAAAGCGAAAATAGTCCTCGTCGGGAATGCCGCCGGCCCTGGAGCCACCGTCGATATGGCCGTTAACGGTTACGGGCAGGGAGATTGTCTGCGCCTGCTCGACCGTATCGTTCGGTTCCTTTTCGAAAATCTCCGGCTCGTTGCCGACGGCAAGCCGGACGTCGTTGATGGGGCGCACACCGCCGGCGCTGAATGCGAGCGGCATAGTGGTCCAGCCGTCAGCGGCAGACGACGGCTCCACCTTGACCTGGCGGATGTCGCCAAGGTTGACTCCCGCCACGGAAACCTGCGCCGGCTCGGCGGCACGAACGCCCAGCGGGAAGAAGCCTGCGATGTAGGACAACGGCCCTGCATTCAGACGATAGAAATAGTCCTTGCCCCCGGCACGATCGCGGTCGGTGATGGCGAGCGTGTAACTCCCATCCTGGGGAAGCTTATAACTCAAGACCGCGTCGGGATTGTTATCGTTCTTTCCCGCAATCGCCAGACTCTGCCCGGAGGCATCGCTCAGCGTCAGCAGCGACTTGAGCATAGAACTCAGCGGCGCGGCCTGCACTTGAAAGACAACCTCTTCGCCTGCCTTGCCCTCGAACCGATACGTATCCCTGTCGCCGGGAGCCTCGATGGTCCCAATCAGAGTCGCGGGTAACTTCACCGTTGTCAGCGCCGATGCGGAGCCGGACATCGACTTTTCAGGCTGCTTGATTTCAGGCAGTGTGCCCACGGCAATCGCAACCGTGTTGGTTGTTCCCAGCGGCGTCTTGACGCGAAAGCGATGAATGCCAGGCTCGGCGTCTGGCGCGATGGTGATCTCGAGTTCGGCACTCTGCTTCTTGCCAAGCGGCACCTGGGCGCCGAGGTCCTGCCCGGCCCTGGGCCCGGTAATCTGCTCGGGAATGCCGGTGAGTCCAGTCACTTTTGCACTCATGCCCGGAGCGTCGAAGATCACTTCTTCGGCATCGGTGAGATTTCGTCCTTCGATTTTGAAGGCGGCCGTGGCCCCTCGCTCCATGCCGGCGGGCCAGATGCTGGCAATGCTCGGAGGAATCGTTGGCCCCTGGGCGTACAAGAGCGATCCAAAGGAACACCCGAATGCAAGGGCTGAAGCAAGAGCGATGGCCTTCAATCTCATAGAACCTCCCGGGGAATGCAACAGGCTTGGCGATCGGCGCCTGAATCCGATTCTGGCCAATGCCGTCTTACGCAAGCCACTGACCACGGCGGCCCATTTCTGCATGAAAGTGGTCATTCGCAATCAACGGCTGGCCGCTTGCTGGGCTTCGGTTCGCGCCTGGGGCAGGTGGGAATCGAAGACCGTGATTTGTGCAACCGGCTCTTGGTACGTTGTTGTGTCGTAGAGGCTGAGTGTGCCGTCGTAGCGGCCGGCAGCCAGCCATTTACCGTCGGAACCGATGTCGAGCGCATCCACCCAATCGGGTTGGCGATTGATCGCTTCAATCAGGTCGAGCCTGGTGTTGCGAAAGTTGATTGCCCCATCTGCCGAGGCCGTCACAATGGCTTTGCCGTCGGGCGACCAGGCTATTGCCAAAAGGCTATCCTCATCCGCGATCAACGACTCCGCCAGATGGCCTTCATCCCCTTGCAAATCCCAAATGTAAATTGTCTTGTCGTATCCGGCGGCGGCCACCCGATCGCCTGTTGGTGAATAGGCAAGCCCGGTGAGTCCATCCAAAGCGTCGCCCAGAGTAAACAGGCGCTTGCCGCTGGCAATATCCCATATCTTCACGGTTCTGTCTTGCGAAGCTGAGGCAAGATGCTTCCCGTCCGGGCTGAAGGCCACGGCAAAGACAGCATCGATATGATCTTGCAGATTCTTCCATTCCTTGCCTGTGGCTGCATCCCACAACTTCACCAGGCGGTCATAGCTTCCTGAGGCGATCAACTTGCCGTCGGGGCTCCAGGCAACGGAATAGACGCAATCCTTGTGCCCCTGCAATGTTTGGAGAAGTTGATGAGATCGCACATCCCAGACTTTGATCTCTCCACCGATTTGCGGAAGGCCCCCCGCAGCGGCAAGCTGCCTGCCATCGGGACTGAAAGCCAGCGAGCGCACCAGGCCCGCGTGGCCCGTGAGCGTGGCGAGCAGTTTGCCCGATGCCGGATCGAAGAGCCGCACCTCGCGTTGTCCGCCCACCGCAAGCAGTTTGCCGTCCGGCGAAAACTTGACCGCGGTCACTGGAGAAACGACGGAAACCTCAGGCCGGATATTGGGCGTGGGCGGAGTAGCCAGGGGCGGGGCAGTTTCAGTCTCCGCAGGCCCCTCGCCGCCGGCGTCAATCCATGCCTTGATCAGGTTGATCTGCGCAGCCGGCAGAGGGTCCGCGTCCGCGGGCATCTGCGGATCGACATCGCCCTCCAGCATTTGAACCATCAGGCTTCCCCTGGCATTGTGCGGCAAAAACGACTGGCCGTGCTTGCCGCCCTTCAGCAGAGCGCTATAGCTCTCCATAAGCAGTCCGCCCTTATGCTGCACGCTGTTGTGGCAGGAGAGGCAGTTCTTCTGAAAGATGGGTGCAATTTCGGCAGTGTAACTCGGCGTGGATGCAGCCAGCACGGGAGACTCCCATGCGACTCCATGGCTCATCAGCGCACAGAACGCGGCAATCGCCGCACTCGCCATGGCGAGCCCTGCGGCCCTGCGGACGGCTCGAACCTTCACTTGATTGCTTGACATGATAACTTGCTTATCCTGCAAATGGATTATGGCTTGCAAGCGACGGTGAACGGCGCTTGCAAGCCCACAACGGTTTAATGATTAAACATGAATTCCTTGCTGGTCAGCAAGGCCCAGGACATATCAATCCATGCCTCGCGGCGCGCATCGCCGTCGCCCGGCAGCTTCTCCTTCTCCGCCGAGACGAGACCACCGAGCAACGCCGCTCTCTCGGCATCGGTCGGATGACGTGTGAAGGATGCAAGGTAGAGATAGTCGAGAATCTGCTCATCGGTAAATCCGAGACGAATCAACATATCCACCGAACCGCCCGGACCGCGGAGCTTTTCGTTCAGCGTATCTCCGTTGATCACATGCAACGCCTGCGTAATCGTTGGCACTGAGGTCCGCTCGCTCTCGCGTGTCTGCTGCCTGGGCGGGCGGCCGAATGCGGTAAGAAAGTAGGATTTGACGGCTGTATCAGGCAATTGCAGCCCTCGCATGCCAACGGGATAGCCGGCGAACTTCTCCGGCGCCTGCGTCACCTGAGAGTATGCGTCGAGCAGCACCTCGGCAGGCAGACGCTTGATTTGAAAGTGCGAGCCGTATTTGTCGTCGTCGATGTTCTCCTTCAGCGGGCGCGACGAGGTCTGGTAAGTCGCCGACTGCATGATGGTCCTTATCAGACGATCCACGTCGTAGTTATGCGCAACGAAGTCCTTGACCATCGCATTGAGTAACTCGTCGTTTGTAGCCGGATTGGTATCCCTCAGATCGTCGACCGACTCGATGAGGCCGCGCCCCATGAAGTTGCGCCATATGCGATTGACAATGTTGCGGGCAAAGAAAGGATTCTCCGGCGCCGTGAGCCACTTGGCAAAATACTGGCGCGTATCGCCGGGCGCCTCGCTGGAGAGTTCTGTTGCGCCCAGAGGCTTGGGGGGCAGCGGAATCATCAGGCGGTCGTCCATGAATTCCCCGGTGGGCGCGGAGTAGACAGTTACATCGTTGAAGAGCGGCCCCACTGCGGGACGCTGGCCGGTGGGCGCGAAGGTCTTGAGCCGCACCCGGGCAAAGAGATTGGCCATGCCGTAGTAGTCCTTCTGGGTCCACTTGGCCAGAGGGTGGTTATGGCAGTGGGCACAGCTGATGTTGATGCCCATGAAGGCCTGCGTCATGTTCTCTGAGATGTCGAGAGGATCGCGATGGATCAGCCAGTAATTGGCCGCGCCGTTTTCCAGCGTGTTGCCGGTCGCCGTGATCACCTGGTAGGCAAACCGATTCCACGGCTTGTTGTGGGCCACACTGTCGTGAATCCAGTTGTAGTAGCTCCACATTTCCTCGTCGGCAAGATGGTTGCTTGACACCAGCAGCAGGTCGGACCACTTGTAGGCCCAGTAGTCCACGAACTCAGGCCGCTGCATCAGGCTGTCTATCAATTTGCTGCGCTTGTCAGGCGATTTGTCGCTGAGAAACTTCTCAACTTCCGCGGGCTTGGGCAGTATGCCCGCCGCATCGAGATACGCGCGGCGCATGAACTCCGCATCACTAGCCGGCGGCGATGGGGGAACGTGCAGCGCCTGCAAATGCTTGAGGATGTAACCGTCAATATAGTTATAGTGCGGGGCCTTGGTGAAGACCGCTTCCCGCAGTTTGTATGGAAACGGAATACGCAGCCGGGAAAACGTGACATGGCTTTGATACCAGACAGTAACTGGAGCCTCGCCATACCCGTGCATCGTCACGCGGCCGTTGTTATCCACCGTGGCAACGCCCTCGTCGCCGCTGTCGTACTTGGCCCAGCGCGTAACGTCGGCCGAATGTCCGTCAGAGAACGTAGCCGTTACAACCAACTGCTGCTGTGCGCCTGGCCGCAGAGAAGCTTCATGGGGCAACACCTCAACGGCGGTCACCTGCGCGTCCGATGTGTGCGGAGCAGGCATGCCCTGGGCGATCCATCCGGAAATCACCTTATACTCCGGCGAGTCGACATCGAAGCGGCGGCCTCCGCCATGGGAGACGGTGAGCGTCGGCTTGAGAAGGATGAGGCTCTTGGCGGGCTCAAGGCGATCGGTGCGGCGGCCGAGTGCCTGGTGGGTCAGCGTGTAGTAATCGGCGATCGGGTCGTAGCCGCGCAGGGTCATCTTGAAGCCGTTCTTGCCTGCCGCCGCGCCATGGCATGGGCCCGAGTTACAGCCCATCTTGGTCATCACCGGGAGCACGTCGTTGCGAAAGCTCCACGGTGGCGCATCCGTGTAATGATCCACTTTCAGCGTCGCGTTGGCACGATGGCCTTGCAAGGTTGCGCCAACTGTAGTCTGGCCGTCACCGTGCGGTAACACAAATCCGTCTTTGTCCAGTTGGGCAACCTTCGCGTCAGAGACGGCGACCTTGGCCCGCGATGTCAACTCCTCATGGTGGCCATCGGCGAAGGTTCCCTCAACCACCAACCGCTGGCTGGAACGCGAGCCGGCGATGACAATCGCCGAGGGCAGAATCTCAATTTTGGTAAGGGTGACTAACGAGGAAAGACGCGCTGCGCCGGTTGTCGCAGGTTTCTGATCGGCGGCGGAGTTCCCTGCCCCCGCGGGCTTGGCAAGCGTGGCAACTGGATGGGCTGTGCTTCTCGTCGCCTGTGCCACCGGATGCGCTGCGCTCTGCCCGCTGACTAAACGGGGGATGATGCAACTGAGCGCCAGCCAGCTTGCGAGTACCGCGAACCAAAGAGTTTTACGATGTTGCATAGCTTCTCCGTAGTGCACAATCAACGTGTTATCAACCTTGCTTTCCCTGAAAGCTCCAGGTCGCCGTCAATTGCCATCACCTAACCAAATAACTCATCGATCGCTTCATAGCCGTGATCCACAAGCCGCACGACGCGGCCCTGGGGGGTTTTCAATTCCTTATCGATGGGTAGACCGAGGCACTTGTACACAGTGGCAGCAAGATGGGCCGGGGTGACTGGCCGGTCCTGCGGCGCGCCGCCTATCGAGTCGGATGCGCCCACAACCTGCCCGCCCTTGATGCCACCGCCCGCCATGACCACCGTCCAGCATTGCGGCCAGTGGTCGCGGCCTCCTGCGGGATTGATGCGCGGTGTGCGGCCGAACTCGCCCGTTGCCAATACAAGCGTTGTATCGAGAAGGCCGATCCGGCTCAGATCCTCAAGAAGCGAAGAGTAGGCGTTGTCAAACATGGGCCCTACCAGTTCGCTGTAGCAACCGATGGGGCTGAAAGGCGCGGAGCCGTGAATGTCCCAGGTGATCTCGTTGAAGACGGTCTCAAACATGTTAAGGGTCACAAAGCGTACGCCCCGCTCCACCAGTCGGCGAGCCAACAGGCAGCCCTGGCCGAATCGGTTCAGGCCATAGCGCTTGCGAACTTCCATCGGCTCCTGCGTCAACTCGAAGGCTTCACGCGCCTTGGCCGAGGTCATCAACGTATACGCCTGGTTGAAGGTATCGTCCATCAGTTTGGTGTCTTGATTGGTCTCTTCGAAGTATTGAACGGATTTATCGACCTCCGCCCGCCAGCTTCTGCGCCGGTCAACGCGCACCGCCGAGATATACTCGGGCGGCAGCATATCCGGAACCTTGAAGTTGGGATCTGAGGGATCGGCGTTCAAGACAAACGGATCGTAGCCCTTGCCGAGAAACCCCGCAGTATCGCCGTGCGGCAGATTCCCGCCAAGCTGCCCGATCATGTAAGGAAGCAGCACGTTAGGCGGCATGTCGCCACGCGCGCCTTTTTCATAGCGCAGCACCGAACCGTAGTTCGGCGACTCAAGGCCGCCCTGGAAGAGCCTGCCCGTCTGCATCATCTGGCATCCCGTATCGTGCACGGCTGCCGCTGTGTGATACACAGACCGGATCAGCGCGAACTTGTCGGCGTGCGTTGCCATGCGGGGAAAGATTTCGGAGATCTGGATGCCAGAGACGTTTGTGTTGATGGGCTTGAAGGGTCCGCGAATCGATGCCGGCGCGTCGGGCTTCATGTCCCAGGTGTCGAGTTGACTGGGGCCGCCCACCAGCATCAACTGGATGCAGTTCACATCCTTCTGTGGCTTTGCGTCTGCCATGGCCTTGAGCCGCAGAAACTGGGGCATCGAGAGGCCGAGGAAAGCAAGCGAACCAGCGTGGAGAAAGTCGCGGCGCGTCACGCCGTCACAAAAATGCACTCGTTTATCAGCGTCGAGCCGAAACATGGAGTTTTCCTCGCGAAGGCAATTAGCCGACCGTCAACAAGATGTAGAAATATGCAGCGCCAGAAGGCTTGCACTGGATCTGCTCAAAAAAAGAAGCTGGCACAGATCGGGCATCCGAAACTCGGACCTCATGCCTGTCTTGCCTGACGGGCGCCTGGGTGACCGTCCAGCCGCGCAAAGCGAAACTTTGCCACGGCTCCCCACGTGCAATCCCGTCCGGACCAAATTGTAATAGCACTTGACATTCGCCGTCCACAAGATTCGAGGGCAGGCAGGGATTGCCGGCACGGAAACGAACGATGCGTTCAGTTCAAGGCGATTCATGTGTAGATTCAGCGAAGCCGATTGGAGATTGTGAGCCTGCCAAAATGAAGGGCGCGGCCGAAGCCACGCCCTTTGAAAGCAGTGTGTCGATCCGCGCTCTATGCCATGGCGTGGTGACGATCAGCGAGTTTGGGGGCTCTGCCGGCCAGATAGCGATCGACCGCCGCGGCGGCCTTGCGCCCTTCTGAGATGGCCCACACAACCAGCGACTGGCCACGCCGCATGTCGCCGGCAGAAAAGACTCCGTCGACTGAGGACATGTAATCGGCATTGGTGGCGATGTTGCCGCGATTGTCCAATGCCACGCCCAACTGCTCGATCATGCCGTTCTTGACGGGGCCAAGAAACCCCATGGCCAGCAGAACCAGGTCCACATCCAGGGTGAACTCCGAGCCTGCAATCGGCTCGAACTTGGGCGGCGGCCCCACGCGAATTGCGTGCACCTTGGCGATGTTGCCCTGCTCATCGCCTGTAAACTTCAAGCTGTCCACGCTCCAGTCGCGGAGGCCGCCCTCTTCGTGCGAGCTCTCGGTACGCAGTTGAAGCGGCCACAGCGGCCAGGGAGTTGATGCGGCGCGCTGCTCCGGCGGCTTGGGCATAATCTCGATCTGGTGCACGACTTTCGCGCCCTGGCGCAGGCTGGTACCCAGGCAATCGGCGCCTGTGTCGCCACCGCCAATAATCAGCACGCGCTTGCCTGCGGCGCTGATGGCCTTGGAAGGATCGCCAAGAAACGCTTCATTGGGGTCGCCCTCGCAGCGATGATTCTGTTGCGGGAGAAACTCCATGGCAAAGTGAACACCATTCAATTCGCGGCCGGGGATATTGAGGTTGCGTGGCTGCTCAGCGCCGCCGCAGAGCAGGATGGCGTCGTAGTGCTCGGTAAGCGTTTCGACAGGCACATTCACGCCCACGTGCGCATTGGTCTCAAACACCACACCCTCGGCGCGCATCTGTTGAATGCGGCGATCGATGACGTGCTTCTCCAACTTGAAGTTGGGGATTCCGTAGCGCAGAAGCCCGCCGATGCGATCGTTCTTTTCATACACGGCCACCGAGTGCCCGGCGCGCCGCAACTGCTGCGCAGCCGCCAGGCCAGAGGGTCCGCTGCCCACCACGGCCACGCGCTTGCCGGTGTTTTGCTCGGGAGGTTCGGGATGAATCCAGCCCTCCTCCCAGGCCCGCTCCACAATGCTGCGCTCGATAACTTTGATAGAAACCGGCGGCTGATCGATGCCCAGAACGCATGCGGCCTCGCAGGGCGCGGGGCAGATGCGGCCAGTGAATTCCGGGAAGTTATTTGTAGCGTGCAAGCGCCGGATGGCATACTCCCAGCGGTTGTTGTAAACGAGGTCGTTCCAATCGGGAATCAGGTTGTTGACCGGACAGCCGGTGTGGCAGAAAGGCACGCCGCAATCCATGCAGCGCGCGCCCTGCTCACGCTGCTTCTCTTCCGGGAATGGCTGGTAGATCTCCAGCCAGTCCTTGACCCGCTCGTCTACCTGGCGGCGTGTGGGTTGTTCGCGATTGATCTCCAGGAAACCTGTCACCTTACCCATGCTGCACCTCTGCCGTAGCCGTCACCAGAGGCGACGAATTAGTGGGAGAAACATAGACCTCTTCGACGCGCGGAACGCCGAGGACGCGTTTGTATTCGTGCGGAAAGACCTTGATGAAACGCGGTTGCGCGTCGGCCCAGTGCTCCAGAATCCACGCCGCGCGCGGGCTGCCGGTCAGGTCGCGATGCCGCTCGAGCAGTCCGCGGACCTCGGCCACATCTTCCGGCGTTACCAGCGGTTCAAGATCGACGCTGACCTTGTTGCAGCGGCGCGTAGTAAAGTCGCCTTGATCGTCGTAGACAAAGGCGCGCCCGCCGCTCATGCCGGCGGCGAAGTTGCGGCCGGTAAGTCCCAGCACGACTACGGTGCCATTGGTCATGTATTCGCAGCCGTGATCGCCAACGCCCTCAACCACCGCAGTGGCGCCGGAGTTGCGGACGGCAAAGCGCTCACCGGCGATTCCATTGAGGAAGACTTCGCCGCTGGTTGCGCCGTAGAGCACCACGTTGCCGACCAGGATGCTCTCTTCAGGCAGGAAGCTCGACGTCTTCGGGGGATAAGCAATGATGCGTCCGCCGGAGAGCCCCTTGCCCAGGTAATCGTTGGTATCGCCTTCCAGTTCAAGGGTGACGCCGTTGGGCACGAAGGCGCCGAAGCTCTGCCCTGCCGATCCCTGGAAGCGGAAGTGGATGGTCTCGTCAGGCAACCCCTCTGAGCCGTAACGGCGCGCGATTTCTCCGCCCAGCATGGCGCCGACAGTGCGATGCACGTTGCGGATGGCAAAGCTGCCGGTGACGGGCGTCCTGGATTTAAGCGCCGGCGCCGCCTGCGCGATGAGCGCGTGATCGAGTGCTGCTTCAAGGCCGTGGTCCTGCGCCTGCATCTTGCGGCGCGCAACACGCGAGGGCAGCGTAGGCGCGTAGAGGATTGACGAAAGATCGATGCCCTTGGCCTTCCAGTGCGCATCGGCCAGCGAGGCATCGAGCCGCTCCACGCGGCCAACCATCTCGTTCACCGTGCGGAAGCCCAGCTTTGACATGTGCTGGCGCATCTGCTCGGCGATGAAGAAGAAGAAGTTGATTACGTGTTCCGGCTGGCCTTTGAAGCGCTCGCGCAAGACCGGGTCCTGCGTGGCAATGCCCACCGAACAGGTGTTCAGGTGGCATTTGCGCATCATGATGCAGCCCATGGCGATCAGCGGCATGGTGGCAAAGCCGAACTCTTCCGCGCCCAGCAGCGCGGCAATCACCACGTCGCGGCCGGTTTGCAGCTTGCCGTCGGTCTGCACCTTGATGCGCGAGCGCAGATCGTTGAGCAGCAGCACTTGTTGTGTCTCTGCGAGGCCAAGTTCCCACGGCAAACCGGCGTGCTTGATCGAGCTGAGCGGCGAGGCGCCTGTGCCACCGTTGTCGCCGGAGATGAGCACCACGTCGGCATGCGCCTTTGAAACACCGGCTGCCACTGTGCCCACGCCCACTTCAGACACCAGCTTGACGGCGATGCGAGCCTGCGGGTTGACGTTCTTCAGGTCGTAGATAAGCTGCGCTAAATCTTCGATGGAGTAAATGTCGTGGTGCGGCGGCGGTGAGATCAAACCCACGCCGGCGATCGAGTGGCGCGTCTTTGCGATCACGTCGTCCACCTTGTGCCCGGGCAATTGTCCGCCTTCGCCGGGCTTTGCGCCCTGCGCCATCTTGATCTGCAACTCGTCGGCGTTCACAAGGTAATTTGTCGTCACGCCAAAGCGTCCGCTGGCTACCTGCTTGACTGCCGAGCGGCGCAGATCGCCGTTGGCATCGGGCTTGAAGCGCGCCTCGTCTTCCCCGCCCTCGCCCGTGTTCGACATGCCGCCCAGGCGGTTCATGGCGATGGCCAGGGTTTCATGCGCTTCCTTGCTGATTGAACCGTAGCTCATGGCGCCGGTCGTGAAACGCTTGACAATCTCCTTGGCCGGCTCCACTTCCTCAATCGGAATCGGCTTATCGGCATACTTGAATTTCAGCAGGCCGCGCAACGTACACAGGTGCCGATTCTGGTCGTCGAGCAGGTCGGTGTATTCCTGGAACGTGGCCGGATTGTTCGACCGTACGGCGTGCTGCACCTTGCTGATGGTCAGCGGATTCAGAAGATGATATTCTCCGCCTTCGCGATATTGGTAATGTCCGCCGACAACCAACTCGGTTTCAGAATCAGTAAGCGGCTTGAACGCGAACGAGTGCTTCATCTGTGCTTCGCGCGCCAGCACCTCCAGCCCGACTCCCTCGATGCGTGAAGCGGTTCCGGCAAAATAGGAATCGATCAAGGAGCGATTTAAACCGACAGCCTCAAAGACCTGTGCGCCGCGATAGCTTTGCAGGGTGCTGATGCCCATCTTGGAGAAAGTCTTCAGCAGGCCTTTGTTGATGGCCTTGATAAAGTTCTTCTCGGCCTGGTTGTTGGTGAGGTTGTGCGGCAGCAGTCCCAGGCGCTTCAGGTCGTGCAGCGTTTCAAAGGCCAGGTACGGGTTGATGGCGCTGGCGCCGTAACCGATGAGCAAGGCAAAGTGCATGACCTCGCGCGGCTCACCGCTCTCGATGATGAGCGCCACCTGGGTGCGCGTCTTCTCGCGAACCAGTCGATTGTGCACGGCCGCCATGGCCAGCAGGCTGGGGATAGGCGCATACGTTGCGTCCACGCCTCGGTCAGAGATGATCAGCAGGCTATACCCGGAGTTGACGGCCAGAGAGGCGCGCGCCCCCAGATCGTCGAGCGAGTGCTTGAGGCCATCCTCGCCATCTTCCGCGCGAAACAGGGCCGGCAGCGTGGTGGCCAGCAAGTCGCCCGATGAGATGCGGCGCAACTTCTCCAGATCGCGGTTGGTCAGAATGGGGTGCGGCAGCTTGAGCGTGTGGCAGTTCTCCGGCGCTTCCTCAAGGATGTTGCGCTCAGTGCCGATGTAGCTGATCAGCGACATCACCAGCTCTTCACGAATTGGATCGATGGGCGGATTGGTGACCTGCGCGAAAAGCTGCTTGAAGTAGTTAAAGAGCGGCTGCGGACGATCGGAGAGGCAAGCCAGCGGCACATCGGTGCCCATTGAGCCGATTGGCTCTTCGCCCTTTGCGCCCATGGGTCCGAGCAACATGCGCAAGTCTTCTTCCGTGTATCCATAAGCCCGCTGGCGGCGCAGCAGCGTCTCAGGGTTCGATGCGATCACGCGCGACGGCTCGGGCAACTGGTCCATGGTGACCTGCTGCTGCTTGAGCCAGTCGGCATAGGGCTGGCGGCCGGCCAACTGCTTCTTGATCTCGGCGTCAGAGATGATGCGCTTCTGCACGGTGTCCACCAGGAACATGCGGCCAGGCTGAAGGCGGCCCTTCTTGCGGACGTCTTTTGCGGGTACATCGAGAACGCCGGCCTCTGAGGCCAGCACAACCAGATCGTCCTTGGTAACCAGGTAGCGGCCCGGGCGCAGGCCGTTGCGGTCCAGCGTGGCGCCAATCACTTTGCCATCGGTAAATGCGATGGCCGCCGGTCCATCCCAGGGCTCCATCAGCGAAGCATGGTACTCATAGAAGGCGCGTTTTCCCTCGTCCATGTCTGGATTGCCGGCCCAGGCTTCGGGAATGAGCATGGCCATCACATGCGGCAGCGAACGGCCACTCTGGTAAAGGAACTCCGCTGCGTTATCGAGAGCAGCGGAATCGCTCCCCTCCGGAGTGATGACCGGATAGAGATCGTCGATCTTGCCGTCGTAGAGCGGGCTGCCCAGCACCGACTGGCGAGCGTTCATCCAACTGATGTTGCCGCGGACGGTATTGATTTCGCCGTTGTGCGCCACATAGCGGTAGGGGTGGGCGAGTTTCCAACTGGGAAAAGTATTTGTAGAAAAGCGCTGGTGGACGAGGCAGAGCGCGCTGGTGACGAGTGGGTTGGCCAACTCAAAGTAGAACTTCTCAATCTGCGGAGCCAGCATCAGGCCTTTGTAGATGATGGTTCGACAGGAAAACGAGGGGATGTAGAACATCTCCTGGCCTTCAATCTCCGATGCGGCAATCTCGTTTTCAGTGCGGCGGCGCACGCGGTAAAGCAGGCGCTCAAAAGCATCCTCGTCCAGCCCGTCGGGCCGGCCCACGAAGAGCTGCTCGATGTAGGGTTGCGAGGCGCGCGCTTCGCGGCCGATGGAGTCGCCATTGACCGGTGTATCGCGCCAGCCGAAGACCTTCAAACCCTCTTCGCTGGCGATGCGCTCAAAGATTCCCTCGCATTGCAGGCGGCTGTGCTTCTCCACAGGCAAAAAGCACATGGCCACGCCATAGGCGCCTGGCTCGGGCAGTTGCATGCCCAACTCGCCGCACTCACGCACAAAAAACAGGTGCGGAATCTGGATGAGAATGCCCGCGCCATCGCCCGTCTCCGGATCGCATCCCGCCGCGCCGCGGTGAGTGAGGTTGATGAGCACCTCAAGTCCCTTGCGGATAATCTCGTGGCTCTTTTCGCCCCGAATGCTGGCAACCAACCCCATACCGCAGGCATCGTGCTCATTCCGCGGGTGATAGAGGCCCTGGGCTTGAGGAGTGCGGGAATGACGATCCGATGGTTTCATGGCAACCTTCTGAATGAAATTTTCCGTACAGAATGCATTGCTGGTGGGAAAGACACTGCTGCTGTGCAACTCCCCGCGGGAAATCGCCCTATGTCTTTCATAAAAGAGGTCCGCCGGAGCAGGACTGGCCATGCTTGGGCTATGCTGAAGTCTTTAATATATCGAAAAAATCGCCGGTCGGCAGAACTTCCTTGCGCGCCGCCCCCTTCAGGAACGGCCGGCTCTACCGCAAATTCGCTATTTTCCTCAGCTTACAGGGATTCCCTCAAGCAGCGGCGCAGCGCGGAACGGCTCCGCAACCAGCGCCAAAAGCGCCGCTGCCGGCGTGGCAGGGGGGGGACGCGCCGGCCGGCTAAGCCAGCGCGCCCTCTGCAAAGAATCGGCTCCGGAGCCCTGCTACGGGTAGATGCTGCGCAGTTGCACAGCCTCTGCCACGCGTCCGATGCCCAGCATGTTGGCGGCGATGCGCATGGGCACATTCCGCTCCTGGTGGATCTTGAGAACATCGCGGAACGACGTCTTCATCACCCGCTCCAGGCGGTTGTACACATCCTGCGCCTCCCAGAACAGGTGCTGCTCATCCTGGACCCACTCAAAGTAGGAGACGGTGACGCCGCCGGCATTGCAGAGAATGTCCGGAATAATGAACACTCCCTTGTCTTGCAGAATGCGGTCGGCCGCGGGCGTCAGCGGCCCGTTGGCTGCTTCGGCCACAATTCTCGCGCCCAGCGTTCCGGCGTTCTCCACGTCCACCGTGTTCTCAAGCGCCGCCGGCACCAGGATGTCGCACTTGAGCGCCAGCAACTCGGCCGGCGAGATCGGCTCGCTCTCCGGGAAGCCTTCCACATGGCCAACCAGCAGCTTCATGTGAAGGAGTTCGGGGATGTTGAGTCCCTTCGGGTTATAGACGCAGCCGGTGGAATCGCTGACCGCGATCACCTTGGCGCCCGCTTCGTGGAGCAGTTGCGCTGTGATCGAACCGGCATTGCCAAAGCCCTGCACGGCCACAGTAGCGCCTTCCAGAGACATGTGCAGGTGCTCGCAGGCGCATTGGATGGTGTAGAAGACGCCGCGCCCTGTGGCTTCATTGCGCCCCAGCGACCCGCCCAGGCTGATCGGCTTGCCGGTCACCACGCCGGGGATCGGATAGCCCTTGGTCATGCTGTAGGTGTCCATGATCCAGGCCATGGTCTGAGGGTTGGTGTAGACGTCCGGCGCGGGAATGTCTCTCTCCGGCCCGATCAGCGGCAGAATCGCACTGGTGTAGCGGCGTGTCATCCGCTCCAGCTCGCCCTGCGACATGTGTTTCGGGTCGCAGGTGATTCCGCCCTTGCCGCCGCCAAACGGAATATTCACCACCGCGCACTTCCACGTCATCCAGGTGGCCAGCGCCTTTACTTCGTCCAGCGTCACTTGCGGGTGGTAGCGGATGCCGCCCTTGGCCGGCCCGCGCACCATGCTGTGCTGCACGCGGTAGCCTTCGAAGCGGTGAATGTGGCCGTTGTCCATGCGGACCGGAACGGTAACAGTAAGAATCCGTTCGGGATACTTGATCATCTCCCGAACATCGTTGTCCAGACTCAAAGCGTCTGCGGCGGTGTCGAAGTTTTCAAGGGCAACGTCATAGGCGTTTCCCGGTCTTGCTGTCGTGAGCATCGTCTTTCCTCCTTGCTCACTCCGGTCCGCTGCGCTCGATGATCGCTGGCAGGCGTTCAACTCACAGGGATTGGCTCCTGTGAGTCAGCGTTCTGCGTTTCGGTCAGCCGCGATTCGTAAACCGGCATGAGCCACTTCCTGTAACGCTCCAGATGTCCGCGCGTCGCATCGAAATACAACTGCCTGATCGCTTGCGTGACCGCGCCCATGATTCCACTCTTCACCGGCCGATGATCGACCCGCGCGATGGGCATCACCCCAACCGCCGTGCCGGTAAAGAACAACTCGTCGCATATGTATAGTTCGCTGCGGTCGATGGGCCGCTCCACAACTTCAAGGCCCAGCTCCCGGTGCGCCAGTTCCATCACCGTGTCGCGCGTGATGCCCTCCAGCACGTTCTCAGTCACCGACGGCGTAATGAGCCTGCCCTTGCGCAGCATGAAGATATTGCAGGTGGCGCCTTCTGCCACGTGGCCATCTTCATTCAAAAAGATGGCCTCGTCGAAGCCCGAGCGCCGCGCCTCGTCGCTGGCCAGCGCGCTGTTCACATAGGCTCCGCAGATTTTCGCCCGCGCCGGAATCGCATTGTCGTCAATGCGGCGCCACGAGCTCACGCCCGCATGAAGGCCAAGGTCATTGTGCAGATAGTCGCCAAATGGAAGGGCCACAATGGCAAAGGCATCCTGGTCGTCGGGACTCACGCCCACGCGCTCGGCGCTCTTGTAGGCCAGCGGCCGCACGTACACATTGGTCTGGAGATTATTTTTGCGCAGCAGCTCCAGTGTGATGCCGCACAGCTCTTCCGCTGTGGGGGGCACGGTGATACGCAGAATGCCGCAGTTCTGCTTCCATCGCTGGTAGTGCTCCAGCGGGCGCAGCAGGAAAAGCTCCTGCTGCCCCTCGTCCCAGTGTGCGCGAATTCCCTCAAAAACCCCGGTTCCGTAATGCAGCGCGTGGGTCAGGATTCCCACCTTCGCCTCGCGCATCGGCATGTACTGCCCGTCAAAATAGCACATCAGATTCGGATCGGCTTCTGCCTTCATCTCACACCTCGGCCAGCGACTGCCTCAGCAGAGCGCGCCCGCGCGCCAACGCGCGCTCGTCCAGTTCAACCCAGCGCGGATTTTTGACCAGCCGCCGCAAGGCGGCATCGATACTCGCGTCCGGCAGCACGCCGGTGACTTCAAGCAGCACTCCCAGCATCACCATGTTGCCCACCCGCTGGTCGCCCAGTTCGTCGGCAATCTGTGTGAAAGGCAACGCCAGCACACGAACGTCGTCCCGCTTGCAATCTTCAGGGAACGTCTCGCCGTTATAGATCACCCAACCGCCGGGACGCACGTTGGCGTCAAACTTTCGCAGCGAGGGCTCATTCATGGCAACCAGAACGTCGGGCAGCGTCACGAGCGGCGAATCGATGGTATGGTTCGACAACCGCACATGGCAGTTGGACGTGCCGGAGCGCATTTCAGGACCGTAAGACGGCAGCCACGACACCTCAAGCCCCGCGTCCAGCCCGGCCTCGGCCAGCACCTCGCCCAGCAGCAGCACGCCCTGGCCGCCAAAGCCGGCCACGCGTACGCGCACATCCAGATCCTTCGCCGTCTGCTCCATGCGGTGGGAGTTGCCTTCCGGCAAACTCTCGTTGTCAACGCCGAGAATGCGCGGAATCTCTTGAAGCTCCGGCCCCGCGGCCGGCATCTGCCGGGGGTGCCTGTCCTTGGTTCGATCGCAGAACACACCCAGCGGAAAAGTCTTCTCCATCACGTCGCGGACCCAGTGTTGCGCATCCACGGCGGTCATCTTCCAGATGGTGGGGCAGGGCGAAAGCACCTCAATCAGCGAGAAGCCCAAACCGAGAGCCTGGTTCTCAACCGCCTTCTTGATGGCCCGGGAAGCCTGCATGATCTGCTTGTTGTCTCCCAGGCCCACGCGCTCGATGTAGACCGGCGCCTCCAGCGTGGCGAGCAGCTCGCTCATGTGCAGCGGGTAGCCTTCAGTCTCTGCATGCCGCCCATCCGGCGTGGTGGTGCTCTTCTGCCCCAGCAGCGTGGTGGGCGCGGCCTGGCCGCCGGTCATGCTGTAGATTCCGTTATTGACGAAGATCACCGTGATGGCTTCGCCGCGGTTGGCCGCATGCAGAATCTCCGCCGAGCCGATGGCCGACAAGTCTCCATCGCCCTGGTAGCTGATCACGATGCTGCCCGGGCGGCTGCGCTTGGCGGCAGTGGCCACCGCAGGCGCGCGCCCGTGCGCGGCCTGAATATTGCCCACGTCGAAGTAGTAGTAGGTGAAGACCGAGCAGCCCACCGGCGCGATCAGAATGGTCCGGTCCTGGATGCCCAGTTGGTCAATGGCCCGCGCCAGCATCTTGTGCACCTGGCCGTGCCCGCAGCCGGGGCAATAGTGGGTGGCGTGCTGCAGGTCTTCTTTGCGGTCATACCGTTGGTAGAACGACGTTGCTCTGCCTTGCGCAACCTCATACCCCGTCATCGTTTCGCTAGACATTGGCCAACCGCTCTTCCTCCGGCTCCATGACCGGCAAATATCGCTGCGCCTGTTCGCGCACCAGCCTGAGCACCTCTTCATGGGACGGCACGTTCCCGCCCATGCGGCTCAGAAATTCAACCGGCCGCGCCCCGTTCAGCGCCAGCCGTACATCTTCAACCATCTGTCCGTTGCTCATCTCCACCACCACAAACACCCGCGCCTTTTCCGCGATGCGCTGGAAGTGAAGCTTGGGAAATGGATAAAGCGTGATGGGCCTCAGCACGCCCACCTTGATGCCGTTGGCGCGGGCCTCTGCCACCACCGCTTTCAAAATGCGCGCCACAATTCCGTAGCCGACAAGAACAATCTCCGCGTCCTCGGTCTGAAACTCCTCGGCCCGCGTCTCCAGTTGCTCCGCGCGCCGATACTTGCTTTCCAGATGCAGATTGTGCTTCTCCAACTCATCGCAATCCAGATGCAGCGAGTTCACAAGGTTGCCGCGCGACTCCGCCGTGCCCGCCACGGCCCACTCCGGCAGCCGCGGCGCAATCGCTTCCTGCGGAAACTCCACCGGCTCCATCATCTGCCCGATAAACCCATCGGCCAGCACCACCACGGGGTTGCGATACTTGTCGGCCAGCTCAAACGCCAGCGCGGTCAGGTCGGCCATCTCCTGCACAGAGTGCGGGGCCAGCACGATGGTGCGGTAGTTGCCGTGCCCGCCGCCCTTCACCACCTGGTGATAGTCGCTCTGCTCGGCCACAATGTTGCCAAGTCCCGGGCCGCCGCGCGTAATGTCGGCGATGACGCATGGCAACTCGGCGCCGGCCAGATAGCTCATGCCTTCCTGCATCAGGCTGATGCCCGGGCCGCTCGATGCCGTCATGGCCCGCACGCCGGCCGAGGCGGCGCCGTAAAGCATGTTGATGGCCGCGACTTCGCTCTCGGCCTGCAAAAACACGCCGCCGGTCTTCGGCATATAGAGTGCCGCGGACTCGGTGATCTCGCTTGCCGGGGTGATGGGATAACCATAAAACGCGCGGCACCCGGCCAGAATCGCGCTCTTCACAATTGCTTCGTTGCCCTTCATCAATTGCTTGCGCATTACACCGCCCCCCGCATGCTTGTCTCCAGCCCGGCCTCTGTGCGCGTCGCGCTTTTGGTCAAGCGCATCACCGTAATCGCTCCCGGCTCAGGACACGCCATAAAGCAGATTCCGCAACCCGTGCAACCCTTGCCTGCGTACAAAGCTGTTCGGTAGCCGGAGTGATTCAGCCGGTCGCTCAGGCGAATCACCTTCGGCGGACACGCCTCCATACAAAGCCCACATCCCTTGCACTCATCTTCATTCACCCGCAACTGACCGCGGTCTCGCTTTTCCGCTTCGCTCATTCACCGCTCCTCTTCAATCCATCACGCATACTGCACGGCCGGTTTGCGCTCCATGTAATGGGCGCGCACGGCAAAATCCTCAAGCTCCGCTTGAAAGCGCGGATCGGCAATCGCGATCAGCGCTTCAGCCCGCTCCCGCAAGGTCTTGCCATGCAGGAATGCAATTCCATACTCGGTCACCACGTAGTGCACATCCGCGCGCGAAGTCACCACCCCGGCGCCCGGCTCCAGCATCGGCACAATGCGCGAAATCTCTCCGCGCCGCGCCGTCGCCGGCAGAGCAATGATGGGCACGCCGCCCTTGGAGCGCGCCGCCCCGCGAATGAAATCAATCTGCCCGCCAAAGCCGCTGAAGGGTCTGGTACCCAGCGAATCCGCGCAAACCTGTCCGGTCATGTCCACCTGCAGCGCCGAATTGATGGCCACCATCCTGTCGTTCTGCGCCACGATGTAGGGATCGTTCGTGTAAGAGATCGAGCGGAACTCGAAGCTCGGATTCTGGTGAACAAACTCGAACAGCCGCTTCGACCCCAGCACAAACGAGACCACGGCCTTGCCCCAGTGCAGCGACTTGCGCTCGCCGTTCAGCACGCCCGCTTCCATCAGATCGATCACGCCGTCGGAGCACATCTCGGTGTGGATGCCCAGGTCGCGCTTATCTGTGAGACACGCCAGCACCGCGTCGGGAATTCCGCCGATCCCGGTCTGCAAGGTTGCCCCGTCCGGAATCAGCGAGGCCACGTTCTCCCCAATCCTGCGTTGGATGTCAGAAAACGGCTCCGGCTCCAGCTCAAGCAGCGGGCGCGCCGTCTCCACCACGGCCGAGATGTGGCTGACGTGGATCATCGTCTCGCCGTGCGTGCGCGGCATCTGCTGGTTGACCTCCGCGATCACCTTGCGGCAGCAGCGAGCCGCCGTCATGGTGCAGTCCACGGTGGTTCCCAGGCTCACAAAGCCATGCTCGTCCGGCGGCGAAACCTGCATCAGCACCACATCCAGCGGAAGCTGGCCGGTAATAAAAAGGTTCTCAATCTCGCTGAGAAAGATGGGCGTGTAGTCCGCGCGCCCGGCGGCCACAGCCTCGCGCACATTCTCGCCCAAAAACAACCCGCGGTGCCGAAACACGCCCGCATACTCTGGCCGGGTATACACCGCCTCGCCCAGCGTCTTCATGTGAACGATTTCGACATCGCGGAGCCCGGGAGCCCGAGCCACCAGCGCGTCCACCAATACGGAAGGCGTGCCGCATCCGGACTGGATCCAGATGCGATTTCCTGAGCGGACCGTCTCCAGTGCCGCCGCGGCGCTCATGCACTTGCTGCGATACTCTGTGCGCCAGTTCATGCCCGATTGCCTCTGTCTGCGTGCAAACAATTGCGCCGCATAACAGCCATTCTCCCTGTCCCGCTCACTGCAATCGAACCACCCAGCCTTGTTTTCGTTCTCACAAGGCTGCCTTCCAAGGGCTTCATGAACATTGCTCGAAGCCCATGTGAATCTACGCCCTGGCAAGGTGTGCTGCTGTGATGAGTGTCACCTCTTCCCCCGGCAAGTTCCTGGCTGGCGCCACGGCGATACTCTGGGCTTTACCCTGAGCTGCCAGCTTCTACTTTGCTGACGAAGGCAGGCTCGAACCCGCGTATAACCTCAACAGAATCATTCGAAAGCGTTGGGCGCATTGGAAATGAGTGGCCGGTCAAGAAGAGGGCCCTGAGGCTCCCCGAGGCAAACGGAAGGGCGAACCACAAACCGGACCGGTCTTGCGTATTCGATACCGCCTGAATTCTAATTCCGCTCTTATGCAACTGCCGGTCCAACCCGCTGCAACGGACACTGAAGCCAGGCTGGTACCCGGCGCACAGGCCGCACTGGTTCTTACCGGATTCAGCGCGGTCATCGGCCAGGTTCTTCTGCTCCGCGAGCCGATCGTGGTGTTCAACGGCAACGAGATGTCGCTTGGAATCATGCTGGCCACATGGCTCTTTTGGACCGCGGCGGGCAGCGGCCTTTCCAGCCGCATCGCGCTGAGCGAAAGCAACACCCGCCGCCTGGTTGCCGCGCTCAATTGCCTGCTTGCCGTCAGCCTTCCACTCACCATTTTCGGCCTGCGCGCCTCGAGAAGCTGGTTCCAGGCCGTGCCCGGCCAACTGGTTTCGCCGGCCTCCATGCTGCTTGCCTCGCTGGTTTGCTTGAGCCTTTTCTGCATGGTCACTGGGGCGATGTTCGGCTCCGCGGCTCGCCTGCTCCAACAGGGCCGCAATCTCTCTTTGCAGCGCGCCGCCGGCTCAGCGTACATGGGTGAGGCTGTTGGCTCCGCGATCGGCGGAATTCTTGCCAGCATTTTCTTGTTGAGAGCCCTTCAGCCCATTCAGATTGCGGGGATAGTTTTCCTGCTCAACCTGTGCATGGCGGCGGTGTTGCTAGTGCGCCCCCGCCGCAAGCAGCTCGTAATTCTGGCCGGAGCGGCCTTCCTCCTGGCAATCCCGCTGCTCACCATCGCGGCACCCATGCTGGAGCATGCCGCACAAGCGCTCTTGTGGCGTGGCTTTCATCTGCTCGGGTCGCGCGACTCAATCTACGGCAACCTGGCCGTCACCGAAACCGGAGACATCCGCAGCATTTACTCAAACGGCGTTTTGATCGCCAACGCGCCTGATCCGGCCGCCGCTGAAGAGAGTGTTCACTATGCGCTGCTGGAGCACCTCTCGCCGCGCCGCATTCTCATGATCGGCGGAGGCATCAACGGCAGCATCGCCCAGGCCCTCCAGCATCCATCCATCGAGCGCATCGATTACGTCGAACTTGACCCAGCGCTGATCGCCTTGACGCGGCAGTTCATCCTGGCGCAGTCCGGCGCCTTGTTCTCTGACCCGCGCGTCCATGTGCACACTGCCGATGGCAGAAGCTATCTGCGCGCTACTCCGGACCGGTTCGACGCCATCCTCGTCAACGTTCCCGATCCGCAGACCGCCCAATTGAACCGCTTCTACACGGTTGAGTTCTTTGGCTCCGCGCGCGATCACTTAGCGCCTGGAGGACTGCTCGCACTCGAACTCCGCTCGTCCGAGGAGAACCTCAGTCCGGATCTCGCCGGCTTTCTTCGCTGCATTCAACTCACCTTGCAGCAGGTCTTTCCCCACATCGCCGTCCTTCCCGGCGACACCGTTCATTTCTTCGCCTCAACAGATGCCGCCTCCATCACCGAAGATCCGCAGACACTGATTGCGCGCATGCGCGAGCGGCATCTCAAAACCCAGTACGTCCGCGAATACTTCATTCCCTTCCGCATGATGCCTGACCGCATGGATCAGGTTCAGGCGCAACTGCGCCCGCTCGCGTCAACCCCCGTCAATCGCGACTTTCAACCAATCGCTTACTACCTGAATATCGTCTTGTGGACCACTCAGTTCAATCCCAGCCATGCGGGCTGGTTCTCCGCGGCGGCGCGAGTCGATCCCTCGCGTGTCACGCCCTGGCTTCTGGCCGCCCTGCTTCTTGCTGCGATCCTTGTCGCTTTCGTTCCCGCCAGGCGCGAGCTTGCTCCCGCGGCGGCTCTGTTCTCCGTGGCGGCAACGGGGTTCACGCTGATGGCGCTGCAGGTCTTCCTGCTGCTCGCGTTTCAGGCCATCTACGGATACGTCTACCAGCAGTTGGCGATCCTCATCGGCCTCGGGATGGCGGGCATTGCACTGGGAACCTGGTTGGGCATGCGAAGAAGCAGCAGCAACCACGCCTGCCGAAGCCTCGCGTCCCTTCAGCTTCTTCTCGCGGCATCGAGCCCGTTGCTCATCTGCGCGGTCAGCCTGCTGGCTCGGCTCTCAGGGCCGGCGGCGACATGGTTCGCGGCGCAGTGCGCCTTCCCTGCCCTGGCCGCGCTCTCTGGCGTGCTGGGCGGCTACCAGTTTCCCCTGGCGGCAAATATTTACTTGAAAGACGCCGAGCCCCGGCGCAGCCTCGGAACGCTCTATGCCGTGGATCTCTTGGGCGGGTGTGTTTGCGCACTTGTGCTCGGCACGTACCTTATTCCGGTCTTCGGCTTCTGGAGAACGGCATGGCTTTGCGCGGCCATCAACCTTGCGCCCGCCCTGCTGGCAGCGCGAGCAAGCAGGGCGGCCGAGTGAAGGAACTACCGGCCGCTTAGTGCTTGTGCTCCTCGAACACCACGGCCGTGAACCGGAAGATATCGGTATCCGGGTCTTTCCAGCAATCGGCGCGCATGCCCGCCTTCACGCAGGTCTGCTCAAGAAACTTTTGCCGGTCCCACTTTTCTTCAACCGGCACCTGCGGCAGCAGTAGGCCCTCGCGGTTGCCGTTCTTCATCAGCAGCCCATGCTCGCCCACCTCGATCTCTTCGATATCGACGACGCGGCGCAGCGGCGACAGCACCGAGATTTCATACGTAAGCCGCGGCAACTCCAAAACCGATACCGGCTGGAACCTCGGATCGCGCAGCGCCGCAAAGGTGGCCGTGTCGCGTACTGTCAGGTAGAGGGGCTTCTCGGCCGAGGTATAGCCGATGCAGCCGCACAGGTCGCCGGCGATGCGCAGCGTCACAAAGGCGCCGCGTTCCTGGTTCAGCGCCAGGCTTTGCGATTGCGGCGGCTGGTAGGGCTTGCCCTGCTCCACCACGTGCTCCACCGAAGTGCGCGCCAGGGCAAGCAACTCACTCTTCTCAGCATCCGTCAGCGAGAACGGCGTCTCGGCCGCTTTCGCGCTGTGCGCCTTCACGAAGACGTCCGCGCTGTAGCCCACAACGCGCGCGTGGTCGCCCGACGTGTCGCCGGAGTTTAAATACTTCAGCACCCGCCCCTGGTTGGCGCCCATGTGCTCGGCGGCAATCATGGCGGCCACAATGGGCGCGCCGCCGCAGGCCTCCCAGATACGCGTCTGGAAGTTGCGCGACATGCTGAAGTAGTCCCACGCCTCCAGCGCCGCGAGCGTCTTGTGATCGATCCGCTCGGCGTCGTCGTAGGGATGATAGTGAGAGAGATCGGAGCTGGCCACGATCAACGTGTCACCACCGTGGATCAGCTTGGCTAGCGCCACTCCCAGCGCGCGGCTGTTCTCATAGCTTTGGTCACCCATGACAATCGGCACCAGCGTAAACTCGCCCAGTACGTGCTGCAACCACGGCAATTGAACCTCAAGCGCGTGCTCGGCGCCGGCCGATGTGGCATCGTGCCCCTGGCTTGAGAGCCGCATCGTGGGGCTCATCGCGGCCAGCTCACGGGCAAAGGCCTTGTCCACCTGCACGGTTCCCAGCGGCGTCGCATAGCCGTCGCCGTCATAGACCGAGGTGTAGTCAAAAGACTCATAATGCGACGGCGCAATCACCACCACGCGGGAGAACTTGTGCCCCTTGAGCGCCGCATACGTGTAGGCGGCCACCGGGCCCGAGTACTGGTAGCCGGCGTGCGGCGCAACCACGGCCAGAATCGGATCGGTAATCGGCGGCGCCGTCGCCTTGGCCAGCATCTCGTCCATCATCGCCGTCAGAGCCTTTGGATCGGCTGGATAGAATCCGCCGGCAACGCCTGCCTGCCGTACCTTCTGCTCGCCGGCAGCGCGCACATGCTGCACCGGCGCCATCACCGCCAGCGCGATCAGTTGAACCATTGCGCAAACCATGGGGTAACTCCTTTTCAGGTTCATGAGGCCAATCTCCTCCGCGCCTTTACAGGTGCCAGATGCCGGGGATGGGATGTTTGCAGAACGGGCATGCATTCTTCTCAATCAACATCTTGCTTTCGGTAAATCCCACGCGCTCCACCAGCAGTTTCCTGCACTGCGGGCAATACGTATTCTGCGCTGGATGTCCGGGCACATTGCCAATGTAGACGTAGTGCAACCCTTCGGCATCGGCAATCGCCTTGGCGCGCTCCAGCGTGGCAACCGGCGTGATGGGCAGATTCTTCAGCAGGTACTGCGGATGAAACTGCGTAAAGTGCAGCGGCACATCCACGCCCAGGTTGGCCTTGACCCAGCGCGCCAGGCCGGTGAACTCGGCATCGCCGTCGTTGAGCGTGGGCACGACGAGATAGACAATCTCAAGCCACTTGCCCATCTTGCGCAGCGTCACCAGCGACTCCAGCACCTGCTTCAACTGGCCGGTGACCACGTCGCGATAATACGACTCGGAGAAGGACTTGAGATCGATCTTGACCGCGTCCATCTTGCCGTAGGCCTGACGCAGCGCATCTTCCTGCATGTAGCCGTTGGAAACAACAATGCTGCGCACGCCGGCTGCGTGCCCGGCGTCGGCCGTATCCATCAGAAACTCGCTGAAGATCACCGGCTCGCTGTAGGTGTACGCGATGGTTGGGCAATCGTAGTGGCGCGCCAACTCGGCAACACGATG
>Ga0302320_10003207_pt1 | contig 38186 bp, 29 predicted proteins | sample Bog_T0_3_FD_202130 | JGI IMG/M metagenome (GOLD analysis project Ga0302320, IMG submission 202130) | Peat permafrost microbial communities from Stordalen Mire near Abisko, Sweden - Bog_T0_3 | ecosystem: Environmental > Terrestrial > Soil > Wetlands > Peat | place: Sweden: Abisko, Stordalen Mire... | reverse complement strand
GGCAGGCCCAACTGCAGAGCCGACACCTCGGCTTGAATGGCCTCGAGCTGCTTATCGATCGACTGCAGATCGTTGCCCAAGGATTCGCCCGCGGCGAGCAAGGCGGCCGCGTCCTGACCTGTGGACTTGGCTTGGCCCACCGCTTTGGCATTGGCATTGCGCGCGGCGCGCAGCCGATCGGCTTCAATTTGCATGGCCTTGCGGCGCTCTTCCAGCGCGGCAAAGGCAGCCACGTCGAGCACGAAGCCGCGCCGCTTGAGCGCCGTGGCCACGCCGGTCAAATCGCTGCGTAACAGCTTTGGATCGAGCAATGCATCAACCTCCGGCGCCGCGTACGCGCCCGTCGCGCTCGCGGCGCGCATTTAGGGCCTCGCCGATTTTGATCTCCAAGCCGCGCGAGGTCGGGACATAGTAGCGCCGATCCGGCATGCCTTCGGGGAAGTAGCGCTCGCCCGCCGCGTAGCCGCCGGGTTCATCGTGGGCATAGCGATAACCCTTGCCGTAACCCATCTCCTTCATCAGGCGCGTGGGTGCATTGCGAAGATGCAGCGGGACCTCGAGCGAGCCCAAGCTCGCGGCGTCCGCTGCCGCCGCCTGGTAGGCCGTGTACACCGCGTTGCTCTTGGCGGCGCAGGCCATGAATACCACCGCCTGAGCGATCGCCAACTCGCCCTCGGGACTGCCCAACCGTTCGTACACGGTGCAGGCTTCCAACGCCAAGGTGAGCGCGCGCGGATCGGCATTGCCGATCTCCTCGCTCGCCATGCGCAGCGCACGCCGTGCAATGTACAAGGGATCGCAACCGCCCGCCAACATGCGGCACAGCCAGTACAGCGCTGCGTCCGGGTCGCTGCCGCGGACCGATTTGTGCAGGGCTGAAATCTGGTCGTAGAAATTTTCGCCGCCCTTGTCGAATCGCACATAGGTGCTGCCGATCACCGCCCGGGTCGTGTCGACGTCGAGGCGCCGCCCGGAATCTTCGGGCGTGCTCAAATCCGCCGCCGTCTCCAACAAATTGAGCATGCGGCGCGCATCGCCGTCGGCCGCAGCCAGCAACAGCTCGCGGGCAGCCTCGTCGATCCGCAGACTCAAGGAGCCTAAGCCGCGCTCGCGGTCGGTGAGCGCGCGGTCGAGCAGTCTGCCTAAGTCAGCGGCTTCGAGCGCCTTCAGAACATACACCCGAGCGCGCGACAACAGCGCATTGTTGACCTCGAAAGAAGGATTCTCCGTGGTCGCACCGACGAAAATCAGCGTGCCGTCCTCGACGTAAGGCAGAAAGGTGTCTTGCTGCGATTTGTTGAAGCGATGCACTTCGTCGAGAAATAACACCGTGTCGCGAGTGCCGCGCAAGGCCTTGGCCTGTTCGAGCACCGCGCGAATGTCCTTGATACCGGCCATCACTGCCGACAGCGCCATAAACTCCGCATTGGCACCGCTCGCGACCAGACGCGCCAGCGTGGTCTTGCCGGTGCCCGGGGGTCCCCACAGAATCATCGAATGCGGCCGGCCCGCTTCCAAGGCGCGGCGCAGCGGAGCGCCGGGCCCGAGCAGATGCGATTGGCCCACGTACTCGTCGAGGGACTGCGGACGCAGTCGATCGGCCAGCGGGCGATAGGTGCCGTCGCCGCCCGTCACTTGCCGCCGCGCCCGATCACATCGACCCCCGGCGGCGGTACGAATGAAAATAAATCCGGCGCGAACGAGGCGTTGCGCTGCGAATTGGAGAATGTCAGCTGCGTGATTTGATTCAGCTTGTCGGCCAGGAATAGCGAGCGCAGTTCACCCTTATCGAAGCCGATTCTCAGCAGCTGAAAATCCGTGTCCGCCCGTTTCGGAATCAGCTGAAACCACTGCAATCCGCCGCTCGCCGGCAAGGCGGTGACATTGAATTCGCTGCTCACCGAACTGGACCCCGACAACAGGCTCGCCGGTGTGCTGGCGAGACTGCTGTCCATGTCGCGCACATTGGCCTGCGCCAAATCCTTGTCGTAGAACCAGATCTGCTTGCCGTCGGCCAAGATCACTTGTTCTGAGGGCTGCACATAGTCCCAGCGGAACTTGCCCGGCTTTTGCAAATAGAGTTTGCCGGAGGCGCTGCGCATCACTTTGCCGTGGCCATCGTCGATGGTCTGGGCAAAGTCGGCCGTCCAGCTCGCAAGCCCGGTCAGATACTTGTCGACGTCGGCCGCGGGCCCGGCGACAGGCGCCGCGTGCAGGAGCGACAGCCAACAGCAGCCCATGGCCGCGACCGCACCCAACCCGAGCGCTTTTCGATGGTGTCTCATGTCATTCCTCGGGCGGCGCCGCCCCGAAAATCTCGCGCGCGCCATTCGACTGCAACGGGCCCACCAAGCCGGCGGCTTCCATCGCCTCGACCAGACGCGCCGCCCGGTTGTAGCCGATCTTGAGCCGCCGCTGCACACCGGAAATGGAGGCCTTGCGCGTCTCCGTGACGATGCGCACGGCCTCGTCATAGAGGGGGTCCGCTTCGGCATCGCCGGCTTCACCCCCACCCTCCTCGTCATCGGACGGAAATCCCGGAATGGGATTGCGCGGCCCCTCGAGAATCTCGTCGATGTACACCGGCGGTGACGCGGATTTGAGCCCGCCGACCACCCGATGCACCTCTTGATCGGACACGAACGCGCCGTGCACGCGGGTCGGAATGGAGGTGCCCGGCGGTAGGTACAGCATGTCGCCGTGGCCGAGCAGCGACTCGGCGCCGCTCTGATCGAGAATCGTGCGCGAGTCCACCTTGGCGGACACCTGGAAGGCAATTCGAGTCGGGATGTTGGCCTTGATCAACCCGGTAATCACGTCGACCGACGGACGCTGCGTCGCCAAGATGAGATGGATGCCGGAGGCGCGCGCCTTTTGCGCCAAGCGCGCGATCAACTCCTCGACCTTCTTGCCGACGATCATCATGAGATCCGCCAACTCGTCGATGATGACGACGATGAAGGGCAGCGAGGTCAGATCGGGGACGTCTTCCTCGACCACGCCGGGCACTCCTTGCGCGATCTTCTGCATGCGAATCGGATCCTTGATCGGCTTACCTGATTCCGCGGCCTCCTTGACCTTGCGGTTGAAACCGCCGATGTTGCGCACGCCGAGCATCGACATGAGTTGATAGCGCCTCTCCATCTCGGCGACGCACCAGCGCAAGGCATTTGCCGCCTGCTTCATGTCCGTGACCACCGGCGACAACAGGTGCGGAATGCCCTCGTACACCGAGAGCTCCAGCATCTTCGGGTCGATCATGATCATGCGCACGTGTTCCGGCGTCGCCTTGTACAGCAGACTCAAGACCATCGCATTGATGCCAACCGACTTGCCGGAGCCGGTGGTACCGGCGATCAAGAGATGCGGCATGCGCGCGAGATCCGCGACGATCGGCACGCCGCCGATATCCTTGCCAAGCGCCAACACCAGCGGCGAGCTCACATCATCATAGGGTTTGGACTTGATGATTTCGCCCAAGGTCACGATTTCGCGCTTCTCGTTGGGGATCTCCAATCCGACCACCGATTTGCCGGGAATGATTTCGACGACGCGCACGCTGATCGAGGACAGAGCGCGCGCCAGATCCTTCGACAGATTGCTGATCTGGCTCACTTTGACGCCGGGCGCCGGGCGCAGCTCGAAGCGCGTGATCACCGGGCCCGGAAATACCGCGACCACCTCGGCCTCCACTCCGAAGTCGCGCAGCTTGAGTTCAACCAGACGCGACATCGCTTCCAGCGCTTCGTCGGAGTATGACTGCTCGCGCGGTCCCGGCTCATCGAGCAGCGACAGCGCCGGCAATTCGCTCGATTGAGGCGCATCGAACAACGGCACCTGCCGCTCGCGCTCGACGCGGTCGCTTTTCTGCGGCGTCGGCGCGGGCGACTCGATGCGCGGCGGCGGGCGGCTCGCCACCTTTTTTTGCTCCTCGCGCACCACTTCTTGCCGCGCTTGCTTGCGCTTCAAGCCGCCGGCGAGTTCACGGCGCTGGTCGAATCGGGCGCGAGCCCATTCGATCCCCTTCAAGACCGCAGCGCCCAGCTGGTCCATGGCGTCGAACCACGAGACGCTCAAGGAGAGCGCGACGCCCGCCAGCCACAATCCGAACAGCAGCAAGGTCGCGCCGAGAAAACTCAATGCGCGCGCGCTACCGTGTCCCGCGAGCACGCCGAGCACGCCGCCGGCGCTGTTGGGCAGGCCCGACCCGCTCCAATGCAGCGTCGCGAGTCCGCAGCTCGTCACCAGGGTTAGCGCGAACCCGGCCGCCCGCAGCAGGCTATTGACGCGCGAGCGCGCGTCGGGCAGCGGCTGCTCCTTGTGAACCAACCACCCCGCGTAGAGCAGCATCAGCGGAAACAGATACGCGGGCCGGCCGAACAGAAACAGAAAGAATCCGGCGAGCCACGCGCCGACGGGGCCGATCCAGTTACTGACCGATCGCCCCGGCTCGCCGGTGTCGGCGAAACCGGGATCCTGGGTATGGTAGGACAGCAGCGCAAGTAGCAATATCAGAGCTAGCGCGGCCAGCACCCATAGCGTGCCCTCGCGCAAAGATCGCTCGACAGCGGCCGACAGTGCGCTCTTGCGCCTCGGCTTCTTCTGTACGACGTCATCAGTCAATTCTAGACCTTTAATGATATTTACTTCTTAAGTGATTGAATAATATGTGATGTTAACTCACTCTAGCAGGGGTGCCAACACCGGCCGCTCGCGTGGGTTTTGCGGCCCACGCAGTCTTGATTGAACTGGCTGGCGCCCGCAGATTTACTTACCATGAGCCGGTAAAGATAGACGAGAGGCAAATTATACATGAGCGCCCAGAGGCACAGTCCACTGCTGATCCTGGGGTCGGGTCCGGCCGGTTACTCGGCCGCGGTATATGCCGCGCGCGCCAACCGCCATCCCCTCCTCATCACCGGACTCGAGCAGGGTGGACAGCTCATGACCACGACCGACGTGGACAATTGGCCGGGTGACGTCGAGCACCTGCAGGGGCCGGCGCTGATGGAACGCATGCGACGGCATGCGGAACGCTTCAACACCGATATCGTGTTCGACCACATCAATCGGGTCGAATTGCGGCAGCGGCCGTTTCGCCTGGTCGGCGACAACGGCGAATACACCTGCGATGCCTTGATCATCGCCACCGGCGCCTCCGCCAAATACCTAGGGCTCCCCTCGGAGGAAACCTTTCGCGGCAAGGGCGTATCGGCCTGCGCCACCTGCGATGGATTCTTCTATCGCGGCAAGGCGGTGGCGGTGGTGGGCGGCGGCAACACCGCGGTCGAGGAGGCTTTGTACCTCACCAACATCGCTTCGCACGTGACTCTCGTGCACCGGCGCGACAAGCTGCGTGCCGAGAAGATTCTGCAGGATCGCCTGTTTGCACTCGAAGCTGCGGGTAAAGCCAGCATTGTCTGGAACCATGCGGTCGATGAAATCTTGGGCGATGAGTCGGGCGTGACCGGCGTGCGCCTGCGCGCCGCGGCGGGCGGCGCGCTGCGTTCGATTGCGCTCGACGGGGTATTCATCGCCGTCGGCCATCAGCCCAACACCCAATTGTTCGAGAACCAATTGGAGATGCGCGGCGGCTACATTCGCGTCAAAGGCGGCAGCGAGGGCGATGCCACCGCGACCAGCATCGCCGGCGTATTCGCCGCCGGCGATGTGGCCGACCATGTCTACCGCCAAGCCGTCACCTCCGCGGGCACCGGTTGCATGGCGGCGCTCGACTCGGATAAATACCTCGAACGGGCGGAGGTCGAGCTGCACGTCAAACCGCACGCCGCCCACGCGTGATCAACGCCAAACCGCGGTTTCTCGACAGCATTGCGCAAATCGATGCGCCAAGTTGGAATTCGCTGCTGCGCGAAGGCCAGCCGTTTCTGCGGCATGAGTTTCTGCTCGCCCTGGAGCAGTCGGGCTGCGCGGTGCCTCGCACCGGCTGGACGGCGCGCCATCTCATCATCGAAGACGCGGCCGGCGCCGCGCTCGCTGCCATGCCCCTGTACCGCAAGGCGCATTCGCGCGGCGAATTCGTCTTTGATTTTTCCTGGGCGAACGCCTACGCGCAACACGGTCTGCCCTACTATCCGAAATTAGTGTGTGCGGTACCGTTCACCCCGGTGTGCGGGCCGCGCCTGCTCATCGGGCCGCACGCCGACGACAAGAACATGACCGATCTTCTGATCAAGACCGCGCTTGGGCTGACACGCAGCGAAAAGCTCTCGTCCTGGCACATTTTGTTCCCGAACGACGCGACCGCCGCGCAATTGAAATCGGCGGGGCTGATCCTGCGCCGCGACTGCCAATTCCATTGGTTCAATCAGGGCTATGAGTCCTTCGACGCCTTCCTCGCGACTTTCACGGCCGAGAAGCGCAAAAAAGCCAAGCGCGAACGGCGCCGCGTCGCCGAAGCCGGGATCGAATTCGACACCCTGCACGGTGGCGATATGACCGATGCGTTGTGGAATATCGTGTATCCCTTTTACGCCGATACGTTCTATCGGCACGGCCACGACCCGTATCTCAACTTGGACTTCTTCAAGCAGATTGCCGCCGCCATGCCCGAGCGGCTGATGCTCAAAGTGGCACGGATCGGCACTGAGCACATCGCGGTGGCGATATTTTTCGTCAGCGACGATGCCCTGTTCGGACGCTATTGGGGCGCTGGCGGCAATTATCACAGCCTGCATTTCGAGACCTGTTACTACCAGGGAATCGAATACTGCATCGAGCACAAGCTGCAGCGTTTCGAACCCGGCACGCAAGGCGAGCACAAAGTCCCCCGCGGTTTCGTGCCGACCCTGATGAGTTCGGCGCATTTTGTCGGCGACCCGCGTTTTGCCGCGGCGATCCGCGACTTCGCCGCGCGCGAGGCCCGCGGCGTCGATCATTACGCGGCGTCGGTCAACGAGCACGTCCCCTATCATCGCGCCCCCGATGAGGAGTTGCAGCTCTGAGCAGGCTCATCTGGTTGGGCGAGCAAACCGACCCGAACTGGTTCCCGCCGCTGGAAAACGCGCTGCGCGAACCGCCGGGATTGCTCGCGGCCGGCGGGGATTTGAGCCCGACGCGGCTGCTCGCAGCCTATGAACGCGGCGTATTCCCGTGGTACTCGGCGCAGCAGCCGATCCTTTGGTGGTCACCGGATCCGCGCATGGTGCTGTATCCCGACGAGTTCAAGTGCTCGCGCAGTCTCGCTAAAACCTTGCGCAATGGTCCGTATACGACCCGCGTCGATTCGGCCTTCGGCGCCACGATCCGGGCGTGCGCCGCGCCGCGCCGCGGCGGACCGGACACGTGGCTGAACAGCGAAATGATCGCCTCCTACGAGCAATTGCATGCACTCGGATTCGGCCACTCGATTGAAACCTATCTGGCGGAGCAATTGGTGGGGGGCCTGTACGGGCTGCAATTGGGCCAGGTATTTTTTGGCGAATCCATGTTCAGCATCGGCCGGGATGCCTCCAAGGTGGCCTTCGCGCGCTTGGTCGAGGAGTGCCGGGCGCGCGAGATTCAGCTGATCGACTGTCAGGTGGCGAGCAATCATCTTGCCTCACTGGGCGCCCGTGAGGTCTCGCGCACTCAATTTGTGACATTATTGCGACGCTATGCCAGGCGCAGCCCGAGCGGCACGTGGGCCGACGCCACCCCGCCGCATACCCAGTAAATTGCATTACCAGGGGGCTTTATGCACAATGCGCCCGGTTTCCCGCATACCACAAGGACGCATGTCAAAAGAAGAGGCCATCCAATTCGAGGGTGAGGTCGTCGAGACCCTGCCGAATACGACGTTTCGCGTCAAACTCAAGACAGGTCACGTCGTGACCGCGCATATATCCGGAAAGATGCGTAAAAACTACATCCGGATCCTGACCGGCGACCAGGTCACCGTCGAGATGACCCCGTACGACCTGACCAAGGGCCGCATCGTGTACCGCGGCCGCTAGCTAGCCCCCAAACCTGTCGACTAACTCTCGTTCGATAGCAACGCCGGCTGGTTTGCGGGTCGGCTATCGAGTTTCAGCTTCTCGCCGTCCTCGTTCAACGTCACCTCAACATGCCCGCCGTTCACCAGTTTGCCGAACAACAGCTCCTCGGCGAGCGGCCGCTTGATGAACTCTTGAATGATGCGCGCCATCGGCCGCGCACCCATTTTCGGGTCATAGCCGCGTTTGGCGATCCAGCGCCGCGCTTCTTCGCTCACCGAGATCGACACACGCTTCTGTTCGAGCTGCGCCTCGGCCTCGATCAATAGCTTGTCCACCACCCGCTCGATCGTATCTTGATCGAGGGAACCGAATTGGATGACGGCATCCAGGCGGTTGCGGAATTCCGGCGAGAATAGCCGCCGAATCGCCTCCATTCCATCCGCGCCGCTATCCGACTGCGTGAATCCGATGCTCGGCCGGCTCATTTCAAACGCCCCCGCATTGGTGGTCATGATGATGATCACATGACGGAAGTCCGCCTTGCGGCCGTTATTGTCGGTCAGGGTGCCGTGGTCCATGACCTGCAGCAGCAAATTGAACACATCCGGATGGGCTTTTTCAATTTCATCGAGCAGCAACACGCAATGCGGATGCTTGGCGATCGCCTCGGTCAGCAGTCCGCCTTGGTCGAATCCGACGTAACCGGGCGGCGCGCCGATGAGGCGCGATACGGTATGCCGTTCCATGTATTCGGACATGTCGAAACGCACGAATTCCACGCCCATGGCGATTGCCAGCTGACGGGTCACTTCGGTCTTACCGACTCCCGTCGGGCCCGAGAACAGGAACGAGCCCACGGGCTTGCGTTGGTCGCCCAATCCGGAGCGCGACATCTTGATGGCGGATGACAAGGCCTCGATCGCCTTGTCCTGGCCGAAAATCGTCAGCTTCAGATTGCGCTCGAGGTTCTTCAGCACATCACGGTCGGATAGCGACACGTTCTTCGGCGGAATGCGCGCGATCCGCGCCACTACGTTTTCAATCTGAGTGACCGTGACCGATAGAGCGCGCTGCTCGACCGGCTGCAATCGCAGATTGGCACCCGCTTCATCGACCACGTCGATGGCCTTGTCCGGCATGTGCCGATCATTGATGTGTCGCGCCGCCAATTCGGCCGCCGCGCGCAGCGCATCGTCCTCGTACTTGATGCCGTGATGTTCTTCATAGCGCGACTTGAGGCCGCGCAGAATGTCGACCGTGTCCTGCACCGAGGGTTCGGTGATGTCGATCTTCTGGAAGCGCCGCGCGAGGGCGTGATCCTTCTCGAAAATGCCGCGATATTCGTTGTAGGTGGTCGAACCGATGCAGCGCAAATCGCCGTTGGCCAACGCCGGTTTGATCAGATTGGAGGCATCCATCACGCCGCCGGATGCGGCCCCGGCGCCGATCACGGTGTGGATTTCATCGATGAATAGAATCGCGCCCGGCTGCTTCTTCACCTCGGCGAGCACGGCTTTCAGCCGCTTCTCGAAATCGCCGCGATACTTGGTGCCCGCCACCAGCGAGCCCATGTCGAGCGAGTAAATGGTTGCATCCAGGAGCACATCGGGAACTTGATTCTCGACGATCATGCGGGCCAAGCCCTCGGCGATCGCCGTTTTGCCGACACCGGCTTCGCCCACGTACAAGGGATTGTTCTTGCGCCGGCGGCACAGGATCTCGATGGTGCGCTCGACTTCGAGCTTGCGCCCGATCAGAGGATCGATCTTGCCCTTGCGCGCCGATTCATTGAGGTTGGTGGCGTATTTCTCGAGGGCGTTGCCGCCGCCATCCCCCTCACGATCGGCGTCGGGCGAGGCGCTGCCCTCGTCGCGCTCGCTGCGCTCCTCGCCGCCGGCTTTCGAGAGGCCGTGGGCGATGAAGTTGACCACATCGAGCCGCGACACATCCTGCATACTGAGCAAATAGGCGGCGTGCGACTGTTTCTCGCTGAAGATCGCGACCAGCACATTGGCCACCGTCACTTCTTTCTTGCCGCTCGATTGCACGTGGAACACGGCCCGCTGCAGCACCCGCTGAAACCCCAACGTCGGCTGCACGTCGCGGTCCTCGCCGGCGGGCAGGCGCGGCGTGGTTTGATCGATGAATTGCTTCAGCTCGGTCTTGAGTTTCGCGGTGTCCGCGCCGCAGGACTTCAACACCTCGCGCACTTTCGGGGTATCCACGATCGCGAGCAACAAATGCTCGACGGTCATGAATTCATGCCGCGCCTCGCGCGCGCCGGCAAACGCATCGTTCAAACAAAATTCCAGTTCTTGACTTAGCACTGTTACGCCTCTTCTAGCGTTGCCATCAGCGGATGCTGATGTTGTCGCGCGTACGCGATCACTTGGGCCACCTTGGTCTCTGCAATCTCATAAGTAAAGACCCCGCAGACTCCTTTGCCCTTGGTATGCACCTCCAGCATAACGCGAGTTGCTTTGGTACGGTCCATCGTAAAGAAGCGCTGCAGGATGTCGACCACGAACTCCATGGGAGTGTAGTCGTCATTGATCAACACGACTTGATAGAGAGGCGGGCGCTTGAGCTTCGGCGCCGCTTCCTCGACGACCAAGCCTGTCCCATCCCGCCCACGTTCGATGTCGCTCATGAATAATCAGTTTATAGGGTGCGTTATGTCGGTTTACAAGCCATGTAAGTTAAACCCTCCGGATATGCCCTGTCGCCAATCACTATCACTTTACTTTACCAAGGAAAAACAAATGCTTGAGCGGCCCATGAGGTACCCCGTATGATTGCCGATCTCGGTTACCATTCGCGACCTATACATGTTCGATACGCGCTCACCTGAATGGCTGTCCCGTTTGCAGGGCAACGGCCCCCGGCTGGTATCGCTGGCTCTCGCTGCGCTTATCGCCGTGGAGCTCGCGCGCATCGGCATCTCCCTGTTGAGCGGCGGGCCCGTCAAATCCCCGCAACCCGTGCTGAGCAACGCGGCAACGCGCAACCCGCATGCCGGGGTCGATGTCCAGGCAGTCACCGCCGCGCATCTGTTTGGCGTGGCCGTCCTCGACCCCGCCTCTCAGGACCCGGCCAACGCACCGCCGTCGACTGCCAATTTGGTGCTGGCGGGCACCATTGCAACCCAAGATCCCAAGCACGGCGTCGCGATCATCAGCGATGGCGGCCCCTCCAAAGTGTATTCGGTCGGCGACAACATCGGCGGCGCGTCGCTGCACTCGGTGTATCTCGACCACGTGATCCTCGATCGCGTCGGTGTCCTCGAAACCCTGCCGCTGCCCCGCTTGCTGGGTCCCGGCATGCATGCGGCGCCGATCGTGCGTCGCCCCGGCGGCGATCCGCGCACCGTCGCGGCGGTCGACAACATTCGTCGCATGGTGCAACAAGATCCGGGCATTCTCGATCAAGTGATGCGCACCGTCCCATCGTACGACAACGCCGCCGGCAAGCTGCGCGGCTTTCGCGCCTATCCCGGCCGAAATCGTCTGATATTTACCAAGCTGGGACTCAGATCCGGCGATTTGGTCACGGCAATCAACGGCACTCAGCTTGATGATCCGCAGCGTAGCCAAGAGGTATTCAACACCATTCAGACCTCGGATCGCGCCACCGTCACCATCGAGCGCGCCGGGCAGAAGCAGGACATCACCTTGAACATTGCTCAAGTCGCGGCACAGGCGACCAAGGACTTGGAAGGCGGCGACGCGAATCCTGCAGGCGGCGCGGCCCCGACCGCCGCCCCGCCGCCGCCGTCGGGCAGCGCTCCTAACAATTCGAACGAAAACCCAAACGAATAACGCAGGCGACGGTCGAACGCGTTCAACATACGAGTACTCATGATGCCGAATCCCCACAACCCGCAGACCAAGACCCGAATCGCCGCTGTGCTGGCGCTTGCTGCCGCGTTATTGGTGTCTTCGACGTTGCCGGCGGCCCCGCCTGTGAAAACGCAGCAATCGCAGCAGGACAAGGACACACCGACCATCACGCCCAACTACAAGGACGCGGATCTTAGTCAAATCATTCAGGCGGTAGCGGAGGTCACCGGCAAGAACTTCATCATCGATCCTCGCGTCAACGCCAAGGTCACCATGCTGTCGTCGACGCCGATGTCGCCGGCGGCCTTTTACGAGGCTTTTTTGTCGGTGTTGCAGGTCTATGGCTACGTGGCGGTCCCGGCCGGCAAGGTGATCAAGATCGTACCCAACACCGACGCCCGGCAGCTGCCCGCCAACGACTTGCCGTCGAGCGTGAGTTCGAGCTCCGATGAGATCGTGACGCAAATTATTACTGTTAAAAACATCAGCGCGGCGCAGCTGGTGCCCATCCTGCGTCCCTTCGTGCCGCAGTACGGCCAGTTAACGGCCTACCCTTCCGGCAATATGTTGATCATCTCGGACCGCGCCAGCAATGTGAACCGTATCGTGCGCATCGTCGAGCGCATGGACTCGAGCGAGGACGAGCCCATCGAGGTGATTGCGCTGCACAACGCCAGTGCCGCCGATGTGGTGCGCGTGGTCAATTCGCTCAACCAGGGCGGCCAGGGGGCGGAAGGCGGCGGAGCAGCGGCCAAGATCGTTGCCGACGATCGAACCAACAGCGTTTTGCTCACCGGCGAGAAGTCGCAGCGCCTCAAGCTCAAGGCACTGATCGTCAACATGGATACACCGCTCGCGACCGGCGGCGACACGCAGGTGAGGTACCTGCGCTATGCGGATGCCGAAAAGATCGCCGACAAACTCAAAGGCCAGGCGACCGCAACGGCCAAGGCGCAAGGCGGCCCGCCGGCGGCGGGTGCCGCGGCCGGCGGCGGCGGCACCGCCAATGTGGATTCGAGCGTCACCATCTGGGCCGACGTTGCGACCAACGCGCTCATTATCACCGCGCCCCCGAAGATCATGAAGTCGCTGATGAACGTCATCGACAAGCTCGATATTCGCCGCGCCCAAGTGCAGGTCGAGGCCATCATCGTCGAAGTCGACGTGAATAAGAGCTCCAATATCGGCGTGCAATGGATCCTCGACGGCGGCAACAACTACGGCTACGGCGTGACCAATCTGCCGGGCAGCGGCACCAGCATCGTCGACCTCGCCGCCGCCGTATTGGGCGTCTCGCAAGGCACCGCCACCTCCGCAGTGACCACCGGCACCGCCGGCACCACCACCGCCTCGGGATTGAGCAGTTCCACGGTGGGCACCGGCGCGACATTTGCGATCGGCAAGTACAATCAGAACACCGGCAAGGGCTTCGCGGCGCTGATTCAGGCGCTGCGCAGCGACGGCAGCAGCAATATCATTTCCACCCCCTCGTTGATCACCATGAACAACGAAGAGGCCGAAGTGAAGGTCACGCAGGAGATTCCGCTGATCACGGGGTCCTACAGCAGTTCGACCGCGAGCGTCGGCGGTACGACCAGCCCGTTCACGACCATTCAGCGCGAGGAAGTGGGCACGATTCTGAAGGTCACGCCGCATATCAACGAGGGCAACTCGGTGCAGCTCAAGATCGAGCAGGAAGACTCCTCGCCGGGCGCGAAGCTCACCGACTCGGCGGATATCTCGACCAATAAGCGCTCCATCAAGACCACCGTGCTGATCGAGGACGGCGGCGTCATCGTTCTCGGCGGCTTGATGTCGGACACCGTGACGGAAAGCGAGGATCGGGTACCGGGACTCGGCGCGATTCCGCTGCTCGGCAACTTGTTCAAGTCGCGCTCAGGTTCGCGGCAGAAGAAGAATCTCATGGTCTTCATTCGGCCGAAAATATTGCGCGATGCCGATGCCACCGAGAGCACCAGCGAGTCGAAGTACAACGAAGTTCGCCAGGATGAACGCACGCTGAACAACGGCCACATTACCCTGCTGCCCGGTCAGAAACAGCCGGTCGTGCCGCCCATGCCGCCGGGAGCCGGGCTGCCGGCGCCGCCGCCGTCGGGCGCCAATGCGCAGGGTGCGACGCCGAATGACCCCGCGCCGCAGAGCACCCCGCTGCCGTCGCCGCCGGCAACGGCGCCCAACCCGCCGCAAAATCCATGAACGCGGAATTAAACGATGCCAGCGAGCAGCGCAAACTCTCGTTCCCGTTTGCAAAGCGGCATGGGGTGCTGGTGCGCGGCATCGCCGACGGCGTCGCCGACACGGTGTGCCGCCCCGGGGTGACGCCGCAGTCCTTGGCGGAAGTGCGCCGCTTCGTCGGCGTACCGTTGAAACTGCAGCGCGTCACGACCGAGGCTTTCGACTCGCTGCTGCGGATCGCCTACGAAGCGGGTTCGGGCGCGGCGATGCAAATGCTCGAGGGCCTGGACGACAATACCGATCTCGCGCATTTGGCCGAGGACATTCCCGAATCCTCGGACCTTCTGGAAAGCGATGACGAAGCGCCGATCATTCGCTTGATCAATGCGCTCTTGACGCAGGCGGTGAAGGAGAACGCCTCGGATATTCACATCGAGCCCTACGAGAACCGCCTGGTGATCCGCTTCCGGGTGGACGGTGTGCTGCGCGAGGTGCTGCAAACCAAGCGCGCCGTGGCGCCGCTGGTGGTATCGCGCATCAAGGTTATGTCAAAACTCGACATCGCCGAGCGCCGGCTGCCGCAGGACGGCCGCATTTCGCTGCGCATCGCCGGGCGCGCGGTCGACGTGCGCGTCTCGACCCTGCCTTCCGGTCACGGCGAACGGGTGGTGCTGCGCTTGCTCGACAAGCAGGCCGGCCGCATCGAGCTCACCTCGCTCGGCATGGATCCGCGGACCCAGGAAACGATGGAAGAAATCATCCATAAGCCGCACGGCATCATTTTGGTGACCGGACCCACGGGCTCAGGCAAGACCACCACGCTGTATGCGGCGCTCGAGCGCATCAATGACAACACCCGCAATGTCATGACCGTCGAGGATCCGATCGAGTACTACATCGATGGCATCGGCCAGACCCAGGTCAATACCAAGGTGGAAATGACGTTCGCACGCGGCCTGCGGGCGATTCTGCGCCAAGATCCCGACGTGGTGATGGTGGGCGAAATTCGCGACCTCGAAACTGCGCAAATCGCGGTGCAGGCGAGCTTGACGGGGCACTTGGTGCTGTCGACCTTGCACACCAATACCGCGGTCGGCGCGGTCACGCGCCTGCGCGACATGGGCATCGAGCCGTTCCTGCTGTCCTCGAGTTTGATCGGCGTACTGGCGCAGCGCCTGGTGCGCGTGCTGAATCCCGAAACGCGCGAACCCTTCATGGCCGGCGAATACGAGCGCCGCCTGCTCAATCTCGATTCGAAAGGCGCCCCGGTGCGGCTATTCCGCCCGAGCACCGAACCCGGCAATGGCTACCGCGGCCGAACCGGGATTTACGAACTGATTGCCGTCGATGATCACATGCGCACCATGATTCATGACGGCTCGTCGGAACAGGATTTGGAGCGCTATGCGCGCACGGCAAGCCCCGGAATCCGTGACGATGGCCGCAGAAAAGTGATGGCGGGCGAAACCACGCTCGAAGAAGTGCTGCGCGTCACCCGCGAAGACTGATGGGTGCGTTCGAGTACACGGCTCTCGATTCTCAGGGAAAAGAACGCAAGGGTCTGATCGAAGGCGACACGCCCAAGCACGTCAGGCAGCTGCTGCGCGAGAAGCAATTGCTGCCGATGGAGATTCAAGAGACCGCGCAGCGCGAGCTGAAGAAGAATCGCGCCCGGCGCTTCATGCGCCGCGGTTTATCGACCCTCGACTTGGCCTTGCTGACGCGCCAGCTGGCGACCTTGCTGCACTCGGGCCTGCCGCTCGAGGAATCGCTGGCGGCCGTTGCCGAACAGACCGAAAAGCCCCGGGTGCAGCGCATTATTCTCGGCGTGCGCGGTAAGGTCGTGGAAGGCCACCCGCTGGCGGAGGGGCTGCGGGATTTCCCGCAGGCGTTCCCGGAGATCTATCGCGCCACCGTCTCCGCGGGCGAGCAGTCCGGCAAACTCGATCAGGTGCTGGAACGCTTGTCGGATTACACCGAAACGCGCCAAGTGATGGGACAACAGGTGAGCAACGCACTGGTGTATCCGATCGTGCTCCTGGTCTTGTCGTTCGCCATCGTCTCCTTCCTGCTCGCCTACGTGGTGCCGCAGGTGGTGGCAGTGTTCGAATCCGGTCACCAAGAACTGCCGATCGCGACACGGATTCTGATCGCCATGAGCGATCTGATCCGGCATTACTGGTTTTATGCCTTGATCGTGATCGGCGCGCTTACTTGGGGATTTTTGCGCTGGCTGAAGGCGCCCGAGGCGCGCCTGCGGTTCGATGCCTTTCTGCTGCGCGTGCCGTTGGTGGGCAAGCTGATTCGCGGCTTGAATACCGCCCGATTCTCGCGCACCTTCAGCATTTTGACCGCGAGCGCCGTGCCGGTACTCGAGGCACTGCGTATTTCGGCCGAAGTGGTCGTCAACCTGCCCATGAAACGGGCGGTCGAGGATGCGGCGCTGCGCGTGCGCGAGGGCGCCCCCATCGGCAAGTCGCTGGCGGCACGCAAGTTGTTCCCGCCGATGATGATCCATTTGATCTCAAGCGGCGAAAGCAGCGGCGAGCTCGAAAAAATGCTCGAACGCGCCGCCAAAAATCAGGAACGCGAAATGGACGGCCTGCTCTCAACCATGACCAATCTGTTGGGTCCGTTCATGGTGGTGTTCATGGGCGGAGTCGTGCTGTTCATCGTGATCGCGCTCCTGTTGCCAATATTTCAATTGAACGAGCTCGTTAAATAGCAACTGTGCGCTAGGGTCTTGCGTAGTGGACGCTTTTCCGTTTATAACGCGCCCGAGTCATGAGCGAAAAGCCTGAATCTGACGAATTCGAGGAAGAGGACGTCGAGGACGTGGCGCCCGGCGGCGATGAAGTCGACGTCGATCACATCATGCGCGACGTCGAGTCGCAGCGGCGGCGCGCGCCCAAAGGCGCGGAGCCTGCCTGGCGGCGCTTGGAGCGCGTCATGGAAGAGCGCCGCACCGCCGAGCTGATGAGCGACTTTGACGACTACGAAATTTCAGACAACGCCGATGTGGCGGAAGCCGCGCACGAGGACGCCGAGGACCTGCAGGCGCACGCCGCAAAAACTTCCCACAAGAAAAAGAAATCCCGCTGATCCGCGGCGCTTTAGATTTCGTTGCGCTTGGCGAATTGGCCGATATGGTCCGCGGCACGAAACGCCAGCGCCTGAATCGTCATGGTCGGTTGTCCGCGGCCCGAGGTCACGAAGCTCGATCCGTCGCAGACAAATAGATTCGGCACATCGTGCGCGCGGTGATATTTGTCGATCACCGACGTTGCCGCATCATCGCCCATGCGCGCGGTGCCCAACAAATGCACCGCCGTCTCCACTTCCGCGACGTCGTCGCGCCACACGTGCCGCGCTCCGGCCGCCTGCATGATCTCGACTTGCCGCTCCTGCAGCCATCTCGCGAACTTCAAGTCGTCCGGGTGGTCCTGGTAGGTGACCCGCAGGGCGGGAACACCCCAGGCGTCCTTGAGCTTGGGGTCGATGCTGACGCTATTGGTGGCAACGGCGAGCGAGGTGCTGTGCCCCGCCGCCACCATGGAGCGCGAAAACCCTTCGATACGTGTTTTCAGGGCCGCGCCCCAGCGCGGCAAGTCGCCGCCTTCGGACATTGCCCAAAGCGCGGGTTGTGGGTTGATGCGCGCGTCGATGCCGCCGCCGCCGTAGAAGCCGCGCTTGGGGTCGACTTCGTAGAAGTCGTGCAGCAGCCGCGTGACTTGCACGCTCTTGTACTCGTTGAGTTCATGTTCGAACATGGCATGCGCAGAGGCGCCTTGGTTGAACATCAAGTATTTACCCACCAAGCCGCTTGAGTTGGCGAGGCCTTGCGGATGGCGGCTGCTCGCGGAATTGAGCAGCAGGCGCGGCGTCTCGGCGCCGTTGGCCGATACCACCACTGCCCGAGCCTTCTGAAAGTGCTCGCGCTTGTCGAGATCGAAATAATTCACGCCGGTGGCGCGTCCGGCGCTGTCGGTGGCGATGCGAAACACGAAACTTGCGGTGCGAACTTCGCAATTGCCGGTGGCCTCGGCCTCCGGAATCATGGTGTACAGGGCGGAGGATTTCGCCCGCGCCTCGCAGCCGAATCCCATGCAAAATCCGCAGTGCACGCACGCGGGCCGGCCGCGAAACGGCTGCGATGCGACGGCGAGCGGCGCCGGGAACGGATGCAAGCCGAGTTTGCGCGCACCCTGCTCGAACAGCACGCCGGAGGATTTCACCGGCATCGGCGGCATCGGATAGGGTTTGCTGCGCGGCGGATCGAACGGACTCGCGTGCGCGAGTCCCGACACCCCCACCTCCCATTCCACCTTGGTGTAGTAGGGCTCGAGCTCCTGATAGCTGATCGGCCAATCGGCGAAGCCGGTGCCGGGGATGGCCCCGAGTACGCTGCGCTCGCGGAAATCGACCTCGTGAAAGCGCCAGTAGTTCGCCGTAAAGTGGTTGCTGCTGCCGCCCACCAGTCGCGCATACAGTGCCGGCGATGGGCCGGCAGGGACCTTGGCAACTTCGCTCGCCGTCTTGCGGAAGCTCTGCGGGCTCACCGCAGGGTCGAGCGTCAAGCCATTCAAGAAAAAATATTTGAGCTCGTCGTGCTCGAAGTCGGCCGGCGAGAGTCGCGGTCCTTGCTCGAATGCCAGCACGCTAAAGCCCGCGGTCGACAGTTCACGCGCGATCACGCCACCTGCGGCCCCGGTTCCCACCACGACGAAATCCACGGTCTCGGCGGCCTTGAACTCGCGTGCGCTCATGCCGATTTGTCCGTGTACGGCACAAAGCCCGTGTATTGGCGATCGTAGTGGCCGAACGGCGGGGTGAAGGCGTGCTGATCGACGAACCCCATGAGACGCCAGCCGGCGGTTTGGTAGTTGCCGCCGTATTTTGGCGAGGAGAACATGCCGAGCAGCGTCAAGGTGCGCATGCTGCCGAAGAACGGCGTGTGCTCGGCGGACTTGAGAAACGCGATTTGTTGCTCGGAACTTGCCCTCGAGAATGCGTCGGCGGCCGGATTGGCGGCGCGGAATTTCGCCTGAAAGTCGTTCAAGCCCGGTCGAAAATCCGCGGCCCACGCGGCGAAAAACGTCGTCAGTGCGTGATCGATGAAATACGCGGCGTGCGCTTCGGTCGCCCCCGGGGTAGCGCCGCTCGGCACGATTTGCGCGCAGATTGCCGCAACGTCTGCCGCCTCGGCGGGACTGAAGAACTGAAATCCCGCCGCCGCGGGAACTTCGGACGCGGCCGCCGCGTGCTGCGCAGCCGCGGCAATTGCCGGCCAATGCGCCGCGATCCAAACGCCGGTCAATAGCCCGCCGCCGGATAACAGGAACGAGCGCCTCGAGTTAGGATCGCCGTCAGTCGGGTTCATGTGCAGTCTCGTGTGAAGTGATGAGTTTAGAGCTCGCCGCGCTTGGCGAATACACCAATATGGTCGGCAGCCCGGAACGCCAGCGCTTGAATCGTCATGGTCGGCTGGCCTCGGCCGGAGGTGACGAAACTTGAGCCGTCGCAGAGAAACAGATTCGGCACATCGTGCGTCCGATGGTACTTGTCGACCACCGAGGAGGCCGGATCCTCGCCCATGCGGCACGTTCCGAGCAAGTGTACGCCGCCGCGCGCCAGGCGCAGCGGCGCCTTCCAAACTTTCTCTGCCCCCGCCGCCTGCATGATCTGGAACGCATGCTCCTGCAGGAAACGCGCGGTCGCGAGGTCGTCCGGATGATCCTTGTAGGTGACGCGGATGGCCGGTATGCCCCACGCGTCTTTGAGCACAGGATCGAGGCTCACGCTATTGGTCTCGACGGCCAACGAGGTGCAATGCGCGGTCGACATCATGGAGCGCGGGTAGGCTTCGAGCCGCGCTTTCAAGTCCGCTCCGAAGCCGGGCAAATCGCCGCCCGCCGCCAGCGCCCAGATCGCGGGATTTGGCCCCATGCGGGCGTCGATGCCGCCGCCGCCGTAAAATCCGCGCTTCGGATCGGACTCGTAGAAATCGTGCAGTATGCGCGTCACCTGCACGCTCTTGTATTCGTTGAGTTCGTGCTCGAATTGCGCGTGCACGCCGGCGCCCTGATTGAACATCAGATACTTGCCGACCATTCCGCTCGAGTTCGCCAGACCCTGCGGAAAGCGAGCGTTCGCCGAATTGAGCAGCAGGCGCGCAGTCTCTCCGCCATTCGCCGACAACACCACCGCTCTGGCTTTTTGCAAATGCTCCTGCTTGTGCGCGTCGTAATAAAGGACGCCGGTGGTGCGTCCGCGCGCATTCATCGCCACTTGAAAAGCGTAGCTGGCCGGCCGTATTTCACAGCGGCCGGTGGCCTCGGCTTCGGGGATCATGGTGTACAAGGTCGAGGACTTGGCCATCACCTCGCAGCCGAAGCCGATGCAAAATCCGCAATGCGCACACGCCGGCCGGCCGCGATAACCCTGCGACACGATGGCCATCGGCGCCGGGAAGGGGTGCAGGCCTAATTTGCGCGCGCCCCGCTCCAGCAACGCGCCGGAGGATTTCACCGGCAGCGGCGGCATCGGATAGGGCTTGCTGCGCGGCGGGTCCGAGGGACACGCGCCGGCAAGTCCCGACACCCCGATGTCCCAGTCGACCTTGGTGTAATAGGGTTCGAGCTCGGCGTAGGAGATTGGCCAATCCGCAAAGCCCGTGCCGGCAATCGCTCCGAGCAGGCTGCGCTCTTTGAAATCGCTGTCGTGCAGGCGCCAGTAGTTGGCCGTGAAGTGATTGCTGCTGCCGCCCACCATGCGCGCGTACCACAACGAATTTCCCCACTGCGGCCGCTGCGCGGTTTGGCTCGGATCCTCGCGGAAGGTCTGCGGACTGAGCGCGGGATCGTTGGTGATGCCGCTCAGATAAAAAATGTTTGAATTCATCGTGCTCGAAATCGGCCGCGCTAAGGCGCGGCCCTTGCTCGAGCACCACGACGCTGAATCCTGCCTGCGACAATTCCCGCGCGATGACGGCACCCGCCGCTCCCGAGCCGACCACGGCGAAATCGACGGACTCGTTGGGGTTGAACTTGCGGCCCGTCATGCATCCCCTCGGCGTTTTGCTGCTGCGCTCGGCACAAATAATATGCCACACTGATTCGTGGCGTCGACCGAAGAATATATTGAGCGTCTACGCGCGCGTGCAGCGAGTCTCGCGCGGTTCGACCGACTTCATGCACGCATTGGGAGCGCGCGGCTCACCGTCGCCGCCTCATTTTTGCTCGTCGCATGGCTGTGCTTCGGGCGCCTTGCACTGCCGCTGTACCTCATGTTGCTCCCGGCGCTCGCATTTCTCGGATTGCTGCTGTATCACCAGCGCATCGCCGCACAGCGGCTCGCAGCGCGCCGCGGCGCGGAGTTCTATCGCGCCGGCCTCGCGCGTATGCAGGACCGATGGCGCGGCGGCGGCGTATCCGGCCAGCAATTCGACATTCCGCATCACATTTATGCTGCCGATCTCGACCTGTTCGGGGTCGGCAGCTTGTTCGAACTGCTGTGCGCGGCGCGCACGCCGCTCGGCGAGAGCACGCTGGCGCGCTGGCTGTTGGCGCCGGCCGACCTTGAGACAATTCGTGCGCGGCAATCGTGTATCGATGATTTGCGAGGTCGGCTCGACTTGCGCGAGGCACTGGCGACTCGCGGCGAGCCGAGTATCGGTCTCGACCCCAAGACTCTTTTCGCCTGGTCCGAGGCGCCGAACCGGCTGAACCGCGCAGCGATACGTTGGACGGCGCCGCTGCTGGCCGCGCTCACGGTGGCGGCTCTCGCGGTTTGGGTGGCCTTCGGCATTCGCGACCCGTTCCTCGGGCTCTTGCTGGGCGAGATCCTGCTCGCGTACTTCCTGCGCGAATCGATTCAACAAGCGCTGTCGACGCTGGAACGCGCTTACGAGGACATCAAGGGGCTGTCTTTGCTGTTGCAGCGAATCGAAGCGGAGCAGTTCGAGGCAGCGCCGCTTCGCGCCATGGCGGGTGCTCTGTCCTCGCATGCGCAGAGCGCCGCGGTGACCTTCTCGAAGCTCGCCACCATCGTCAATTTGGTCGAGTCGCGGCGCAATCCCTTGCTCGCGCCGCTGCTGCTGCTGGTGATGTACCCGCTGCAGGCCGCACTTGCCGCCGAGCGCTGGCGCTGCAAACACGGCCGCGTCATCCAGCGTTGGCTGCAAATTCTCGGCGAAATCGAAGCTTTGATTTCGCTCGCCCGCTTCGCCTACGAACATCCTGAGTACCCATTTCCGGAATTCCTCGAGGGCACCGCCGCGTTCAAGGCGATCGCTCTCGGCCATCCGCTGCTCGCAGCGGAGCGGCGCATCGCCAATGACGTCGATGTGTCGGCGCCGATTCGAGTGCTGCTGGTCAGCGGCTCGAACATGTCGGGCAAGAGCACGCTGCTGCGCGCGGTCGGCATCAACACGGTTCTGGCGATGGCCGGAGCCCCGGTATGCGCGCAGCGCCTGCAACTGACGCCGTTGCAAGTCGGCGCCAGCATTCGGGTCAATGATTCCTTGCACGAAGGCAGTTCGCGCTTCTATGCCGAGATTACGCGGCTCAGGCAGCTGTTCGAAGCGTCGGCGCTGCCGCTGCTGGCGTTGCTCGATGAATTGCTGCAAGGGACCAATTCGACCGATCGGCGGATCGGTGCTCACGGCATCATCCGCGCGTTGCTCGCGCGCGGCGCCATCGGTTTGGTGAGCACCCACGACCTCGCGCTCAACGATGCGGGGCTCGGCGAGGAGGTTCTGCAGAACGTGCATTTTCAGGACGAACTGCAGGACGGCAAACTGCAGTTCGACTTCAAACTGCACCCGGGCGTGGTCACCAAGAGCAACGGCGTCGAACTCATGCGCTCGATCGGACTCGAGGTCTGATCAGCGGAGGCGGCATCAGTGAAAATTCCGCGATGCGACCACCAAGTCTCCCAACATCGCCGACAGATCCGTCAAGCGGTGCGCGATCACATGCTGCACATCGCCCTCGCGCTGTAGCTTGCCGTGCACTTCGAGCAGACGTGATTCGAGCAACGCCGCGCGCTGCTCGACGGCCACGCGGTTCCACACGATCAAATTCACATAGCCGGTCTCATCTTCCATGGTGACGAAGGTGACGCCCCCGGCGCTGCCGGGCCGCTGGCGCGTGATGACCAGGCCCGCCGTTCTCACCACCTTGCCGTTGGGCTGCTCCCAGAGATCCAAGGTCGGCAGCACGCCGCGGCGCTTGAGTTTCTCGCGCAGCAGGCTGACGGGATGGCGGCGCAGCGTGAGCCCGATGCTGCCATAGTCGGCCACGATGTCCTGCCCTTCGCGCGGCGCCCGCAGCAATGGGATGCCCTCCTCGCGCACCGTGGCGGCCGGCAGCAACGGCAATGCGCGCTCTACTCCGCTGACTTGCCATACCGCACGGTGCCGATGGCCGGTAAGAGCGGCGAGCGCATCGGCGCCGGCAAGCGCCTCCAGATCCCGGCGCTCGAGCTCGGCGCGTTGCGCGAGATCCGCGATGCCATCGAAGCCGCGTACGGCTCGCGCCGCGAGCAGCCGCACGGCCGCCTCGCTCGCCAGATGCTTCACCAAGCGCAAACCCAAGCGCAGCGCCGGCTGCTGGTCCGCTCCCCGTTCGAGCGTGCAATCCCAATGGCTTTTCGCGACATCGACGCCCCGCACCTCGACTCCATGGATGCGCGCGTCGCGCACCAATTGCGCCGGCGCATAAAAGCCCATCGGCTGACTGTTGATGAGCGCGGCGCAAAATGCCGCGGGCTCGTGGTGCTTCAGCCAGGCGGAGGTGTATACGAGAAGTGCGAAGCTCGCCGCATGGGAATTATGAACCACGAAGTGATTCGCCAAAAAGTTGTGATCGCCTTCGATCTGTAAATCGTAAGTTTCCCGGCTTCCCGCTGCGCTAATTTCCACGATTCTGTCCCAATAAAGATCTGCTCGTGACAATTGCTCGAGATCGAGCGCTTGCAAGGCCGTGGCAAGACGCTCGCCGACTGCGAGCTTGCCGAGCGGGCACCATCCATTCACGGTCATGAACGGATGCTCGGCACTCGCCGTAATCTCATGACCCAAGGCCGTGCGCAAACGCCATACGGGCTTTACGCCGCTGCGCATGACCTTAAGCACCTTGCGTTTTCGCAAACGCAGATGCGCATCGCATGCCAGCGTGTGCTCGAGGGGCGCTGCGCCGCGAATGACCTCATCGATGGTCGGCCAGCGCCCGGTATCGGCATCCACGACGCGTGTCTCGCCAACCACGCATTCCGGGAATCCGTACTCGCCAAACCCCAATATTTGATTGAAAATCTGCTGCGCGAAACTCTCCTCATAGCCGCGCTCGCGCATGCCGTCGATCAATTGCCGCTGGAAGGGCTCCAATCCTCCCTTACGCTTCCAAGCGGCCATCGCTCGGCGCAGCCGGTCTGCCTCGCCCGGCGAGAAGCCCGCGGCGACGATCGCGAGCTGCATGACCTGCTCCTGAAAAATCGGCACTCCCAAGGTGCGTTTCAACACCTGTTCGACCGCCGTGCTGGGATAGGTCACCGGCTCCTCGCCGCTGCGGCGCCGCAAGTACGGATGCACCATTTCGCCTTGGATCGGGCCGGGGCGCACGATCGCCACCTCGATCACGAGATCGTAGTAATTCTGCGGCCGCAGGCGCGGCAGCATGGCCATCTGCGCCCGCGATTCGATTTGAAACACGCCGGTGGTGTCGGCGCGGCAAATCATCTCGTACACGGCTTTATCTTCGGTCGGCACCGTCGACAGATCGAGTTCGCCTTGGCCGGCGGCGCAGCCGCGGAATTCGTTGACCAGCGCAAACGCACGGCGCAGCGCGCTCAACATGCCAAGCCCCAGCACATCGACTTTCAGAAGTCCGAGCGCATCGAGATCGTCTTTGTCCCATTCGATCACCGTGCGATCGGGCATCGCCGCATTCTCGATCGGCACGAGTTCATCGAGCCGCCCGCGGGCAATGACGAAACCGCCGACATGCTGTGAAAGATGCCGGGGAAAGCCCAAGATCTCTGCCGAGAGTGCCATGAGGCGTGCGATCAGCGGGTCGTCCGGATCAAATCCCGAGGCACGGATGCGATCCGGATCGATGCGCTGCCCATCCCACCATTGCATGCCGCGCGCCAGCCTGTCGACCTGTGCGAGATCCAGGCCCAAGGCCTTGCCGACGTCGCGCAAAGCGCTGCGCGGCCGGTAGCAAATCACCGTGGCGGCGAGTGCGGCGCGCTCGCGGCCGTATTTTCCATAGATGTACTGAATCACCTCTTCGCGCCGCTCGTGCTCGAAATCCACATCGATATCCGGCGGTTCGTTGCGCTCCTTGGAGATGAAGCGTTCGAACAGCATCGCCATGCGCGAGGGATCCACCTCGGTGATGTGCAGGCAGTAGCAGACGGTGGAGTTGGCCGCGGAGCCGCGGCCTTGACAGAGTATTCCTTGCGAGCGCGCATAGTGCACGACATCGTGCACGGTCAGAAAGAACGGCTCGAACTTGAGTTCGGCGATCAATCGCAATTCGTGCTCGATGTTGTCGCGCACCGCCGCCGGCACGCCCGCAGGCCAGCGCTGCGCACAGCCGCGCAGCGTCAGTTCGCGCAGATGGCTGGTGGGAGTGGCGCCGGCGGGCACGATTTCCTCCGGGTATTCGTAGCGCAATTCATCGAGTTTGAAAGTGCAGCGCTCGGCAATCTTCAGGGTTTGCGCGAGCAGCGGCGCGGGATATAACTCGCGCAGCCGCGGCAACGGCCGTAAACAGCGCTCACCATTCGGGAATACGGCAAATCCTAAGTCCTGCAGCGGCGTGGTTAGGCGGATTGCCGTCAACACATCCTGCAGTGCACGGCGGGCACGCCGATGCATGTGCACATCGCCCGCGGCCACGCAGGGTAATCCCAGCGTTTGGCCCAATGTTTGCCAGAGTTTCAGACGGCGCGCGTCGACGCCGCTGGTGAGCAGTTCCACGCCGATCCAGACACGGTCCGGGAAGCGTTCGCGCAGCCAGCGTCCGTCTTGCTCCTGGCGCTGCGACAGCGCACCGCCCGGCGGCAGCCAGATGATCAAGCATCCATCGAGGGCATTCTCGAGGTCGCTGCGTGCCAGCGAGTAACGGCCTTTGATATTTGCGCGCCGTGCGCGGCTGATGAGTCGGCTCAAGGCGCCGTAACTGGCTCGATCCGTGGCCAACGCCACGAACTTGAGCGCATCGGCGCAGGTGAATTCGCTGCCGATGATCAACGGCAGATCATGCTGCTTGGCGGCGACATGAGCGCGCACCACACCCGCGAGCGAACATTCGTCGGTGAGCGCCAATCCTTGGTAACCCAGATGCTTAGCCTGGGCAACCAATTCTTCGGGATGCGAACCGCCACGCAAGAAGGAAAAATTGCTTACCGTGTGGAGTTCGGCGTACACGTGTGGAACGCCGTTTAAGCGAACATCCCGTGTAGATACCAACGCTTGGATTGACGTTCCTGAAAAACCCACAGCTTGGCGCCGTATGCGTGGCCGGCGCAGGCTTCGCGGGCAATATAATAATCGCGTGCCACGCCTTTACCGTCCCACCAGCCGCTCTCGATGCGCTCCGGCCCCTCCTCCAGAACCAACCCGTTAGCGAGCGGCAGCGGTGCCTCCAGCAACCACACCGGGCGCGGCATGGCATGCTCGGTGATGGTGGCATCGATCATGGCGCCGCGGCCGGCAGCGCTCAGCGACAATTCATGGACCCGCCGCCATGCCGCTTCGGGCCGGTGTTCCGGGATAGAAATCACCCCATACACCGCCTCCTCGCCCAAGCGTGCGCGTAAGCGCTCCACCAATTGCGGGGCGCTGGCGCGCCCGCCGCCGGTGCCGGCACGCGCCAATCCCGCGAAGACATCGAGCGAACCGGCAGGCAGTGGCTGCAGAGAACCGGAAATCAGTTCCATGTCCCGAACCGGCGCTGCCAACTCGAGCGTCGACAATTTTTGGGTCAACACATCCATCAAGCGGCAGCGCTCACTGGTGACGCTCGCGAGCCCCAACTGCACGCAAGTCACGGGGGCGCTACGATGCTTGAGCTTCAGCCGCAATGCCTGTACGCCGGCCTGGCGCCGGCGCAAAAACTCCGCACAGCGCGCGATCAACGGCTCGAGCGCCTTTTCGAGATAGGCGACATTCTCGATCTCCGTTTCCAAATGACAGTGCGCCCGAAAACGTTGCCGCGGCACAAAGGCTCTGCGCGGCGCGAACTGCCGCGCCAGCGCCATGTCGAGATCGCGCAGCATCGCAACGCCTAAGCGGCGCGCGAGACCGGCGCGCGGCAGGCGCAGCAATTCACCGATACGCGTCACGCCCATGGCGCGCAAAGTTTGCAAGCGATCGGCATCCCAGGCAGTGCACGCGATCGGCAGCTTCGCGAGTTGTCCGGGCAATGAGCCGAGATCTTCGATGTGCGGTGACGCCGCTCCCGGCGCGCTGCCGCGCGCTAGCCAGAGCGCTGCCAACGTCGAGGGCGCGGTGGCGCTGCGCACCGGCAACTCGAGCCGCCGCCAACAGGCATCGATGTCGGCATGCAAACGCTCGACGGGACCGAACAGCCGCAAACTTCCCTTGATCTCGAGCAGCAACGCATTGGGCGGCTCGATGCTGACGAACGAGGTGAACTGTTGCGCCTGCAAGCAGAGGCGTTGCATGACGGCGGCGCCGTGCTGCGCCAATCCCGCAAATACGGCGGCATACCACAGCTGTTTCGAATGCAGGCGGCCGGCGCTCTGTATTCTGGGCGGATCGCCCCCTGGCCGAGGTCTGGCATGCGCCTGTGGCGGATGGGGCGCGTCCTCTGCAAAAAGATCTGCCGTTCGTGCCGCTCTGGCTTTCAAAGGGGCACCGGACCGGGTCGGCCGCCCTGCACCTTGAGTAAGGTCACTTGCACTTCCTCGTCCTGGGTCATCAGCAAGCGCAGGCTGGCGGGGGAAAATTCAAAGCGATGACGTTCGGGGCGAAACAACACACCGAGAGCGCCTCCTGCCTCGGCGGCAAGTTTCAAACGCCGCAGCCAGCGATCATCGGTACCTTTGAGCCACAGCAATACCGCAGCGCAGACACCCGACGCCAAAGCTTGCTCAGCGGCCCATAAAGCTTCCGTGGCGCTGGTCGGCCGTACCACCAGCAAGCGCCGCAGCTCGATTCCTTGCTGCGCTAAGGCAGGCGCATAGGGTTCATAAGGCGGTGCAATCCAGACGATCCAGGGGGCTTCGGCTCTGCCTTGAACGGTGCTGCGTTGGCACTCAACCAAAGCCGGCAAGAACAGCTGCACTTCGCCCAAGCCGGTGCTCTCCAGCAGCACTTCGATGAGCGACGCCGTCGGCCACCCACCCCCGGGTAAGCGCGCATCGAGCGCGCTCTTACCGGTGGACCAAACCGGACGAGCGGGGGCAGCCGAGGCGTCTTTTAACTTCCAGACGCGTGCATCGGCCAAGATGCCATCGAGTGACGCTGCGTCACGCGGCATCCACGTCTTTACCACGACGAAGCACACCGACGACGACCCCTTCGATGATCATGGGCTGTTCTTTCAAATCGACGCGAATGGGTTCGAAGTCGGTATTTTCAGGCAGCAACCAGACAATGGTGCCTTCTTGCCGATAGCGTTTGACGGTGACTTCGTTTTCTAAACGGGCCACCACGATTTGGCGATTGCGCACTTCCGGCGTGCGATGCACGGCGACCAGATCACCATCGCGGATGCCGGCATTTTTCATGCTCATGCCGCGCACTTTCAGCAAGTAATGCGGTTGTGGCTGGAATAATTTCGGATCGATCTGATAACGCGCTTCGATGTGCTCTTCGGCCAAGATCGGCCGGCCTGCCGCCACACGACCGATGAGCGGCAACCCGAGTTGCTCACGCAAGATGTCCTTGAGTTGAATGCCTCGCGAAGTGCCCGGAATAAGATCGATGACGCCTTTACGCTGCAAGGCGCGCAAGTGTTCCTCTGCGGCATTCGGCGACTTGAACCCCAAGGTGCGGGCGATTTCCGCGCGCGTCGGCGGCATCCCACTTTCCATGATGGAGTTTTGAATGAGCCTTAAGATCTGGGTTTGACGAGGCGTAAGGTCAGACATGCATCACCTGTATATGTAGCCAGTGGCTGGTATTATATACAGTCTTTGAAACCTGGCAAGTCCCTCACGCGCTAGGTAACTTGCCGAACACCCTACGGATAACCCATTAATGAGTGGAAACGAACAGCGCCGCGATCAGCTACTCGGCATGGATCGAGCCATCACCCGCCGCGATTTTCTGAACGGCATTGCCGCAGGCGCCAGCGTGGCGGTCGGAGCCCCCCTGCTCGCCGCAGCTGCGCAGTCCGCGGCACAAGATGCCCCCGGTTACTACCCGCCGCTACTCACCGGCCTGCGCGGCAACCATCCGGGTTCCTTCGAAGACGCTCATGCGCTGCGCGACGGGAAGCGCTGGCCTGCGGCCACGGACAGCGGCGAAGAGTACGACCTGATCGTCGTCGGCGCCGGCATCAGCGGTCTGGCCGCCGCACACTTCCATCGCGCAAACACGCAAGGCAAAAGCCGCATCCTCATCCTCGACAATCACGACGACTTCGGGGGTCACGCTAAACGCAACGAGTTCGACTTGAGCGGGCATCTTAATTTGCTCAACGGCGGCACCTTGGAAATCGACAGTCCACGTCCTTACGGGCCGATCGCCGCCGGCTTGTTGACCACTCTCGGCATCGATGTGCCGAAACTCGCCAAAACGACTCAGCACCTCGACTATTACCAGCGCCAAGGATTGCTGAGCGGCGTGTTCTTCGATCAAGAAACCTTCGGCGCCGACAAGCTGGCGGTGGGCCTCGGCCAGCTGCCGCTACGTGAGTTCCTGGCGCAAACACCGCTCTCGGAGTCGGCGCGCACCGCGATCGTGCAAATTCAAGAAGGCGCTATCGACTATCTGCCCGGTCTCTCATCCGACGACAAGAAGCAACGACTATCGCGCATCAGCTACGAAGCCTTTCTGCGCGATCTGGTGCACGTCGAACCCGCGGTCCTCAATTACTATCATGCGCGCACCATGGGCGAATGGGGCGTCGGCACCGATGCCGTGTCCGCGCTCGACTGTTGGGGTTTCGGGCTGCCAGGCTTTCAGGGCATGAAGCTCGCCAAGGGCTCGATTCGACGCATGGGTTTTACGCCGGCAGGGTATGCAGACACGGGCGGCTCGTTCCGCTTACATTTTCCGGACGGCAACGCGACCATCGCCCGGCTGTTGGTGAGGAATCTGATTCCGGACGCAGTGCCCGGCACGAGCGCCGAGGACGTGGTGACAGCCCGAGTGAATTATTCGCGACTCGATCGCGAAGCCGCGCCGGTTCGCCTGCGTCTCAATAGCATCGTCATTCGCGCACGCCACCTCGGGGATCCGAAATCGGCTCAGCAGGTGGAAATCACCTATCTTCGCGGCGGACGCGCGTTCACGGCGCGCGCTCGGGGCACGGTGCTCGCCGGCTACAACATGATGATCCCCTACCTCTGCCCGGAACTGCCCGCGACGCAGAAAGCCGCACTGCACAAGCTCATCAAGACTCCGCTGGTCTATACCAGCGTCGCGCTACGCAATCGCCAGGCATTCGACGCGCTCAAAGTTCACCGGGTGTACGCCCCGAGCGGATATCACACGTATTTTCACTTAAACCCGCACGTCAACATCGGCGGCTACGTAAGTCCGCGTGCCGCGAGCCAGCCGATTCTTCTGCACATGGTGCGCACCCCTTGCAAACCGGGACTCACCGAGCACCAGCAGAACCTTGCGGGGCGCGACGAACTGCTCGGCACCACATTCGAGACCTTTGAACGCAACATCCGCGCGCAGCTGGCGCGCACCTTGGGCGCGGGGGGTTTCGAGCCGGCTCGCGACATCACGGCCATCACCGTGAATCGCTGGCCGCATGGTTATGCGCCCGAATACAACCCGCTTTTCGATCCTGACGTACCCGACGCCGAACGGCCTCACGCGCTCGGCCGTGCACAGTTTGGGCGCATCGCGATTGCCAACTCCGACGCCGGCGGCGGGGCGTACACGGATTCGGCTATCAATCAGGGACATCGCGCGGCGCTGGAACTATTGCGCTTATAAATGGCTGAAATCCGCGGTAATATTTACACTTCGGGCTAAATTCTTAATGATGTTTTAATTTGCATGCGGGAAACCTCACGTAAAAACGTCGCCGTGAACCGACAAATCGTGCATTTCAGTTGCATTCGAGGCTCGAATTTGGCTTCATGTGCGACTGTGTTGCGACGCAGGCGGGCCCGACACCGTGACTGGGCCGGCTTGTGACAACACTTCGGACTTTCCGATACGAACGAATTAACTTAGGGGAATATTCTTTATGACATTGACCACCACACTGAAGGCCTCTCTCGCCGTGGCCTGCGTAATTGCATTCGCAGGTTGCACGGATCTGAAGCCCATCCAAGCACAGATTGACGATCTGAAATCACAAGTCGGCAAACTGCAGGGCGACACGGCGAAAGCCTCGAGCGACGCAGCTGCTGCCAACAGCGCGGCAGCCGCCGCACAATCGGCCGCGTCGGGCGCGCAGAGCACTGCGAATCAGGCGTTGTCGACCTCGCAGTCGAATTCGACGGCCATTGAAGCGATCAACGAGAAGATCGATCGCATGTTCAAGAAGTCAGTGTCGAAGTAAATCGGGCATTAGCCTCGAACCAACGCCGCGGTCACTCCGCGGCGTTTTTTTTGCGCTTCGCGTCGGCGTCAGTAGCGAATCAGCGCCGAGCCCCAGGTAAAGCCGCCGCCGAACGCTTCGAGCAGCAGCAGCTGACCGCGCTTCACGCGACCATCGCGAATTCCCGTATCGAGTGCCAGAGGCACCGACGCGGCGGAGGTGTTGCCCTGGGTGTTGATGGTCACAATCACCCGTTCCATCGGTAGATCCAGGCGCTTGGCGATTGCCTCGATGATCCGAATATTCGCCTGATGCGGGATCAGCCAGTCGAGCTGATCCTTGCTGATGCCGTTGGCGTTGAGTGTTTCGGTGACCAAAGCGCCCAACGTATTGACGGCGACCTTGTACACTTCGTTGCCCTTCATCTGTACACCGGCCTTACCTTCGCGCACCAAATGAAAGCCCTTGGAGACGCCGTCCGGGTACAGCAGCAAATCCTTATATTTTCCGTCCGAATGCAGCCGCGTGCTGATGATCCCGGGCTCGGATGAAGGTTTCAGCACCACCGCTCCGGCACCATCGGCGAACAGCACGCAGGTGCCGCGATCGTTCCAATCGACGATGCGCGTCAGGGTTTCTGCGCCGACCACGAGCGCACATTTCGACTCGCCGAGCCGCACGAATTTGTCCGCAACACCGAGCGCATAAACGAAGCCGGTGCAGGCCGCTTCGAGGCTAAACGCCGGGCAGCCATGGATTCCCAACCGGTCTTGCAACAACGTGCCCACGTTCGGGAACACGAGATCCGGTGTCGTCGTGCCGACGCAAATCAGATCGATGTCCGCGGCGGTGATGCATGCATCCTGCATCGCACGTCGCGCCGCGTGCTCTGCAAGATCGGTCGTGGTTTCGCCGTCGGCAGCCACGTGCCGCTGCTCGATGCCGGTTCGGGTACGAATCCATTCGTCGCTGGTATCGACCAGTCTCTCGAGGTCGGCGTTGGTGAGAATTTTTTTCGGCAGGTAACTGCCGGTTCCGGCGATACGTGAGAACATCGAACTCCTTCAAGCCTCGCGTGAGGCGCCGAGCCGCTGCGCGATGCGCGCCGGGACGCCGCTGCGCGCTTCGAGTACCGCGACTTCGATGGCGCGCTGAAATCCATACCGGTCAGTGCCGCCGTGACTCTTGATGACGATCCCGTTCAAACCCACCATGCTCGCGCCATTGTAGCGGCGCGGATCAATTCGCGTGCGCAATGCCTGAAGCGCCGGGCGCGCGGCGAGGTAGCCGAGCTTGCGCCACGCGTTGCGGGCAAATTCCTCGCGCAGTGCATCGGCGATCAGCCGCGCGGCACCCTCCATCGATTTCAGGGCCACATTGCCGGTAAACCCATCGGTGACCACGACGTCGACTTTATCCGAAAATATATCGTCACCCTCGACGAAACCAACGTAGTTAAGATCGCTGGCGGTCAGCAAATTGTGAGCCGCCTGCACGATGTCGTTGCCTTTGATTTCCTCTGCACCAATATTGAGCAACCCGACCCGCGGACGATCGTGCGCACCCTCCAAATCTGCCGCCAGCACCGATCCCATCACGGCAAACTGCAACAACTGCTCCGGCGTGCTGGATGCGTTGGCGCCCAGATCCAGCATATAGGTGTGTCCGCCGCGCGAGGGGATTAGCGAGACGATGGCCGGCCGCTCGACGCCCGGCAGCATTTTCAAGACGAAGTGCGCGGTCGCCATCAAGGCGCCGGTATTGCCGGCGCTGACGCAGGCGTGCGCATCGTTGGCCTTGACCAAGTCGATGGCACGGCGCATCGAGGAATCCTTCTTACGCCGCAAGGCATCGCGCGGATGGTCGGTCATTTCCACGACGTCGGCCGCGTGCAAGCACGACAGGTTGGCCGGGACCGTGCTGCCGAGTTCGCGTTGCAATTCGGCTTGCCGACCGACTAAGGTAAACCGCACGTCACTGTGTTGCTGGGCCGCAGCCACCGCGGCAGGCACCGAGATGGACAACCCTCGATCGCCGCTCATGGCATCGATGGCAATATGCAGCAGCGCAGACACTGTGCGTTAAATAAGTCCGAATGCCGGGCGAACCGTCGCCGGCACTGGCGGCTTATTCTTCAGCCGCTGCCGCGTCCGCTTTCGTCTGAAGCACCTTGCGGCCGCGATAAAATCCCTCGCGAGAAATTCGGTGACGCGAATGTGTCTCGCCACTCTTGGCGTCGATCGACACCGCGGGGAGCGGCAACGCAGAATGCGAGCGATGCATGCCGCGCTTGGACGGGGTTTTTCTGCTTTTTTGAACTGCCATGAGTGCTATGTTCCTATCAAGTTTTCTTTAACAAATCCTGCAATCCTGCAAACGGGCGCGAACGCTGGCCCGGCCCAAAATCCGCAACCCGACCGCAGCTGTCCGGCGCATGCAGCGCCACGGTCGGCAATGCCAACAACAATTCTTCCTCGGCCAGTTCGCGCAGGCTCACTTGGCCATCGACGGTCGCATACACTTCCCGTTCGGAGTCAGTGGCTCCGCCGTCCGGCGTGCTCAAAAACTCGATCTCGCTGCCGCCGGCGGCAGGATAGGCGAAGCCTTGCAAACACCGCTGGCACACAAGATGCGGCGCGGCCTCGACCGCAACGTTTGCAACCGCTCTGCCCGATTGAAGCTTCGCAAAAGCGAAGCGCGCCCGCACCGACCCTTGCACATCCGCCAACCGGTCCCGCAGTCGAGGCATCTCGCCCAGCGGGTAGACTCGTTCCAGCACCATGCCCTGATCCGCTAGGTGCGCGCAGTCGATTCGGTCCGGCAAGCCCTGTGACATGGGGCGCGTATAATAGGGCGGGTTACCACCCCTGTCAAAATGAATCGGGTGCAAGTCGTTGTTTTTGAAGTCTCCACCCGGTCTTATTTTAGCCTCCACCTCGGCTTACCGACGGCAGCTGCTGGCGCGGCTGCGCCTGCCGTTCACCTGCACGGCACCGGGAGTCGAGGAGACGCCTCGCGGCGCCGAGCGGGCGCTCGATCTCGCGGTGCGCTTGGCCCGCGCCAAGGCCTTGAGCGTGGCGCTGCAACACCCGGACGCTTGGGTTGTCGGCTCCGATCAAGTGGCGGTGCTTGGCGAGGGCCCGCACGAGCGCACACTTGGCAAGCCCGGCACCGAGGCACGTTGCATCGAGCAACTGCGCGCCAGCTCCGGCCAAACGGTGGCATTTCTCACCGCGGTGGCGCTGGTGCGCCACGAGGGCCGATCCTCGCTCGAATTCTTGGACACCACCCGCGTGACATTTCGCGCCTTGGACGAGGACACCATCGCACGCTACGTGGCGGCGGAGGCGCCGCTCGATTGCGCCGGGGCATTCAAGAGCGAGGGGTTGGGGATTACGCTTTGCGAGTCGATCGAGACCCAAGACCCGAGCGCCCTCATTGGGTTGCCGCTAATTCGCTTAAGTCAGCTGCTTCGCGATGTCGGCTTCGCGGTGCCTTGACCGGCGGCACGCTTCGCTGATGTTCGCGCCCGCTTCGGCCGCTCGCTCGCTCGCCGCTTGAGCGGCGTGATCGCATCCAGCACTGCCGCCAACTCCGCCGGAAGCGGCGCGCTCGCGTGAAACGGCACGCCGGAACCCGGCCAGTCGAAGGCCACGGATTGCGCATGCAGAAAGGTGCGCTTCAGTCCCTGCGACTTGAGTTCGGCATTGCGTTCGCGATCGCCATATTTGTCATCGCCGAGCAGAGGATGGCCGGCGAATGAGGCGTGTACGCGGATCTGATGCGTGCGCCCGGTCGGAATGTCGACTTCCATCAAGGTCGCCAGCGCGCCAAAGAATTGCACCGGCTTGAATACGCTCACCGACTCCTTGCCGGCCGCAGCCACGCGCACATGCCGCTCGCCGTGCTGGCGATTGTCGGTCGCCAACGGGGCATCGATGCGTTTGGTTCCGAGTTGCCAGCTGCCGGCAACCAATGCGAGGTAGGTCTTGTGCATGCCGCCGTTGCGAATCAACGCATGCAGTGCGGTGAGAGTGGCGCGATCGCGCGCCACCAACAGGCAACCGCTGGTATCGCGGTCAAGTCGATGCACCAGCTCCAGCGTTTCGCGCGGTCGCGACGCTCGCAATGCCTCGATCACGCCGAAGCTCAAGCCGCTGCCGCCGTGTACCGCGACTCCTGCGGGTTTGTCGAGGACCAACAGGTGCTTGTCTTGAAAAATGACCGCCCGCTCGATCAATTCCAGCAAGCTCAGCGACGGGCGGGTCGGGCCTTCGCGCCCGAATTCGTCCGCTGCCTCGAGCCGTACCGGCGGCAGCCGCACCTCATCACCGTCCTGAATCCGATACTCCGCGGCGACGCGCTTGCGGTTGACTCGTACTTCGCCCTTGCGCAATAGCCGGTAGACGCGGCTGCGGGGCACCGATTTGAAGTGCCGCATCAGGAAATTATCGATTCTTTGGCCCGCCTCATCGGGGGTGACGGTGCGCAGGGTGACCGGCGTCTTGGCGCCGCCCGGCCGCTGCGGCGCTGCTTCATTACTGTTCATGATTCACGATGTTTCCGGGGCAATCCCCTAAGGTATTGATTACATTGACCCCTCGTAGGCCGTCGTGATAATGTCTTAAAACCGTGTCAGGCGCTGCACCATTTCTGGGCGACGCTCATTTCTTGGGTTTGCAGTAGACACCGGATTCGGCGGCGCCCCCGTTTTAAGGGAGCGCTGCATATTAGTTGGTTCTGGATTTCCAGACCATCGCTCGGCCGATGAGACAGACGCAACAGAGCCTTTGAGAGCTTGGGCGTCTTACAAGCGGTTAACCGAGAACAAGGCCTCAGGCTTGCCGTATACGTTTTGGCTTAAAGTGATGGAAATGATGCCGCTCGCATGGCTCGCGATCGGCGCATCCCTATTCGCGATTTCCCCATTCGTCGCGGTCCCGGCTTCTATTCTCAAGCTCACCTCCTCGGTCCCTACCACATTAGTTGGGGCACATGAAAAGAATGCTCGTCAACGCAGTTCAAGAAGAAGAACTGCGAGTCGCACTCGTCGACGGTCAGAAACTTTACGACTTATCGATTGAGATCCCGTCTCGGGAACAAAAAAAATCCAATATTTATAAAGGCCGGATAACGCGCGTCGAGCCAAGTCTCGAAGCCGCGTTTGTCGAGTACGGCGCACAACGCCACGGCTTTCTGCCGCTGAAGGAAGTCTCCAAGGAGTACTTCCGCCCGCAGCCCGCCGGTCAAAGCCGGCAGAACATCAAGGATCTGCTGCAGGAAGGTCAAGAGCTCATCGTGCAAGTCGAGAAGGAAGAGCGCGGCAACAAAGGCGCCGCTCTGACCACCTTCATCAGTCTGGCCGGCCGGTTCTTGGTGTTGATGCCGAACAATCCGCGTGCCGGCGGCGTGTCGCGCCGCATCGAAGGCGAAGACCGCGATCAAATGCGCGAGGCGATGAACGGCTTGCAGATCCCGGACGGCATGGGCGCCATCGTGCGCACTGCCGGGGTGGGCCGCTCCACCGAAGAGCTGCAATGGGATCTCAACAACCTGAAGACCGCCTGGGACGCCATCGTCGCGGCGAATGATGGCCGGCCGGCACCGTTTCTGATTTTTCAAGAAAGCGATGCGGTGACCCGCGGCCTTCGCGATTACTTCTCGGATGATGTCGGCGAGTGCCTGATCGATCAGCCGGAGGCCTTTCAGAAAGCGCAAGAATACATGCAGCGCTTCATGCCGCCGGATGCGCAGCGCAAACTCAAGCTGTATCAGGACCCGGTGCCGCTGTTCACGCGGTATCAGATCGAAAGTCAGATCGAGTCTGCGTACTCGCACAAGGTGACCCTGCCTTCGGGCGGCAGCTTGGTGATCGACCACACCGAGGCATTGGTATCGATCGACATCAATTCCGCGCGCAGCACCCGTGGCGGCGATATCGAAGCGACCGCCCGCAACACCAATCTGGAAGCGGCCGAGGAAATCGCCAGGCAACTGCGCTTGCGCGATATCGGCGGCTTGATCGTGATCGACTTCATCGACATGGAGTCGCAGGCCAACCAGCGGGCCGTCGAAGATATGCTGCGCGATGCGGTCAAGATGGATCGCGCGCGCATTCAACTGGGACGCCTGTCGCGCTTCGGCTTGCTCGAGCTGTCGCGCCAGCGCCTGCGTCCGGCCTTAAGCGAGACCACGCACATCAATTGTCCGCGCTGCGGCGGCATGGGCACGATCCGCGGGGTGGAATCGATGTCGCTCGCGCTACTGCGCTTGATCGGTGAAGAGGCCCGCAAGGAGCGCACCGGCCGCGTGATCACGCAAGTGCCGGTGGACGTTGCGACCTACCTCATGAATGAGAAGCGCGACTGGCTCAATCAAATCGAATCCCGCGACAAGGTGTCGTTGGTCATCGTACCGAACCCGCACATGCAGACGCCGGCCTATTCGCTGCGCCGAATTCGCGACGACGAAAAGGAGCTGCCGGAAAATACCACCGCCAGTTATCAGCT
>Ga0302320_10003206_pt1 | contig 38197 bp, 42 predicted proteins | sample Bog_T0_3_FD_202130 | JGI IMG/M metagenome (GOLD analysis project Ga0302320, IMG submission 202130) | Peat permafrost microbial communities from Stordalen Mire near Abisko, Sweden - Bog_T0_3 | ecosystem: Environmental > Terrestrial > Soil > Wetlands > Peat | place: Sweden: Abisko, Stordalen Mire... | reverse complement strand
TTGCCATGCGTCTATCTCCGGGAGATCTACACCTTTATTTTTGATATATGAGGTATTTTCGTCAATTTTATCGCGATATTTGGCAATCAAGCCATCAGCATCTTCGCGGGGCAAGATTCCCTGCTCAACGGCTTTATCCAGCGCATCAATAGCCAGATCATAGCGATCGGTTTTATTACGCACATGCATATCAAACGGTGTTGTCGTAGAACCGCTTTCCACATAACCATGTACAATGATTCGTTTTGGAGTCTCTACATAATCATAAAGAATCGACTTCAAAGTCTCCGGGTAACCATGGAAATTGCAGATAACCGGCTTATCCGGTGTAAACAGCTCGTCAAATTCAGTCTGTGAAACAGTCGTACCGCTACCACCTAAACCACAAGACGTCAGTGACATAATATTTACAAACCGGAGCCTTAAGTCCGGGCGATCGGTTTTCAGAATATCCAAGGCAGCTAATGATTCCTTAACAAGGTAGTCGCCAGCGGCAGCAAATACTATTTGTGGATCATCGTCACTTGCAAAATCCCAGGTCATTACACCATTATGCAAAGCTCTCATTGCTTGGGTTGGAGTCAGCCAGCGGGCTTCTACAGTTTTAGCGGCCACAATCACATTGACCATACTGTGAGAAGACAGACATTTATCCAGCACTGCCAATGTCGAATTACCATCGGGTGGGAAATAGACATTCACAAAGTCTCCCTCGCGGTGCAGAGCATCATCAATAAAGCCGGGATTTTGATGGGAGAAGCCATTATGGTCTTGACGCCAAGCTGAAGAAGTTAAAATGTAATTGAGTGATCCTACTGGTCCACGCCATTCAAAGTTTTTGGCATGATGCAAGAATTTTGAATATTGGTCGAACATACTGGCCACTATCATTATGAAGGCTTCATAAGATGCAAATACAGCATGTCTTCCGGTTAATACATAGCCCTGCGTTAGTCCTTGCAGATTGTGTTCGCTGAGCATTTCCATTGCCCGGCCATCAAAAGACATGTCTTTATCCCAACTCTCCAGAGGCCATACCCAGGCGCGGTTGGTTGTCTCAAAAATTGCATCAAGCTTATTGGAATAGGTTTCATCAGGACTCATAAATCTAAAGTTACGGTCTTCACGGTTTAGTTTGAAAACTTCATTTAAGTAAAGTCCGGCCCTGACCATACTGCTTGAACCGACGGTTCCGGGAGTATTGGCATCTTCTGCAAAGGCTTCGACAGCAGGTAATTTTAATGGCCGGTAAACAGGTTCACCTCCTAGGGCATGTCTTGACGCACCCATTCTCTTATCTGGCGCTGGCATAATCTTTTCAACTAGATCACCAAAGCCATTTTCACGGCTGAATAGTTCATTGAATTTATATGATTTTAGCCATTGCTCAAGCAGGTACAGCTGGTTTTGATCGGTTTTGGCTTCAGTCAGTACAACTTGATGCGATAAGCAGTTGCCTTCGATCTTTTGGCCGTTAAGTTCCTTGACACCTGTCCAACCCTTTAGAGTTCGCATAATTATCATTGGCATGTGTGGGGATGGGGCTCGTTCAGCCTCTTTAATCTGCTTGATGGTGTTATAGGCCCAGTCGAGAGTCTCTTCCATTTGTCCATGAAGGTTTTCGCCACTGACTATTCTTGGCTGGTAGCCATAACCTTTAAATAAATCGGTAAGTTCGTCATCACTCATACGGCCGTAAACAGTCGGTGCTGAAATTTTATATCCATTTAGGTGAACAATCGGCAGTACAACACCATTGGTTTTTGGATCAATAAGTTTATTTAAGTGCCATGAACCAGCCGCCGGTCCGGTTTCGGATTCGCCGTCACCCAGTAAACAGGCCACTATTAAATCGGGGTTGTCCATGACCGCACCATAAGAAGTGGCTAAAGAATATCCAAGTTCGCCGCCTTCTAAAATTACACCAGGCGTTCCAGGGTTGCTATGGCTGGGAAAGCCATAAGGCCAGCTGAAGTTACGACAGATATAGCCGATACCATCATAGGTATGCTGGGCTTCCTGGTAATAGCGTTGCAAAGTTCCTTCTAGGAATAAATTAGCTTGAAGAGCTGGGAATGCATGTCCCGGGCCCAGTACAAACATCATATCGTTGTTATATTTCTGGACTAGTTTGCTCAGGTGCATATAGGAAAGATTGACACCCGGACCTGAGCCCCAGTGTCCCAACAGCCGAGGTTTAATGTCTTCAAAAGTCAGCGGTCTTTCTAGTAAAAAATTATCTTGTAAAAAAATCTGAGCGGCAGTCAAATAGTTTGCTGCCCTTAAGTATTGTTCGAAAGGTGTTTTGTCTTCGTTCATGATCCCACTCGTTTATTGTTGCTAATGGTTATTTTGTATTGTAGCGAATATGAGCTTAAAAAGTAAGTGTTTACCAACTATTGCCTTAACCTGTATCATCTATTTAGATGATCACTTTTTTCCAAGTCATAATTTTAGGCATAGTCCAGGGTTTTACGGAACTGTTTCCAATATCCAGTCTAGGTCATAGCGTCATCATTCCAAGTTTGCTTGGTTGGAATATTCATCAAAGCGATCCATATTTTATAGTATTGCTAGTTTCGACTCATACCGCAACGGCACTGGTGCTGCTTTATTTCTTTAGAAAAGACTGGTTAAAAATTGTTAAAGGCATGCTCAGGTCTTTAAAGAACCGCTCAATAGATAAAGATGATTCCTATGCCAAGCTGGGTTGGCTACTGGTAGTCGGAACTATACCGGCCGGAATTCTTGGTTTGTTATTCCAAAATTCCCTGCAATCCCTGTTTGCATCGGCTCAATTGGCAGCATTCTTTCTGATGGTCAACGGTGTAATCCTATACAGTGCACAGCGCTTGAGAAAAAGACCGCATATGGAAGCAAAGACCAGTAGCGACAAGAAAATTGCCAAGTTATCTTGGACCCAGGCTATATTTGTCGGAACAGCCCAAGCCGGGGCATTGATACCTGGGATCTCCCGATCCGGAAGCTCGATGGCTGGCGGTCTGCTGGCTGGACTAAATAATGAGGATGCCGCCCGTTTCAGCTTTCTGCTGGCAACTCCTATCATAGCGGCAGCAGCAATATTAAAACTGCCCGACCTTCTTGGAAGTTCAGCTAATGATTTTCGCACGCAGGCCCTAGTTGGCGCCTTATTTGCTGGTGTCAGTGCCTATTTATCCGTCAGATTTCTTCTAAGATTTTTCAAATCAAATACACTTACACCATTTGCCATATACTGTTTTACAGCCGGTCTGTTTTTAAGTATCTATTTCCTTTTTCGCTGATTTCTCAGGAGCTGATACGAACCAGGCTAATATTCCACAGCCTAAGGCCAATATAAAGGCGGCTATGCCGTGTTTGACGTGTACATGGGTAGAATTAAGCTGATAACCTGGGAAGAAGTGTGGCAAGGAGCCTGCAGGTGTCAACCAATAATAAATAGCCAGGCCGAGTAGCACTAGTCCGGCGATTGATATTAATACGGCTAGGATTTTTTTATTCAAGATATTCTCCTTAAAGATTCAATTAATAGACCAATTCTAACAAAATAAATGCTAGCTTGGCTATTTAATTAAAGACCGGTATCGGAGATAAAATTACTGTAGTCTGGAATCTGCGATGTAAACAATTGTTGAACATTAACAAGAATACCGCCAAATGTTCCTGGGGAACCGGAACAACTGGATGTCCATAGATAACTTGGGGCATTGTCTATTCCCTCGGTATTAAACTCGTATGTATTGCCAAGCGCACAGCGACCCAGAATGTCAGTAGCTGTTGTGTGCCGTTGGACCAGATACCCCTGGGTTTGCAATCCGGCTAAAAAGGCAGTGAATGCTGGGATATTGTTACCTAAAGTTTCAGATTTGATCACAGTCCCCTGATAGCCACCGAATACATAGAGAGTCCTAAGATTGTTGGTAACAGTAATCTTAATTGATCGGTGAGTTTCCTCGGCTGTCGTTGGACCACTCTCGGTGTAGCTGACACTGGTATCATCAAGACTGGCATAATTAGACATCACTATTGGAGTTATAGTCGTATGATGGTTATTAAAACCAAAGAATATCAGCACCAGCAGCAGGACGAAAACAAATATACCTAGTAATAAGTAAAAGAATCTCATATCTAACTATGTTTTATAACATTTTTTCAGCTCTTTTACAAGTATTTGTCAATAAATTATTATAAAGGAAATGAAGCAAATATTTTTTAAGAGTAGTAAAAATGCTTCTTAAGTTTTTCAGCGAGTACTAGATACACACCGACTTCTAATGCTATAGCCACGACAATTGGCCAGGTTATGGAACCGAAATGGAAAAATCGACTCAAAGGTGTCAAGGCGATAAGCAAAGCGGCAGTTATAGTGGCACCAATACTGCCAATCAAATAAGGGCTGGGATGGCTTTTAAGCGGATTAAAGCGGGTTCGGATAATAAACACAACTAGCGTCTGCGTAAGATAGGATTCAATAAACCAACCAGTTTGAAATGTTCCCTGCTGGGCATGAAAAATTAGATATAAAATACCGAACGTTGAGAAATCAAATATGGAACTAAGTAGCCCATAGCTCCACATAAATTTTTTCAATTCGGACAGTTTCATGATTCTTGGTTTCAACACATCGGCATTGTCGACTGTATCGAGTGGAATCGCTGATTGAGAAGTGTCATAGAGTAAATTATTGAGTAGTATCTGGGTGGCTGTCATAGGTAGGAACGGTAATATAAGACTAGCGCCAGCCATACTGAACATATTGCCAAAATTCGAGCTTAGTCCCATACGCAAGTATTTAAGGGTATTGACGAATGTTTTGCGGCCTTCAATAACTCCTAGAGTAAGTTCGTGAAGATTTTTCCTCAGCATGATAAAGTCAGCCGCGTCTTTGGCTACATCGACGGCATTGTCGACACTAACACCGACATCAGCCGTTCGAAGGCTGGGAGCATCGTTAATCCCATCTCCCATATATCCGACAACATGACCATTCTTCTGCAGAGCTTCGATAATCTGCATTTTTTGTTCTGGATTGACTCTGGCAAATATAGTGTTTTCTTCAACCACTTTAGCTAGGGCCACTCGGTTTAATTTAGCTAACTTGACGCCATCAATAGTGCCCAGTGACTTCAAATTGATATCACCGGCTATCTTTTCAGTTACCAAACCATTGTCACCGGTGATAATTTTTATTCCTATACCGTAGCGGCGCATTAGCTCTAAAGTAGAGCTGACAGTTTTTTTGGCGGGATCAAGAAAAGCCAGGAAGCCAACAAATTCCATATTTGATTCATCGCTTGGCTCATAATTTTTTTCGATTTCAATTCGACGCTTGGCCAAACCAAGCACCCGGTAGCCGTCTTGGCTTAGCTTGGCATATTGCAGCTTAATGTCTTCTAGGACTTCGTCTTTAAGCAATTTTCCGGCATAACTCTTGCATATAATGAGTACTTCCTCCGGCGCACCCTTGACGATTAATTCCCGCTCGCCTTTGGAATTCATGGATATTACCGCTTCACGCTTGCGTTCAAAATCAAACGGGATTTCATCGGCCTTTTTATAGGCGGAAATATCAATGTGCTTGAATTTTAATATTGCCTCATCCATTGGGTTGGTAAAAGCAGTTGAAAACGCACTGGTTAGTACTCCCAGCTCTAGGACCCGGTCGGAAGATTTACCGGCGCCGTCAAGGTATTTGACTAGCTTTATTTCATCCTCGGTTAAGGTCCCGGTTTTATCGGTGCAAAGAATGTCCATACTGCCAAAATTCTGGATGGCGCTTAGCTGTTTGACGATTACTCCATGACGGGACATTGCCAGCGATCCCTTAGTCAGATTTAGGGAAATAATTAGCGGCAGCAATTCCGGCGTCAGACCGACAGCCAATGCCAGGCTAAACAGGATTGACTGCAAAGCTGGTTTATTGAAAGCAATATTAACTATAAAAACGAAGATAACCAAAATAATTGTGACTTTAATTATTAATGAGCTGAAACCTTTAATTTCTCTCTCAAACTCCGTTGGCCGGTGCTGGCTGGTAAGATCTTTAGCGATATGGGCAAATTTGGTTAGGGTTCCGGTTTGCGTAACCTGCATATATCCTGAACCGCTGACAATTGCGCTACCCATATACAGTTCACATTTTTGAGGTTTACCTTGAGGAAAAGATTCTCCAGTCAGCGCAGCTTCATTAGCAAACAAATCCTTACCGCTCAAAACAAAACCGTCAGCCGGTATTATTTTGCCGGCTTTTAATTTGATTATGTCACCGGGAACGATATCACTGAGCGGTAGCTGTTCAATCTTGCCGTTTCGAATGACATCGGCATTTACCCTAACCCTGGCTTTTAGAGCTTCGGCGGCTTGTTCGGATCGATAAGTATTTACAAAATCCAGCAAAACACTCAGGAAAATAATAATTACAATTATGGTGGCATCAATTTTATCGCCGAATATATATGAGATCGTGGCGGCAATTACCAAAATGACTACAAGCGGATTTTTAAATCGCGAAAAAAAGGCCTTAATGCCCAGATAATGGCTTTTAGTGTCGGCAATAATATTGGGACCGTACTTTTTAAGCTTTTCAGAAGCCTCTCTAGTAGACAGCCCAGTTAGTTTTTGGTCTTGATCCATAATTTTTTTAAGCTTAACTATTTATACACTATCATAATTTTTATGCTTAATAAGTACTAACCATTAGAATTTTAACTTGCTCACAGCTTGTAAAATTATTCATTTCAGTCGTTTCTCAGACAGATTAGACTAGAATATAGCTATGAGAATACTAATTGTTGAAGATGAGCATAAGATAGCAAACGCTATAAAACAGGGGCTTGAACAGCAATCCTATGCTGTCGATGTCTCATATGACGGTGATGATGGTCTGGCAATGGCTACCACCGAAACCTATGACCTGATTATTCTGGACCGAATGTTACCGGGATCTATTGACGGAGTGGGCATATTGAAAACTCTTCGTAAGAATAAAAACCATACACCAGTTCTACTGTTGACTGCCAAAGACCGGGTAATTGACCGGGTTGAAGGTCTAAATGCCGGAGCTGACGACTATCTGGTAAAACCGTTTGCTTTTATAGAATTGATAGCTAGAGTTAGAGCCCTTCTAAGGCGCCCTCAGCAGGCTGTCGACAGCAGCATAACTTACCGTGAAGTGACACTCGATCCAATAAACTTTGTTGTCACCAGGGAAGATAAGACAATCACTCTTACCACCAAAGAGTTTGCCCTACTAGAGTATCTGATGCGCAACCCCGAGAGAGTCTTAAGCAAGGACATGATTATGAGACATGTCTGGAATTATGATGCCGATATTTTGCCCAACACCATTGAGGTATACATCGGTTATTTGCGAAATAAAATTGATAAGCCGTTCAAGGGTCCAAACTACATCAACACCAGACGTGGTTTTGGCTATTACTTTGGAGCATAATTAGACGTAATGTTCCATAAAACATCTTTAAAACTGGCAGCCCTTTATTTAACCATTATTATGGCTATTAGCTTAGCTTTTAGCATCAATCTATATAACATTTCAATTCGGGAGATTGACCGCGGTTTGCGCCGGCAGCAACAGGCCGTAGTAACCGATTTTCCTAATATCCAGGCTCAAGACCCAAACCCCTTTGGTCAGTTTACCCAAGAACGTGTAAGTAATTTGAACGATTCTAAAAATCAGCTGATAACCAATCTGATACTAATCAACGCCATAATTTTAGTCGGTGGTGGCCTGCTCAGCTACTATTTGGCACGACGCACTTTGATGCCAATCGAGGAGGCTCATAAGAAACAAGTTAGATTTACGGCCGATGCCAGTCATGAGCTAAGAACTCCGATTGCCGCCATGAGGACGGAGATTGAAGTCGCCTTGATGAAGCCTAATCTTGATTTAGCCCAGGCAAAGAAGCAGCTAGTCAGTAACTTGGAAGAACTGGGTAAGCTCACGACGTTATCTGAGAATCTTCTTCGGTTGTCTAAAAACGATATTATTTCCCTCGAAAAAACGCCGATTAGTGTTGATGAAATAGTATCGGCAGCCATAGGCCAAGTCGTACCAGTAGCCGAGCAAAAATCCATTCTTATATCCTCTAAGATTGATAGCAAATTACAGGTCTTAGGTGATAAATCCAGTCTCCAAGAAGTTATTACGACAATATTGGATAATGCCGTGAAGTATAGCAATGACAAGACCGAAGTGAAAGTGAACGCCAAAAAAGAAACCGATTACGTGGTTATTTCAGTAATTGATCAAGGAATTGGCATTAAAGAGGCCGACTTGCCTCATATATTTGAAAGATTCTACCGGGCAGATTCCGCTCGAACGAAAGCCAATGGCAACGGCTATGGTCTTGGATTATCCATCGCCAAAAGCGTCATTGATCTCCATGAAGGATTTATAGAAGTAAAAAGCCAACCCGGTAAAGGGTCGACTTTTACTATTAAATTGCCATCTACTAACTAGCTGGTGTAACTGTAATTTTCGTGGCATTAATGGCACTTGTCGTGCCATCGCTACCGCTTGTCATGCTACTAAAGTCTGGTGTGACTGTTACTGTCTGTCCAACAGCTAAGTCACTTTGAGTAGTGGCAGTTTCGGTTGCATAAGTGGTGCCTGTTTCGAAATTAATAGTTTCCGTGCTTCCGCTACTTGTCGTAATGGTTATTCCGCTGCTACTAATGCTAGCAATAGTACCGCTCAGCCCGCCAAAGCCCATGCGTCGACCGCTACTGGTTGACCCACCACTACCACCAGAAAAACCGCCAAACTTGGAGTTGGCTGAAGCTGTAATGGTTGTATTTTTATCCTTGGATTTCTGATAGCTAATACCACCCAGGAACGCTCCCACTCCAATTACAATTACTGCAATAATAGCAATTGTAATAATCCATAATTTGTTATTGCTTGTAGTTTCCATAATTTATTCTTTCACTTTCTTACTATCTACTAATTTACCATCCAGCAAATGGAATGACATATCTGTCTTGCCGGCGATACTAAGGTCATGTGTGACCGCTACAATAGTAGTCTTCTCGATTTTTGCCAAGCTATGTAGCAAGTCGAATATTACCTTGCCTGTTTGGCTATCTAGATTACCGGTTGGCTCATCTGCCAAAATTAATTTCGGACGATTAGCCAGCGCTCTGGCAATGGCTACTCTTTGTTGTTCACCACCGCTCAAACGGCCAGGTTTCCGCTTCTGTTTGGCACCGTTCAAACCGACTTCATCTAGCAAAGCTACGGCTCGTTTTTTACGTTCGGATCTTTTAACTCCTGCAAATTCCATAGGCAGCATCACGTTTTCAATTGCTGACAGATTTGGTACTAAGTTGTAATTTTGAAAAACAAATCCAATTTTATTACAACGGTATTTTATCAGCTCATGGTCCCGCATATTGTTGATTTTCTTGCCATCGATCTCTACATCACCGGTAGTCGGTTTATCTAGTGCTCCCAAGATGGCCAGCAGTGTACTTTTGCCGCTGCCGCTTCGTCCAATTATTGATGCAAAACTGCCTTCCGGTACATGCATACTGACGTTATCTACGGCTACCACTTTCGTTCCACCGGATGAAAATTGTTTAGTGACTTTGATTACTTTTAACATTATTCGGCCCTCATTACTTCCGCTGGTCTTACTTTACTAATTAAATAAGCTGGTATGGCACTTCCTAAAATAGCAATTACCAGTGCTGCCAGGAAGCCATAGAGTATTACACTTAATCCTATAGTATCTTTAATATCCTTAACATTTGTGACGCTATTGGAACCAAATGCTCTAGCAAACCTGATTCCACCACCTCCGCCACTAGTACTGACAGTGGTGGTTGTCGGTCCAGCACTGCTGCCGGCTATAGAGAACCCGGAAGTCGTTGACGTACTGGTGTTGCTATTATTGACTAAGACTTTGGTCAGCGGACTAGCAGCTGCTATACCTATTCCGATACCGATAACAGCAGCAAGTACCGTAAAGGTTATGGCTTCGCAGACGAACTGCAAGGTAGTATTTAGGTTTGAAGCACCAATAGCTTTCATAACTCCTATTTCCCGACGTCGCTCTCTAACTATCATCATCATAGTAAGCAGGATAATGGCCGCTCCGGCGACTACTGCTCCTATAAGACTAAATAGTGAAATGGACTTTATATTTTGAAGCGGTGCAATTGCCGTAGTCGCAGTAGTCTGACTGTTTACTACGTCAGCAGCGCTACCCAGCTTATTAGTTATTGCCGTAGTTGTGGAATTCAGATTGTCTACTGAATCCACTAGAACCGTAGCACTGGTAATATCCCCGGGTTGGCTAGAGAGCCGCTGGACTGTTGGTAGTGGCATTATTATTCCGGCATTGGAAAAAGTATTTCCGGCATCATATATACCAACTACGGTAAAGGTTGTGCTATAGGCGGTAAATGTCGAACCAACCTTCAAATTGTTTTTGGAAGCTAAACTTGATCCGACAATTGCGACGTCACTATCAATACTTGGATCAAAAGTTTTTCCGCTGGTTAGCTTAACGCTAGTAGCGCTATAAATTGATGGATTTTCGACATTATTGGTACCTGTTACTGTTATTGGAGGAGTGAATGAGAAAGTTCCACTATTAGGACCGCCACTGGCACTAACGCTTGTGCCACCACTATTCTGAGAAAAAGTAATTCCCGAAGTAGAAGCAAATCGCTTGCCCAAGCTACCGGCATCTATAGCTGAAACCAAATTGGTGTTGCTAGTAGTCAATCGATCGCTTAACGTTTCAACGATACTTGTTACATGCGGTATGGAGGCGACTTCTTTCATTTGCGCCGTAGTAAGCGGATTACCTCCGCCTTCAAAGCCGCGGCTGCCGGCTGGAGAGACACTTATGGTGTTGCCGATCGAACTATTAATCGAATTAATCTTAGATTGAACTGCTTGTCTGGAGATTAGCATGGCCAGCGACAATCCAACGCTTAAACTTAATATTATTACGATAGATAACGTTCTTATACCGTTTCTAAACGCGTTGCGTATTCCTCGCGTTACTACGTTCATTAAAGTCCTTTCATTTTATTCACTTAGGTTAACGATAAGTTTAATCAGGATTCCTGAGAGAATGCTGATACCTTAATACAAACATCATACTGCTTACTTATAATAAACTGTGATTTAATGTTTCTATGGAGAGAAAAGTAGTCCGATATATACTAATTGGGCAGGTCGGTTTATTTATTTCGTTAATTATTTGTGCATTATTAATACGAAGCCAAAATGTAATCTCAGATGGCATTAGTTATTTCGGTGTTCACCGAAAAACCATCATTCCCTACGCAGCCGGTATTATATTTTGCAGTCTGTCGGTCATTAAGGCCACTACTTATATTACAATTGATTCTTTGCAAGTATTAAAAAGAGCCTTGCAAACAGTATCTGTCCTGCTTATAGGGCTGCTTTTAACTCCTTATACAATTAACACTTTTTTCAATTGGGCGCATATGACTGTCGGTACATTAATATTTTTAATCGAGATGGCCATTTCTATTTGGATAGTTATAATGACTGATCGCGATTATTTTTATATAGTACTGTTCTTAATCCAATTTACATCAGGTGTAGTTGCCTTATTATCGTTAATTGGAACTGTTAACCTGCTATTTTATGGACAATTTATCTACCAGATAGCATTTGCATTTCTGCTATATAATGCCCTACCAAGAGTTCTCACCGCTCCGGCTATGAATCTCACAAAATCCAGACATATTTAAGATAACTATTCCTGCATAAGCAGTTTTTGGTTCTTTAGCTGTGATTTGATATCGTCAACTTCATTCCTGGCCATTGCTTCTCTAAGAGCTCTCCAAGATGCTCTTATCTGTTTTTTAGCCCTGCGTTCATCGATATGCTGCAGGACCATAAACTGCTGCAAAATATCCTGCTTAGAGTTCGAGTCAGTCGCATAAACCGATAGTGCAATATCCTGCAGCTCTTCAGGCAGCTGATTGGCAAAATCCTTTCTTTCAGGTTCCGATAAATGCACTGCCAGACTCTCAACCATTAGCTGAAGAGCATCATTGGCTTCAGTAGCGGAAAAACCAGAGTAATCCTGGACTTTTCTTAGTAATTCAAAATATCCCATAAGTTAGCCTCCCTCACGCACAAATGCAGTATGAAGAAAACTAACTATTAAAAGCTATAAATTATTTTACAATTTTACTTATCTTAACTGCCGTTCCATAAGCTGCAACCTCATTCATGACATTGCTTATATCTCCAGAATCATAACGCATGGCCAAAACGGCGTTAGCACCTTTGTCTGATGCCGCCTGCTTTAGTCTTTTCATAGCTTGCTCTCTGGAGTTTGTAAGTAGTTTTGTGTAGCCACCGGCTTCTCCGCCAACAATAGTTCTTAGTCCGGCACCAATGTTGCTGAATATGTTTCGGCTTCTAACTATCAGGCCAAAAACTTCACCATATACTGCTTCAACCTGATATCCAGGGATATCGTTAGTCGTTACTACAAGAATCTCGTTTTCCATATTTATTTATCCTATTTATATTATCTATATTATCTTAAAACGAAAAAATATATTTCCTTAACATCCCGGGAACTGGGAATGAAGATTACTTAGTTCCATATTCAAAGTATTCAGTGTTGTCTGATATGACTGGGTTAGCGAATTTACCGTATTCTGATACATCTGGCCACCTCGTCCGTAATTCGTATCAGTATCTTGAGCAGCGGTTTGATTTACATCAGCCAGCTCAGCTTGGACGGTTGCAATCTGGCTTGTCAGCGGCTGAGACTGTATTTGGTATTGGCTGCATTCTAGTGGCGTTGAGGTAGTATTATTGCCTGCCGGATTGGTAGGTAAGGTACTTGTCGGATCTGAATTCTGCGCGGTCTGGGTATCGGATGATGTACTTGCAGGTGTGCTGGACTGAGTATTAGTTTGAGGAGCAGTATCAGCTACTGTTTTTGCTTGAGCATCAACATTGCCACTCGAACTATTTTGAGAAGTTAATGTTGCCGTTTTGGAACCTGACCCAAATTGATAGGGAACGTATACGACCGGAGCCGAAAAATGTGGCGTTGAGGTGGCAGTTGGACCGACATAACCCGGAGCCAGATTTGGATCTCCAGAAATTGATGTGGGCGACTTAGATCCGGTAGATGACGAAGGAATATATTGGACTAGCTGGGATGAAGCTACTCCAATAATTAGCAGAGCATAAATTACTGAGGCATATTTATGATGCAAGGTTGTATTTGCTATGAAGTGTAGAATTCCCACAACTACCTCCTAAAAATTACAGTATGCTTCATTCAAAAATTTAATTCAGTAAAAATTTTTATCTATCCAAGCGCTATTAGTTCCGTTTTTAATGATATTATTGGAGCAAATGAACCACATTGGTTTGATAATCGAGTTCATATTATTTGCGGCTGTTACTTGGGTAGCAGGAATTTGGCTTACCAGAACTACTGACGCCATTGATGCTAAATACAAACTGGGTAGCGCTTTCGGTGGGTTGCTGATCCTGGGAGTAACAACCAGTCTGCCGGAAATTGCTGTGGTGTTTTCGGCCGCCGCTGCGCATCATTACGACATTGTTATAGGGACACTAATCGGTGGCATTGCTCTTCAAACTGTAGTGCTCTGCATACTCGATGCCTGGATGAAAAAGCGTGATCCGCTAACTTTCTCGGCTGCCTCGCTGACACTCGTTCTGGAAGCCGCTACAGTAGTCCTAGTGACTGTTGCCGCTCTGATAGCCATTAAGACACCAGCAATCATCCCACACACCAGCATCAGCCTGGCTTCGCTTCTAATATTCGCGCTTTGGTTTGTAGGTTTATGGCTTATATTCAGAGCCCGAAAAGGCTTGCCGTGGCGCAGTGAAGCCCTGGAAGCCAATCCCGGACGCGAACATCATGAACGTATGGTTGCAGTAAACCACCCGCCCTTTAAAAAGACCTCCATCACTAAAATATTTATAATTTTAGCTATTGCATCAATTGCTACACTAATAGCCGGCTTTGGCTTGCAATCCAGCGGCAGCAGTATCGCCAGCGCCTTTCATATAAACGGCGGTTTGTTTGCGGCGACATTTATTGCCTTCGCCGGAGCCTTGCCAAATATAAGCACTGGAATCAGTTCCATTAACATCGGTGACTACAAACTCGCTATGAGTGATATTTTCGGAGGCAATGCTATTATGCCGGCCCTATTTATCTTCTGCGATATTATAGCTGGACACGCCGTTCTAACTAGTGCCAGTACGGTAGACGTCTGGTTTGCGGCCCTTGGTGTGCTGCTTACTTCCATATATATAATCGGTCTGATAGTAAGACCTAGGCGTTTGTACTTCAGAATGGGAATCGATTCGCTGGCAGTGGTTGTACTATATATAGTCGGAATTGTCGCCCTTACTTTGAGCGGACATTAAAGTTCAATTTCCTGATGTGGGGATGACGGTGTTCTTCTCTGAATAAAATAAAAGCAATAAAGCCAATATTAATAGAAACCAGAACATTCCATATTCTTTCGGATATTGCTCCGGCCATAACATTGCCGCTTGTAGCCAAGATTCCTAAAGTTATAAAGATTCCAAAGAATGCGATTAGTGCTGAGTTCAGCCGGAATTTTGATTGACCAGTTAAATATACCCAGATAACTGTGAATAGAATCATAAGGACTGTAAGGTATGCAGTAACAGTACCCTCTTCGTTGTGCAGCATATTGGTAGTACTAACATGGTTGGATTCAATTTTTCGGACACATACGATATTGTTAAAGGTATTGCAGTCGAGCGGATGACTGACATCAAACAAGGTAAGCGCACCGACGAAAAAGATACATACAGCGATTAGTCCAAGAAGAAGCGGTCGGGCTTTAGTAATAATCATTAAACCGAAAGCTCCGAGAACCATGAATATGCCGCTGATAAAATCGAGTGACTCGAATATAAAAGCTCTGGGCTGACCCCGGACTTCGAGTTCACTGATAGACATGTGAAGATATCCGGCGCTAGCATGGTTTAGCCAGCCAAATACCCAGCCATTCCAAAGTATTGCACCAAGAAGCAGGCAGATGGCAGTAATAGTTATCAATTTTTTCATATCTATTTAAAGATTAGGGTATGTTTCTGAAATTTAGCTTTTATGGGAGGCTACCCAGGTCATCACGATGCATGCCGCCAGCCAGTTTGGAACTACAAAGAAGATAATTTCCCAGAAATTGTCCTTATTATTAATCACATAGATTAAGACGCCAATCATATAACCCAGATAAGGTATATACGTCAACACACCTTTTATATTATTAGGCAGATAGCTGCCTCTGACTTTTTTAAACCACTTTTTATTTTGTTTCATAATAATATTTTATCAGAGTAAGCAATAGCGGTTTAAATTTAGACTATACATCCGCCTGAATTTGACCTGAAATAAGGATATGCCACATAATTTTCGGCATTTTTCGGTACGATGTTTTTCGAACGATTATCATGGCCTGCTTGCCAACCAGAATTAACCCTAGCAGTCCGAAGATTCCCTGAATCGAACCGATGATAATAGTCAGATGATTATTGACAATGGCTTCTTCCGATCCAAAAAACACTTTGGCAATAATCGGCAGGATCAACCAGATCGGTATCCAAAATATCACGATAAATATAATACCCACTCTGACTCGCCAGACTGATATTTCTAACGTTTCTACCTGTTCCGACATATTTGTTACATTTGATTTATCGATAAGATGTTACCATCCGGATCCTTAAAGAAGGCCGCCTTCATACCATCATTATCTACCAAATGGTCAACAGTTTTAAGGTTTGGCATATCGTAGTCTTCAAACACAACTCCTTTTTGTACTAGGTATTTGACCAGATCTTCTATATTCTCAACCATAAAACCGCAAGCGGTATGCTCATGATCAGTGTTGGCATTATCTTTTTGATAGACAACTAATCTTGTACCATAGCCTGCTCCATAAAATACCGGATCGTCCATTGGCATTGGTACCGCCTTTAAGCCCAGCTTCTTTGTATAGAACTCTTTGGATCGTTCTAAGTCTTTAGATGGCAAGCTTGCAAACACCGGATAATCGTTTAACATAAATAACACTCCTGTTTAGATAAACGGAGAATACACTTAATTTTAGATTTAAGCGGTAAATAAAATTACAGTTTTACTAGTAATACTTAAACTTGCAATTAATTGGCTTTTACCTTTGATCAGTCAGATATTTTTAGGATTGGGAATCAATTTGTCTAGGCAATATGGTTTTAATTTTTCCAGTAGGGTATTCCCTGCCAAATTGATCTTCCATCATTAGCTTATCGCCTAGCTGAATCTCATCCGATGGCAATTCTACAAATTGTCTCTTCCTAAGACCGTTTTTCCTTAATATACCAATTGAGAGAGCTCCTAGTTGGCGTCTATATCCATCACTGTATGGAAAACCTTCATATGCATAGACTGTAGGTTGGCCAGTATCATCAAAACTCACAACTTCGTCATGACTGCTAATACATACTAATTCACCCATTTTTTGTGAATTTTCTATAACTTTAGCCATTCTTCGTGGTGAAAGAGTGTAAGGTTCGTGTAAATCAGTCATAATATCTTTCGGTTAATTTAAATTATTATAGCATATTATTGTTGTTTGTTCAATGTTTTTTAAGGGTTACAGGTTAAAAGTTTTACATACTAACATGAGGTTTTTATGCTAATGTAATTGCGCTTTAATAACATTTTTTAAGTGGAGGATAATAAAATGGCAGATAACACTGTTTTGGATCAAGAAGTAGTAGTCAGTCATACATTCGATGCACCTCTAAATAAAGTATGGGATACCTGGACAAATGCGGACAAAATTAAACAATGGTGGGGACCAAAACAATTTACCGCACCAAGTATCAGCATAGATTTCAAAGAAGGTGGAGATTTTCTCTACTGTATGCGCAACGAGGAAGGCCAAGATTTCTGGAGCAAAGGGACTTTTAGAGAAATTGCTGAGCACCAGCATATTATCGGTACTGACAGCTTTTCAGACGAAAAAGGCAACATCGTACCGGCATCGTATTATGGGATGAACGCCGACTGGCCACTGGAGATGCAATGGGATGTCAGTTTCCTTGAAGAAGACGGCAAAACAACTTTGACTATCAGACATGCCACTGCAGGATTTAGCCAAGATGATCTAAAAAACATGAAGCTCGGGTGGCAGGAATCACTCGACAAGTTGGCCGCTACTATCGAGAATAAACTACCGGAGGTCGGTGAGACAGATACGATCTTAAATGTTTACTTGTTCTTTACAGGTAATTGCAAAGAAGCGATGGAATATTACCAAAAAGTATTCGGAGGTAAATTAGACTTACAAACATATGAGGAAATTCCAGGCTCAGATGAGATGAAAACACCTGAAAATATGGATAAGATAATTCATGCCAACCTGAGTGGAGGCCTGATAGATTTGATGGGCAGCGATGTGACAAGCACCAATAAACTAGGTACTGGGAAAGTTGATCTTGCCCTAACCGGTCATGATGAAGTTAAGCTTCGAAAAGTTTTTGATTATCTCGCTAAAGGGGGCAAAGTTAAAACTAAGCTCACTAAAGAGTTCTGGGGAGATACTTTCGGGACACTAACTGACCGGTATGATGTAGATTGGATGATCAATATTAGCGCAGCAAAAGAATGAGATTTTATAACTTTTGCTGTTTGAAGTAGATGTAAAATAAGCTTATGAATAAAGTTAGGTCAAAAATGATATCCAAAACTCAGGGTGCCAAATTTATATATTCTGGCGTAGATTTCGGAAATGTTGAGTATCGATATAGCACTAAAGCCTTAGCTGAAAAGAATATTGCAAATTTACTTCATCAATTTGGTGATGATTTTAAACTAGTTGAAATCGACACTCATCACAGTGACCAAATAAAGTTAATCAATGAGATTCCAGATGACCCTAAAATCAATTGCGATGGAATAATTACAAATCGCCGAAAACTGGCAATTGCCCTTTATGCCGCCGATTGCTTGCCCTTAATTATTGCTTCAGATAAAATTCCGCTGCTTGGTCTCATTCACATTGGAACTGCGGGTGCTAATCTGGGAATCCACAAAAAAGCAGTCAAACTCGCCACAAAAAATTACGAGATTAATGTTAAAGATTTGAAATTCTATCTAGGACCGCATATAAAGAAGAAATCATATATGCATTCCGAGTTATATCAAGAAAGATTTACAGATAAACTTTGGTCAAAATATATCTCAAAATCCAATTCACATTACTTCATAGACTTAACAGGCTTTGTGACCGAGGGTTTGGTTGAAGTCGGCATACCTAGATCCAATATTACTATTTCGTCTGTGGATACAGGAAGCAATGCTAAATACTTTTCGCATCGCCGCAGTTCAACTACCGGTGAAACTGAAGGTCGCAACGGTTTTATGTGTGCTCTTATCTAAAATTAACTTCGAAGTAGCTTGGCAATTCGATCGGCTTCTTTGGCAAATTTGAAATCGTTCTTAGTCAGGCCACGTGCTCCGTGAGTTGTGAGATTAATGACTACTCGGTTGTATGAGTTTGACCAATCGGGATGATGATCCAGCTTTTCAGCTATAGGAGCCAGCATATTCATAAATTCCAAAGCGGTTCGAAAACCCTTGAATCCAAAGTCTTTTTTAAGAATGCCATCATCGACTGTCCAGCCTTCAACTTGCTCTAAATAATTCTGTATTTCATCATCTTTTAACTTCTGCATATATTAATAATAACAGATGTAACGGATAAGCGTTCATTTTAAGGTGTTAATTTCAATTATTTTACAAGCAAAATCACAGAAATTAATGCCAAAATATAAAAATTAATTTCAGTTTGTATGGAAACTCCGGGCCTTTCAGCCCGGAGATCCTCAACCTGCCTAGAGTGGCTCTTTGAGAGAGCCTAATTTGTCGGTGCGACTGACCGCATATCGCTGTCAGCTGCGGTCCAAAGCTGTTGTAGCTGAGCTTCGTTGATCTGCTGACAACGAGCGATGGACAGACCTTCCTTCAGACCCTCGACGAACTTGTCGATGTTGAGGTTGAAGTGACTCGTAAAGAGTCCGAGCGACACTGAGTAGAAGGCGCACACGTTCATACTGGTGATCACGTTGCCACAGGTGATGGTCAGGTCATAGTAGTAGACCTGATCTTCCAACGGCACGGACCTGACTTGAACATCGATCGGTCCGTCCGGGATATCCCTGCAGAATATCCTCAGACGAAGACCGCTTTCCGAACTGTCCAACCAGCGGTTAGCTGTACCAGCTCGCTGGCCCAGCCTTCGTGAGTTTGAGTACAACGCAAACCTCCTGCGTGGTTGAGGGCTAACCCAATCTAACATGGGTAGCGTATATTATATCATATTTTTGCTTGTTATTCAATGATTTTAGCATAAGCATTCCGGTTTTATATAAAAGCTATTGATGTTTACTGTTTATCAAACTTATTCTATTATTTATAGATTCAACCAAACACAAACATGCAACCAAGACGTCCAAGTTATCAATACCAAGATTCTCTTAATCAGGGCATATTCAAGCACAAACTGGTATTGATATTACTTACTTTGTTGATTTTTACGATTGTCGTTTGTGTTTTGATACCTGACAAAGACACTGCCCTTTCTGTCCAGGAAATCCAATCTGGCATTAAAGGTTATTGTCTGGATGACCATATAAACTCGACTATTAAAAATGCCAAAGTCGATTCCTGGAAATGCAATAACTCCAATGCCCAGAAATGGTCTGAAACTAGTATTAATATTAAACATGGCAGCTCTGTCTGTTTGGCGGTAGAAAATAATGGGAAAAGCAGTGGTGACCTTGTGGTCCAGAACAGCTGCGATAACAGTCCCGGGCAAGTTTGGATTCAGGATAGATCGGCGCTATATAATCCGAATAGCCGTATGTGTCTGACTATTCCTAGTGGCAAGGTCAAACACCAGCTAGTCATTAGTTCATGCGGTGATCTAACTAATGTTAATGAGATATGGATTCCCCTGTCATCGTCTACCACTAATATCTACAACTGCAATAGCGGCAGCGAAGGTCAAAGAGTTGCCTGCGAAGCAATTAAACAGTGGACTATCTGGCAATCCGGTACTATCGACCATGCAACGCTTCTGAGTAAATACACTGCTAATGCTACTTATGAGGAATGGTGTGCCGACTTTGTCAGCTATGTCTATATGAAGGCTGGTTATCCTTTTACTGGCGGCGAATATGACGGATGGGATGAAAACGACGCCGCAAATATCCAGAATATGGGTTTTACTATGGAAGATAGTCCCAGTTACATACCGCAAGCTGGTGATGTCGGATTCTTTAGCTATAACGGTGGACATGTCGAGATAGTTATTAGTGGCGGCAAGACACCGACATTTATTTATGGCAATTCAGGGACAATCGATCCAACTACCGGAAATGGAGAAATGGCTTCCAATACCATTACAAATGACGGTTCAGAAGGTCAATTGCTCTACTACCTTAGTCCTACAAATTAGTAATCAGCTATCTATCTGTTTTTCGGGTTTTGCTAGAAATTTATTAATTGCTTCAACAACTAGAGGAAATCTGTAAAAGAAAAACGAATGACCGCCGTTAAATTTAATAATCTTCGAGCCTTTTATGGCTTCATGCATTTTTTCGGCTAACGCGTAATCGATAATTCTATCCCGGCTGCCATGCAGTATCAAAACCGGGATATTCAAACTATTTACCTTTTCGGTAACGTCGTGGTTATACATTGTCCGTCTTTGTCTGATATGGGCATATCGCGGCTGAGGGTATTTGCTTCTTAGAAGTGGCAGATTAGTGAACAATGACAAAATATAAAAATACCATTTGCTTTCGCTTTGAGCAGAGGTGCTGATTAAAATTAGGCTTCTAACCAGTTTTGGATGATTTAAAGCTAGAACCTGGGCAATTCGTCCACCCATAGAAATACCAAGAACGTTTGCTTTTCCAAAACCAATCTTCTCCATTAAACAGGCTGTATCGTTAGCCATCATATCAATCGAATAAGGAATATTTGGCATATCGGTTCTTCCTGCTCCACGGTTATCAAAAGCCAGAACTTTGTAGGTTTTCGACAAACCTTTAATCAGAGTGGCATATTCTGAAATATCGGTGCTTAGCCCAGCAATTAGAACAAGCGGCTCGCCTTTGCCGTGTATTTCATAGTACATGTTGATGTCGTTTACTTTTATTCTCGGCATATAATCCTTATCACTTCTATCCTAACAAATTATATTAATGTATCGACATCCGTATAGCTATTTAATCAATTAAAAGAGGCGGGGTCTGGCGACCCCGCCTTACTAGAGGAACGGGCCGGGCGGCCACATTCCTGAACCTCAAAGTGGGCTTGGGGAGCCACACTCAGTTTGGTCTTGGGCTAAACTTTCAGCCCTGATTGACCGTCGTAGTGGAGTGAATCGACACGTCCTTGACGATCCAGACGGCCGCTACGGCGAACGCGATCGTCAGGATGATACAGACGATCATCCAGAACATGCTGATCTGGCGATTCCTCCAGGCGGCGTATCCGCAGGCAAGGGCCAGCAGAACTGCCACTATGGCCGGGATCATTTCCTCGCCTCCTTTTAGAGATTGGACCAGACCGACCATGTGCCATTGGCATGCAGCCAGTACTGATCGGTCACGACCCAGTCGGCAATGGTTGCGCTGTGCAGGAATACCGACTGATGGAAGTGGATCGAAACGCTCTGGAACCACTCACCATGAGCCTTGCCATGCCACGGTCTCCAGCCGTGCTGACCATAGCTGATGGTCCAGGTCACGGAGGTACCTGCCGCTCCCCAGTCGACAGTGATCTTGGGATCATCCCACGAATGGTAAGTCACTGATCCCTTCGACCAGTTCCAGTAGGACTTGGTGATGACTGTGACGACCGGGTCATAGACCCAGCCGCGGCAAACGTGCGTGAGGCTGACCCAGTTCGAGCCAGATGACGAGGGAGTCCCGCCGCTTTGGCTTGTTGAGAATGCCAAGAAACTCGGCGTAGACACGGGGGGCGCAACGGTTGAACCAGACGTGACCGCGTTGGAGACACTGATGGGCTCCCGACGCGACTTGCTGGCAGCCATTGCCGGCGAAACGCTGATGGCGAAGAAAACCACGGCCATCAGCAGCGCTGTCAAAATGCTACGTTTCATGACTCTCTGCTCCTATCCTGTAGATAAGCATGGTGCCCGCATCATGCAAGCTCCCCACTTACTACAACTTCCCTCTCCCTAGAGAAGTCTTGGATTAGCGGCAGTCGAACCCTCCTTTCATACAGCCAGAGCTGTGTCGTTTTTCTTTTCAATAGCCCTCTCAAAGTGAAAGCGCTATGTTAATGTCATTTCTGTTTGATGCTCTTCTAAAATCAAAAAACCGATGCTAATTTAACTGCACCGGTCGAATTTGGTTTGTCTAAGCCGGTTTCACCACTATACCTGCCCCTTTCGGGAGCTTCTTGAATGCCAAAGGTGACCAAATAGCTGGCATTCAAGTCAAAGGTGTTCTCACTAGAAGATAATTTTATTTAACTACTAGATTGCCTTTATGTCAATATACTTATTTAATATCACCTTTTGACCTTAGAAGGCTATAAACCGCCCAGCCTATTCGCGGTAAATTCAAGACACTCCCCTGATACCAAACGTAGCGCGGGTCCCAATTCGGTTCATATTTGGCTTTAAACTGATGAAGACCCCTAAAACCTATAAAACTATTGCTTAGTTTGTATGTGGATAGCAGCAGGCTATCGGCTAGATTGCTTACATATTTCTGACCGTCAATCGGTGACATGCCCAAATTAAAACTTTTGAAGCCTTCTTTTCTTTTAGTCTTGATGATGTCGATAAACAGGAAGTCCATGCAGTTAGCTGGAGCTCCGCTTCGATGCCTCATCAGATCAATAGTGAATACTCCCGGTTTATATGAGGGTATTTCATTTACAAAGGCTTGGGCTTTACCTTTTTCATCTCTTAAGACCTGAAGTACTACCTGCTGCAAGTAGTCATTATCGAAGCGTCCGGTTAAAAAAGACCATTCCTTGCGGTGGGGTAATTTGATCCAGCTATTTGATATGACTTCGATTTCGTTGAGCAAGGTCTTGTTGTGAGGAGGTAAATATGTAGATACTTCAAACTTTTGCTTATCCTTGCGGTTTACAAGATTACGGAAGTACTTATTATGGATAGTCTGGCTTAAAAAATGATCTATATCTATAACCGCATCGGAGCCGATTAAAATATTATGCAAGCCGATTAGTTTATATGCGTCTCGGCATTTGTTATTAGTCTGTATAAAGGCCATTGTTAAATCTTTTTCATCACAATAGTCTTTGAATTGTATAAGTAGAAACTTGATGGAATCTGGCGGACCGACCGGATCACCCATACAAATGGCCGCTTTATGACTGATACCGTAAGCTAAAAAGGCCTTTTTGTCTCTAGAAAAGAAATATAATTTGTCAGCGGGCCAGAGTTTAAAGAAATCATCCACTTCGCCGTGGTATGAATCCAGAAGTTTATGGGCCCGGAGTCTGTCCAGGTTTTCTTTAGGCTGACTTGCCATATATTTACTTTAACAGGCTTCATCATGCATTTTAAAATAAAAGAAATACCGCCAGATGTGAGTGTACTGGCGGTATCCGTTAGTTTATTTAGTCTTGAGTCCGTGAATTTTCAAATATCAATTATAGGCCATCCCCTTTAGAAAATAATCTAATAATTAATTTGTACTTAACTTTCGATTCATTGTGCTTTGCGTACATATTTACTAGTACTTTTATAAGCACTCTATATACTTCTACCAAAACACTTATACCCGGGTATTTATAATCGCTTTGCTTACCACCATTGCAATTTTGATCGAGTTGGCTAGTTTGTGCCTTTGATTACTCTTATCAATATTCTTAAGGTGATGTTTAAAGATTAAACTTATGTTCTGGGAAATTGCTTAAGGATTGCGATAAAAACAACGTAGTAATTTTTGAATAACCCTGTAACAGATAGACCGGATAACGTATACTTAAATGTAACAACTTTCAAAAAAATATAAGGGGCATTTTTTAAAATGGAACTGACGATCAGAAGAACATTTGCTGCATTAGATGTGCGAAATTTCCGCCTGTTTTTATTCGGACAAGGCATCTCGCTGTGCGGCACCTGGATGCAGACCATCGGTTTGTCTTGGTTGGTTCTGAAGATGACACATTCCGGGACTGAGCTTGGACTGGTAGTAGCCGCCCAATTTATTCCAATCCTGGTCTTTGGTATGTGGGGCGGCGTAATTGCCGATCGCTTCAATAAACGAAAGCTGCTGCTAACGACCCAGTCTTTGCTATGTATTTTGGCACTGATACTTGGCACCCTCGTGGTTTTCAATCTGATTCATTTATGGATGATTTTTATACTGGCTACCTGTCTCGGGTTAGTTAATGTGGTCGACAATCCAACCAGGCAATCGTTTGTTATCGAAATGGTCGGCAAAAAGCATTTGCGCAATGCTATTTCGCTTAATTCAACACTGGTTAATATGGCCAGAATCATCGGACCATCTATCGCCGGAGTCCTGATCGCAACATCCGGAGTCGGCAGCTGTTTCCTGGTCAATGGCGTATCATATATCGCCGTAATCATTGCTCTTTACCTGATGCATGAAGAAGAATTGAATCCAGCTAAAACATCCAAGATGGTCGCTGGACAAATCAGAGCCGGACTCTCCTATATTTGGAATGAGCCGAGACTCAAATCAACCATTATTATGATGTTCATCATCGGCACTTTTGCCTATGAATTTCCAGTTATCCTGCCCCTTTTTGCAACCATTACGCTGCATGGCACAGCTGCTACTTACTCGGCCATCATGGTCGCTACCGGGATTGGCGCCATTCTGGGCGGACTATATACTGCCGGCAAATCGGAAACCCGGGAAAGCCAGCTGGTTTGGACGGCTATCCTATTCGGTTTCAGTATTATTCTGGCTTCCATCATGCCTGGTCTTTATACGGCTTTGATTGTTTTCGTACTGGTCGGAGCACTAATGATAGCCTTTTTGGCACTGGGCAATACTACTTTGCAGCTGACCAGCGATGAATCTATGCGCGGAAGAGTTATGGCACTCTGGGCGATAGCTTTCGTTGGCACCACTCCGATTGGCGGACCAATAATCGGTTATATCAGTGATCATTATAATCCGCGAGTCGGCTTGGCCGTTGGAGGCATATCCGGCATAGTCGGAGGACTGATCGGACTCTATGTTTATAAGAGATCAATCGCTCGACAAAAGAAGAAAGTCACCGATCAGATTTTAGCCTAGGAACTGGGTCTTATATAGTTCGGAATATAGCCCGTTTTGTTTAATCAGCTGCTTATGGGTGCCATGCTCTATTATCCGGCCATGATCGACAACCAGAATTTGATCAGCGCTTTGGACGGTAGATAATCGGTGGGCAATAACCAGTGAAGTTCGGCTGGCCAGCGCCGAGGCCAGGGCCAATTGAATAGCTTTTTCAGACTCAGAATCAAGGTGAGCTGTTGCTTCATCCAAAATAACTATATCCGGCTGTTTGAGCAGCACTCGGGCGATAGCAAGCCGCTGTTTTTCGCCGCCTGACAAACGATAGCCCCTATCGCCGACCATGGTATTCAATCCTTCCGGCAAGTTGTCGATTAAACCGGTTAGCTGGGCATTATCAAGCGCCGTCTTTATTTCCGCTTCCGTAGCTTCCGGTTTGGCAAAAAGCATATTGTCCCTGATAGTTTCATGGAAAAGATGGGCATCCTGGGTCACCATGCCGATATGCGATCTAAGGGACGAAAAGGTGGCGTCTTTGACATTAATATTGTTGATTGATACATTCCCGCCGGTGACGTCATACAAACGGCTGACCAGCTGAGCAATCGTTGATTTGCCGGCTCCAGACGGACCGACTAACGCTACCAGTTGCCCAGGTTTTATTTCAAAACTTATATCCGATAAAACCTGTTTGGAACTGGCCTTGCTTAAATTTGCGACCGATTCAAGCGATGCCAGTGATACTTCTTTAGCAGTCGGATAGCGAAAATCTACATGATTAAACACTATGCGGGCTGGAGCATTAGGGATATCTACAGCATCAGTTTTTTCGGCAACCAGCGGTTTTAGATCAAGTACCTCGAAAACCCGTTCGAATGAAACCAGCGCCGTCATGATATCGACATTCATATTGGATAGTTGTGTCATGGGCATATACAGTCGTCCAAGATACGCAGTCAGGGCCACTACCGTTCCAACATTTAAGATGTTATGAACTGCCAGTACGCCGCCCCAGCCATATATCATGGCTGTAGCAAGCGATCCGGTCAGCATTAAGGCAATAAAGAAAAATCTGGCATACATCGCCTGCGTTATACCTATATCTCGCACTCTAGCAGCCCGTTTTTTAAAAGTCTTGTCTTCATGAGCCGGATTGCCGAATATTTTTGCCAGCAATGCTCCGGAGACATTAAAACGCTCAATCATGGTGTTATTCATGTTGGCGGTCAGGTTATAGCTTTCCAGTGTAATATCATGCAACCGGCGTCCCAGCCAGCGAGCCGGAAGCAAAAAGACTGGCAATATGATTACCGCCACCAGAGTAAGCTGCCAAGATAAAATAAACATGGCGATAAGTACCAGCAATACGCTGATCAGGTTGCCGATTACGTTTTGCAGCACATCGGTAAAAGCTTCCTGAGCACCGATTACATCGTTATTAAGCCGACTTACCAGCGCTCCGGTTTGGGTTCTTGTAAAGAAGGCCAACGGCATTTGCTGAATATGATTGAATATGCGGGTACGCATGTCATAAATCAGACTTTCGCCGATTTTGGCAGACAAATATCGACTGACAAAAACTAAACCGGCATCAATAATGGCCAAACCGCCACCAAGCAAAGCTAGGTCAACGATAAGACCGGTATTATGTTCTAGTATGCCTTTGTTGATTATGTCTCTTAAGATAAGCGGATTTATAGCGCCAATGGCAGCATCGAACAGTACTAGTATTAGGAAAATGATCAGCAGTTTCTTATACGGAGCGGCAAACCGAAGAATACGCTTCCATATCCCCGGAGCAATCTTCAATTTCTTTACTGATCTGTCGCGCGCAAATGACCGCATTGGTCCGCGCATTCCACTATTTGGATTCATATGCCTATCTTAATCTGATTCTATTGTTATTGTATAGCTTCGCTTGGATCTCTGGTTCGAACGGGATCAACCCTAACCGCACTTTTAACTTCAAAACTAGACTTTTCAAATGTATTGCCAAAACATTTAGTGCCGTCGTCTTTAACATCCAGCATTTGGGTTGCTATATAGCTTTTCAAGCCTCTTATTTCTATACCATCGGGAAGTTTTAGAACTGTTGTGGTGTTAGGGCCCGGCACGCTCACTTGGAATAATTCTTTGTGCAAGGAACTCTCTACTGCAAATTCTCCTAAGATAACGCCAGTATTAAACATTACGATCCTGGCTCTGTCATTAAGTTCAAGCGAATTATTAAGTTTACGGCAATCTTTTGGAGATTTGTTCGGTAATGAAGCTACAGCACCTGAAGTTTCAGCGCCTTTATTAACAGTTGTCATCAACTCTCCTTTAATTTGATATAATTTTTTCGTCCAACCCTTACTTATAAATTATGAACCCTAAGTATTAGAGCATGCAAGCATTAGCTGAATGAAAATAGTTCCAGGAGCCGTTCGTTTCCAATGCGCTGATAATACCTGAAACATTTATAATCCATGCATTCTGGCGGCGGATAATCGTTTGTCCGGTAGTAAAGACTCATGAAATAAGCGGCATGTCTCCAGGCAATATATCTGAGTATTACTGGAAAATACTGCTTTTCTATGTCGCTAAATTTTCTTTTTTTCTGATAAGCACTTATAAATTCATTGGCACTCAATTGGTTGAATTTATTGTCTACAAAACAGCTGGTATTAATAGCTCTGGCGACATCATAAAGAAAAGGTCCGATTCCGACACTTTCGAAATCCACCAGCGATGATACTTCATCACCGACAAACAGGGTGTTCCACTGTGTCGCATCGTTATGGATGACACCGCTTGGCAGCTTAGTAACAATATCTGGCATGGATTTCTTAAGCAGCTTAAACTCTTCGTCCATTGACTTAAAGTAGTCTTCTTTGCCGGAAAGTTTGCTATCGATTAAAAGGGCTCTAAACTTTTCATAGAACTTGAATGGATGTTCCAGAGTGATATTCTTGGCTTTGTAGTTGGTAGTCCAATTAAGCTTGTGAAGTTTGGCTATATTGGCTGCCATTGATGCTATTTTAGAATCGTTAAGAATACTGGGATTCCCCTGTATTCCATCAATAAACGACATAATAAACACCGTCTTTTTTCCTAGAGTTACAGAGTTCCTATTGTCTTTTGTACAAATGATTTTTGGACAGGGATAATCGCTATTGCTGGCATAAACCATAAAGGGAACCATATTATATATCTGATTTCTGCGGTTATGGGTAGCTACCCGGAATATATACTTATTAGTTTTAGTCTCTAGCAGATAGTTTTTATTCATTACACCGCTATCGATTTTATAGAAAGACAAAACTGTGCCAATGCTGTAATTCTGTTCGACAAATTTGGGTATATCGGTCTCGGTTGTTTTCACAATTAGAAGTATATATTAATTTGTTTCCTGAGATTCAGGCAATTTAAACAGTCGGTTTGTCATATCGACGTGCCGATCACAAAGTGCATCTATTTCCATTAGCCGGTCGTGATTAGACAACTTGCCTGCGCCACCGGTAAAATACAGCCTCGTTTCGTTGCCGCCCACTTCAATGTCAGTGGCAATATCGATTTCTCTTGGTCTCCATAGTTTGCTTTTTGGATGAACGTCAAACAGTACATGTGTTTCAAATGGTTTGTAAACTACTGAGGAAGGATTAAAGTTTGTAACTTTATGAGAAACAACATAAAGTTCGGGATGCCAGTCCGCATTTACAGGACATTTAGGAATATATGTCTCATCGGAATTTGTAAAACGATTATAATATAGCTCTAAAATCCTTGCCATTGAGCTGGGGTCATTAATGCTTTCATCGCTAGTAAAACCACCTCGTGACAAGCCTATTTCATGTCGATGTTTGCTAGCGGCGTAAAAAGCTACTACTGTTTTGGTACCAACGGCACCTACTTGTCGGATAATTTTTAGGAAATTTCAGCCGATAATTTTTCATTTTCATCAACACAATATTCTGACATAGCACTTTCGATAATTACGTTTAATTAGCTTACTATCTGTTTTTTGTTCTTGCAAGCATGAGCGAGACATTTGATATTATAGGTGTTATGAAAATAATGATCTGCGGTAGCATGACTTTCGCAACCAAAATGAAAGAAACGAAAAACCAGCTTGAAAAATTAGGTTTCGAGGTACTAGTGACTAAGGATCTGGAACATGTGATAGCCAATCCAAATATTACAGCTGATCTCGATTTGGATTTACAACACTGCATCGAAGAAGATATATTCGGTGATTTCTTAAAGCTTATTGAGCAGAGCGATGCCCTGCTGGTCTTAAATTATCCAAAGAATGGAATAGATGGCTATATCGGGACATCGGTAATTATTGAAATGGGAGTCGGATTCTACTTGCATAAGAAATTATATCTGATAAATGAGCTACCTGATTACCATGAAGTTCGGTGGGCACATGAAATTGCCATGATGCAGCCAACCTGCATAGAAGGTGATTTAAAAAAGATTAAATGACTTCTAGTCACGGGTTTGCTTGGCGAGCTTTGACGGTTCCCAAAAATTATCTATCTTAGTGGCATCATGGTAGCCTTTTTTGGATATGGCCCACATATCTACCGGTTCGTCTCCCTCATTTCGATGCGAACGGGGCGTCTCAGGCGCCACGCGCACGACTGATCCGGCGGGAACCAATTTTATATCGTCTCCAAAACGCATCGTTAGAGTACCTCTGGTAATAATATATATCTCTTCGATTTCTTTGTGAAAATGTCCGGTACTTTGTTCAAAATCTGAATGGGCTGGAATTCTAATCAGTGTAACTGCCAACTGTTCCGATTCCAGTAGGTCAGTTAATCTGCGAAACTCACCCGGTACATTCGTACCTTCATAAAAGTCTTTAGCTTGGTTAGCATCCACTATTTTGTATTTACTCATTATTCCCTTTCCAAAATTATTACAAGTTTACATTTGACATGTCAGCGTAACGCTGTCCGGCAGCGATACCTTTAGGTACGGCCTCATCAAGAAATATTAGATCATCTTCGGATAGTTTAATATCTACCGCTGCAATATTTTCCATTAAGTATTCGACATGCTTGGTTCCCGGAATCGGGACAATATCTTTTCCTTGGGCTAGTACCCAAGCCAGTGCTAATTGACCAGGTTTAACCTGCTTCTTATCCGCTAGTACCTTGACCCTATCTACTATTTTTAGATTCTTAGCGAAGTTATCCTTGCTGAATCTTGGATGAAATTGCCTGAAATCGCCTTCTGGCAAGTCTTCTGGCTTTTGAAACCGGCCGGTTAAGAATCCTCTTCCCAAAGGGCTGTATGCAACAAAACCGATCCCTAAATCCCTGACAGTCTTAAGAATCTCATCTTCCGGATCCCGCGACCAGAGACTGTACTCTGTCTGGAGAGCCGTAATCGGATGAACTTTAGCCGCCCGCTTAATCGTTGCCGGAGCTGCTTCACTCATGCCAATATAGCGAATCTTACCCTCTTTAACTAAATCCGCCATAGCACCGATAGTATCTTCAATAGGAGTATTCTTATCAACCCGGTGCTGATAATAGAGATCGATATGATCGACTCCTAGTCGTTTCAAGCTGGCCTCGCAGGCCTGCCGCACGTATTCGGGCTTGCCATTTACACCAAGCCATTTGCCGGACTCGTCCCGCCTATTACCAAATTTGGTAGCCAGGACAACTTCGTTGCGTCTGCCCTTTATGGCTTTACCGACCAGTATTTCATTAGTAAAAGGACCATATATATCCGAGGTGTCAAGCAAAGTTACACCATGATCCAGGGCGTAATGAATGGTATCTATAGCTGATTGCTCATTTCTGTCACCATAGAAATCACTCATCCCCATACAACCCAGCCCGATGGCCGACACTTCTAACTCGCCTAAAGTTCTAGTTTCCATTTAGCCTCCTTGATTTTTAAAGATATCAGATTTATATAAAGAAGTGCTGTGAAGATTTTGGCTTAATGTATTTTAAAACTTAACTTTACCCTTAAGTAAATGTTCCATGCGAGCAGGAAATTCCCTCAATTGCCAATGGAATTCATCCCTAGTCTGAGATTGAGCCGAATTAGAGTCATATGGTATTTGGGGGATAATTAAATCAGGTTCGATACCCAGTTTAGCTAAGATACCAAGAGAACGAATTAACATATCTTGATGAGCAAGTTCCAGCGGATTATATAAGCCCAGTTTGTCCATAATCTCGATAGAATCTTTTTTAACATCTGTTGTTGGATAGAAATTTGTCTTGGGCCAAAGTACGTGGATATAATCACGCAATCGTTTAAATCTAGCCGGATCTTTTTTCCAGGATGCAAACGAACTTTCCCATTGGTCTAGCGCTTCTACCAAATTTCCTCTATCCATGACCTTATCGACTTCAGAAGCTAAAGCTCGATTTGATTCACCTGGATCAAATCCTAACTCAGCTAGATGTTCAAAAACTGTAATATCGTCATGTGTATTATGCAAATTTACGACAAGTGGTAGCTCTTTATCTTTAAATGTATTCCTTCCAAAGGCTTGAACTAATATGGAATCATTCTGACCAATGTTATTTGGCTGCAACGAATCTTTATTAAATGTTCCAGGTCTTGCATTCAGGTACAGTCTTCGGCGTTTTCTTCTTTCATCATCACTAATATTAGAATTCTTAAAGTTTAGGATTTGCTGACGGACCAATTGATTTGGCAAGCCTGTAGTGTCTGCTTGGGTCAGCAAATCGGCATGCTTTTCAGCCACTATATCTCTTGGAGCCAAATCGGCTGCTTCTACGCATCGATGAAGACTAGCGGCGTATTGAGAGACAACCTCATCAACTAGTAGCCATTGGTCGGTGGGTTCTAAATCAAAGAAAGGTTTTCCTATTGCTCTGGCGCCGTATGTTGCGAAAGCAAATTTCGTTACCATGAATCCTAACCGCTTTCCAAGCAGCAATTTGCTCTGTATATCTAGTTCATCGTAGTCATATTGGTTAGCGGCAAAATAGCTAAAACGATCGGAATTAGCTGGTGAACCTATAGCAATAGCACCGTCTATAACTTCTTCAGGAAGAGGTGTCTTTTCCAGTACATTAGTATCGTACTGGACTCCAGCAATATATGACTCAATATTTAAGCCCATAATTAATGTTATTATAACAGATTTCTAATCTTATATCAATGCTTATAACGTTAGCGGTTTGAAGCGGCGATATTGGTAATAAATTTCCTTGCCGCTGCCCTTAAAAATGATAGTATGGGAATTATGAATGATAATCTTATAGACAAATCAAAAACAGCGTTAGTAGTAATAGATCTTCAAAAAGGTATTGCCGGCCGGCCGACCTTGCCGCATGATCCTAAGACTATTGTTTCGAATGCAGCCGCCATAGCCGATGCATTCCGAAGCAACGATATGCCAGTGTTCTTAGTCCATGTCACACCATCGTCTGATGGCAAAGACGCCCTACACCCGGTGGCTGACTTCGTCATGCAACGACCAACTCTACAACCCGATTGGGCAGATTTCATGCCGGAAATGGGACCAAAACCGGAAGATTTTATAATTACCAAGCATCAATGGGGTGCGTTCTATGGTACCGAGCTGGATCTAGAACTCCGAAGAAGAGGAATAACTACTATAGTACTTTGTGGAATATCTACAAATATCGGAGTAGAAAGCACCGCCAGATTTGCTTATGAATACGGCTACGAGCAGATATTTGCCGAAGATGCCATGGGAGCCATGACAGAAGAAGAACATAGTTTCACCGTCACTAAAACTTTCCCGCGCATTGGCCGAGTTAGAAAAACCGAAGAAATTTTAAAAGCTTTAAAATAATAAGCTATCTAATTAGCATCACGACGCAGGAAAAGCACCCAGGCAACAATTAGAGCCGCTAATAGATAGCCAATAAAGACTAATGCGGCATGCGTGGCAGATAAAGTGCTGGTGGTGCTTACGTCTTGTCCAATAACCTGATGAAGGGAACTGAATGGTAAGTAAACCGTATTTTTCTTCAGCAGTAGACTCAAGAGTCCTTCAACCGTTCCAGGAACTATAAACAAGGTGATTATCGCACCAACTTGGTTTCTAACTAGAGAAGCAATAAGTAGACCAGCCATGGTATAGCCCCAGCCATAGAACAGACAGCGCCAGATTACGTTGTTATATTGTATAGTCTGATGTACCAAGTGCAAATGATGGGCATGGATACCCAAGGCTGTGAACAGCGGTGACAAAGCGCCAAATACTAGAGTAAAGACTAGTGCGAAACCGGTCATTATGATTATCTTGGAAAATAGGACTTTACTTCGGCTGTTTGAAGAAGTCAGCGTATACATAATGGTGTTATAGCGATATTCATGCGTAACTAGAAGTAGCGCCACTAAGGCTGAAAATATCGATACAACACTGACAGCACCGGTAATACCGCTCTGCAGAGTGAGTGGGTTCATCATATCTTTAGGTTCAATTCGCCAGCCGGAAATGTAGAAGGCAAAGAAAAATACCAGTAGCAAAACGATAGCGATAATATAATAGGTTGATTTAACAGTAAATAACTTCTTAAATTCGGATTTCAGTTGAGACATCATTATTTTTTGCCTTTCTGGTCGTGAGCTTGAAACTCTTCAGAATTTTCAGTTAATTCTAGGAATACATCCTCTAGTGAAGCGTTGCGATTTGCGAGTTCCAAAATTGGTATACCGGCACTGAATGCCAAACGTCCAATTTCATCGGTATCGGCGCCGGATATTTCTATACCGCCGTCGGCTTTTTCAAATGCCAGAGATTTGGTTTTTAGAATGCCTTCCAGTTTTGATAGTCCGGTTGATCGAACAAAGACGCTTGATTTGGCATTGCCGGCAATCAGCTTCTTTATAGAAGTACTGGCTATAAGTTTACCCTTACCGATAACTATAACGTTATCGGCCATTAGTGACATTTCACTAAGCAGATGGGATGAAACAAAAACGGCATTGCCTTCATCGGCGTAGTTCTTCAAGAAATTACGCAGCCAAACTATGCCTTCTGGATCGAGACCATTGGCTGGCTCGTCGAGTAACAAGCATTTTGGTTTAGATAGAATCGCTCCGGCAATTCCTAGACGCTGGCTCATTCCTAAGCTAAAATCACCTGGTTTTTTCTTGGCGACATCTTTAAGCCCGACGATATCTAATGCTTCATCGACTCGGGACATAGGGACACCACCTTCGGTAGCTAATATCTTCAAGTGGTTTCTTGGCGTTCTCGTCGGATGAAAGGCTTTGGCTTCCAACAAAATACCGACTTCTGTTGAAGGATGGGCGTATTCTTGGAGTTTTTTACCGTTAAATGTGGTTGTTCCGCCACCATTGTCCAGTCCCAGCATCAGTCGCATGGTTGTCGACTTGCCTGCTCCGTTAGGTCCCAGGAAACCTGTGACTTTATTATTTTCGACGTCAAATGAAATATCATTGACGGCGAGTGTCTTACGATAATGTTTGCTTAAGTGTGAGGATTTAATCATGTTAGGACCATTGTGACTCAAAATTATGCTTGAGACAACCTTTCTGATATTTAGCTTAGATTTTATAGAGGGTACATGTTTGGCAGTCGGATAATGAATGTTGATCCCTGCTTGTATTTCGATACTACTTCCATACTGCCTTCATGCAGATCCAATACCTTTTTTACCCAGTAAAGGCCAAGTCCAGTTCCATTGACGGATACCGTTAGGGGGTTATCTATTCGGGAAAAACGCTGAAATAATTTGTCATGATCTTTCTTTAATATACCTACGCCCTCATCCTTGATTGAGATCGAGGTTTGTTCGTTATCCTGGCTGACATCGATGATTATTCGACCGCCGTCATATGAATATTTTTCGGCATTATCCATCAGATTTTCCAGCACCATTCTCATCATTTTTTTGTCGGCATTAACGATAATTTTGCGGTCCGGTTTGTTAAAAGTTATGTCCATTTTTTGTTCTCTCGTTGCGGCAAATTGGTCCTGAATAACGTCTTCAATTTGCTTAACTATGTTGTACGATGATTTACACAGTTCAATCTTACCCTCATCGATCCGAGCAACCCTTAAGAGTTCTTCAATTATCGACAATTGCCTCTCGTTGCTCTTATAAGCAGCACGTAGCATATTCATTTGGGTCTTCGACATTTTCCCGGCATAACCCTCTAGCATCATTCCGGTATATTGTTTGACAGCTGTTGCCGGAGTTCGAAGCTGATGCGAGGCGACCATAATGAATTCGTCTTTGGCTTCGTTTAAATCCTGCAATCTATCCCGCTGCATAATCAGACTGGCAGTAATTTCAGCTGAATCCGTTCTAAAACGTTTTACGCCGCTGACATCCGACATCGATAGAAATATCAATTGCTTAGAACTTACTTGTCTGGCATTTAGTAGCAGAGTCCTTATGCCAATAACTGGGAAATCATTAGTGAATTCGTAGTTATTTATTACATGCTGTTTAGGCAATATATTATCCAGGGCTTCTCTTAAATCCTTGGAATTCCATTGGTTATTGCCAAGATTGTAGATGGACTTGCCCTCGGTTTCATTTTTTAAAACTTTAAATTTTTTGTAGAAGGCATCGTTGGCGATTACGACTTTAAGCTTGCTATCTAGAATCAGAAAAGGTTCCCTGATTGTTTCTGTTATATCCTTATAAAAATCAATCAGCTCTTTAAGGGCTGTAATATGGGCTTCCTGATCTTTAAGCTTTTGTAGGCTGGACTTGGACTTGCTAATTTTTACCATATTTAAAAACTCATTGATAGTTTGGCATAAATTTCAGTAAATGACATTAAATTAAATGATATACGAGTTTTAAGTATGCTGATAATACTTTAACCAGTCTGTGAAATATCAGTCTCATTTTTATTGAAACTCTAAATATAATTAACAGATAGAGGTATTATTGCAATTTATCTGTTTTTATGTTAATGTATAGGATAAATTAATGGTAAATCCCAATATAAATCCACCATCCCCTGGCGAATTATCTGCCTCTGATGAAAAATTGCAGGCATTATTTAATAGTCTATACCGATTTCTGCAACAATATGGCAGCAGACCCAAAATGGAGCGAACGGCCGAATTTAGGGAAAAATATCGAGCAATAGAAATCTTAAAATATTTAGAAAATCCAAAAGCAATGCGAGATATCCTGGAATCTCAGGGTAGATTTGAAGATCTGTTAGCATTCGACGAGGTTTTGCAATACGGAGTTGCTTCAGATATCGAAGAACTGGTAAAAACAGCCAGCGACCCTTTGCCAGACATATTCATCCTAGATATAGACAACGAACAGCTACTGCTTGATAGCGGCTTTAACACGGATATTGAAAGAGTTCGAATGTGGCTTGTTGATCAACCACACGCCACAGCGAGCATCGGAGATTATAACCGCCACATCTCAGTTCATTTTACTCACACTCCACCAGGACCAGGAGCTCAAATTTCACATTATCTGACTTTTAATAACGATATTATGTCCAAAAATGAAAATGATAATTATTACGAACGTCGCTATTCTATCAGGCCATTGCAACCAATGGATTTAAAAAACATGTTAAGCACTTCAAAATTTATATCGGCATTTGAAGAGGATAAAATCAAAAACTATGAAGCTGATCAGATTGCAAAACTCATCAGTCTCTATGAGGCAGCAGCTAGTCGTTAATTATTTAATGTTATTGCTAGTAACTTGTTCTCTTCCTTTAACAACTAGGGCATAGATGATTACCACATCTATGACCATGGCAATTATTGACCAAATCGGAAAAACTCCTAAGAAGGCCATATTCACCAGGAAGGATAATCCCATAAATACTATGGCAAATATCCGAGCCCAATTACTGCCATGCAGCAGTGAAAAGCCTGCAGCCAAAACAATTACTCCAATAGCCAAATCTATCCAGCCCCAGACGTTGGTATGAGCAACCGTAACTATTAAGCCGTTGGTATTTGTAATGTATAGGTAATGTTTGTCTACAAGTGCTGTTATTCCTAAAAAGGCCTGGGATAAACCTCTGAGTACCATTAGAACTCCAGCGAAAAACACCCAACCCAGCATGCTATTTTCGCCATTTTCATTAGTTGGCATAATTTCCTCCTTGTAATAGTACTTCCATAAATACGACTATTTCAGGCTTTTGTCAGTAAAAAATCATAATCGGACAGGTTCTTAACATCATTGCTATTATGCTTAATTTATGTTAGGGTATATACGTTTTTCGGCAAAGCTTTAGATAGGCTACGTCGAGGAAATAAAACAATGGAGGGATAGGGTTGGATTTACTCACCGCGTTCGAAGTAAAAAACTTCGTCTGGCTTGTCCAAGATAGAGATGAGTCGGGCGTAAGAATCTTCATCTCCGAACATCGACATGCGGACATGGCTAAGGAAGCTCGGCCGGATCTCACCCATGAAGAGCTTTTCTGGCTAGGGGCGCTTAAGTCGTCTTAGAGGAACATCCCTCTTAAGCTATCCAGAGCGCCTTCACAGTCGCACAAAGCTAGCTTTTAAGAGATACTCTGAAGAGACAACTGCCAGCTAATAAAACAACTCAATTCCTTAACGGTTGCCTGCGCGCCCCTAAAGCGTGTCCCGTGCGATTCTTACCGATCGTCTCAGGCAAACCACCCAGAATACATCAATTGATTGGTGCACTCTGGGTGGTTTTTTGTCCATTTAAATGATGCCGGCACTTACTTTTTTATCAGCTTTGAAACTTTTTATGGAGTTGATGCATATAATAGGAGTAACACCAATAATATGAGTGATCTACAAGAAAAAACATTAATCGCGGCAGTCCGTGACGGTGATAGCGAACAGTACCGATTTTTCGTTGATCGCTACCACAGGGG
>Ga0302320_10003204_pt1 | contig 38200 bp, 34 predicted proteins | sample Bog_T0_3_FD_202130 | JGI IMG/M metagenome (GOLD analysis project Ga0302320, IMG submission 202130) | Peat permafrost microbial communities from Stordalen Mire near Abisko, Sweden - Bog_T0_3 | ecosystem: Environmental > Terrestrial > Soil > Wetlands > Peat | place: Sweden: Abisko, Stordalen Mire... | reverse complement strand
TGGTTCTATAGGACTTAAAATCCGTAGGGGGGTAACCCCCGTGCCGGTTCAAGTCCGGCAGCGGGCACCAATCAAATCAATTACGTTGGGGGATCCCTCGATCACGGCGCGCTTCCACAGCATGTTTTGGATATTGGGGTCTCTAGCGGCGTAGGCTCGCAGCAGATGGCTTGCAGCTTTTGAGTCGCGCCGTCCTGGCCATAGACAGTACTCTCGCCGTGGGTCAGAAAAGTCTCCCAGGGAATGCCCTGCGGGTCGGAAATCCATTGCTTGTCGCTCTTGGCGTAGCAGCAGTTTGTCGCCTGTTCCTCAACGATTGGGCGCTCTGCCTGAGCGAGGCGACTGAAAATTTCGGCCAGTTCGGCTTTGTCTTCGACTTGGATGCCAAGATGTTCGATGCCGGCTGCGTGACCGCGCCGGGAGATCGCGAAATTGACTCGCGGATCATCCAGCATCCATTTCGCATAATCGGACTTGATGACGGTTGGCTCGGCCGCGAACAGGATCGAATAGAACCTGACCGATTGCGCGATATCCTCGACGGAAACGTGGACATGGAGACGCTTCATGCTGACCTCGTCTTATCTTTGGGTTGAGCGGTTGACTGGGCGGACGGTGTAACAGGGGTGCAAGCCGGACGACATTCCGCGCCTTGGCCGCAGCAGTTTGAGGTGAGGTAGCCAACAACCTCATTCATCGCGGCAAAATCCGCAGCAAAGATCAGTTGGCGACCAACTCGGTGCTGCGTCGCGAGGCCAGATCGAACCAGCGTTTGCGTGTGGAAGGTCAAAGAGGAAGGCGGTACGCCAAGCCGTTCAGCGATGACGCCGGCGGAGAGCCCCGCCGGGCCTGCTTCCACCAGCATGCGGTAAATTGCCAGCCGATGTTCGTGGGCGAGGGCGCCGAGCGCTTCGATGGTCTGTTTGGTTTCCATGCAAACCGTCCAATCATTTGACTATAATCGTAGTGTAGGCGGCGCCAGCTTCATGTGTCAACGACTATTCGACGAAAATCGTACTATATTTTCGAAAGTTGACCCCGGCCGGATTAGGCGATCCACAATTGACCCTAAATTCGCCTCGTGTCCGCCGTTTCCGGCATGCCGCAGGCAAAAACGATCAAAGCCACCAAAGCGGCCACCCCAAGAGACAGGAAGGTCGCGTCATAGCCGAAATGATCGACGATCAGCCCGGCCGCCAACCCGCTCGACGCGGCGCCGATGCCCACCATCGTGGCAATTGCGCCCTGGGCAAGGTTGTAGCGGCCGGTGCCGCGCATGATATCGGCAATAACCAGGGGCGTCAGCGCGCCGAAGATTCCGGCGCCGACGCCATCAAGCAGCTGAACGCCGATCAGCCAAATGCTGTTGTCGGACCAGGTATAAAGAGCGGCTCTGGTCGGCAGTATCGCGAAGCCGACCAGAAATAGCGGCTTTCTTCCCCAGACATCGGCGGTGTGTCCGACCAGCAGGGCGATTGGCAGCATGACCAGCTGGGCGGCGACGATACAGGCCGACATCATCGCCGTCGCTTCTCGGGGAAAAGCGGCGGCGAGTTTCTGTCCGACCAGTGGCAGCAGCGGGGCATTGGCGAAATGGAACAGCATGACGCAAAGACCGAAGATCACCAGCGGACGTGACCGGAACAAGATGCCATAGCCGGCCGCACGGAGGGGCTGGCCGTCGCCGCCGGAGGCTGGCGCCAAGTCTCTGGCCCGTCGATAGTCGATGGCCTGGGCAGGGATCGACAGCACCGCGATCACCGTCGCCAGGGCGAAGAGCGGCACCAGCAGGAAAACGGCGCGCTGCGAAAAGGCGTAACCGACCGCGCCCGCCAGCAGGGCGATGACAACATTGCCGGCATGATCGAAGGCCGAGTTCCGCCCCATGCGCAACGCCAGTCGGTTGCGCGCGAACAGGCCCAAGGTCAGGGCCGCCACGGCCGGTCCGAAAACATCGCCGGCAATCGACATCAGGCTGGTGGCGATCACCACCGGCCAAAAAACCGGCCAGGCAAAGATCGCCGTGGCCGTGATCGCCAACACAGCGAGTCCGACAATGATGATACCGCGCTTGGCGTGCGTCTCGTCGATCGCGGCGCCGATCGGCGTCTGCAGGGCGAGCCCGAGCAGGCCGCCGATCGTGGTGACGACGCCCACCTCGGATTGGCTCCAATGCTGTTGGGTGACCAGAAACACATTGAGATAGGGACCGACCGCGCCGCGCACATCGGCCGCCAGAAAATTGACCGCGTCGAGCGAGAACGGTTTGAATTTCTTCGCCTTTGGCGATGTCATCGCCATAGCCACCAGGTCCCGATCGCGAGGGTGATCACGCTCAGCGGCGCGCCGACCCGGAAATAGTCCCAGAAACTGATCCCGACGCCGGCCGCTCCCGCCTTTTGCACGACGATAAGATTGGCGATCGAACCCAAAATGGTGAAATTGCCTGCCAGCGTCGACGCCATTGCGACCACCAGCCAAGCCTGGTCATGGTTCTTCAGAGCCTCGACAAACGGCTCCATCATCAGCACGGCGGGAACATTGCTGACCAGAGTCGATAGCGCCGCCGTTACGGTGACGAGGATGGGGACCTTGTCCAAATGAAGTCCGTCCATCGCGGCGATCATTTCGGGACTGACGAGCGCCCGTTGTGCGCCGGCGACGATGATGAACAGGCCGGCGAACATCAGCAGCAGCGACCAGTCGATCTCGGCATAGGTGCGCCTGCTCTTCAACCGCCTGGTCAGCAGCAGCAGTCCGCCGATCACGATGGCTGCCTTGGCCGGGGCGACCCCCGAGAAAAACAGGGCGATCGCGGCAAATGTCGCCAACAAAGCGCGGATCACCAAAACCGGGTGGGCGCTTCCCTTTGTCGGAACCAGTGGAAGCGCCATATCGTCCTGGAATTCCTCGCGATGCACCAGCAGGATCAGCCCCATGGCAACGATCAGCCCGACCAGCGCGACAGGTCCCAGGGCCGCGGCAAAGGTCGTGTAGGGAATGTGCGAGACGCTGCCGATGATGATGTTCTGCGGGTTGCCGCTGATTGTCGCGGTCGATCCGATATTGGACGCCATTGCTACCGCCAGCAGATAGGGTATCGGCCGTCGTCCCAGCGCCAATGTCAGCTCCAGCACCAGCGGGGCCAGAACCAGACAGATCGCGTCGTTGACCAGGAAGGCGGAGAATAGGCCGGAGGTCGCGACGATCGCGCCGAGCAGGATCACGGGTCGCTTGGCATGCTCGCCGATCCAGCCATTGGCGAGGGTGAAGAAACCGGAAAGGCGCAGACTGGCGACGATGATCATCATGCCGAGCAACAGCGTGATGGTATCCAGATCGATCGCCCGATAAGCCTCTTCGAGCGACAAGGCGCCTGAGGCGACCATCAACCCGGCGCCCACCAGGGCAATGCCGGCCCGATCGGTGCTGAGGCCGGGAATACGCCCGATCGCGAGCGCCACATAGCTTCCGACAAAAATGATTCCGGCCGCAATAGCGCGGCTCTCGCCGGTCAAGGGATCGTCGGTCGGCAGCAGACCGGGGGCCAAAGCCGAGGCGAGGACGACCACGATCACCACACCGACCAGGATGACGGCCACCGCAATCCGCCAACCAGGACGAGGGGGAGTTTCGAGCTGCATCGCCTATTCCCGACCGAGGGCGTGGTCGGTTCTGGCGGTCTCGACTGTCTTTTGGTTAAATGGACCCAGTGGGATAGCAAAAAAGGGCAAATACCCCGCCATGACACCTCTCGTGAGCCGACTGGCTCTGCTGCTGCCGCTCGCCTTGGGTGGCTGCGCTGTTGGCGACGGCGTGGCGCAAGCGGTCAAATGGGTCGGCCGGGAAACCGCCGACAAGCCCGCCGATCAGGCACCGCCGCCGCCGGCTCGACCGCCTGTCAAGCCGGTCGCGCCCGTCAAGCCGGTGGCCGCCGAACCACCGCCGCCCGCTGCTGCGCCGCGCGACGATATCCGGGTCGAAACCCTGCCGGCGCGTTAACTGGCATAAAGGGCGATATCGACCGCGTCGATCTGCTCGGGTAGCAGAAAAGCCTCGGCATAGTCGCGATAAACGCCCGAGGTCAGGAACAGTTTGAACAAATCCGGGTCGATATGCTGGTTGTGCGCCATGCGCGACAGAATCTTGACGCAGTCCGACAGCTTTTTCGGCGTCTTATAGGGGCGGTCGCGCGCCGTCAGCGCCTCGAAAATGTCGGCGATCGCCATGGCGCGTGCCGGAATGCTCATCTCCGCCTTGGTCAGCCCCTTGGGATAACCGCTGCCGTCGAGCTTTTCGTGGTGGCCGCCGGCGATCTCCGGCACCCTCTTGAGGGTCTTCGGGAAAGGCAGCGCTTCGAGCATCATGATGGTCTGCACGATGTGATCATTGATTTGGTAACGGTCCTCGGCGGTCAGCGTGCCCCGACTGATCGACAAATTGTAGAGTTCGCCCAGATTGAACTTGTTGGCCGGAGGTACGATATTGAATTTCCAGCGTTTTTCTTCGCTAGCGGGGGGCTTGTCATGAGGCACCAGATGCTCGGGCTTGTCCGCCAGCAAATGTTCTAGCGCCGGAAGGGCCGACAAAGCCTGCGGCCTGCGATGCGCTTCCTCCCAGGATAGGCCGAGGCTGTCATCGAGCGTCCGGTTCCAGGTGACCCCGGCGATCCGGCGCAATCGCTCGACCCGTTCGGGTGCCATGAACTCACTGCCGACATTGCACTCGGCGACGAAAGCGAAATCGCTGTCGAGTTGCGCCAGTCGGGCGTCGCGTTCGGCCGCCAGCGCGGTTTGGTCGCCGCCTTCGGCGCGGGCGCGCCAGTAGGCGATCTCGACATCGCGCTTGACGACTTCGAAACGCGTGCGAATTTCGTGAATGCGGTTATAAATGGCTTCCAATTTGGTGGCCTTGTCGACCACATTCTCGGGCGTCGTTACTTTGCCGCAATCATGCAGGCCGCCGGCCACTTCGAGTTCGTACCATTCGTCCTCACTCAGGCTGAAATCTGCGAAAATGCCTTGGTCGGTCTCGGTTGCGGCGCGTGTCAGCATGTTGGTCAGCGCCGGCACCCGCCGGCAATGGCCACCGGTATAGGGCGACTTGGCGTCGATGGCGTTGGCGATCATGGCGATGAAGGCGGTAAAGAGCTTCTTTTGCGCGGCCAGCAGCATCTGATTATCGAGCGCCACCGCCGCCTGAGCGGCCAAGGCCTCGACCAAATCGGCGGCTTCACCGGGAAACGGCACAACCTTGCCTTTTGGGTCATGCGCATTGATCAGTTGCAGCACGCCGACCACGTCGCCCTCGTGACTCTTGAGCGGAACGGTCAGGAAGGATTGCGAACGATAGCCGGTCTGGGCGTCGAACGCCTTTGTGCCGGTGAAATCGTAATGGGTGGCATGATAGGCGTCGTCGATGGCGACGATCTGCCCGGTCAAGGCGGCAGCGGTACAGACATTGTGCCAGTTCGGACTACCATCGGGGTCGTAGAGGGCGAGTGGCGCGAACTCGATCGGCCGGCCGGTGGTGCCGCCCAGCGCGATCCCCAGGCTGTCGTTCAGCATGATGGCGAATCGCAGCGTCTTGGTCCCGGGATCATGCAGATAGAGAGTGCCGCCATCGGCGCGAGTCAATTCCTTGGCTCCCACCAGGATCAACTCCATCTGGCGGTTATGATGACGCTCGGCGGATAGCGCGATGCCCAGTTCGATCAATCGGCGATAGCGTGTCTCGCGCCGGTCGGCCCCGACATCCGCCGTCATGGCGGTGCGTGCAACGTCCATATTGTCCTCCAGACCGCACCCTGCAATACCGCAATCCGGCTTGCACTGTCTATAGTGGCTCGCATTCTCTTGACGGCATCGCCATCTCGGCCTCCAATAGACCGAGAACTCAGCGATGTCTTATGACTCTCTCCGCGATTTTATCGATCGACTGGAATCCGCCGGCCGCCTGGTGAGGGTGACCCGGCCGGTATCGCCGCATCTGGAAATGACGGAAATTCAGACTCGATTGCTGGCGGAAGGGGGGCCGGCGGTCTTGTTCGAACATGTGCTGGACGCGGACGGCGGTCGCCATGCCATGGCGGTGCTGGTCAATCTGTTCGGAACGGTCGAGCGGGTGGCGTGGGGCATGGACCGCGAGCCATCGCAATTGCGGCAGGTGGGCGAGACGCTGGCCTTTCTGAAGCAGCCGGAGCCGCCTGGCGGCTGGCGTGAGGCGATGGAAATGTTGCCGCTGTTGAAGAGCGTGATGGCGATGCGGCCGAAGACGGTCAGGAGTGCGCCCTGCCAGGAGATCGTGCTGCAAGGCGCCGATATCGATCTCGGGCGCCTGCCGGTGCAGGGCTGCTGGCCGGGCGAACCGGCGCCCCTGATCACCTGGCCGCTCGTGGTCACGCGCGGCCCGTCCGCCGGCGACGCGCTCGCCGACCGCCGCGACGATTACAATCTCGGCATCTATCGGATGCAGGTAACCGGCCGCAATACCACCCTGATGCGCTGGCTACGCCATCGCGGTGGCGCGCAGCATCATCAGCGCTGGGGCGCCCTTACGCCCGAGCCGCTGCCGGCGGCGGCAGTGATCGGCGCCGATCCCGGCACCATCCTGGCGGCGGTGACACCGGTGCCCGACAGCCTGTCGGAATATCAGTTCGCCGGCCTGCTGCGCGGCCGCAAGGTGGCGTTGGTGGCGTGCAAGACGGTGCCGCTGAAAGTGCCGGCGACCGCCGAGATCGTGCTGGAAGGTCATGTTTCGCTGACCGAGTATGGCGACGAAGGTCCTTACGGCGACCACACAGGCTATTACAATGCGGTGGAACGCTTCCCGGTCTTCACCTTGTCGGCGATCACCATGCGACGGCAACCCATCTATCTGTCGACCTTTACCGGCCGGCCGCCCGACGAGCCTTCGGTGCTGGGCCAGGCCTTGAACGAAGTGTTCATTCCGCTGTTGATCCAGCAATTTCCGGAAATTCGCGATTTCTGGCTGCCGCCGGAGGGATGCTCCTACCGTATCGCCGTCGTGTCGATGAAGAAATCCTATCCCGGCCACGCGCGCCGTATCATGATGGGGGTGTGGTCGTTCCTGCGGCAATTCATTTATACCAAGCTGGTCATCGTCGTGGATGACGACATCGATGCGCGCGACTGGAAAGACGTGATGTGGGCGATCTCGACACGAATGGATCCTGCCCGCGATATCATGGTGGTGGAGCGGACACCGATCGACTACCTCGACTTCGCCTCGCCGGAGTCGGGTTTGGGGGGCAAACTTGGATTGGATGCGACCAATAAGATGCCGCCGGAAACCCATCGCGACTGGGGTCGCATGATCCGCATGGATCAGGACATCATCGACCTTGTTACCCGCAATTGGGCGGATTACGGCTTGCCAGGGTCCGGCCGGTCGATTTGGAAATGAAGGGAATGCTCGCTCATGGCCGATGAACAGCTGCTCTCTCTGCTCGGCGATCTGCTCCGGGACGCCAGGCGCGCCGGCGCCGACGCCGCCGATGCGGTGGCGGTCGAAGGCATCTCGCTGTCGGCGGCTTGCCGGCTCGGCGAGCCGGAAAAGATCGAACGCGCCGAAGGCAGCGACATCGGACTGCGCGTTTTTGTCGGCCAACGGCAAGCCATCGTTTCCACGGCCGACCGGGCGCGCTCGTCGCTCGACGATCTGGTCGCCCGTGCCGTGGCGACGGCCCGCGAAGTGCCGGACGATTCATTTTGCGGTCTGGCCGACCCCGGCCAGCTGGCCGACCCGATACCCTTGCTCGACAGTTGCGATCCGGACGAGCCCCTGCCTGCTACATTGATCGATCGGGCGCGGCGCGCCGAGGATACCGCCCGCGCCATCTCCGGCGTCACCAATTCCGAAGGCGCCGAGGCCAGCTGGGGACAAAGTCGGGTGTCGATGGCGGCCAGCAACGGCTTTTGCAACAGCTATCCCGTCAGCAGCAGCCAGATTTCCGTCTCGGTGCTGGCGGGCGATTCCAGCCAGGGCATGGAGCGCGATTACGACTATCATGCGGCGGTCTATGCCACCGATTTGCGCAGCCCGGAAGACATAGGCCACAGCGCCGGTCAGCGCGTCGTCCGGCGGCTCGGGGCGCGCAAGATGCCGACCGGTCGCTTGCCGGTGATCTTCGATCCGCGTGTGTCGTCCGGCCTGATCGGACATCTGGCCGGCGCCATCAATGGCAGCGCCATCGCGCGGGGCACCAGTTTTCTCAAGGACCAGCTGGGTCAACGGATTTTTCAGCCCGACATCAACATCGTCGACGACCCGCACCGTCGCCGCGGGTTACGCTCGAAACCTTGCGATGGCGAGGGCTTGGCCAATTGCCGCCGCGTCATCGTCGAAAACGGCGTGTTGACCAGCTGGATTCTCGATCTGCGGTCTGCCCGCCAATTGGGCATGACCAGCACCGCCCATGCGTCGCGCGGCACCGGTGGACCGCCATCGCCGTCCGTGACAAATTTCTTTCTGCAACCAGGTGCGGTGACGGTGTCCGAGCTGATCGGCGACATCCGCGCCGGATTTTATGTGACGGAACTGATCGGCATGGGCGTGAACGGCGTCACCGGCGACTATTCGCGCGGCGCCGCCGGCTTTTGGATCGAAAATGGCGAGATCGTCTATCCGGTGCATGAAATGACCATCGCCGGCACGCTGCAGGAGATGTTCCTGCATCTCAGTGCCGCCAACGATCTGACCTTCCGCTCCGGCGTCGATGCACCGACGCTGCGTATCGACGGCATGACCATCGCCGGCGCCTGAGGGCTGGACCGCTAAGTATATTCCGAGACTCCCGCAGGTCGCACGGATTCTCTAGCGTGCCACCGGTCACAGTCGGCCTTTCCCTGGGGTTTGGCCGCTTCGATGCAGTGTGGAGCGATACAGCCATGGACACGACCCCGTCAGAGCCGGCAAGCCCATGGGTGCCGTCGCGTGGCGTCCCCCTCCATCAGGGCGGCCGCGACGACCGGCGGCTGCCGCGCCAGATTTTGTGGCTGGGGGCGCTGCTGCTGGTGATTGCGCTGGGACTGGTTCCCGACTATCTGCAGAAGTGGCTGTGGATGCGGCAGCTGCACTTCGCCGGCGTCTTCTGGACGCTCCTCTCGGTGCGCTGGTCGATGTTCGCGGCGTCATTCCTGCTTGTCTTTTTATTTCTCGGCATCAATCTGCGCCAGGCTCTGCATTTGAGCGGCGGCCTGGGCGGCACCCTGCTGCCCAAGGAAGGTAAGCTCGGTCACCCTGTCGCTGCGGCGCGGATCACCCTCGAACTGCCCCCCGGTCTCATGATCTGGGCCGCCGCCATGGTCAGCTTCGGCTTCGCGTGGCTGGCGGCGATCGGGTTCTCCGGCGAATGGGACGGCTATCTGCGTTTTCGCTATGGCGGCGCCTTCGGCCTGGCGGATCCGCTGTTTGGTGTCGATGTCGGATTCTATGTGTTCCAATTGCCGTTTTATCAGCTTTTACAGACCAGTCTGATGCTGCTGGCGGCCATGACCCTGATCGCGGTGGGTTCGGTCTACGCCTATGCCAATTTCCTCGCCGAGGGGCAGGGCAAGAAAGCCGCATCGGACGGCAAGGCGACGGCGCATATCTCCGTTCTGCTGTTCATCCTGATGGCCAATTGGGCATTCGGGCTGTGCCTCGATCACTATGAACTGGTCTATTCGACGATGGGCGTCGTCTATGGCGCCGGATTCACCGCCGATCGGGTAACAAAGTACGCGCTCGAGATCATGGTCGTCCTCGCCCTGCTGTCCTGCGCGCTTTTGGCACTGAATGTTTTCCGTCCGCGTCTGCGCCGGCTGCTGCTGGGCGCCGGCGCCTTCGTCGCGACCTATGCCGTCCTCGTGCTGGCGCTGCCGTCCCTGTTCCAGAAATTTCTGGTGGAGCCGAGCGAACTGGCGTTCGAGACGCCCTACCTGAAGAACTATATCGCTTTCACGCGCAAGGGTTACGAACTGGAGGCGATCGGCGAAACCTCCTATCCGGCGCTGGCCGACCTGACCCCTGCCGTGCTGGCGCGCAACCAGGACACCATCGCGAACATCCGGCTGTGGGATGCGCGGCCGCTTCTGCAGATGTACCAGCAGACCCAGGCAATTCGCCTTTATTATCAATTCTATAATGTCGGCGTCGACCGATATCATCTGGAGGATGGCTACCACCAGGTGATGCTTGCCACCCGTGAGCTGTCGCCCGAATTGCCTGCCGCGGCGCAAACCTGGGTCAATGAGGAACTGGAATTCACCCATGGCTATGGCCTCGTCATGAATCTCGTCTCGAAGACGCTGGGCGGCGGGTTCCCGCAATATCTGCTCGAGAATGTTCCCGCCACCTCGAGCGCCGGTCTCAGCATCGACCAGCCGGCGATCTATTATGGCCGCTCGATGCCGGGCTATCGGATCGTCGCCACCGGCACCAAGGAATTCGATTATCCCAAAGGCAATGACAATGTCTATACCAGCTATGCCGGCAACGGCGGCGTTCCACTCGATAGCTTTTGGCGACGCGCTTTGTTCGCCTGGACGCAGAAGGACATCAACATTCTGCTGACCACCTATCTCAAGCCAGAGAGCAAGATCCAGATCTGGCGCGACGTGCAGCAGCGCGTGGCCGAAGTGGCGCCGTTCCTTTCACTCGACAGCGATCCCTATCCGGTGCTCAGCGGCGGCCAATTGTTTTGGATCCAGGACGCCTATACCACTTCGGATCGCTTCCCCTATTCGAGTCCGCATCGGGTCGGCTTCGGCGAAAACCTGAACTACCTGCGCAATTCGGTAAAAGTGGTGGTCGACATGTATGACGGGACGGTTCAGCTGTTTGTGATGGATCCCGACGACCCGATTCTGGCCGCCTATCAACGGGCTTTCCCGTCCCTGTTCAAGAGCCTCGAGCTTTTGCCGGCGGAGCTGAAGACGCATCTGCGCTACCCGGAGGACCTGTTCGCGGTCCAGTCCGACGAGTACAAGACCTTTCATATGACCGACCCCCAGGTGTTCTACAACCGGGAGGATCTGTGGGTGGCGCCCAACGAAACCTATGCCGGCGAGAACGGGCCGATGCAGCCCTATTACATCCTGATGAAGCTGCCAGACAGCGACAGGCTGGAATTTCTGCTGATGACGCCCTTTACGCCGCAGAACCGCAACAACATGATTTCCTGGATGGCGGCGCGCTGCGACTTTCCCGACTATGGCAAGAAACTGTTCTACGAACTGCCGAAAGACAAACTGGTTTACGGTCCCAGCCAGATCGAAGCGATGATCGACCAGAATCCGACGATATCCCAGCAGCTTACGCTATGGGATCAACGTGGGTCGCATGTCATCCGCGGCAAATTGATCGTGACCCCGATCGAGAATTCGTTCCTCTATGTGGTGCCGATCTATCTGCAGGCCGAAGGCGAGAATTTTCCCCAGTTGAAACGCGTCATTGCCGTCACCGGCGACAAGGTTGTGATGGCGCCGACGCTCGACGAGGCGATGGCCGGCTTGTTCAGCAAACAGGTGCCGCTCGCTGTGTTCGACAAGGCGCCTGACTGAGAAGCACTAGGGCACCACCAGTTCCAGGGTGCGCGCGGCGACGCTGATCACGACCGGCAAATGCGCGATGATGTCGCCGTCGCCCTGCACCGGCAACCCAGCCGGCCCGTCGATCGACAGCGAGCGACCGGTGATGATGGTGACATCGGGCAACGAGTCGAGTCGGCCCAGCACCAAAGCGGTGCCATAACGCAGCACATGGCGCCAGCCGCCATTGGTCATCAGGCAGACTTCGAAGGCCGGGTCGGCCAGGTTCGCCTTGGGGGCGGCGACGAAGGGACCACCATAGTGGCGACCGTTGCAAACCACCACCGAACAGACCTCGAAGCTTTGTCCATCGAGCCTGACTCGGCAGCGCGGAAAACCGTAGGCGAGGCCCTGCACGAGGGTTTCCAGCACATAGGCGATCTTGCCGGTGCGGCGCTTCAGGGCGAGATCGACATTGGCCACCACATGGGCGTCGAATCCGACTCCCGCCATCATCAGGAAGTAGCGGCCATTGGCCTGGCCCAGATGCACCGTCATGTGCGCGCCTTGGGCGATGGCGCGCGCCACGGTGCGCGGTGCGCCGCGCAAGCCGATCTCCTGAGCCAGCACATTGGCGGTACCGAGCGGGATGATCGCCAGCGGGGGCACCGGCCCGTCGGCCACCGCCAGACCATTCGCCACCTCGTTGATGGTACCGTCGCCGCCCGCCGCCACCACGACATCGGCGTCCGATAGGGTGAGGTCGCGGGCGCGGCGTTCGGCATCGCCGGGTTGCGTGGTGGCAAACAGGGTAACGGCGCAGCCGAGACCTTTCAGCGCCGCCAGGGTGACGCGCAGGCGGCGGCGGCGCCATTGCCCGGCGGCGGGGTTGTAGACCACCAGTACGCGGCGGGCCGGACGGATCTTGCCACTCCCGGACGTTGACTCGTCTTCAGGCGTCACAGGCATGGATAACCTTTTGGGCGGTAAAGAAACGAGGCGACGGTGAATTTTTTGTGACAGTTTTATGACAATAATATGAATATATAGACCAACAATACAAAATATATGTACTTTTCTCTATTGTCCATACTATTAATGGCGTCCTCAAATTGGGGTGGGTGAATGTCTATGACGGTTATGGACTCACATCAGACCTATCGTACTATTTGGATATCTGACTTTCATTTAGGGACCCGCGGCTGCCAGGCCGAGCTTCTCCTCGATTTTCTGAAACGCACCGAGTCCGATTACCTCTATCTGGTCGGCGACATCGTCGATGGCTGGCGGTTGCGTCGCTCCTGGTATTGGCCGCAGGATCACAATGACGTCGTGCAGAAATTGCTGCGCAAGGCGCGCAAAGGAACCAAGGTCATCTTCATTCCCGGCAACCATGACGAATTCGCGCGCGGCTATACCGGCTTCAATTTCGGCGACGTACCGGTGGTGTCCGAAGCGATCCATGTGACTGCCGACGGGCGCAGGCTTCTGGTGATTCATGGCGATCAATTCGACGGCGTGCTGCAATACGCCAAATGGCTGGCGCATCTCGGCGATCATGCCTATACGGCGGCGCTGGCGGTCAATCATTGGGCCAATTGGGTGGGGCGCCGGCTCGGTTTCAATTACTGGTCGTTGTCGGCCTATCTCAAACACAAGGTGAAGAACGCCGTGCAATTCATCAACAGCTATGAAAGCTCGATGGCCGACGTGGCGCGCCTTCGCGGCGTCGACGGGGTGGTTTGCGGCCATATTCACCAGGCTGAACTGCGCGAAACAGGCGGCGTGCTCTACGCCAATGATGGCGATTGGGTGGAAAGCTGTACGGCCCTGGTCGAGCATGGCGACGGCCGGCTCGAATTGCTACGCTGGGCCGCACAGCATCCGCTGGCGCTGTATGAGGGGCAACTCGTGGCCGAAGACCTCGCGCCGCAATCGCGCCCCTGATGCGCATTCTCGTCGTCACCGACGCGTGGCACCCTCAGGTCAACGGGGTGGTGCGCACGCTCGGCACGCTGCACGAGGAGTTGACCCGGCTCGGCCATGAGCCGGTCTTCATCACGCCGGACCAGTTCCGCAGCATCCCCTGTCCGACCTATCCGGAGATCAGGCTGGCGGTGCGGCCCGGCCGCCGGCTGGCGCGCACCATCGAAGCCAATCAGCCTTGCGCCATCCACATCGCCACCGAAGGGCCGCTGGGCTGGGCGGCCAGACGCTATTGCATCAAGCACTGCCTTCCCTTCACGACCGCCTATCATACCAAGTTTCCCGAATATATCCGCGCCCGCTTCCGGGTGCCGCTGCCGCTGAGCTATCGCTTGATTCGCCGCTTTCATGCCCCGGCGATGACCGTCATGGTGGCGACGCAAACCATCCAGACCGAGTTGGAAAATCGCGGCTTCGCCCGTATCCGTCGCTGGTCGCGCGGCGTCGATACCAACTTGTTCCGACCGCGCAGCGCGGCCGAGATCGCGGCGTTGGCGCCCGAACTCGGCGATCTGCCCCGGCCGATCCACCTCTATGTCGGGCGCGTCGCGGTCGAGAAGAACATCCAGGCCTTTCTCGCAGCAGTCCTGCCCGGCAGCAAGCTGGTGGTCGGCGACGGCCCGCAGCTCGAACAAATGAAACGGAAATATCCTGCCGTTCGGTTCGTCGGCGCCAAACTCGGCGAAGCGCTGGCGGCGCATTATTCCGCCGCCTCGGTCTTTGTATTCCCGAGCCGCACCGATACCTTCGGTTTGGTCCTGCTCGAGGCGCTGGCATCCGGTGTCCCGGTGGCGGCCTACAAGGTGCCGGGCCCGCTCGATGTGATCGGCACCCAACCGGTCGGCGTGCTGGACGATGATCTTGCGGTTGCGGCGTGCGCCGCGCTCGGCATATCGGCCGATGCCTGCCGCGCACATGCCCTGTCCTTTTCCTGGCAGGCTTGCACGCTCCAATTCATCGACAATCTGTCACCCTTCGATCCGACTCGCTGGCGAAATGCGGCTTGATAAGGGATTCTTTCGCAAGGATCGGAGCGGCGCAGGACCGCGCCTTCCCTATTATAGCGGGCATGGGCGTGGTTCGCCCGACGCTGTTGGGAGAAGCGTGATGACAAGTGAGTCCGATATCGACGCCGCGCGCTGGGCGAGCGTCCAGGCGCGCGACAAAGAAGCTGATGGCCAGTTCACTTATGCTGTCAAGACCACGGGCGTGTTCTGCCGCCCGTCCTGCCCCGCCAAGCCGGCCAAACGCAAGAACGTCACTTTCTTTGGGACCGCTTCCGACGCGGCGGCGGCCGGCTATCGCCCGTGCCGGCGCTGTCACCCGCTTGCGGTCATCGGCCGTGATGCACAACAGACCTCGCTGATGGAGGCGATGGCGGCCTATATCGTCGCCCACGCCGGGGAGGTCCTGCCGCTGGCCCGTCTGGCCGACCAGGCGGGTATGAGCCCGTTCCATTTTCAGCGCAGCTTCACGGCCGTGACGGGTGTCAGCCCCAAGCAGTTTCAGGCTGCCGAGCGGCTGCGTGCTTTCAAAGGCCGCCTGCGCGACGGCAAAAGCGTGCTCAGCGCCATCTTCGATGCGGGCTATGGCTCGACTAGCCGGGTCTATGAACAGGTCGCCGGTGGTCTTGGCATGACGCCTTCCGCCTATCGCGATGGTGGTGCCGGCGAAACGATCGTCCATGCGGTGCGCGACACCGCGCTGGGCCTTCTGATGATGGCGGCGACCGAGCGAGGTGTCTGCTTCGTTCAGTTCGGCGACAGCGAAGGGGCGCTTCTAGACCAACTCGCGCGCGAATTTCCGAAGGCGCATCTCGAACCGGCCGGTCCTGCCGCCACCGGCCCGCTCGACGCTTGGATGGCGGCGCTTGGCGGACATCTGGCGGGCGCCGGCCCGCGTCCCGACCTGCCGCTTGACTTGCGCGGCACCGCCTTCCAGATCAAGGTCTGGCGCTTCCTGATGAGCGTCAAGCCGGGCGAAATCGTCAGCTATGCGGAACTCGCCGCCGGTGTCGACGCGCCGCGCGCGGTACGCGCGGCGGCGAGCGCCTGCGCCGCCAACCGCCTGGCGGTGCTGGTGCCGTGCCACCGCGCCTTGCGGGCAGATGGCGGACTCGGCGGTTATCGCTGGGGTCTCGCCCGCAAGCGGGCGCTGCTCGATTCCGAACGCACCACTAGCATTGGCTTATTTAAATGATTCACTGCACGAGGGTCTGCAAGAGCGAAAAAGCTCCGCTTTTTCAACGCTCAAGCGCCGCGCGGGCTGGTGTGCATTGGCGAATTTCTTGTATCTTTTGTTTGCGCCAATGCACTAGGGGTCGATAAAGGGCAGGGCAGGTCTGGCGCGGCCGCCTGGAATTTCGCTGTCGGGCACTTTGGTGGCGGCGGGATAGTTCTGGTTGGTCCAGGGTCCCCAGGGCATCCAGCTGGCGCTCTCGTAATGCTCGGTGGCGTCATAATTCTCGACCGGCAAATCGAGCGCGGCAGCCGTCAGACGGCCGCACGCCACCAGGAGAGTGTAGGCCGAGACGGCGGCGTCGTGGCGTGAACGCAGCAGGCCGATGCGGGCGTCCAGCACCTCCTGGCGCGCGTTCAACTCGTCCAACACCGTGCGCGACCCCACTTTCAGTTCCTGATGCACGCCATCGAGCGCAACCTCGGCGGCGCGCCGATTTTCTTCCAGCGCCTTGATGCGGGCCAGTGTCGCCTGCAGGTTCTCCCAGGCCCGTTTGATGGCATCCTCGGTGCGGAAGCGCTGCAGGTCGGTGCTCAGTCGGCGTTGACCGAAAGTGTGTTTGGCGGCACGGGTGCGCGCCGAGGCGACGCCGCCATCGTAAAGCGGGACCGTCAAGGTCAGCAGCATCTGGCCGGTGGTCAATTGGGTGCCGGTATAATCCGTATGGGCGTTGCGGGTGGCCAGGCCTTGCAGGGCCAGATTGGGCATCAGCGCGGATTCGGCAGTGTCGATATCGGCCTCGGCAGCCTTTTCCGCGTAGATGGCGGCTTTGAGGTCGGGGTTTTCCTCGACCAGACTGAGCGCATCATCGACATTGCCGGGGAGAACCGCCAGCGGCAAGGGTGGCGGATCGGGCAGGATGCCGGGACTGAAACCGACCGCCAGCAGAAATGCTGAGCGCGAGGTCTCGAGATTGCCCTCATACTGGCGCAAATCGGCGATGCCGCGCGCCAGTCGCGCCTCCGATTGGGCAACGTCGGTGCGGGTTACGTCCTTGACGCCATAGCGCGCCACCGCGGCTTTCTTTTCGTCTTCCAGGGAGTGGACGAACTCCCGCTGGATGTCGACGATCTTCTGATCGCGGTAAAGATCGTAATAGGCCTGCACCGCCCCCCCCAGCACGGTCTGCTCGGTCGAAATCAGCAGCGCGCGGCCATTGGCGACCGCCCATTTGGAATGGGTGACGTCCGAAAAAGTTCGATTGCCGTCCCAGATCTCCTGGGTAACCTGCACCGCTTCCTCAACCGGCTTGCGCACCGAGGATATGACTTCCAGCGGCGGCCCATTTGGGTCTGACAGAGGCGGAATCAGCGACTTGTCCTTGGCGCGACCCGCCTGGCCGCTCACCACCACTTGCGGGCGATAGCCTCCCCAGGCGCGCGACACGTCCTCGTCGGCGGCGCGCTGGCGGGCTCGGTCGGCCTCCAGCTGAGGATTATTGCGATAGGCCGAGACCATCGCATCTTGCAAAGTCTGGGCGGCGAGCGAAGACGAGAACAGACCGGCAAGCAGAGTCGATCTCAGCAGCGACGAGCGCGCGCGCACTTGTTATTTCTCCTTGAACGAGCGCGACAGGCTGTCGATCAAAGGCTTCATCATATAACGCAGGACGGACTGTTCGCCCCGTTTGACCATCGCTTCCACCGCCATGCCACTATGCAGGCGGTGGTCGCCCAGGCGGTCCAGTTCAGCCTGGGTGATCAGCACGCGTCCCTTGTAATAGGCATTGCCGGTGCGTTGGTCAGTGACTCGATCGGCAGAAATATTGTCCAAAGTGCCGAAGATCACCGGCGTCAGGCGCATATCGGCGGCACTGATGTGAATGCCGACCTGATCACCGACATGAATGGTATCGATGTCGAGCGGGCTGATCTGCACTTCGAGCACCAGCGTATCGTTTTCCGGCACGATCTCCATCATCGCGGCGCCCGGCGCTATGACACCGCCTTTGGTATGAACGGCAAGATTGAGCACGGTGCCGCTGACCGGCGCGATCACGTCGATGCGGCGCATCACATCGTCAGCGGCCACCACCTTCTCCCGCGCCTCGACCACCCGTTCCTGCACATCGCGCAATTCCTTCGCCACCTCTTCCTGACGGGTCTTTTCCAGCTGATAGATCTGCAGTCTGGCTTCACCGATACCCTGTTCAGCCCGCGCGATCGACGCGATGTGGTCGCCGGTTTCGCCCTCCAGCCGCGAGGCTTCGCGTTGCAGCGCCAGCACCCTTGATTTGGTGACGTAGCCTTCTTCCAACAGCCCGGTGAGGCCGCCCAGCTCGTCCTTGATGGTGGCCAACTGCTGTTCCTTCGAGCGTTGCAAGGCCTGGAAACCGACGATCTGTTGCTTGAACTGTTCGATGCGCTGTTCGAGAATCGCCTTCTGGCCGGCAATCGCCGCGCTTCGGGCATGGAACAGATTTTCTTGCGCCGTCAACATCGTGCGGTCGGTCGCATCGCCGATGCGGTCCAGCAGTTCTTGCGGAAATTTCAGCTCCGAACGGCCGTCGCGTTCGGCAATCAGGCGGGATTGGACCGCCAGATTCGAGTCGAGATCGGACATCAGAATATTCAACTGCGCCTTGGCACGGGTGTCCTCGAGCCGCACCAGCACGTCGCCGGCCTTCACCTCGCTGCCTTCCTGCACCATTATGTCGCGCACGATGCCACCCTCGAGATGCTGGATGACGCGGCGATTGGATTCGACCATCACCACGCCCGGGGCCACCGCCGCGCTGTCGATTGGCGCGAAGGCGGCCCAAATGCCAACACCGCCAAAGGTAAGCAGGATGATCGCCGCGCCGACTCGCAAAGGGTGGCCCGGATCGATCATTTTTTCGGAATAGGGAATCGTATGGTCGGAGCGGTCGAAATAGCTGGAAATGGCACTGGCGCGATCTTGCGCATAGGCCACGAGACGACTCGTGACCGTTACCGGCTTGTTCATCTTAGACGACCGTCAAGGGTGTCGGGCCACCGGCGGCGGCGGCCTGCGGGCGAAGATATTTCCCCAGCACTTCGTCGCGCGGTCCGAAGCTTTCCGCCAGTCCGCCGCTCATCACCATGATGTAGTCCACGCTGGCCAGGATATTGGGACGATGGGTGATGACCAGGGTGGTGCGCTTGCGCGCCTTGAGTTCGGCCAGCGTGCGCGCCAGGGCGGCTTCGCCGTCGCGATCGAGATTGGAGTTCGGTTCATCGAGTACGATCAGAGCCGGCGTGCGATACAGCGCACGCGCCAGCCCGACGCGTTGACGCTGTCCACCCGACAGCGTCATGCCGCCGGGTCCGATCAGCGTGTCGTAGCCTTGCGGCATTTGCAGGATCATCTCATGCACGCCGGCCAAGCGCGCCGCTTCGATCACCGCGTCCGACAGCACTTCGCCGAAGCGCGCGATATTGTCGGCAATACTGCCTTCGAACAGTTCTATGTCCTGCGGCAGATAGCCGATATGCGGACCCAGCCGATCCTTGTCCCAGGTCTGGATATCCGAACCGTCCAAACGCACCACGCCAGAATTGGCCGGCCACACGCCGACGATGAGTCGTGCCAAGCTGGACTTTCCGGCCGCGCTGGGGCCGATGATGCCGAGAATGTCACCGGGGGCGACGCGAAACCCCATGCCCTTGATCACCGGAATATTGCTGCCGGGCGGCGCCGCGACCACCCGTTCGAGCTCCAGCATGCCGAGCGGCACCGGCAGATCCATATGCGGTTTGTCGGCTGGAATCGCCGCCAGCATGGAATTGAGGCGGGCATAGGCACTGCGCGCCTCGAGCAGCTGCTTCCAGCCGGACACCGCGATCTCGATCGGCTGCAGCGCCTTGCCCATCATGATCGACCCGGCGATCATCAGGCCGCCGGTGATTTCGTTATGGATCACCAGATAGGCGCCGAAACCGAGAATGGCAGTCTGCAATGCGATTCGAACGAATTTTGAAAGGGCGATGATCAGGCCGGCGCGATCGCTGGCCAGCGCCTGCAGCACCAGGGTCTTCTGCCGCCGTTCCTGCCAGCGCGACAGCATCTCGGGCATCATGCCCATGGCGGTGATCGCCTCGACATTGCGGAGCGAATTTTCCAGCGTGCGATTGGCATTGATGCTGGCGACCCCGGCGTCCGCCAGTGTCTTGCGGGTCGCCAGTTCCTGCAGTACCGCCAGGATGAACAGCAGCAAGCCGCCCACCACCGAGACCACCCCCAGCAAGGGAGCAATCAGGTATACCGCCAGCAGATAGATCGGCAACCAGGGGGCGTCAAAAAAAGCGAACAATCCGGCGCCGGTAAGGAATTGGCGGACCGTGTCGAGATCGCGGATTGCCTGGGCGGACGCCATGCCGGGCCGGAACAGTGCGGATTTGAACACCGCCCCAAACACCCGGGCGCTGAGCCTGCGGTCGAGGCTGCCGCCGATACGCACTAGCACGCGGGACCGCAATGTTTCCAGCACCGAATAGACCATGAACAGCGCCATCGCCGCTGACGACAGCACTACCAGAGTCGTCACATTGCGGCTGGCCAGCACGCGGTCGTAAATCTGCAACATATAAATCGGCGAAGTAAGCAGCAAAATATTGATAAACAGGCTGAATACCGCTGCCCCAACGAATGCCGAGCGAAACGCTTTGAGCGCTTCCGCTAACTCACTTGACCCTTCGCTGGCGCGTGCATTTCGCATTCTTGCGGAACCTGATCCATGTCCTCACCCCGAACCGATTCGGCAAGGTGCGTGAGCGAGGGTATATAAGAGACGATGACCGCAATTGCAAATTCTTTGGCTACATTATTCGGCCGGATTGGCCAAGCGGCGGCCCAAATCTTCGACCAGGCGGTCGGCGATGGCGGTCCATGCGCGCGCCCCGCCCTGTTCCAGCAAGCGCGCCGACAGAGCGTCATAGCGGATGGGGTCGCTGAGCGCCTGCTTGATCGCTTGAGCCAGGCCGGCCGGTGAGGGATCGGCAGCGACAAAACCGCTTCGCCCGTTCTCAACCTGCTCCAGCAAGCCGCCCACCGGCGTCACCAGCGCCGGCACCGCCAGATGCAGGGCGATCGGCAAAACGCCCGACTGGCTGGCCTCCTGATAGGGAAGCACCACCAGATCGGCGGCGGCGAACAAAGCTGGAATTTCCGATTCGGCCACCCAGCGCCGTTCGAAAGTGACGGTGCTCGGCAGCTTCTCCAGCGCCAGCGGGCCCTGGCCGACCAGCCGCAGTGTCACCGGAAACCCGTCCAGCTGCAGCAGCCGCATCGCCGCGACCAGGTTTTCGAGCCCCTTGTAAGGCAGCAGACGGCCAAAAAACAGCAGGCGGTGCGGCCCTGCGCCAAGTCTCCGCGCTGTCACCATGCCGCTGCCCTGATAGAGGAATGGGCCCAAGGCAGAAGCGACGAGCTTGTCGGGCGCCACGCCTTGCCGGTCGACCAGACGCCGTCCGACCGCAGCAGTCAGGCTGACCAACAGATCCGCCTGGCGAAAATCGAGCGCCAACAGGGGAGCGCGCAGAAACTGCGCGTCGCCTGGATGAGGAAGCGCGTCATGGACGACCAAAGCGTGGCGGGCGCCGGCCCGCTTGATGCCGCCCACCAGCAGCGGATTCCACAGATGAGTCATCACGCACAGCGCCATCTGCACCTGCTGCTGTTGGATGAAGCGGCCGAGTTGGCGCCGAATAGCGGGCAGGCGTGCCAGCCCGGCAGCGAACTCGGCGGCATTGCGATAGGTGTCGATCACCAGGGTCGGCACGCCGAGCGCGGCAGTCTCGCTGAAATGCTCCGATTGCGCCGACAATGCCACGCTCAGGCGAACATCGTCGCGCGCCGCCAGACTGCGGGCCAATTCCAGAAGGTAGCGCGGGCCGCCGCCGCGGCGGCCGAGATGCCACAGCAGCAGCGGCAAAGGAGGCGGATGATGGTCAGTAGCGGAGACTGTTATCGCGGACTCTCTCATCATCCTTGGCCGCCATCATCTGTACCAGGGCGGGAAAATCGACTTTGCGCCGCCAGCCCAGCAGTGCGGCCGCCTTGGCTGAATCGCCCAGCAACAGATCGACTTCGGCCGGACGATAAAAGGCCGGGTCGATCACGACGATCGGCCGGTTGCTGACGCGGTCCATCGCCTTGCGATGCTCACCCTCGCCCTCCCAGCTCAATTTGATATCGAGCGCCTCGGCGGAGAGGTTGATGAAATCCTCGACGCGATAGGTCTCGCCGGTGGCCAGCACATAGTCATCGGCGACCGGTTGTTGCAGAATGCGCCACATGCCTTCGACATAATCGCCGGCGAACCCCCAGTCGCGCCGGGCGTCGAGATTGCCGAGCCGCAATTCGTTCTGCTGGCGGTGCTTGATGCGGGCCAGCGCCAGAGTGATCTTGCGGGTGACGAATTCGGTGCCGCGCAGTGGCGATTCATGATTGAACAAAATGCCGGAACTGGCATGCATGGCATAGGATTCACGGTAATTGACGGTGATCCAATGGCCGTACAACTTCGCCGCACCATAGGGGCTGCGCGGATAGAACGGCGTCGCCTCGCGCTGCGGTGTTTCCTGGACTTTGCCGAACATTTCCGAGGTGCTGGCCTGATAGAAATGCACATCCTTGGCGGCGACGGTACGGATCGCTTCCAGCAGCATGGTGACCGCCAACGCGTCGACCTGGCCGGTATAGATCGGCTGCTCGAACGAGGTGCCGACGAAACTTTGCGCCGCCAGATTGTAGACCTCATCGGGTTTGACCCGTTCGATGGTACGCAGAATATTCGAGAACTCTGTCAGCTCGAGCTCGACGAATCGCAAATCCTTGTCGATCCCGAGATCGACCAGCCGCCAGTGGTTGAGCGACGCTGTCCGCCGCGCAGCGCCATAGACTTCATAGCCCTTATTGAGGAGAAGGCGGCTGAGATAGGCACCGTCCTGCCCTGTAATGCCCGTAATAAGGGCGCGTTTTGCCATGCTCTTCTCCACAACCGCTGTGCGGCGACCAGATAACAAGGGGTAGCAGGCTTGCCAACTAAAAACCACCCACCCTCTTACCGAATCAATGGGATGCGCGCCATCGGCAAAATGACTCAATCGTCCTTCGACGTGATCGCCGGAAGCGGGGCGATCATATGGTCGGGTTTGACCCAATCGTCGAATTGCTCGGCGCTGACGAAACCGAGCGCGGCGCCGGCTTGCCGCAGGGTTACCCCGTCAGCCACCGCGCGTTTGACGATCACGGCCGCCTTGTCGTAGCCGATATAAGGATTAAGCGCCGTCACCAGCATCAGGCTCTGCTGCAGCAAGAGGGCGATGCGCTGTCGGTCGGCGGTCAGTCCGGTGATGCAATGATCGGCGAAACTGCGGCTTGCGTCGGCCAAAAGTTGCACCGATTGCAGCAGGTTATAGATGATCACCGGTTTGTAGACATTGAGTTCGAGACTGCCGCCGGCGCCGGCCATGGCAATTGTAGTGTGATTGCCGATGACTTGCGCACAGACCATGGTCAAGGCCTCCACCTGAGTCGGATTGACTTTGCCCGGCATGATCGAGCTGCCTGGTTCGTTCTCCGGCAGATGCAGCTCGCCTATGCCACAGCGCGGTCCCGAGCCAAGCAGGCGGATGTCATTGGCGATCTTGGTGAGCGACACCGCCAGCGTGGTCAGCATGCCCGACGCTTCCACCAGACTGTCATGGGCCGCCAAGGCTTCGAACTTGTTGGCCGCCGGCACGAAAGCGAGGCCGGTCAACAAGCTGATCTCATCGGCGAAGATATGGTCGAAGCCATCCCTGCTGTTGAGGCCGGTACCAACCGCGGTGCCGCCCTGGGCCAGGCGCAACAAAGCAGGCATGGCGTTTTCGACCCGTGTCATGCCGTAAGCGATCTGTTGCGCATAGCCCGAGAATTCCTGTCCCAGCGTCAAAGGCGTCGCATCCTGCAAATGCGTGCGGCCGATCTTGACGATGTCGGCAAAGGCGCCAACCCTGTCGGTCAGCGCCGCCTGCAAATGGCGGAGCGACGGCAGAAGTGCGCTCTCGAGGGCGAGGGCGGCGGCGATATGCATGGCGGTTGGGAACGAATCATTGGATGATTGGCCAAGATTGACATGATCATTGGGATGAACCGGGCTCTTGCTGCCGATCACCCCGCCCAGCATTTGGATGGCTCGGTTGGCGATCACTTCGTTCGCATTCATATTGGTTTGCGTGCCCGATCCGGTCTGCCACACCGCCAACGGAAAATGCGCGTCCCAGCTTCCGGCCGCCACTTCCGCGGCCGCGTCGATGATCGCCTGGCCGATCCTGGGATCGAGGTCGCCGAGACGGATATTGGCGCGGGCCGCCGCCTGCTTCTGCAGCCCGAGGGCATGGATCAGGCCAATCGGCATGGTCTCGCTGCCGATGCGGAAATTCTCCAGCGACCTTTGCGTCTGAGCCCCCCAATAGCGGTCGGCGGGAACATCGATGGCGCCGAAACTGTCAGATTCGCTGCGGTGGCTGGCGGTAGTCATGGCTGTCCTCGCGCGGCATAGGAGAGCGCCATCATAGCAAGCGGCCAGGAACACGGAAGATGAAGCTCGCCCTCCCGCGCCGATTTGGCATGGCCCCGGGCCTGTTGTGCTCGCTGCTGCTGCATGCGCTGCTGCTGCTGGCCTGGTGGCTGTGGCCGGCGCCGGCGCCGGCGCCACCGCCGCCGCTGTCGGCCGAACTGCCGGTCGAACTGGTGCCGGACTCTGATCCCGGCGTCTCGGCGCCGGCCGCCGCCGTGACTTTGGCGCAGCACCCGCTCGCGCTCCCGCAACCCTCGCGCCCGCCGCCGTCTTTGCCGGAGGAGGTCTCCAGGGCGGCCCCGACCGAGGATCCGCTCGCCCGGCAGCTGCAAAGACTGGCGCAGCTGCGAATCGCGTCGCCAGCGGCCACCGCCTCGAACGGCACGGCCGGCGCATCGGGACGCGCCAGCACTGGCGCAGGCTATGGGCTCGGCGACTATATCAAGGCGCAGATCGAGAAGCGGTGGATGGTCAGGGACAGCGCTCTGCTGCGCAATGATTGGGTGGTGCGGATCCACATTCTGGTCAATAGCGACGGCACGGTCGGTCGCGCCGACATTCTCGACGATCCGCGACTGCTGGGCGATCGCGAATTTCGTGATTTCGCCCTCAGCGCCCGCAATGCCGTGATCCTGTCGTCGCCGCTGGCCTTGCCGCCGGGACTGCCGGAGCAGATCCAGGATCTGGTGCTCGACTTCAATCCGCGCCAGGTGCAGCAATAGAAAGCGGCCACGGTCAATGCTGTGCACTTGACAAAATGTGATCTCTTTCCGGGCGCCCGCTCGAGACGATTTCGCAAAGGGGCGAAATCATCCCGAGCGGTCGCCCAAATAAGGCAGTTCCGCCAAATCGGCCGGAGAAAAGATTTACGCACGGGGAGAGTCCTGCCCTCACGGCAGGCTGCGCGCCAGACGGAAGCCGGCATAGCTCGAATAGTCGAAATCGGTCCCATCGGCGGCAGAGCGGCTGCGTGCCGCCGCACGGACGAAAACCGGCAGGCTGCTCCATGAACCGCCCCGCAGCACGCGGTGGTGGCAATCCCCGCTTAGCCAGGCGGCGCCGTCGCGTGGTGCACCCTGGTAGCTGTCGTTCCAGCAATCCTCGACCCATTGCCAGACATTGCCGAGCATGTCGTAGAGCCCGAACGGATTGGCGGCGAAGCTGCCGACCGGTGCGATTGCGCGCCCGTCCCAGGCGCTGCCGCAGCCATTGCAATTGGCATTGCCGACGCCGATCTGTTCGCCCCACCAGCGCGCCGTGCCGCTGCCGGCACGGGCCGCATATTCCCACTCCGCCTCGCTCGGCAGGCGATAGCGTCGGGCGGCGCCGTTCCCTGCGACTTTGCCGTTGAGCCAGGCGATATAGGCCTGGGCATCGTTCCAATTGAGGCAGGTGGCCGGCCAATCGGGCGGCAGCGTGTCGGTAGGGGGATAGGCCAGACCATGGCCGGGTGAATGCCACTGCAGCCCGAGCAAGGCGCTGCAAGGCGCCGGCTGGTAGCCGCTATTGCTGAGGAATTGCAGGAATTCGCGGGTGGTGACAGGATATTTGCCGAGCGCGAAGGAATTCACGCTGACCGGGTGCAGCGGGCCCTCGGCATCGTAACGGCCCGGTTCGTCGGCCGGGCTGCCCATTGTGAAACTGCCGGCGGGGATGCCCACCATCGCCGGGCAATCGGCGCACTCGCGGAACTCACGGTCGTCGGCGGCGGCGAACACAGGGCCGCCGCACCAGGGCAGCAGGACCAGGATCACGCAAATGAGGGATTGGCCAATGCAGGTCACCCGTCATCCTCATGCCATCCGGTGATCATGGTCTTGATCGCAGACGACACTTTTTTTCCCATGGTGATCAGATAGAGGTGCGACAGCAGGAATAGAAACAGGGCGTAGCCGACCACGAAATGAGTGAGCGCGATCGGCAACAGGCCGTCCACGCCCAACCAGCTATCGGGCGCCAGCCTTGGATAAAGAAATACCAACCCGGTCGCTATCAGCATTGGCATCAGCACATACATCACCCCCCAATAGGTCACCTGTTGCAGCGGGTTGAAGTTGTTTTCGGGCGTCACCGGAAACGGCTCGGGCGCGCCCTGGAATATATCCCAGATGTAATAGCGGACCTGCAGCCAACTGCGCTTGCTGAAGTCCTTGGTGCGCGGCACATATTGCAGCCAATTGCCGCTGACGATGTTGCCGACGAAGAAGATGGCATAAGCCGCGCACAGGGCGATGCCAGCGACATTGTGGATCTTGCGGGCAAGACCGAAGCCGATCAGACCGGAGCTGCTGCCGGCATAATGCAGGCTGAATCCCGAAGCGATCAGAAGCAGGATCAGCGCTGCATTCAGCCAGTGCCAGACGCGGATCCAAAGGCGGAAAATATAAACGCGCTCGGACATCACTTTCTCCTGTTGCGGCGCCTGAAAGCGATCAGCCGCAACCCGGCATGCCCGATCAGTCCGGCCAGCAACAGGCCGGTGATGATCCAGCTCGCCTCATCCAACCATTGATTGCGGGTGGCACCGACGACATAGGCTTCGCTCAGCACCGCGCCGTTGAGGAACCCCGCTTTTTCAAGACCCTGGTCCGAAAAATGACGGTATAGCCGGGTGCGCAGGCTGGAGGTGGCATTATGGCAGGCAGTGCACTCCTTGACCGCTTTCTCCTTGCCGAGGATGACGTGCGAGGTGCTGCCATTTTCGCGGGCCGGCGTGTGGCAGTCGATGCAGCGGGCGGCTTTCCAATGCAATTCCGGATTAGGCAGCCACTGGTGGAGCACCGCAAGTTCGGGTCGCGGTTCGGCACTGTACTGGGCGTAACGCTGATCGCTGTCATGGCAGTCGAGGCACATGCCATTGTCCTGGGCGACCAGCCTTTTTTCCGTTCCCAAGGTCTTTGCCGCTTCCAGCGTGTGTGGATTATGGCAACTGGCGCAGTTGAAATTGTCGGGATGATTCTTGAAATGCAGCGTATTCTGAAATTCTGGAACATTCTGACGTTTCGCCGATTTGTGGCATTCCGGGCAGGATTTGATCTGCCAGCGCGCGTTGGCCACATGCGGGACCGTTACGTAAGGTTCGCCATGACAGTCCTTGCAGCCTTCGTCGCCATGCACCGACTTGGCAAACCGTTCGGGGCTGACCATGTGATTGGCAAGCCCGGCGATGGCAAGATCCGGGTGCGGCGTCGCTTTCAGGCCGGCTTCACTGTGGCATTCCAGACAACGCGCATTGGCCAATTTGGTCTGTTGATCGCTTGCCGCAGGGGCGTCGGTCGGGGCCGGATCGGCCGCCCGACCGGGCGCTTCGGCCAATAGCATCGACAACGCCAGAAGCGCCGCCCATCGGTGGAGTGGGATCACTTGGCGCTGCCGTAATAGGCCACCAGCGCATCGAAGTCGGAGGTTTGCACCTGGTCCAATTTCGGTTGCATCTTGGTCGGTACCGGCCGCTTGCCGGTCTTGTAATCCACCATCTGGGCCTTCAGATAGGGCATCCATTGTCCGGCCAGGATGCCGGAATCGTCGCTCGCAGCGCTGCCGCCTTCGGTGTGGCATTTGTCGCACAGCTTGTCATGAATCTCCTTGCCTTTGGCGGCCAGGGCAGGGTCGGCCGATTGTTTGGCGCGGATGAATTTCTTGTTCGAGTAGATCTTGGCCAAGGCATCGATGTCGGCGTCGCTCAAATCGGCCACCGCTTTCACCATGTCGCTTTTGCTGCCTTTCTTGTCGCCGCTGATGATGGTCATTTCCGTCCCGCTACGCAGCTTTTTCTGGTAGGCGTGCATGCTGTCGGCGAAATAGTCGAACGACATGCCGGTGATGGTGGGGACGGATGCGTCGCTGCTGATGCCGTCGGTGCCATGGCAGCCGGCGCAGGCGGCGGCTGGATCGCCCGCCCGCGCCACCAGTGCCGAGCCGAGACCAATCGACAGAATTAAGGTGACGGCAGGCAGCTTCATGGCGGGTTCACCCCTGTTAGAATGTGACTCGGACCGATGTAAACACCGATTGTACGCGATAGCTCGGATTGGTTTCACCGGAAGAAACCTGCAGTCCACCCGCCGTCAGGCTGTTCAGGAAAATGGCCGGGTAGGTGTTGTAGGCCCAGTCATTGTCTTTGAACATGTCATAGGCATAGCCGACCGTGAGCGTCATGTTGGGCGCGATATCATAGTCGCCGGTCAGCTTCAGCGCATGCATCGTCGTGTTTACATTCGGTGGATTCTGCAAATTCACTTCCGGGCTGGTGGTCCAGCCGGTATTGGCGGTGGTCAGGCCGTCGAACATGGCATAGCTCAGGCTGCCGCTCGAAAAAGTATAGGCGCTTTTCACTTTCAGCCGATCGGTGATCTTCCAATCCATCGATGCGCCGACCGTCTGGATATGGTTGGTGGTGGCGATGCTGGCGCCATAGTCGTTATTCAGCGCATAGGCGGCGCTGGCTGCCTGGTCGCCATGATAGATCTCCTCATAGCTATAGAAGAAATGCGTCACCAGGTCGGGGAACGGACGATAGGACAGGTCTGGCCCGACCGATCCGGTATAATCGCGATTTTGCCCCACCAGCCCGACCGGATAATGGTAATCGTGGACAGCCAGTTTGCCATTGACGCCGACACCGACCTGGTCGGCGGCGCGATAGTCCGAGCGCAGCGAAATGGTGTCGCCGGTCATCGCCGCCTGATACCAGGGAATCGCCAGCGACGCGATGCCGTAGTCATTCGCCACCAGGCTGGCGACCGCCGGGGACACTGTCGCACTCGAAGTCAAAGGCACCAGCGCGTACTGCACGCTGCCATTTCGGTTGCTGTGGTCATAGCCAACCGACGCCGTGAGATCCCGAAACGGCGTCGAGGCGAGCTTCACCGAGAAAGTGCTGGTGGCGGAATGCGACACTTCGGAGAGATCGCGATCCATCCGTTCCAGGCTATAGGCGATGGTCAGCCTGGTGGTTTGCCACAGGCGATAGGCGGCTTCCACCAAGGCCTTTTGCTTGGTCCATTGCTGGCCCAGGGAATAATTGTTGAATGAGGTTGCCGACGGTACCGCGGTGCCGGTTCCGTTGGCGCCGCCCGTAATATTGGTGCTATAGCCGGCTTCGCGGCCATCCAGCGCGTAAGACACCCGCATATTCAAATCGGTCATGGGTCGCGCTGTCGCGACCAGATTGACGCCATAGGCAGTGGCCGCCCCGGACCGCGACGGATCGCGCGCCAATTCGTTGGCATAGGGACTGCCGGGGGTCCAGGCCACCACCGAGGCCGGCGAGATGGTACCGCCGATCTGCTCCTCGACGCCGACCCGGCCATTTGCCATCACCCGGGTGGTGGCATCGAGATTGTAGGCGACCGATCCGTTGAAGTAATTGGCCAGGTTGGAGGGTGCGTTGGAATAGGCCGAGGTGGCTTGGTATAAAGTTGGGTAGCCGGGCTGGATGGCGGTTTCCGAGATGAAGAACGGTGCTTGCACCGAGGGGATGGAATCCCAGAACTTCGACAGATTATAGGCGAAGATCGCCTGCAATGTGGGACTGTTAAAGGCCGCCTGCACGAAAAAGCGTGTGGTGTCGTAATCGACCGGTAGCTGAAAGGCGAGGCCGCTGGTCGATTGGTCCATGGTTTCCTCGAGCGTACCGCTCTTGTGTTCGTTCTGCAGGCCCGACGTAACGATCCAGGACCCGAAATTGAACTTCGTGTCGGCGCCGATGATGTCGCGCCTTGTGCCGGCCTGTTCTTGTACCAATTTGCCGAACGGATTGACCGCGTTGGCCGCGCCGCTGGCATTGACCGCGGTGATCGCGCCGGCTTTGGCCGCGCCGGCGCCGCCAAACGCGGTGAAGCCCGGCTCGAGGCCCAGGATGCCGTTGGCAGGAGTCGTGAAAGCGGAATAAAATTGTTGTCCGGTATAGGTGATCGCGTTGTAAAAACCCTCGACCGAGAAATGCCGGTTGCCATATTGGGCGCTCAGCCAGCCCTCGGGCGCGAAACGGTGCGATGTATAATCCAGGTTCAGCCCTTCTACCCGGTACCAGTCGGTGCCGCCCGAATTCCAGGCATCGCCGCCGGTGAACAGAAATCCACCCAGGAATTGGGCGCCGCTATTGTCGAAGCCGTTATAGCGGCCGAACAAGGGCGAACTTTGTGACTGGCCGCGCACGCCCGCCCAGATCGCATTGTTGTCCGGCGGGGCATCGTCGGCGAGGGCGGCCAGCGGCGGCAGGCACAGGCTGGCCAAAGCGGCGGTTCTCAGGGAGTGAAACAGGCGCATATCACACCTCGTCGATCGCGAACCCGCGTCAGCGGAAGAAATAGAATCCATTGGGGCTGTTCGAGCCATGGATCGCCGAATGGCAATTCAGGCAGGAGCGCGCCTGCATATAGATGATGGGTGCCGCATTGCTGGTGATCCTCGCATTGCCCAGCACCGAGGCGCCGCCGAGGAAGGCGGTGCTGTTGCCCCTGGCATTGGCGTTGGTGATGCTATGGCCGCCGGCGACATCGGTGGAGTGGCAGCTGATGCAGCTATAGGGCATGCGGTCGGTCAACAGGCGGGCCTGCGACGAACCGTGCGGCGTGTGGCAGTAATCGCAATTCTCGCGCACCGGCTGATGCTCGAACAGCATCGGACCGCGCTTGTCGGCATGGCAGTTGTAGCAGGTCTCGTTGAGAGTGAATTCCTTCAGCAGGCCCGGCGCCGCCGACGGCGAGCCATGCACGCTATGACAATCGGCGCAGGCCACCTTGCCTTCGCGCACCGGGTGGTGCGAGAACTGGAAGCTATCGGCGCGCTGCTGGGCGTGGCAGGTGAAACATTTGTCAGGTTGTGTGAGCTTGGCCAGCACCGGATCCTTGCGCACATGCATGGAATGGCAATTGGTGCAGGCGATGTCGTTGTTGGCATGCTTGCCCTGCTGCCAATTGATGCGGGCATTGCCCTCATGGCAATTCAGGCAGATGGCGTTGCGGGTCTCCACCGGCGCCGCATGCGGCCCGGTGAAGGATACCGCCGTGACGACCGGCTGTTCGCCCTTACTGACATGGTTGGCGCTGCGGATATGCTCCGGACTGGCGCCATGACAGTTTTCGCAGCCATGGTCGCCGAACGGGGTGCGATCATCGCCCTTCACCGCGTGCGGCGTGCCCAGGATATCGGTCACCGGCGCGCTGTCATGGCATTTCATGCAGGTCAGTTCGGCCTTCGCGGCGAAAGCGGGAGCCGTCGGTGCGCCCTCGCCGCGCGCCAGAGTCGCCGTCGTCAACAGCGTCAGGCTGGCGAAAACTGCAAAAGCCAAAGTTCGTGTCGACATGACGTAATCCCCCCGGTTGGACCTGGGACGATGTTGGCAGGGTGCCGGACTCGACCGGCGGGCTGGCACCCGACAAGGCCGCTTTGTGCTGTGGCGCCCAGCCAAACAAATTTGCCGGACGATAATCAAGGTGACTGCACAAGGGATTGATCAGGATCAATTGTTGCAGAATTTTTTTGTGGCACCGTGATGCCGGTGGCCACCTTGCTGCGGATCCGTGATGATGCGACTGTTCACTCTGGCTTTACTGTGTGTCGCGCTACCGCTTGGGGCCGGTCAGGCGCAAATGGGAAATTCGACTTTGCCGCCCGGCCATCCGCCGATCGATCGGATGCCGCCCGCGCCAACCCTATCGCACAGCGGCACGGTGCTCGAGACCTTGGCCGCGCCGCCTTATGTCTATATCCGGGTCAAAGGCGAGTCCGGTGATGCGTGGCTGGCGGCCCCCGCCGTCGGTCTTGCCAAGGGGACCAAGATCCGCTGGCCGGACGGTCTGGCGATGGCCAATTTCCATAGCAAAATGCTGGATCGCACCTTCGACAGCGTTACCTTCGTCGACAGCGTGGCGGTAGCAGGCGACCCCTGACTCACTCATCCCGCGCCGGCGTAAATCCGCGCGCCGCCATCGCGCGCGCCGCCTTGCCGGAATGCAGAAAGCCGAGAAAGCGCAGCACCTCGTCGCGCGGCCGCCCCGCCACCGGGGCGACCACATAGGTATATTGGGGTGCCGGCGCGTCCAGCAGCGGGCTGCCAACCTCATGCAGGCGGTCGGCATGCGCCAGATCGGCGCGCAAGGCGATGCCACAACAGGCTTCGCCCTGCTGCACCGCCTGCACGACGGCACGCGACCCGGCGACGATCAGGAGTCGGTTCTGCAGCGTCTCCCAGCGTCCTTCCTGACCGAGGACATCGCGTGTGGCGATGCCGACCCCGTCCGATCGGGGGTCGCCGACCGCAAGTTTCTCCGACTCTCCCAAGGCGGTCAAATCGATGGCTGCGTCGATCGGCGGGTCTTGGTTGGTGACCACCAGCACCAAAGGCGATGACGCCAGCGGCTGTGGATTACCGATCATCTGCTTGGAAAGCACGCGGTAGACCGCATGCGGGTCGCCGGCAATGAACAGATCATAGGCCCGCGCGCCCATTTCGATCTCGATCGCCTGGTCGTCGCTGTCGCCGAACACGACCTTAACACCGCCGCCGCCATCCCCGTGCCAGTCATCGACCAGCGCATTCACCACCGACGCCCAGGCCACCGGCGCCGCCAGCACCACTTCGGCGCGGCAGCAGAAGGACAGGATCGCCGCCGACAGCGCCACCGCCGCCAGCAGGGAGCGCGGCCACGCCGTCATCTTCTAAACCTTGCCCGGCGCTTGCAGGAACAGGTCTTTATAGCGGTGCGGGGGGGCCCGCCAATATTGCGGCGGGGCGGCGACATGGTCCCCCAACTCGGCTGCAGCGTGCCAGGCCCAGCGCGGGTCATAGAGCATGGCACGGGCCAGCGCCACCAGATCCGCCTTGCCGCTTTGGATGATCTCCTCGGCTTGGCGTGGCTCGGTAATCAATCCGACGGCAATCACGGGGAGGCCGGTGGCATGGCGGATCCGTTCGGCAAACGGTACCTGATAGCCGGGTCCGAGCGCGATCTTCTGCGCGGGCGAACTGCCGCCCGACGAAACATCGATCCAGTCGGCCCGTCGCTGCTTCAATTCCTGGGCGAAGGCCACCGATTGTTCGAGGTCCCAGCCGCCCTCGACCCAATCCGTCGCCGAAATCCTTGCGCCGAGCGGCATCGTGGCAGGCAGGACGGCGCGCACGGCTTCGAAAATCTCAAGCGGGTAGCGCATACGGTTTTCCAGCGATCCGCCATAAATGTCGCCGCGGCGATTGGAGAGCGGCGACAGGAATTGGTGGATCAAATAACCATGCGCAGCATGCAGTTCGATGGCATCGACACCCAGTTGCACCGCGCGTTGCGCGGCCGCCGCAAAGGCCGCCGCGATGCGCCGCAGTCCATCCTGATCGAGCGCGGTCGGTGCGCGTTGGCTGGCATCGAACGGCGCCGCCGAAGGCGCCATTGTGTGCCAGCCGCCGTCGGCGAGGTCGATCTGGCGGCCACCCTGCCACGGCACCTGGCAGGAGGCTTTGCGCCCGGCATGCGCGAGCTGCAGAGCAATGGCGGTCTTGCTATAGCGCCGCAGGCTGGCGATGATCGGTTTCAGCGCGGACTCGTTGGCGTCGTTCCACAGCCCGAGACAGGCCGGCGTGATACGTCCCGCCGGCTCGACCGCGGTTGCCTCGATACACATCATGCCGGCGCCCGACAAGGCCAGGCCGCCGAGATGGATCCTATGCCAATCGGTGGCGGAGCCATCCTTTGCCGAATATTGGCACATCGGCGACACCACCACCCGATTGGGCAGGGTGACGCTGCGCAGGGAAAAGCCGGAAAACAGCACGCTCATGGCGGTAACCATACCAGAACAAGACAAAGATGTTGAGCTGTCCGGCTGAGTGGTCAGGGGCCTTCGCTTGCCATTGGCGCTCGCCCGGTCTGAGCGGGTTTGTCATAGAACTCCCCTGATTGCTAAAAAATGAATCGGAAATGTGCACTACAATATGCCCCGAGATCGTAATGCCGGACCAAGAAGACGCGATGGTCGGGAATGTTTTCACCACGGTAACCCATCGTAACCCCGGACAATTGGTTCTTGGGGATTACGGGCGGTCTTGTGCGCCGTGCCAGACGTTGACGATGGTCACCTCGCCGCTGCTTGTCACCTGGTAGACCAGCACATAGGGGTGCAGAGCAACCAACTCCCTTGTGCCCACGACACGACCGATGCGCCCCCGGCGCGGAAAAGTTTCAAGGCTGTCGCCGGCCAGCAGAGCTGTCGCCGGCCAGCAGAATTTCCCGCACCATGCGGCGCGCGGCGAAGGAATTTTCCTCGGCAATGTGGCGGGCGAGACGGTCGACATCGGCGAGCGCTTCTTCTCGCCAAAATACCGTCACTTTGATCCTGGTCGCTCGGCGTCAAAATCGCCGTCCGCCAGACGCAAAAGCCATTTACGGACTTCGCTATGCGGAACGCTGGGACGCGGATTGGCCAAAGATTTCGCAACGGCAGCGGCGAGGGCCGCCGTTTCAGCCTCGCTATCATCCATGTCAGGAAGTGGCGCCATGTTGCTCATCGCGGTGACCATGCCAGAACAAGGTAAAAATGTCGAGCTATCCGGCTGAGTGGTCGTTGGTTGGTAAGCGGGTTTCAGATCTTGCCATGATCTTTTTTTGGAGCGGGTGAAGGGAATCGAACCCTCGTCGTAAGCTTGGGAAGCTCGATTTCGATATCAATCAACTTATTGATATTGCCAAATAAACTATGAACGCTCATATCGCCAGTCAGCAATATGTCAGCAGAGCATCCCCGAGGTTGTTTCCGAAATCACGGCGTTGCGAGCTTGCGCAATTCCTCGGCAGGGATACGCACCGTCTTGCCATTGCGCACCACCACCAACGCCGTGTTGGTTTGGATTGCCGTCTGCCGCGCCATCTCCGCCGCGCGCTGCATTGCCGCCAGCGAGGCGCGCAAATCCGCGTCCTTAGCCTTGGAGAGATCCTGTTGGGTCATCGGTTTTCACCCCATTCCAGCATGACGGGCCTACTGCCCGTATTATCGTACAAAGCCCAGACATCCACCAGCATACGGTAGTGGTTCTGGAAATTCGCCCATCCGGCGGCAAATCGGCGGCGGATCACCGGCTTTGGGATGTCATGTCCACCCTGTCGTACCCGTTCCGCTACACGCTCGATCGCGGTTTCGGCGTCGGGCAGTTTCAGGAAGTACAGGCTGACGCGATAACCCTGGTCCTGCCACCGGCGAATCTGCCGCAGATAGCCATGGCCCGACAGTGTGGTCTCGAACGCGAAGCTTTCGCCGCGCCGCGTACAGTCTTCGATTTCCCGCAACATCAAACGCCCGGCTTTGACGGCAGCGGCCTCCGGCGTGAATGGCGACAATCCCGCCGCGATCAGGTCCGCATTTATAAAACGCGGGAGATTGGCTTCGGCGGGCAGGAAAGAGCGGGCGAACGTGGTTTTGCCCGCTCCGTTCGGCCCGGCGATGATAATAATTCTCTTGTCTCGGGTTTCGGCCGCCATATCCGTCCTGTCCCGGCGAGATCCGCAAGGCTGGAGTCCAATAGAGCTGACGCATACACTGAACCGCATGCCCGAGCCAGCATCCATCTTTGATCACGTCGATGATGACATGAGATCACGCCTTCCTTTGCCAAGGATCGCCGGGTGCTCGCTCGTGTAAAGGCATCCACGCCGTAGGCGGCGCGGACCCTCCTTGACATGGGCTGCGACTCCCGGCGCTCCGGAATGCAGGTCGGCTCCGAGGAATGGTCTATTTCAGTCCCACCAGGGAATAGGGGCGTTGCGCGGGCCTGGCGTCGTTCGCCGTTTGTTATGAGCTGTCTCACCAGCCTGCCCGAAATATCCTAGCGGTTGAGGCCGCGCCATCGAGCGCGGCCGAGGGCCGGCGATGAGGCCCTTGTTCCGTTATATGAGGCCGAAAACTCTCAAGGCGATGACGAATTGCAGCGCAATAATTGACGTGAGCAAAACTGTCTTCAGGCCCAGCATCCTGCACAACTCGTGCAGTTGACCGATCGTTCCTCGGTCAGGCGCCGCCATCGCGAGTTTCCCTGGCGCGCCGCTCCGTTCCCCGCATTGCCAAAGCGCACGAAATCGACATAGGTATGTTCTTCATCGGTCGGCCAGTGATGTTGAAAATCATCAAGAAAGACCGGCCAGTCCGGGGGCAGGGCGTGGACCTCGAAATAGCGCAGCGGGAACGAAAAGCCGTGATCGATGCCAACCAGTGTCGGAACATCCCCGGCCAGAGTGTCTGTCAGCCATTCGGCGATGCCGCGCCGGGTCCAGTATTTGCGCGGGCTGGGTGGTGGCGGCACCTCGTTGGGCGTGGCCGTGCCGTCGGCCCGATAGACCCGCAGGCCCTTGAGGCTGGACTCCGGCGTCTCGGCGCCGGAATAGTCGATACCGATATAGCGGGCGAAGGAGGACATCAGTTTCGATTCAGCCCATAGTCGCCTCGCGTCAGAAGGATCCCCTTCCAGAATGACTCGCGCGCGAGGATCACATCGTCGGGCGTTATCGCAGGGCGGAATTCCAAAAGCGCAAATCGAAATGCTTTGCGGCAATAGTCCAGCGTGGGATCGGAGGCCATAGCGCGAAGCTCCACGTTGCCGCCATGCCCGGTGGTTACATAGTTGCACCAGCGTGACCAGATCCCTTGATCGCCATAGGCTGATCCAATGTATCGCTTTCCGGTGGTGATATCGGAAATCAAATAGATCCCTTTCACGCTCGCCAGCGCGGCCTGCCAGTCAGAGCGATAATTCCGGACGAGCGTCTCGAGTTCCTCGAACGACAGATCGATGTTCTCGAAGCCAGGGAATGGTCGCCCCGAATAGGGTTCCCGCAATATTTCCTGCACTTGGAAGCCGGGATAATGATTCTCGAAGTTCACTCGCGTCGATCGGTCGCGGTAAGGGCTTTGCAGCTTGAGCCTTCCGATAAACCCCTCGCCTTCTCGGCAGAGCTCGACCTCGTAGCGATCACTATGGCGACTGAGGACGCGAAACACACCGCCGAACAGCCAAACATCGGTCTCATGGTAAAAATGTTAATCGGCATGCAAAATTGACCCCCTAATCGGGGTAATCGGCGTTCAAAATTGACCCCCCTGATTTTGGTTTCATGCTTGTGAATGGCGGTCAAAATCCGCGTAAATCCGGCGCTAAGACGATTCCGGCATGAATTTGCCGATCCTGTCGGGTTGCATGCTCTGCCGGCGGGAGGGGCTTAAGCCCCGACCAGAGGCTGAGCATGCAACTCGGCTTTGCCTTTTTGTTTCCCTGTATTGATTTTTGTAGGTGCGGACGGCAGCCATGGGCTGACGGTCGGCAACTGGCGCGGTAAGAACCTGCTGACATTGGAGAGCAGGCACGGCGCCGATGTATCACCGGCAAGTTTTGCGTCGGCGCCGTGCCCTTACACCGTGCGGGGCACGAATGCGCCAACAGTATCGCACCGGGAGCGAGGTGCGTCTACTTCGGCGGGGCTGTGGCGATTTTGATGAGCCGGACAGCGGCCGCCTTTTCCTTTGTGCCCGCTGTCGGGTTCAAGTTCTGATTTGTAGCCATTGCGATCGTGGCCACCGCTATTGCGCTGAGGGTTGCGCTTGGGAGGCGCGCCACCAGTCACAGCGTGAGGCTGGTCGCCGATATGGAAGGAGTCGAGACGGTCGCTTCGCCTGCGCGGAACGGAACCGGCGTTATCGCATCCGACGCAAGAACGTGACGCATCAGGGTTCACCGCGCCATGGATCGGATGCTGTTCTGATGGTGACCACGGCGGTTGTCGCGAGCAAGCCGGTCACCGTCGACCGCGTGAGGCTGTGGCAGTGCCATTGGTGCGGAAGGCCATGCGCTGATTCTGTTCGCATTGCCCCAATGCGCAGCCGCCGGGTCCGAGCACGCAGCCAACGAGGACCCGAGCATGAGCATTCCCCCTGAGATCGAAGC
>Ga0302320_10003202_pt1 | contig 38211 bp, 42 predicted proteins | sample Bog_T0_3_FD_202130 | JGI IMG/M metagenome (GOLD analysis project Ga0302320, IMG submission 202130) | Peat permafrost microbial communities from Stordalen Mire near Abisko, Sweden - Bog_T0_3 | ecosystem: Environmental > Terrestrial > Soil > Wetlands > Peat | place: Sweden: Abisko, Stordalen Mire... | reverse complement strand
TCGGCGGTGCGGCTTCGGCTGATCGCAAGCAGTTCGGCGCGGCTCTCGGCAGTGCATTCCAAAGCAGAAGCATGTCTCGGCATCTTCCAAATATTCTAATACAATAATTAAATATTGCAACTAAGCATTAGTTAGGCAGCCTACGCTGCAGGGCATCGCCATACTTTGAGGACAGATTCTCGTATTGCGTTGCTTCAGATACTCCCTGCGTAAATCTCCAACCCACCCGGCAGACCTTGCCTATGCATGATCCGGCAAATATTGCCTGCTTTGGTGCAATGATCGGTCCATGGGTTCATGGGCCTAGCGCATGTTATTGATTCGAATGAAGAAGGAGACTTCATTCGAGAAGCAAACGGCGTCTCTTATTTGGCCAGACAAGTGCAATATTGTAGGCGTGATTGCAAAAGCCAATATCGAAAGGACCATGCTCGTGCGGAACGAAGCGCGCGCAGTGGCCGAAGCACAAACTGGCGCTCAGGCTGCGCAGTCTTTCAACCAGACTCTCTTGGCAGCTTCGAAAGACGATTCGAAGTTCGCCACCTCGAATGGTTGCTGTCCAAACGGAGCAGGCCGACAAAAACTAGATTCAGGAGGCGCCGGCGATTCGGCATCTGCTGGGGATGGCCCCGTTGCTCATTTACAGGCCCATTCTCATCCGACGGATCTGCCACTGCAAGCTATTTTGTCGCAGGTGGCGCTACTTCCAAGTCCAGATCTTTTTTCAAAGCAGGTGCCCTTTGCGTTGCCTGTTGATTTTCCCGGCACATCGCCCAGTTCCGCCGGCGAAGCTTCGGGGGATCTCGCAGGGGAGTGCACAAGCCAAAATTTGGTGACGAATGTACGTCCCTCTGGGTTTCCGGGACTCACCCCGAACGCAGTTTCGAACGCAGTAGATAATTCCACCCGGAATGAGGGCGCTGTTCCAGCCATTCACGGCCCTTTGATCAGGCCCTCGAATGGGCCTGTCGCTCCTGGACTGACGACCGTTTCAGCAAGCCAGGATCTATCCAAGAAGTCCGCGCCCGATGATGGTATGTCCCCGACTTCGGCCTCTGGTACCTCCGATGTGGAAGCCGGGCAGTTTGTCGCATGGAAGGAGCAAGTCGGCGAATCAGTTGTCGCGAGTCAGGGGGACGCTGCAAAGGGGAACTCCGAAATTGCTGTGAAGCCTGCCGGTTCCGTGGCCGGTGGCGAAAAGGTTGGATCAAAGAGCTCAGTTGGCGGCCTCGCAGACCTGAAGCAACATGTGCAGCCAATATCCAGCCAAGCCGGACCCGCGGCAAGCACGCAGCCATCTCAAACAAAGGGTGACCAGCGGCAGGACGTGAATTCATCTCAGGGCCCGAGTGCGGTGCTGGCTCCGATAAACCTTGCGGACCACTCGGTCGCTCTCATCGCCCATACACAGAATTCAGGCAATGGGCCCGCGCCGCAATCTGCTGCCGCGAGCGCTTTGGGTACCGGCCCTGCACCCAAAGCCACTAACAATTCTGCTTCCACTCCCACTACTGAACCTGAAGTTCTACCGGTCATCAATTCGTCCAGGCTTTTTCAAAGCATAGGCCAAACCGAGATGCGAGTCGGTATGAGGTCGAATGAGTTTGGCAACATCTCAATCAATACTTCAGCCACACGAAACCTGATCTCCGCGCAAATCTCGGTCGACCATGGGGAACTCGCAAAGGCAATCGCCGCGAGTTTGCCGGACATGCAGGCAAGGCTCGGCGGCCAGCAAGCAATGGATGTTCGGGTCGACGTGAATGGAGCGGGAATGGGGCAAGGGGCTGGGGCCTTCAGCGGCATGCCAAACGGTAACTCAGACCAATCGCGCAATGGCGGGCAGCACGAAGCGAGACTTTCTTCTGGCCATTCGAGCAACCGATTTGCCGAGAGGCAATTTGCACCCGTCGCTGCGGCGATGACAACAGGCGAAGGCTGGCTCAATGGCCGCCTCGACATCAGAGCTTAAACAGAGTTTCAGAACATTTACGAACTTGAGGAGGAACGAACATGCATAGCGTTTCAGCGATCTACACCATGCCAACAATATTGAACACACTCAAGCCGGTTGCAAACAGTACTCTGCAAAGGCCGGGGACTGCTAGAGCCAACACCGCCGGAACAACTGGCACCGGGACTTCGACCTCAAGCAGCAATTCAGATGGGGGACTGGGAACTACCTTCCTGAGCCTCCTGGCTCAGGAGTTGCAGAATCAGGATCCCACAGCGCCGGTGGATTCCACGGCGATGGTTGGTCAAATGATCTCTCTCAACCAACTTGACCAACTCATCAGCATCAATCAAGGCATCACAGGCGCCACAAGCGGGGCAACTACACCGACGGGGCAGGTGAAACCAGCAGCAGAGACCGCAAGCACTACAGCATCGTCAATGGCCATCGGCGGCGTAGCCGGCGCTCTCTCTCCCTCAACGGCAGGCGCGGCAACCAGCCAACTACCGTTCGACCCCAACACCATGATGCCCCTTGGCTCCAATAGCTCCAACGCGTTGGCGGCCACAATCAACTCGTCTCTGAATGCTGCAACCATGAACCTTTCAGGAACGAATAACAATGCAACAGGAGGTAAGTGATGGGTTCTTTCTCAATACCTGTGTCCGGTCTCGCGGCGTCTCAGGACCAGCTGCAATCTGTATCGAACAACCTGGCCAACATCGATACTGATGGCTATAAGGACCAGAACCTAACATTCAGCGATATATTCCTGCAGACGGGCGCGACGAACGGCGCAGGCAATCCCTTGCAAACGGGATACGGCGTTTCGGTTGCATCCTCGGTTTCAAATTTTACCGAGGGAAGTCTGAACCCGACAGGTACCGCGTCGAATATGGCGTTGTCTGGGAACGGGTTCTTTGTTACGCAGGGTGCGGGCGGCCAGCAGGATTACACACGCGCAGGAGACTTTACGACCAACAACGCCGGACAGATCACAACACCAAATGGGGAACTGTTACTTGGATATCCCGCTGTGAACGGTGTTGTCAACGCTTCAGGCACGCTGCAGCCGTTGCAGGTTGGCAGTGCGAACAGCCCCGCTGTGGCGAGCACTACCATGCAGATTACGGCCAACCTTGATGCAAGCTCCGCAGTTGGCGACACAGCGACCAGCACGCTCCCAGTCTACGACTCATTGGGTACCGCCCACACGCTGTCTGTCACCTATACGATGACGGCTCCAGGATCCTGGAGCTATGCCGTCACCGTTCCGTCGTCTGACTTAACCCCTCCGGGCACGGGCGCTACGACCGCCGTTGGATCTGGCACTCTGAACTTTAACAGCAGCGGGATGTTGACTTCGAGTCAAGCCACCGGCGCTTCCGCCACAACGCCACCGTCGGCCGGAATCACACTTTCGATTCCGCCAACAGGAACCACCTTTGCTGACGGCGCCGCACCGATGTCCGTCAATTGGGCCCTGCAGACGGCAGACAATTCCACAATTACCCAGACAGCGACGGCGAGCGGCACCAGCGGTACGAGCACAAACGGCTTCGCGAGCGGCACTCTGGCAAGCTATACAGTTCAACCTGATGGAACCGTCGAAGGGGTCTTCACCAGTGGAGCCACGGCTGCTTTGGGACAAGTGGCTGTCGCTTCCTTTGCAAACGCCCAGGGGTTGGCTAATACCGGCAACAATAACTACCAGCCTACTTCGGCCTCGGGTTCGGCTGTGATTGGTGAGGCTGGAACTGGAGGGCGAGGGACAGTGGTTGGGGGCTCTGTTGAGGAGTCGAACGTGAACATCGCTACCGAGTTTGCAAAGCTCATCGTAGCTCAGCAGGCCTACTCGGCCAATGCGAAGTCGATCACCACATTCAATCAGATCTCCCAGGCTACAATCGCAATGCTCCAGTAAGAAGCAACTCTGGTGCTTTCTTAGCATTGCATGAGGGACAAGCCGCTCTGCGTCTCCGCTGAGCGGCCAGGCCTCTTTATCGTTACCTCTTCTCATATCTACCTCACACAGTCACTGCGCACCCGGAGTATTGGTCAGGCCCAGTGAAATAGAGACGCGTCTCATAAAGTCCCTTTCTCCTTATTGCACGGTCACTTAACGCCCCCTCGCCCTCCTTCGCGGGACGAAAGCTCGTCTCTTCTATAGGAACGGTCCCTCGATTGCAAGCACTTCTCTCGTAAAGCCAATACACGCGCTTGTCAGACCGCAGTCCAGACACAGACGTTCTACGGCGCGAGATTCCGAATTAACCGCATCGTGCTGAAAATATGTCCGGGGGGACCAACAGATGAACATCGCGACTCCGATGGTTGAATCGAAATCGACGAAGGGTCTGGAAGTGGCCGCTAAACAGCAGGAATATGACCCGTGCGAGTTTCTGCCTTGGCTCCCCTGCACTCTCGCATTAGACATTCCGGTAGTACGGTTTTCGGTTCGTGATCTTCTGCGTCTGGCGTGCGGATCCATTGTGGAAACTGCATACCACCAGAGCAGTGATCTGCCATTGCGAGTGAATGGACAACTGGTTGGATGGACAGAATTCGAAGTCGTTGGGGAACGCCTTGCCGTGCGACTCACGGACCTATCATGAGGGCTCAAGGTTCAAAGGCGTCTCTCATTGAGGTCGGAATCCGTGAAATCTCTGCTCGCTTTGGACTATCGTCGTCACCTGCGCGGCGTGCTATTCCACCGCCAATACTTCTGAGACCGGAAAGCCGGCTAGCCCAGTCATGCGCTGTCGAAGGCAGGGCACACAGGCCGCTTGAAGCGAAAGTGATTTCATCAGGTTCTGCGATACCAGTTCCAACTCATGTAGACGTTGCATCATTGAAACTTCTTCAGAATGCCGGTGGTCTTATTTCTCGCGGATTGAATTGGATTCGAGCACACCAGTCGGCTCGTTCCAACACCAGGCGCTTGCAGGTGGCTGCATCAGTCTCGCTCGGGGATAAGCGTTTTGTAGCGGTGATCCAAGTAGATGGTCTTCAGTTTCTCGTGGGCGGAGGGGCCACCAACGTTGCGCTCCTGGCACAACTGAACGAAAAGGAGTCCTTCGGGGCCCTGCTAAAGGAAACTATGACGGTTCCCTGGAAACAGATTGGCGATCCAACTCCAGAGCGGGCGAGGGAACAATCGTGAAGAAATCTTTGATCGCCCCACCAATGCTCTGCCTCCTGATTCTGCTCGCCGCAACAGCAGCAAAGGCCTCGCCCATGTTCAATGGTGATGGAGCAGGAGCAATTGCGCAACTCCAAGATCCACCCTCGACTATCGTCGAAGATCCCATCCAAATGACAGGGCCCGCAAGGCCCGCGCCCATCCGACCGATTGCCAGTGCAGCCTTTCCGTTGGATGCCGCACCGTCGAATCCGAATGAACTACGAATTACGGGCCTGGGCGGAGGCTCAGCGCAATGGACTATCGTAATTCTGCTGACGTTTCTGACCCTCATCCCTTCCATCCTGATTTGCATGACGCCTTTCGCGCGACTCCTCATAGTCTTTCATTTTCTTCGCCAGGCGCTCGGACTTCAGACCACGCCGTCCAACCAGACGCTCATCGGCTTATCGGTGATTATGACGTTCTTTCTGATGCAGCCGATAGGTGTGACAATCTACCACGACTCGGTTGTTCCGCTGCAAGAAGGAAAGATCACAGCACTGGATGCGGTCGTTCGCGCAGGAATACCAATGCGCCAGTTCATGTCCCATTATGTTCGGGAAAAGGACGTTGCGCTTTTCCTCGAGATGGCCAAGGAGCCGCGTCCAGCTAGCATCGACGACGTTTCTTTCCGGGTCCTCCTTCCGGCCTACATTCTTTCGGAGCTGAAAGCCGGTTTCCAAATCGGCGCCGTCCTCTTTCTGCCTTTCCTGGTGGTCGACATGGTCGTAGCGTCAATTACAACATCCGTGGGCATGATGCAGTTGCCCCCCGTGGTCATTTCAACTCCGCTGAAACTGCTGCTGTTTCTCATGGTCGATGGTTGGCACCTTCTTATCGGCGCTTTGATGAGGAGTTTCAACTAATGGGCGTCGACGTAGTCGTAATGATGGGCCGTTCGATGCTTCAGGAGGTTGTGATTCTAATTGCCCCCATCCTGCTAGCTGCTATTGCCGTCAGTCTGGTGGTCAATATTCTCCAGGTGCTGACTTCTCTGCAGGACCAGACTTTGTCTCACGTTCCCCGCCTGATTGTTACGGGGGCAGCGCTTTTCATCATGATGCCGTGGATGTGGCGTCATCTCGCGAACTACACCATTGGCATCCTAACCGACTTTCACAAGGTGTTGCAGTAGTGAATATATCCCTGGTCCAGATCTTCGGAGCCTTACTGACGATCGGCGTCCGGCTCACGGGCATCATGCTCTTCGCGCCATTCTTTGGCAGCGTCGTCATTCCTGCCCGTGTGAAGGCGGTGCTTGTGTTGGCTTTGACCGCACTTCTGTACCCGATGGTTTCGGCAAGCATTCCGAAATTGAGCATCAGCCAGTGGCCAATGATGGTCTTCAGCGAGTTGCTGATCGGAGTGGCTTTCGGCGTCGTCACCAACATTGTTTTCGACGGCGTACAGATGGCCGGGCAGGTGTTGAGTGTGCAGATGGGTTATTCACTGGTGAATATCCTCGATCCCCAGACGCAGGTGGATTCGACGGTCGTGGCTACGTTTCACCAGACGATCGCTATGCTGATCTTCCTCCGTCTCAACGTCCACTTTTGGATACTTCGCGCCTTGGCGCACAGCTTCGAGTATCTGCCCCCGGCATCTGGTCACTTTGGGGCGGCTTTCACATCGGAAGTCTTGCATGGAGGTGCGGCCGTGTTTTCTATCGGCATCCAGATTGCCGCTCCTGTGCTCTCCGCGACACTGGTCGCCGACATCGCGCTTGGCCTTTTGGGCAAGGCATCACCGCAATTGCCGCTCATGCTGCTGGGGCCAGCGGTAAAGAGCATTCTCGGACTCTTGATTCTCATCTCCGCACTCAAGTACTGGCCGAATCTATTCGAACATCTGTTCCTCACCTCGATCGGGCAAGCTGATCACATTCTGCACCTGGCTCAGTAACGGCAAACACGACAGGACAACATGGCTGACAGTAGCAAAACAGAACAGGCAACACCGAAGCGGCGGAACAAGGCGCGGGAGCAGGGCCAGGTTGCCCGCTCGCGCGAACTGCCGGGAGTGTTTGCGCTTGCGGCAGTAGGGGGCGTAATCACGCTGATGGCGCCGACTGCAGTCACACACTGGACAGCGCTCTATCGGAATACGCTCTATGCGGCATCTACGGGAGATATTGAGAGCAATGGTCCGGTACTGTTTTGGAGCGCGGTGGAAGTGATGCGGTGGATTGTTCCTATCCTGCTGGCGGGGATGATGATCTCTTTGCTTACCGGATTGGCCCAGGGCGGGATCAACTTTGCGCCCGAAGCACTGGCTCCAAAGTTCGATCGATTCAATCCGGCCACTAGGCTTGGACAGATATTCTCTCCCGTCGCACTCAGCAATCTATTGAAATCGCTCCTCCCCTTTGGGGCCATTCTGTGGATTGCTGTCAATACGATACGGGCCCATTGGGAAACCATGACGCACGCATCGAGTCTCGGATTGAGACCATTTGCAACATTTGTGGGAACGATGGTGCTGGAACTGACCTGGAAGTCCGGACTCGTCCTTCTTGCCTGGTCCGCGGTCGACTATGTGCTGACGCTGAAGAAGATGGAAAACGACATGAAGATGACCAAGCAAGAGGTGCGCCAGGAATCCAAAGAGACAGACGGAAACCCGGTAATCAAGTCGCGAATTCGCCAGTTGCAAAGGGCGATGCGCAAAAGGCAGTCATTGAAGGCCGCCGCGACCGCAACCGTCATCGTAACCAACCCAACTCATTATGCGATTGCGCTTCGCTATGACACAGATTTGCCTGCGCCGATCGTTGTTGCCAAAGGTCGCAACCTGCTCGCCGAGAAGATCAAGCAGCTGGCGCGGGACAACGGGATCATGCTTGTCGAGAACAGACCTCTGGCCCAGGCGCTCTACAAGAGTGTGGAAGTCGGTGACTCGATCCCTGCGCGGCTGTACCAGGCCGTAGCTGAGATTCTGGCGTTGGTTTTCCGTGCGCAAGCCGAAGTGCGTCGGTCTGAAGCGGATCGGCGCTCTCGAAACGCATCAGGGCAAACGATTCGCGTGGCATCAGGTCCGACAAGTTCTATTCCGGGGGGGGCGCGATGATGCCTCGCATTATGGCCGTTCTACGGAAGTCCGGCGAGTGGATCGCACCTATCGCAGCGGTATCGATGGTGTTTGTAATGCTCGTGCCACTTCCCAGCTTCATCCTCGATCTTTTGTTGACTATCAGCATCACAGCATCGATGCTGGTGCTGCTCACTGCGATTCAGATTCTGCGCCCAGTTCAATTCTCGGTCTTTCCGAGTCTGCTCCTGTTACTTACTTTGCTCCGGTTATCGCTCGATCTGGCGAGCACACGGCGAATTCTATTGCACGGCAATGAGGGCACGGGGGCCGCGGGAAAGGTCATCGAAGCGTTTGGCCAGTTTGTAGTGGGCGGAAACTACATTGTCGGATTTGTCCTCTTTCTAGCTCTCATCGCGATTCAGTTTCTTGTCATCAGTCATGGTGCCGTGCGAACGGCAGAGGTTACCGCACGCTTCACTCTTGACGCCATGCCGGGCAAGCAGATGGCAATTGATGCCGATCTGAACGCAGGCATCATCAATGAGCAGCAGGCAAAGGCGCGAAGGGAGCGAGTGGCACGTGAAGCGGAGTTTTGCGGCGCGATGGACGGTGCTGCCCGCTTTAGTCAGCGAGACTCTCTGGCCACCATCCTCATAATGGCGATCAACATCATCGCCGGATTCCTGATCGGAGTGTTTCAACAAGGAGTCCCTTTCCAGGATGCGCTCAAGACCTATACGATTCTCACGGTTGGCGACGGATTAGTAACGATTCTCCCTTCGCTGCTTGTCTCGGTCGCCGGCGGCATTGTTGTCACGCGAGCTGCTTCGAAGGAGTCGCTAGGTGTGAATGTCGGCAAACAGCTTTTCAACAGCCCACGCTTGCTGTGGATTGCGGGTGGCGCACTGGCTGCCCTTGGGCTGATTCCAGGCTTACCCAAAATTGCGTTCTTTAGCCTTGCTGCGGTCCTAATGTTTGCCGCCTGGAAGATGAAGCCGCAAACGCTCAAGGATGAGGTTGACGAACTCGAGGCACTTTCCAAGAGTGCAGTTGCAGGCGGAGCTACTCCTGCAGCAGTCGATCCCATGGATGCGGTGCTCAAGCTAGACGAATTGATGCTGGAAGTGGGTATGGGGCTCGTACCCCTGGTCGACGCGCAAAGGGGAGGACAACTGCTGGCCCGCGTGAAATCCATGCGGAAGAATCTGGCCCAGCAACTTGGCTTTTTGGTCCCATCGATCCACATCACGGATAACCTGTCTCTCCGGGAGAGGGAGTATGTGATCTATTTGCGTGGTGCTGAGATAGCCCGGTGGGAACTCCGCAAGGACTGCCTGCTGGCCATCAGTTCGAATGTCAATGCCGCCGACCTGCCCGGACAAGACACGCGCGAACCGGCATTCGATGTGCCGGCAAAGTGGATTGCTCCTCAAACCCAGGGACAAGCCATTGCAGCTGGATATGCTGTGGTGGATCCAACCTCCGTGCTCGCCGCTCATTTGGCTGAAGTAGTAAAGAGCAATGCGCATGACCTCTTGTCACGGCACGAGACCAAACGATTGATCGATCGGCTAAGCGACTCTCACCCGAAGCTAACCGACGAACTGATTCCCAAGCTCATGAGCCTTGGCGAAGTTCAGAAGGTTCTCCAACAACTGTTGCGTGAGCAGGTGTCGATACGCGACCTTGGAACAATCCTTGAGACACTCCTCGACACAGCGTCCTATAACAAGAACCCCATCGCGCTCGTTGAGGCTGTGCGGCACACTTTGGGTCGCTCACTGATCAGGCCGTTGCTGAATGATCAGGGTGAGCTAAAAGTGGTTACGCTCGACACGGCAATCGAGGATGAATGCATGCGTGGTTCGAACCTTCAACCGAATCAATCTGTCTCCACTCCCCAACAGGTGACTTTGGCGCGCCGCGTGCTTGAAGGACTGCGGGCGAACTTCGGAAAAGAGATCGGCGCAGCGCCGCCCGTGTTGCTTTGTTCTTCGCCGGGCCGTTTCTATCTTCGCCGGCTGCTGGAACCGTTCATTCCAAGGATTGTCGTCATCTCCCCGGGAGAGATTCCGGCACTGACGCCGGTGCAGTCCGTAGGTGTCCTCCATTGAGTCAGTCAAGGGAAAAGACAGAAACAGACAGGGTAGGGGCCCTAAACAAATTGTCAAAGTGTGGATGAAGTAGCGGATCCGAGTAGTTGCATATTACCGAGGGAGTGACTGAATGACAACAGCAGAATTGGCCTACCGGGCAAGTAGTGAGAGCATGGATGAACGCAACCATCTCGTGATGCAGGAGTTGCCGCAAGTGTATTATCTGGCATCAAGGATTCGCGAGCGGATGCCGAAAAATGTGGACCTGGAAGATCTGGTTCAAGCTGGCGTTATCGGCTTAATCGAGGCATGCCGGAGCTATGACAGTTCGAAGGATGCACAATTCTCCACATTCGCAAAATTCCGCATCCGCGGCGCGATCCTGGACAGTCTTCGAAAGTTAGACTGGGGGTCTCGCACCTTGCGGAGGAAAGGACGAGAAATTGCCTCGTCGGTCACAAAGCTCGAGTCGGCACTGGGTAGACCTCCGCTCGAAGAAGAGATCGCGGCCGAAATGAAAATGAAGCTGGATGAGCTGCAGAATACAATCACGCAGTTGGATGGCCTTTATCTGGTTGGGCAACAGGCGAATTCATCCCGCGACCAGTCTGAGTCGTATGATTTGATTGAGTCGGCGCCAAGCGCAAGCGGAGACAATCCCTTCGACCTTTGTCTCAAGGGTGAAAGAAAGGCGCAGCTTGCAGAGGCCGTATCCCGGATGCCCGAGAGGGAACAACTGATCCTGTCGTTGTATTACAAAGAAGAGCTAACAATGAAAGAGATCGGGCAGGTGGTCGGCATCGCTGTCTCGCGCGTGTCGCAAATCCACGCTGCTGCGATGCTAAAACTTCGCGCAACGCTCGGTCACCTCCGCGAAACTGAGCAGGCTCCCGCGATTCATCTGCACGGGGCTGGCACGCGTGGGAATTACCAGCAGTCCAGGATGCAGCCATGACAGTGTCTAAGGCCTCAGATGAAAGGAAGCCAGCGGCCGGAGTGAGTCGGCCTAAACCCCGAACGATTCACTCATGCAACTTTCGCTATGCGGGCCGACTGTCCAATGAGAATGCGCGTGCGTTAACTGCCCTGCATGAGAAGTTTGCCCTGAATGTGACGAATTCGCTTGAGCTTTATCTTGGTACGTCTCTGCACCTTAAGCTTCTCTCGCTGGAGCAAATGGCGATTGTCGATTACATCAGTGGAATGGCCGTAAATAGCTACTTGGTGCCCTGCGCGCTTAACGTAATGGAAAGCAGTTGTCTTCTGGAGTTGGACAGCACGCTGGTGTTTCCCATGATTGACCTGCTTCTAGGCGGAGCGGGTACTGCGCTGGAGGGCGCCCGCGAACTCACCGAAATTGATGAAGAGATCATGCAGAGCGTTACCGCTCTCGTAGTCAAACAGATTGAATCATCGTGGAGGACACTGAATCTCTCACTTACTGTAGGTCGCTGCATCAAGCCCGGGATGATTCAACAGATATTTCTGCTAAATGAGAAACTGGTGCTATTGATGTTCGAGATGACCATTGGAGGCACTACGGGGCCTTTCAATCTGGTCTTGCCGACTTCCTTTGTAGGCTTCCTTCTTAGACACCTGAAAGCCGCACAGTCAAAAAAAATATCGAGCCTGCGGTCAATCCGCAATCCTAGTCTTCGCGAGCGGATTCTCGACTGTGACTTTGTGGTGGCTGCCGACATAACCCAGATGCGGGTCCTTGTGAAGGACTTGATAGATCTGAAGCCGGGAACGATCTTGAAGATGAAAGCGCCGGTAAGGAACCCCGGACGCCTGACGGTGGAAGACGTCGAGATATTTGAGGCTTTGCCAGTTCGCAACGGCACGCGCAAAGCAGCGCAGCTTTCAACCCGATCACAGGAACCAGCGGCGAAAAGGGAGTAGTATGACCACGGGAAATTCGGCCGGCACAATTCATCACACATTCTCGAATGCATTCCTGCGTGCGTTTCTTGGCGCTCTGACAGATGCCAGCGGGTCGCCATGGGAAATGATTGACGGTCCAGGGACCGAATTGCCTCCGGATGAAGCTGACTCAGTCCGCGTAAGGCTCACCCTTGACGGCAGCCTGCGAGGTGAATTCCTACTCGAGTTCCGTCGCACAGAAGCCGCGATCCTTGCGGCAAACTTCCTTCAATCGCCAGTAGTTGAGTTTGGAAAAGAACAGTCTCTGGCCCTGGTGAACCTTGTTGCAACAGGAGCTAGCAGGTTTCGCTCCGAGGTTGAACAGCAGTACGGCGCTTTCGACATCAATGCCTCCGGGGCTCCTGAGGCTGCGTATGATCGCACAAATCTGATGCAGATCACCTCGGCTGACCAGGACGGTAATCGCGTTTCGATTTGGATGTTCACAGATTCCTCCCTGATGGAAGCGTTAGCCTTGCACTTGCAAGCGCAAAGCGTGAGCGCGGATGCCGTGAAGTCAATCAAGGCGGCTGCAGGGAAGGGGATGTCAGAGCAGGTGAACCTCGACCTCGTGATGGATGTCGAGTTGAATGTGACCCTGCGATTTGGACAGCGGCAGCTCACGTTGCGGGAAGTACTTGAACTGACCAGCGGATCTGTTGTAGAGCTAGATCGGCAGGTAGATGAGCCAGTGGAGCTACTTCTAGATGGCGTTGTGATCGCCAGGGGAGAGGCTGTTGTTATTGACGGTAACTATGGCCTTCGTGTGACCGAAGTGTCTCAGCCACTTTCATCTGCGGTGCTGGGTTGAGGCTTGCGGTCACAAAGTCACTTGCCAGTGCGAGCCAGAAGAGGAGGAATGCATGAGCGCGATCCGTTCGATAGCGACGCCAGCTTGGGCGATCGCGCTGAAAGGAGTCAGCTACGAATGTCGGACATGCCAGCGCTCGCTTGTTCTCCGCAAGTCTTCTGCCCGCAAGGCCGGAATCAGGATGGGGGGTGCCTGGTATTGCAGCCCGTCATGCTTCACATCGGGGGTTGAGCAGGAGTTGGTGGAACTGCTGAAGTCCGGAGTGGAGCAAAGTAACCATGTCTCGCGAATGCCATTGGGCCTGATTCTGATGAGCAAGGGGCTGTTGACCAATGCGCAGTTGAGAGCAGTGACGGACGAGCAGAAAGAGGTTGGCGGGGAGATCGGCGATCTCCTGGTGCGCCGTGGTTCTGTGAGTGAGAGGCAAGTAGCGGTGGTTCGTGCCACGCAATGGGGATGTCCCGTTTTTGCAATGCCGAAGCATCTGGTAGGAACCATGATTCAGGTCCCGTCTGCACTCATCAGGCTGTACTCCGCAGTGCCACTGCACTATGTCGCTGCAACCAAGTTCTTGCTGGTGGGCTTTGTTCATGGTATCGAGTATGGGCTCCTATATGCGATTGAACAGATGACCGGGTGCAAGACACAACCATGCTTCGTGACGCCGAGCGATTTCGCAGTCCAGTTGCAACGGCAAGTTGAAGCAATGGCGCCGGCGGAAAATGCGACTCCAAATGAGGTCGAGGTCGATTCCGCTCATACCGTAAAGGATATAGCGAGTATCCTCTGCAGCTATGGCGTGGATCTCGAGGCAGACGAGATTCTACTCGCAAAGTGTAGAGAGTACCTATGGGCGCGTTTCCTGTGCGGTTCCCGAGCGGTAGACCTGCTGTTCACAACTGGCTGAGTGCCGTCCCTGTGCGTGGGCCTCTTACGGTCCCTCTCTGCTTCGTCCTTGCTGCGGATTATATATCTGCTATTGAGCTACATTCGCTTGGACAGAATTCCTTCTTGTGCCGATAAACACGCAGAAGGTATATTCAAATGTTCACTCAAGGGTTTGACGAGACTATTCATCAAGGTGTGAATCCATCTTGCACATGGCAGCGTCTCCCTTCCGCAAGGGAGAAGAGTGTCGCGGAGCTGAATGAGGACCTTCTGGACGAAGTCCCGGTCATGCCGGCAACGATTCTGTGCCTTGAAATGACCCTGAATGAGCCTTCAGTGGACTTGAGTCGGGCATCTGAAATCGTTCTGAGCGATGTCGGGGCTACGATCCAGGTTCTGCGCTTGATTGGAGGAGGATACGACTTCGATGAAGGGCGCCCTCGGAGAATGGCTGATTGTCTCGCAAGTTTGGACATCGACACATGGTTCGGTGCAATCTCGGCGCACGCAATTGCCTGTGATCGGGAGCATGCGGAAACAACCGCGCTGTGGAAGCACTGTCGGTTGGTGGGGCAATACGCGAAGCTAGTTGCCGAATGGCTCGAGTGTATCTCAGGGGAAGACGCATATCTGGTTGGGTTGCTTCATGGGATTGGTGCAATTCCATATGTTCTTGGCTGGCCAGGAGGATCGGGAGTTCCCTTCGCTATGGAAGGTGCGCTGCCGATGTTCGTCCTCAATGCCATGCGGAACCTCGATGATTCCAGTCTCTCGCCTGATTGGAGGTTCATCCTCACAGTAGCCCAGGAACTTGCTGGTCCGCCACAGTGTTTGGCGCCCGCTTCAGTTGTCGGCCTGCATCCTTTCGGTATCGCTTCAAATTGAGAGGCATGCCTGCTCTTGCGGAAAGCTCCTGCGGTTCCAGTGCAGGCCAGCAACGATTGCCCTTGGGATGACTTCCGCAACTTAGGTGATGGGGGCGTGATACTCATGTCTCTCTCATCGACTCCTCATCTGGAATGCGTTCTGAGCCACTTGGGCTTTTCGCTTACTGCTAAACGAAGCAAAGACGTTGATAAATAGGGCATAGCATAATTGGCCATCGGCGTGCAAGTCAGTTGTCCGAGGGCACACAATGAGCAGTGGATACTACGCGGCGTGCGCTGGGCTGATGTCCCGCACCGAAGCACTCGATACGATAGCCAACAATTTGGCAAACGTAAGCACCGCAGGCTTCCGGGCGAGCCATAATATTTTCAGCTCTGTTTTAGCAACAACAGGCGACACTCCTCTCTCCGTGCTGAATCAGGACGCAAATGATTATGGTGTATTGAGCGGTACGCAACTCGATACGTCGCAGGGCTCTCTCGTGCCTACTGGCAACAACTTGGATGTCGCAATGGAGGGGCCAGGGTATTTCGCGGTTCAGACAGCGGCCGGGCCTGCTTACACGCGGGGGGGGAACTTCCGCGTATCGCCGCAGGGGCAATTGATTACAGCCGCCGGTGATCCTGTATTGGGCGAAAATGGTCCGATCACGATTGTAGGTGAGCCCGTCTCGATCAGTCCCGATGGAACAATCTCAACAAATGGCGCTATTTCAGGAAGACTGAAGCTGATCGAGTTTGCACCCACAACGCAGATGCAAAGCGCAGGCGGCACATACTATACGGCTCCAAAGGGTTCCGCAGTTGTCGCACTGAGTTCTCAGGTGCGCCAGGGGATGCTCGAGAGTTCAAACGTCAACCCTGTTACCAGCGTCGTCGAGATGATTACAGCCCAGCGTGAGGTTGAGAGCATGCGACGCGTCCTAACGATGTTCAGCACCGAGATGGATAAGGCCGCAGTTCAGGACTTGCCACGCGTAGGTTGATCCGAAGGCGCACTTGAGCCGCACCCGATTTTGAAAGGAACTCTACATGTTTCGTGCCCTGTATACGGCCGCTAGCGGAATGACCGCCCAGCAATTGAATCTGGACAACATTGCCAACAATCTTGCCAACTCGAGCACTACGGGCTTCCAGCAACGGCAAGTGAATTTCACTGACCTCTTGTATCAAAACCAAATCATGCCAGGCTCCGCGGCAACGCAACAGACTACGGTGACGGCAGGTCTGCAGATCGGTCTCGGCACCCGGCCCGGCCAAACCGAGATCATCCAGACACAAGGCGACTTCTCCACTACCGGCAATCCGCTCGATCTAGCCATCTCCGGTGCGGGATTTTTCCAGATCCTTATGCCCAACGGACAGACGGGCTATACGCGTGATGGTTCTTTCTCGCCGAATGCTCAAGGGCAGCTTGTCACAGCCGACGGCAATCCGGTGCAACCTGCGATTACGATCCCCGCGGATGCATTGAGTGTGACCATTGGCAGCGACGGAACGGTCAGCGTGACCCAACCTGGCCAGACCGCAGCTACCCAGGTGGGCAGTATTCAAACAGCTCTTTTCGTCAACGCAGGCGGCTTGAATAGCGTTGGAAACAACATTTACCTGCCAACGACTGCGTCCGGTCAACCAATAGTCGGAACGCCGGGGGGCGCTGAGGGTTTGGGAACTCTGCAGCAGGGCATGCTGGAGCAGTCGAACGTCAGCGTCGTCAACCAGTTCGTGGCGATGATTCTGGCCCAGCGGTCCTATGAATCGAACTCGCGGGTCGTCAAGGCCGCCGATGAAATGTTGCAGCAGTTGAACCAACTCGCCCAGTAGGAACCCGTACAGATTTACGCAAGTGACGACGGAGAGAATATATGAGTGCGAGATGCATGGCAGTTCTATTGACGGTGTCATTCTGGTTGCCTGGTTGTGTCTACGCCCAGTCACTGGAACGCTTCGCTCTTACTGCACAGGAGGTTGCGGGGACCTTGTCTGGCCATGGGATTCAGATTGCCGACAGTCAGGTATCTCTGCCTGCCAAGGTCGTTGCAACAAAGGCGCATCCGGTCCTGGATGTTCTGTCGATTGCTTCCCTTGGCCTACGGTGGTCAGAAGGGCGTTCCGAATCACATTCCCTGGTCAAAATCGGCTGCCACGAGCCCGGCACATGTTTGCCTTTCTATGCCATCGTGAATTGGCCGGAAGGAACTATAGATGCCGGTTCGGCCAGCTCTCTTCCCGGCTCCGCGAGCGCCAAACTGAAGGCGAATGCGCCGGTCGCCATAAGAGCTGGGGCGCACGCCCTCTTGGAAATGGACGATAACCGGTCCCATATTCAGGTTGCAGTTATAAGTCTGCAGAACGGCAATGCAGGCGACAAAATCCGTGTCGCCACCCCAGACCGCAAGCAGACATATACAGCTGAAGTTATCGGCGCAAATCTGCTGAAGGGGAGCTACTGATATGCGGATAAGACGGGAGTTGATTACAAGAATCTTCGTTATCGTGTTACTCGGAGTTTCGTCGACCTTCGTTCTTTGCGCGAATCCGTTGAAGCCACATCCCAGGACTCCTGAGCAACTGAGAACGGACTACATCGCGCGATTGCAGCAGAAGTATGTCCCAGTGACCGATGAGCATACTGTCGGGAGTCTATGGACGGCCCAGAGTCCCCTAGGCGACTTCTCAGTGGATTACAAGGCGCACCACCTGAACGACACAATCACCATCCAGGTGGCTGTGCAAACAACGGCAACGCAGTCTGGCACCATGGACAGTGAACGAACGTTTACTACAAACTCTGCGATCACCGGCATCATGGGCAGGGCCCCAGCAGCCACTAACCCTCTCCTGTCGGCGAATTCGGCATCGACACTCAAGGGACAGGGCTCGACGGCATCGAACACGCTCTTCCAGACAAACCTCACAGGCCAGGTGATTGCGGTGCTACCGAACGGCAACCTTGTTGTTGAGGCAGGCAGACAAATATTCATGAACAACCAGCATGAGAATGTAGTCGTGCGAGGCATGATCCGGCCAGGAGACATTGGACCAAGCAACACAGTTCTCTCCTCGTCCTTAAGCAATCTCGAAATAGAGATGAAGGGTAAGGGGATCATCTCGGACGGTGTGCGTCCTCTCAATCCCATCTCAAGAGCGATCCTATGGCTATTGAATTTCTAATTCGAAACTTGTGCCGCATGACGCGCGGAAACAGCCTCGTGCATTCGAGTCGGTTGATGCTGCTTGCTTCATTGCTCATCCTTTCATCGCATCCATTGCTCGCGTCCAACGCGGATCGTAGAGTCCTGATTCGCGACGTGACTCAGATTCAAGGAGTGCGGGACAACCAGCTGGTTGGTTATGGTTTGGTTGTTGGATTGACCCGTACCGGTGACACGCAGCAGACGTTTTTTACTGTGCAGACTCTCGCCAATACTCTGCAGCGAATGGGGGTACAGATCGCCCCCGGCGTTGTGGTCGTGAAGGATGTCGCCGCAGTCTTTGTAACAGCTACTTTGCCGGCGTTCTCGCGCCCAGGAATGAAAATCGACGTCACCGTCTCGACGGTTGGCGATGCGCAGAGCATTGAGGGTGGAGTCCTGCTGTTCACCTCTCTGCGCGCGGCAAACGGAGATGTTTATGCAGAGGCGCAGGGGCCATTGGTAATTGGGGGCTACTCTCAGGGTGCATCCGGAAGTGTGAAAAGCGTAAATCACCTTACCGTTGCCAGAATTGCTGCGGGCGGCATCGTGGAACGGGATGCAGCAGTGGACCTGAGCCACTTTCGAGTGGTCTCTCTATTACTGCTCAATGCCGATTTCACAGCGGCGCGCGATGTTGCGGAAGCGATCAACAAAGAGTTCGGCAAGACGATCGCAACGGCCCTCGACAGCCGCCGCATCGACGTCGATGTTGCCGACAGCGGGGAAACATCCGTGCCGACACTCATATCCCGTGTCCAGAATCTCTCAATCAGTTTTCAATCACCGGCCAGGGTTGTTGTAAACGAACGTACTGGAACAATCGTGATGGGCGGCGACGTGAGGCTGTCACCGGTGTCCGTGATTCATGGTAGCTTGACCATCGACATCCAGACCTCGCACGTCATTGTGGAGCCGGCACCGCAATCGAATGGCAAGACTGAGTCCATCACGGAGACAAAGCTGACAGTGACCGACGCACCCGCACAATCGATTGAGTTGGAAGAAGGTGCGAATGTCGATGAACTCATCAAGGGATTGCATGCTATTGGAGCGACCTCTCACGACATCATTTCAATTCTGCAGGCAATCAAAGCCGCGGGTGGTCTGCAAGCCGATTTGGAGGTGATCTAGTGTCTGGAATTTCAGCATTTGGTAACTTAGCGGGATCTGGCGCCATCCCGCTGCCCACGAAGGCGGATGAGGTCATGAGGCAGTCCGGATCGGCGCCCACTGTAAACGAAAAGATCGAGAAGTCCGCCAAGGAATTCGAGTCCATTCTTTTGGGGAGTTGGCTTCAACAGGCGGAACAGAGCTTTGGGTCGCTTCCGGGCGGGGATGACGATGACGATGCGGATGCCGGCAAAGAACAGTTTCAAGGGATGGCGATGCAGTCGTTGGGAACTTCAATGACAGCGGCCGGCGGAATTGGGATCGCCAAGATGATTTCAAAGCAACTTCACAAGGCAGAGAACGCACGAGTGGCGCTCGCAGCCACGCTCTATCCGGCGCACCCACAATAGCAATGGTGGAGCGTAACTCTCATACTCTTCAACACTTTGGCGATAGATTGAAATGTTTGCCTGGATGCGCCGATAGTTGTAGCGTTGAGACAGGAGAAGTTGCGATGAAGATTGACGTAAACAGTCCGGTGTTAAGCCCGCTGACAGCTGACAGAAGTGCGAAGCAGGCCTCAAGCAGCAGCCTTGCAAGTGCTCAAAGCACGACGGAAGACCGGACAACGTTCCACTCCGACAGCGCATCTGTTCAGGCTCTAACCAACCAGGCAATGCAATCTCCTGGCGTCCGTCAGGACAAAGTGGATGCTCTCAGCCAATCCGTCAAGAGTGGCGAATACAAGCCGGACGCAACTGAAACCGCCGGTGCCATCTTAGAAAGTCAACTCGAGTAAACAGGCGCCTAAAGGAAGACGAAGGGTGCATTGGACCAGGGATCGACGCTGGCCAGAAGGATTCTAACTTGAATACCCTGGCAATCCAAACGCCGGATGAGCTTGCTGCCAGCTATCTGCAGCAATTGCAGGAGCTGGCACTCGAGATTTCTGTTGCAACGGATGCTATTGCCGCCAATGCTCTGACTAGGCTTCAAGAGAGTGTCGCGAAGCAGGAGATGCTCTGTATCAGCCTTGCAACCATGGCAAACGCGTTCGGCGACGGATCTGCGGCGTCCGAGAAACTCGTGACGCAACTGAGTGACACGACAATCAAGAGCAAGATCCGATCAGGACGTCGAGCGGTCGTTGAGCTGAACTTGCAGTACGCAGCATTGTTGAAGCATTCCGGCAAGTCCATCTCTCTCCTCATTTCATTGTGTAGAAGCCACACGGGACGTTCCCAGGAGGCTCGCGGGCCCAGGTCGAAACAACAGACCTGGTCTTGCGAGATGTAGATTATGGCATCACTCAGTACCTCGTTACTAACGGCAGTGCAATCCCTGGATGCCGCCTCTGGCGGTCTTCAAGTAACAAATAACAACATCGCAAACGCCAACACGCCCGGTTATTCTCGCCAAGTGGCCATTTTGCAGGAAGCCACTCCAACGACCGATGGCAGTATTAGTGTCGGGAATGGAGTTGTGCTCGAAGGCTTCCAGAGCGTACGGGATGAGCTGGTGCAGATGCGAATTCAGCAGCAGACACAGGCAAATAGCGGCGCAAATGCCCAACTATCTTCCATGCAGCAGATACAGCCCACCTTCACCACCTCGACCCAAGACATTGGGACTGAGATGTCCGCACTATTCTCAAGCATTTCAAGCCTCTCTGCAAATCCCAACAGCTCAGCCGCAGGCGAGGCGGTACTTACGGCTGGAAAGAATCTGGCAACAGCCTTTAACACAGCTTCCAACACGTTGACTTCGCAGCAAAGCAGCCTCAATTCGCAAGTCACTCAGGATGTAGGCCAGATTAACCAGCTTACCCAGCAGGTTGCAGCCTTGAATCCTCAGATTTCGGAGCTGAATGCGACCGGCCAAAACGGCGGAACGCTTCTGGATCAGCAGAACCAACTAGTGCTCAGTTTGTCCGCGCTTACAAACGTCGCAGTAACTCAGACCCCCAATGGGGTAACGCTTACTACTGGTAATGGAACACCGCTGGTGATGGGCGCACAAAGCTTTACGCTGCAGACCGCAACCGGCAGCAACGGCATGACACAGGTTCTTGATCAGAATGACTCCAACATCACGACGTCCATTTCAAGCGGCGATCTTGGCGGGACCATTCAGACGCGGGATCAGACGATCCCGGGACTTTTGGGCCAGCTAGACACCTTGGCCAACCAGTTCGGATCAGCCATGAACGCAGCTCAAGCGAAAGGCTTCGATCAAAGCGGCAACGCGGGGCAGAATCTCTTCAATGTTTCTTCTACAGTTGCGGGGTCGGCTGGAGATATCAGCATGGCGATCACCAATCCCTCCCAGATTGCCGCCAGTTCAGACGGCACATCCGGGAGCACTGGGAACCTGGTCAATCTCATCGCGGTGCAGACCACCGCACTTCCGGCCGGTCAGGCTCCGGGGAATGCTTACGCGAACCTGGTTTACCAGGTTGGAAGCGTAACCTCCAACGCCACGGCGGAAGCGGGTGCGACTGCTTCCAGTCTCCTGCAGCTCAACGACCAACTCAGTTCTGTTTCAGGCGTATCGATCGATCAGGAATCCGCCAACCTAATCACTTATCAAACGGCCTATCAGGCTGCTGCCAGAGTTGTTTCGACGGTCCAGGCGCTATTCACAATTACGCTGGCCATGGGCACCGCCGCGGCGGAGTAAACAATCAGGCGTGCGGCCAACATCCGCGGAAAGAAGGGTCAAAATGCGCGTCACCAATATGGTTCCCGATATACAATATGCAATGCAGCAGAGCCAGCAGGCTCTTTCTGCTGCATTGCAACAGGTGTCAACCGGCCTTCGGGTCAACCAACCTTCCGATGATCCTTCCGCCTCGGCCAACATGGTCGTTTCACTCGCAGAATCGGCAAGTGTCGACCAGTACACCAGCAATATCAATTCTGTGTCTCCCTTGATGCAGTCGGCGGATTCGGCCATCAGCGCGATGGTGACGTCGCTCAACACGGCGATAACGCTTGGCACTTCGGGCGCCACTGGAACCGCATCAGTGACTAACAAGCAGGACATGGCTGCCCAGGTGGAGGGTGCGCTCTCGAGCCTGATTGCCCAGGCCAACACTTCGTTCCAGGGCGTTTATGTTTTTGGCGGATCGGCTACCACGACGCCACCTTTCGCGGCCGCATCCTCGACGTATACATCGGCGCAAGGCTCGGCGGGCAGCCCGCTGGCCAGCACAACTGCGCTGACCGCGGGTTCGGTCACCACCATCAGCGACGCCACAACCGGCGATACGATGACCTTCAAGGCTGCAACTGGAGACACCATCGCTACTTTGTCCACCGCGATCGCAAATGCTGTCGCCGCGGGCACGCTTTCTGCAGGCACCACCGCAAGCATCAATGCGGCCGGCCAGTTGGCGATCGGAACCAACTCCAGTACGAATGGCATCGTGGTCAGTTCCAACGATGCCCCACTCGGATCGATGAGCGCTGTCTCCGGTTCTCAAGTCGCAAACGCATACGCTTATGTCGGAGACAGCAGTGTCAACACCGTACAGGTGGGAAACTCCATGAATGTCGCCACCAGCGTTTCTGGCAGTCAGATGCTCACTTCGGGAGCGAACGTAATCGGTTCGCTCAACGGCCTGATCACCGCCCTCCAAAGTGGAACTTCCACGCAAATTGCAACGGCAACCACTGCAGTCTCCACCGCACTCGCTTACGTGGGCCAGCAGCGCATTCCCCTGGATAACAGCATCAGCGAAATGAGCAATCAGGAAAGCTATCTCGGCCAGGAAACTCTGACGTTGACAACTCAGCAGACATCCCTGGTCGGGGCCAACCTTGCAGATGCTGCCACTAACCTTTCTCAGGCTGAATTGACCAACAGCGCCGTACTGGCAGCCGCGGGAAAAGTGATGCCCGAGACCCTGCTGAGCTATCTCCCGCAGTAACGATTGTGACCCAGGGTGATGTACCTTTAGCTCGCGAAGCTCGCTTCAAGCAGACTACCAATGCTTCCCTGTTCTTGCTTCCCGCGGGAATGACGCAGGAGTATGCAAGCACCCGCACAGCCATCATGCCTTCGACTCCAACCCCTATGCATAGGAAGCATTGGGGCGGGAATCGCTGCGACATGGATGGCCTGACGGCAGCCGTGAAATCTTACAGTTTCCAGTAACTCTATTGAAATGATCTTGTGCACTGGTCGATAGAGTGTTTGTCCAAGACGACCTCCTTCTCGACGATCAGGAGCCTCAAAGCAGGCCCTACAAAAGAAGCCGAGTGCAGGCGCAAAAGGGCAAACAAGGAGAAACACCTATGTCACTTTCAATCCTGAATAACATCTCCTCCCTGACGGCGGAGAATGCGTTGTCCAACACACAGATGAGCCTGCAAAAGACCCTGACACAGCTTTCGACCGGCCTGAAGATCAACTCCGGATCGGATGATGCAGCAGGCTTGTCAATCGTCAACGGAATGACGGCGAGCATTGCTGCCCTTACGCAGTCCCAGCAGAATGCCAGCAACGGAATAGGCATGCTGCAGACCGCCGACGGCGCTCTGTCGCAGGTCACCACGCTTCTCAACCGCGCTGTAACGCTCGCTACGGAAGGCGCGACAAGCGGCGTCACAACCAGCCAGGCCGCTGCCCTTCAGAACGAGTTTGGTTCGATCCTCTCAGAAATCAACCAGATCGGACAGAGCACCAACTTTAACGGAGCAAACGTGTTCGCTTCCAATGCTCCGGATGCCTATACCTCGACACAGGCATCCCTGGCCACCACCACAGTGCTGACAACCGGCTCGGTCACGAGCATCACTGATTCGGCGACTGGTGGAACAATGGTGTACACGGCTAAGTCTGGGGATACCATCGCCGCGCTGCAAACTGCAGTTACCAACGCCGTCGCAGCAGGCACGCTCTCTGCCGGCACAACCGCAACCATTAACGGCGCTGGGGAACTGGCAATCGGCCCGAACACCGGCACGACAGGCATCTCCGTCACGACCAACGACGCTGTCCTTGGTGCGATGAATGCAACCGCTGGCACTAACGACACGAGCACCGTTTATATTGGCGACGGTACAACGACCGGCGCAGGAAACACCACGATCCAAACTACGATCAACTCGCTCTCGTCCGCTACGGGTTCCCTGAACCTGGCTTCCAACAACCTGAACAGCGCAACCAGTTCACAAGCCGCTCTGCTCGCAGTTACCGCCGCAATCACGACCGTGGCCGCACAGCGCGGTGTGATCGGCGCTTCCGTCAATCGCCTTACGGCGGCTTCTGACGTCATGAGCAATGCGGTTACCAACCTGCAGAGCGCGGCCAACAGCCTTCAGAATGCCGACATCGGCAAGACGGTTGCCAACATGACCCAGTACAACGTGCTGCAGTCCACCGGTATGGCCGCCCTTCAGCAGTCAAACCAGGCCCAGCAGGCCGTTTTGAAGCTCGTCCAGTAACCTAACTCAACACTCAACGCGAAACCGGAGGTGGAGCCGCAACAAGGCTTCGCCTCTGTTTCACAGTCAAAGAGCCAAGCCTGGAGAAGTAGGTAGACGCTATGAGTTCTGTTTCCGCTGTCAATACGCTCTTGTCGGGGTCTTCTACGACAACTTCGCCGACCGATATCAGCAGTATCCTGGCGGCGGAAGTGGGCGCAACTACGCCCGGAATTGACGTCACTGCAGCCGTGGCCGCTGCCATTTACGCGGATCGAGCGCCAGAGCGAATATGGCAGGCGGACCAAACCACGCTCACCAGCCAGGCGACCGGCCTGACAGCGATTCAGACAGCGACAGCTGCTCTTGAAACGGACATGCAATCGCTGAATACCCTTGCCGGGCCTCTTGCTGCTCGTACTGTCACATCGTCCAACACGAGCGATCTCAACGCAACTGCGGCGACGGGAACAGTCGCGGGCGTGCATACGGTTGTGATCAATAACCTGGCCAGCACCGGTGCATGGTATTCCGATCTTGAGACGAGCCCAACCGTCACGTTAGCATCGTCTTCCATGACGCTGGCAACCGTCGCTGGCGGCACAGTTACAATCGCCACCGGCAGTGGGGCAGCGGGCGATAACCTGAACGGTCTGGCCACCGCCATTAATGGAGCCAATCTCGGTGTTACGGCAACCGTGGTGAGTGACACGACCGGTTCCAGGCTGGCGATCATAGCCAACACTTCTGGCACCGCTGCGGATTTCTCCGTTACATCCACGAATTACACGGGTACGTCGTGGACTTCTCCTGACATTCCCACCGGCGGCACGCTTGGCGCCAACAGCATTACGCTCACAATTGGAGGCACGCCTACCACCATCGCTACAACCTCCGGCGAGACCTATGCACAACTGGCCACTGCGATCAACGGAATGGACCTAGGGGTGACCGCAACGGCAGGTAGCGACGCAAATGGAACAAACCTGACAATTGCCAGCACCGGCACCACTCCTTTCACAATCAATGAACCGGCTTTCGGCTTTACTCAGGCCGTAGCAGCGGCCAATGCCTCCCTTACAGTGGATGGCGTTCCAATCCAAAGTGCCACTAACACGGTCACGGGAGCTATTCCGGGAGTCACTTTGTCGTTGTTGGGATCCAGCCTTGGCAGCCCAATTTCCTTGACAGTTGCTTCTGATGCCGGCCAGGTTTCAACCGCGATCAATCAGTTTGTCACGGACTACAACACGGCCATCGGGCTCGTGAACACACAGTTCGACATCGTAAGTGGAACAACTGCGGAGGGAGTTCTCGCTTCTGATCCCACCGTGGTTTCATTGCAGAGCACGCTGGAGCAGGCGCTCAATTATGTGAACGTACCGGCGACGGGCTCGACCACGGTCTCAAGCCTGAATGACCTGGGGATCTCGGCCGGCACTGACGGCACCCTGACAGTCGATTCAACCACCTTGGATAACGCTCTGACCAACAATCCTGGTGATGTTCAAAACTTCTTCGAGGGAGCAGCGCTAAACGGCTTTGCAAACTCATTGACCAATGCGTTGAACAATTTCACCATGCCGGCCACAGGCGCATTCACTGTTGACCTGAGTGGAATCAATGCTTCCAGTGCTGATATCACTTCGGAAATCAATAACTTCGAGACAAGCTATATTGCCAATCAGCAATCAGTGCTGACTGCCGAATATAGCTCGGCTGAAGTCGCGCTCCAGCAACTCCCACAAGAAATGCAACAACTTAACTCGGAGTTGGGATTTAACTCCAACGGAAGCAGCTCAGGATGAAACTAACCGAAACAAGTTTGTCTTATCGGAAATCCGCAATCGAGGGCGCAAGCAGCATCGGCCTGATGATCGCGCTATTCGACACCCTGGCGGGCGATCTTCGCCGCGCCGCTGCAGCCCTCCGCAAGAACGACATCGAAGCTCGAAGCAGAGAGTTGAACCATGCAATGCTCGTGATCGGCCAGTTGGAAAGCTGGCTTGATTTGAACAACGGCGGAGAGTCCGCTCTGACGCTCTCGAGGTTCTATGCGTATCTGCGGGCAAAGATGATGGAGGCGGCCGGGACCAAATCGGCATCGGTTCTGGAGACCCAGATAGACATGATCTTGCATGTGCGGAGCGCATGGCAACAGCTTGACGCATCTTCTCCGCATCTGTCGGGGAATTCGGGGGAAGCTCCGGCGAAGGAGGCGGCAGCGCGTGCTTCGTCGATATACGAGTCAACTCCCGACAGGGTTCCATTTTCTCAATCTGCCTGATGCGCGAATTCGACGAGAGTTTACCGACAGCATTCTGCGTGAAGCCAACTTGCCAGATAGGTCATTGCTGCTGGAAGTTCAGAGTGCAATATGTGCGGCCGATCCTTCTTAAGGCCAGCAGACGGATCTAGGAGAGAGGCTTTCATGATCGCGCAAGCATCGGGTTCATTGCGAAGTGGTTGCCTTGGCTGGTGGGGCATGGGCTCAACTCAGGAGGTCCGACATCTGCAGAAGCCATGAAAGAGATCAACCCGCGGCGGTGAGCGAGCGGCAATCGTAATGCAGTGCGAGGAGACTCAGGGTGAATAAGGGTTCGTTGGGTGGACTGGTCATAGCCCTATTGGGAATTGCTGCAGGACTATACCTGGATCATGGTCAGGTCGGCCAGATGTTGCAACCCACAGCAGCCTTGATCGTCTTTGGAGGCACGCTCGGCGCAATCTTGGTGCAGTTTCCATTTGCCGTTGTCGTTGAGGCCGCCCGCCAGTTGAAGCTGATCTTCGTCCGTACGCACGACCCAGCTTCTCAATTGATTGAGGACCTGACCCGCTTTGCAATGCGAGCTCGTCGAAACGGCCTCGCTTCTCTTGAGGGAGAGCTTGAATCAATCGAGGATCCATTCCTGAAGAAGGCTCTGACTCTTGCTGTTGACGGCGCACATTCCGCCGACCTGCGCAAGACGATGGAGATTGAGATGGATAAGGAGGCAGACGACGAGGATTTGATACCAAGAGTGTTTGAGGCTGCCGGTGGTTTTGCCCCGACCATTGGAATCCTCGGGGCGGTCATAGGTCTCATCCAGGTCATGCAGCGGCTCCAGAATATCGATGAGGTTGGCAAGGGAATCGCTGTCGCATTTGTTGCGACCATTTATGGGGTGGGCTCGGCGAATATCTTCTTCCTTCCATGTGCCGGAAGGATTGGCATTTTGATGCGACGAAAGCAAGTACTTCGTGAGTTGATTCTGGACGGCGTAACGTCCATAGTGGAGAGAACGAATCCGAGGGTTCTGGAAGCAAAGCTCACTGTCTACCTGAACCGCCCTGCCATGGCGGCAAGGGAGAAAGTGGTGTCGATGTGAGGCGGCGGAGAAGATCAGCCGATGGCCCACATCGAGAGCGGTGGCTGGTGTCGTATGCGGATTTCATGACGCTGATGTTCGCCTTGTTTGTGGTGCTTTTCGCCTCATCCCATCATGACAAACAAACGATTGAACGTGTTTCCTCCGCGCTGAAGAACGGATTTCAGGAGATGGGCTCATTCTCCGATTCCAGCGCTGCGCCGCAGGGTTTGCTTTCTCCAAGCGTGAAAATTGGGAGCGGCCCCTATCCAGCTGAGACTGAGGCCGCGAAGCCAAGTGCGCGGGGTAAAGACTCAGGCATCGACGTCGTCGAGTTACAGAGGAAACTTAGCCAGGCGCTTGGCAAGGAGATCCAGCGCCAGGAAGTAAATATGCGAATGACTCCTGAGGGATTCGTGATCAGCCTGCATGAGCTCGGATTCTTTGACAGCGGTCAGGCACAGTTGCTTCCAGGTGCGGTAGAGAAGATCAAGCGCATTGCGGGTGTTCTGATGCAGTACGGCCTCGATATGCGGGTGGAGGGTCACTCCGACAATGTACCCATTCACAACGCCGCGTTCAATTCGAATTGGGATCTGTCTACAGCACGTGCCATGGCTGTGGCGATGATGCTCATGAATGAGTCCGGTGTTGATCCCAATCGGATGTCCATCGCAGGCTATGCAGAGTATCATCCCGTTGCGAGCAACGACACTCCAGAAGGTCGCAGAGCCAATCGTCGGGTGGATATCGTAATCGTGTCGGTCTACAATCCTACTGCATCGAAGCCTCAATAGCCCTGCGTCAACCAAGGAATTTGTTACGAAGCGTGACTCGTGAGTGCAACGAGTTCCATGTTCACAATCCCTTGCGGCGCAATTTGGCGCGAGGGCTCCATCTACATTTCGCGGGCTGCCCCTCATGGGACAAAGGGTCTCGATGTCGACGTCTCAGTCGAGACCCGTGCGTTGAGGAAGCCGCTTCATGAGGTCCTTGAGCAGTTCCGCAACCAGGTCCTCAAGTTGCAATTGCACTGTCTTACTACGCAGAAGAAAGCTGAATCCGACCTGGGTAGCAGATCGAATTCCCTTCGCTTGCCCACGCACGCAAAAAGGTAGATGGTTGATCCGGAACTTCAACTCCACGAGGGCGTCTTGCGAAAGGCATTGGGGCTTCGGGAATGCAATAAGGCAACCTCCCGCACTCAGCTCCATGATTATGGCAGGAAGGGAGGCCTCACCTGCTGCTAATTGCACGCATGCTGCGCCTTTGCACGGAATGCGTGCGAAACGCCGTTGTTCTCCGGCACAGCGCGGCAAATCGCCGGTTATGAAGTCTTCGATCAGTTGTTCAATCAAACACGCAAGCCGGCCTCGAACTCTCTCGCTCAGAAGCGGAAAGTGGAAGCCTACCGCTGTCTCCGATCGAATTGCAGTAACTCGCCCCCACACCAGAAAGGGCAAGTCATTGACCCTGAAAGTAAGTTCTACAATCGCATTTTGCGAGAGCCGCTGCGGCTTCTGAAGCTCAATCAGGCATCCATCTGCACTGAGGTTCGCAATCTTGGCGGGCAAGTGCACCAGCCCGGGAGCTAATCGAACTTCGGCTGTGCCTTTGCATGCAAACCTGGGGTTTCTGCGCTTTTCCTTCGCCATCTATTACGTCCATTCGAGTGCAATCCCGGTCGGCCCACCGGGAAGCGGCAGAGATGCTACGAATTCCGCTGTTTGCAGTCAGAGGATGTCCCTATGCAGGCACGCCAATTCTTGAAAAGCGGGCTTATCCCGGCACGTTCCCGTAGCAGTTGGGAGCCTGTGTCCGGTGTTCGTAGTCTCCATCAATGGAAATCTCATGCCTCGCGAATGTTAGGGTCGCGAGTGTGCAAGACATATCCATCAAAACGTCACAATTCTTCCTGGAGTGAACGGGGCAAATATGCTGAATCGACCACCTTGGTAGCCTTCCACCAGGACATTAAAGTAGCTTCTGTGATCTGGTTTTCTAAGAACTTTGCTCGCGGCGCCATCGATATAGACGGGATCTGACACCATCTTGGTGAACACGACGCGACCCTCTGTTGCAATTGCGGAAGAGGTGATGTTCAGCACTTCGTAGATGGCGTCGCGTAACAGTTCTTCAATCGGAGTAGCCCCAAGGCGCTCACGTACAACGCAATCCGGTAGACCAACGAGCGCTCCCGCAAACGAGCCAAGCAGCGGAAGGTCGACCTGCACCACGATAGCCGTCTCATCGGGAGGGGAGTTGTAAACCGCATAGGCCTGTTTGATCTTTGATGCCGGTGCGGCAGTTGTTTGCGTGAATGTGACCTTACGGCCGATCAACTGCGAGAATCGTTGCGAAAGATTGAATGGCGTTGGCTGTGACATGGGTCAGCTCCCCCCCAGAATCGGCGACAAGGCCTTCTCCACATCTTCCGGGCTAAAAGGCTTTGAAATCAGGAAAGCCGCGCCCGAGCTTATCGCCAGCTTCTTGATTTCAATCGATGCTTCAGATGTGATGAAGCCAAATGGCACAAGATTCTGCTCTGCTCTCAACTGCAAAAGAAAGTCAATGCCAGACATCTCGGGCATGTTCCAGTCCGACAGTATGACCTTCGGTCGTACTCCGCGGAGCTTTTCCAAGGCCTGCGCTCCATTCTCGGCCTCGCCTATGATAAGCCCGCGATAACCAGCCTGGCGAATCGCCCGCTGCACTATCATGCGCATTGTCCTGCTGTCGTCAACTAAAAGAATGTCCATCCAAAACCCTCTTAGGCCTGTATTGCCGCGCCGAATCGTGCAAAAAGAGGCAGAGTCCACGTCGGTCAGTTCCTTATCGGCATATTTCGCTGAAGCGGTCAGCCGGTTAATCAACAACTTGACAGCTGAGAGATTTCTGCGCCCCCTCCCGTTAGCAGTTGGCGCAGAGGCCTGTCCAGGGAAGAGTTACCGAGTTAATCGAATTGCGCTCTTGCAACCATGACATCTGAACGAATTGTTTGGCGGGGCCGATAGAACTACTCATCCGGAGATTTCTGGCAAATGAGGTGGACATCGTGAACAAAATCATCCTGGCCGATTCGCAGGTGATTTACCGCGCAGGGGCCGCAAGGGTGCTGGCTGGCGACGAAGACATGCGGATCGTTGCGCAGTGCGGCGATCTGGGTCGGATGTATCGCGCCATTCTCGATTTCCCAGGATCGGAAGTGGTATTCGCAGCATCCCTGCGGCCTGAACTGGCGAGGCTGCGCATTCTATTGGAGACCACCGGAAGCCGGGGCACTGTCATCGCAGAATGCAACGACTCGGCCTGGGCTTACTTGGAGCAAGGATTTTTGGGGGTCGTTTTTCGAAACGTTAGCGGACCGATATTGTTGGAGTGCGTGCGCCGCGTCGCCGCAGGCGATACCTGGCTTCCCGCTCAACTTACTCAGTCCAGTTGCACCGAGGTGGATACTTTGGGCAGGAGGGTCCTCGATCGGCTCACTCAAAAGGAATTGGGTGTCATGGCACTCATTGTTCAGGGCTGCAAGAACCGCGAAATCGCCTCTCGGCTAGGTACCACCGAGCAGGTCATTAAGAACCATTTGCGATCAGTCTTTGGCAAGGCCGGAGTGAACGACCGACTGGACCTGGCCCTGTTCACAATCCGCCATCCTGTACTTTCCAAGGCTGTAGCCGAAGTCGGAAGCGAACTTGATGTCCAGGAGGGCCCTTATGCGGGAGACGAATCAACAACAGCATCGTCGGGGAATATCTGCGAAAGTTGGGATCTGATCTCAGGCAATGGCTGGCAAGACAACCGGCACATCTCGTGATCACCCAGAGCGCTAATCCACCTGCGCCCACTGCCGCTTGGGAACGACTTCCCTAGCAGTTGATCCGAAAGATCATGCTTTGCGCTTCCCGGGGCGGCATGCCCAATGCATCGCCGACATTCGATATCAAGCGAGTTTGTTCTCGAGGTGTAAATTGCTCAAGCACCTTTCCTGAGTGACCTCTTAGGCATTTCCGCGCCGGGCGAAACGCCAGTCTTCGGCAAGAGATAAGCTCGCAGAGAGCGGAAGACTCTACGGTGCAAGAGAAAAATGTCGTCGGGGCAGTCAACAGAATGCCGGGGAGATTTCGACAGGATTCGAGCACAATTGACCAGCTATCGAAGGAGGGAAGTGAGAAGTTCAAGTCTGCAGCCACACTCTCAATCGTCGGCATGGTAAACAAACCCTGTTGACCTGAGAGATGGGGAGAGGCTGGGAGGAAACTATCAACGACCTCATGACTCAGGATGCGGCGCCGGCAGAAGAAGTCGGCAGCGTCGCAACGATTCTCGAAGAGAACGTGCAAGAGACCATTGACGATTGGTATCAGCGACTTGGTGACGAGAAACTGCTGAGAGGACCCTCCATAGACAAAGAATCCCGAGCATCCCACCTTCCCGATCTCTTTCGCGAACTCATTCATCGTCTTCGGAACCCCATCCCGCCGGACTCAGCGCCAGAGGTATCGCGAGCGGCCACAGCGCACGGGTTATTGCGGCTGAAGCAGGGCTATTCCGCTGCCATCCTGATCGAGGAATCGCGCTGTTTGCAGGTCAGTATTTTTCACACCTTGAACGCGAACGCCCACCGGATGAACTTCAATATGCTTTTGCCGGACGTGATGGTCATTGCAGATGAAGTGGACGCGCAACTTGCGCAGGCCATGGCCAGTTTTGCTTCCGGCGGGGCTGTGGCGTCTGTCTTGCCTGTCGCCCCCATCTAAATCCCGTATGCGATGGCTCTTGAACGGAGGAGTTTGAGATTGCTCTGTTTTTAATTGAGGCCCAGGCTCCGGGAGTTATCCTGTGCTCATACGCATTGAAACGGCGACAATTCCCATGCAAGACAAATGCGGCGCACTAGAGACCGATTCTAGGCATTCACTGCGCAGCGCACGTGTTTGCACTGTCTTTCCGTGACCTCTCATGAGAGCGCTGAAGTTCCTGAATAACTGACCCGCCATAGCCCATCTCCTGGTGCTTCGTGATTGGATCGCACTGAAGCGCATTGTTCTGTTGCCTCCAATGGAAGGTCAATCCATGGATCAGAGGAAGTTCGAGGGTTTACTTCGGCGAGCCGTGGGGATTCCCATCATGGCGCTCGCCATCTGTTCGGCGCTGCTTCTCTGGGAAATTCAGTCCTTAAGGACTGCCTTTGGAAATCTTGAGCACACCGATCATGTGATCAGTGCCGACGGCGAACTCATCAAGTTGTCCAGCGACATGGAAAGCGCTGTCCGCGGATACCTGAATACCGGGAGAGAGGAATTTCTTCAGCCATACAATTCAGCGGCCGCGACCATTGACGTGAAATTCGCCGCGCTCGACCAACTCGTCGCAGACGACCAGGCCCAAAGGGCTCAGCTTGGCGCCATCCAGAGCAGCACGGACAAATGGCACCTGTTAGCGGAGCGCGCGGTCGACTTGCATCGCACGGGGAGAGAAAACGGTGAGTACCAGCCGAGCGTATGGACTGACAATCTGCAATTGAAGCAGTTGATGGATTCGATTCGTGCGCAGCATGAGGCCTTCACAGCGACTGAAGTGGGGTTGAGGAACCTATCCGCACGACGGGCACGCGGGGATTCTAAGCGAACGGTTATCACTTTCACAATACTGGCGCTCGCTGGAAGTAGTCTCCTCGCGCTATTCATATGGCGCCAGATGCGGTTCCTGGGCAGAGATTTCAGTGCATCGTTGGAGATTGCGGAGTTGCAAATGGAGGCTCTCCGCGAAAAGGCGCAACTGCTGGATCTCGCGTACGACACGATCGTGGTGCGCGCCCTCGACGGCACGATCCATTTCTGGAACCACGGTGCAGAGGTGATGTACGGCTATTCCAAACAGCAGGCTACCGGAGAAATCTCGCAGAACCTTCTCCACACAGTGTTTTCTGAGCCGCTGGCTGAGATTGAAGAGAAATTGAAGCGAGATGGGCGTTGGGAAGGAGAGCTCGTGCGCACAACGCAAGGCGGCAAGCGTGTGGTGGTTTCCTGCCGCTGGGTGCCGCAACGGGACAGGAACGGGGAGCTCTGCGGCGTCATGGAGATCAGCAGTGACATCACCGAACGTAAGGAGCGTGAGGAGGACGCGCTTGAGCGCGAGTTATTGCTGCGAACAGTTGCTGAGCAAACGGATATAGGCTTGGTGGTTCTTAGCGAAGAGCGCCGTTACCTTTACAGCAACCCCGCTCACACCAAAATGCTGGGTCTCAGTGCTACCGAGATCGAAGGCAAGCGTCTGTCGGACATTTTGGGACGGGCCTTCGAGCAGATTGGTCCTTGGCTTGATAAGGCCTTTGCCGGCGAGCAGGTTGAATTTGAATTGACGGTCCCAACGCTCCCTGGGACAGAGGACGGAGGCCGCGTTCGGCTTTACACCACTACATATAAGCCTTTGAAGCGTACGGGCGAGGGTACCCGAGTGATTGGCGTCGTTGTGGACATCACTGAACGCAAGCGAGCGGAGCACGCGCTCCGCATCAGCCAGGAGCGCTTCACCGCGATTGTAAGCATGGCCATGGATGCGGTGATGACGCTCGACGCGAGCCAGCATATCGTCCAGTTTAACGCTGCCGCTGAAAAGATATTCTGCTGTCCCGCCACGGAGGCGATAGGGCAGTCCCTCACCCATTTCATCCCTGCCCAGGACCCGGAAGATCACCGCGATCGTAGCCAAGACTCTAAGGACGCAGTAGCAGTTGGGGCAACACTCCTACGCGAAATGCATTTCGATCTGGGGAAGAATTATGGACTTCGTACGAGTGGCGAGAAATTTCCGCTGGAAGCAACCATCTCACAGGTGACCGTAGCAGGAGAACGGCTTTATACGGTCATCTTGCGAGACATAACCGAGCGTAAACAAGCCGAAGAGGAGTTGCGCGAGAAGGAAGAGCGCTTCCGTTCGCTGGTGAAACACGCTGCGGTCGGTATCGTGCAGGTGGGAATGGATGATACGTATCTCCAGGTAAACCCTGCTCTGTGTGCGATGCTTGGCTATAGCGAGACTGAGCTCCTCGGGATGACGCCGGGGTCCATCACTCACCCGGAGGATCGAGCCCGCGATCATGCACTGTTGGGGTCTCTGCTGACTGGAGAACGCGACTCCTACGAGATTGAAAAACGCTACGTGCTCCGGAACGGCGCGACGGTATGGGTAAGCCTGACCTCTTCGATGGTAAAGGGCATTTCCGGGCGGCCGCTTTATCGAGTCTCGATCGTTCAGAACATTACTCAGCGCAAGCGGACAGAAGCCGAACTGCAACAGGTGCAGAAGATGGAAGCTATTGGCCAACTGGCCGGCGGCGTCGCACACGATTTCAATAACTTGTTAGGTGTCATCCTTGGATGTTCTGAACTGGCGCTAGCCGGGCTTGCTGAAAGCGATCCCAATTTTGAGCGAGTGAAAGAGATCGAAAAGTCAGCGATAATGGGGGCCTCCCTCACCAAGCAGCTTCTCGCTTTCAGCCGGAAACAAGCGATTGCCATCCAAGTCGTCGACCTCAAAGGGATCGTCGTTGGCGTCGAACCCATGTTGCGGCGTTTGCTCAAGGCGGACATCCAAATAGTAGTTCATCTCCCCAAAGGGTCTTGCATGGTAAAGGCCGATCCGAGTCACTTGAATCAAATCTTGATCAATCTCGCAGTCAATGCGGGTGACGCGATGACGCACGGTGGAACTTTGACGATTGACGTCCGAACAATCGAAATTGTCGAGGAGACTCTGCCGGATACCTCGATGAAGCCGGGGCCATACCAGATGCTCACGGTTAGCGATACAGGTCGTGGAATGGACGCCGAAACACTTGTGCATATCTTCGAACCTTTCTTCACCACGAAACCTGTCGGCGAAGGTACTGGCCTCGGCTTGGCGACTGTCTATGGGATTGTAAAGCAGATAGGCGGCGTTGTTTTGGCCTCCAGCCAGACCGGCGCAGGTTCGGTTTTCGAGGTTTATCTCCCAAGGTCATGCGATGGAATTGCTCCAACTGTGGTCGTCAGTCGCAACCCTCAAAGCCTAACTGGGACTGAAACAATACTTCTGGTGGATGACTCCTCATCATTGCGGAAGATGATCCAGGAAATCTTGTCGCACAAGGGTTATTCAGTGATGACAGCGCAGGATGGAATTCAGGCGTTGGAACTGTCCAGAGCCTATTCCGGCGTGATCGACCTCTTGATAACAGATATTGTGATGCCGCAAATGGGCGGAGCCCAGTTGGCAGACCAAATCATCCGTGAGCGACCGGATATCCCTGTAGTCTTTCTATCGGGCTATGCCGCGGACAAGTATCCGATTCCTGAGCATGCGCCGGGAAGAATCACGACCATTCAGAAGCCGTGTTCGGTCGACACGCTTCTAACCTCCGTAAGGCGGATACTGGACGAGACGAAAGCGCGACTGCAAACACCTGGATCAACATGACCCAGATACGCTTTTGCTCTCTTAATGATTTCGCTGAGAGGCTTGGGTCACAATAACGTTCTTGTGGCAGTTTGAACATGTACTTCGACTCACTTGGACTTCCGAGGCTGTTCGTTGCGAAATAGCCCAATCCACCCGAACCGCCGGATGCGGACCCGCACGTCAGGTGGTGTGGGAGGGGAGGAGAGGCGACTCTCCCCCCTATCCCGATTGAGCCGCTTTGAGCGGCTCACATAATCAAGCCCACGGCTCTGCCGCATAAGCGCTAACTTGTTTATTGCAATGGCGGCCTGATTTGATACCGTTGGGTGCATGACGACCGCCAATGCAGCTAACGAGGATTGGAAACTCCTGCTTTCCTTTTTCCCGCCGAACTGGAAAGAGCTGGGGCAAGTGACTGAGGCGCTGAAAGGGTTACGTCAGGATAAGAGTGAAGAAAACTACATGTGCACGCTTTTGCTGCACCTGGGGTGCGGTTTTTCCATGCGAGAGACCGTAGTGAGGGCCAGGCATGCCAAGCTTGCGGAACTTTCCGATGTAGCTTTGCTCAAACGGCTGCGCAAAAGCAAAGAATGGCTGTATCGGCTTTGTTGCGCGCTATTTGAGGAGCGCGGTCTTGTGACCGAATTGGCGTCCCTTCCAACGCTTCGATTGATCGATGCGACGGTGGTCAAGGAGCCAGGAAAGACGGGCAGTCAATGGCGCATTCACTACAGTCAGGGTGATCGTATGAAGAGAAGGCGAAAGTAGAAAGAGCAAGAGGGTGCCTTCCAATTATCCCAGTCCGAGTAGATGTGCGCGGTAGTTGTCGCTTGTGGCGGCGATGATTCGTCTGGCTTTGATTCCGCCTTTCCGTTTGACCGGATCCATGCGGATCAGATTCAGGGTGAGCTGTTTCAGAGAGGCTAGATTGTGCGCGGCGTGGCGTGTTCGGGCGCGCATCTGATCGTCGTTGAAGGCAATATCCATGCACCAATGCAAACGATTCTCCACCGACCAATGAGCGCGTACCGTGGTGACCTGACCCCATTCTTCGTCCAGTTCGGTGTATGAAATCATACCCTACATTTTTCTGCTTTTCTTTCTCAGGTAGAGAGTTCTTGGCTGCTCCGCGGCCATACGCTTTGCTTCTGAAAGAGAAGCAGTCTGCCACTGCTGCGCGAACTCATCCGGTGTTCTGTAGGCAAGCGAGCTATGTGGGCGGCGCGAGTTATACTCCGTTTTCCAAGCTGATATCTTCTTCCTGGCGTCGAACAGATTCCAGAACCAGCTTGTGTTCAGGCATTCGTCGCGCAGCTTTCCGTTGAAGCTCTCCATGCCTCCGTTCTGCGTCGGCTTGCCCGGCTGGATGTGCACGAGATAGATCTTCCCCTCGATGGCCCACGCCAGGTAATGCCGCGAAGTCATTTCCGGGCCGTTGTCCGAGCGAATCGATTGCGGCTTTCCGTGGGCTGCGATCGCTCGTTCGAGCACGCGGGTATCTGAGCAAAAGCAACCATCTTTGGTGATCGGCATACTGGCAGACTATCTCTCAGGGTGTACGCAGAATCGCACCTGCTGCAAGAGCTGCAGCTTGAGTGTAGTCGGCCCAAGGGAGATCTCCCAGCTCGGCACGACACTAGTCCCTCATCATAGCCAACGCAGGGAAAATTCCAAGGAAGGGAAATCATGGATACACAAGATGCGATATTCAATGGAGATCAGAACATGAGCGATAACGGGCAAGAACAAACCTTGCAGGACGAAGTATCTGGAACGCGCATCGATGCGCTCGGGACCGGGGGGTCCACGAGCCCTGCACAAATTCCTCATCACAGCTCGTGTTGCTGTATGTCCTGCTGGCCGAAAAATATGAACGCGTACCTTTAGCGAAGGCTTGCGGTGACGAGACTGTC
>Ga0302320_10003201_pt1 | contig 38212 bp, 38 predicted proteins | sample Bog_T0_3_FD_202130 | JGI IMG/M metagenome (GOLD analysis project Ga0302320, IMG submission 202130) | Peat permafrost microbial communities from Stordalen Mire near Abisko, Sweden - Bog_T0_3 | ecosystem: Environmental > Terrestrial > Soil > Wetlands > Peat | place: Sweden: Abisko, Stordalen Mire... | reverse complement strand
ATCGGTTCCAAAAAGCAGGCCAACCCTTCGGCCTGCTTTGTCCACTGACGTTCGTTCCATGGCATGACCGCCAGCATTCGGATTGGTCGTCTCATGTCAACTAACTTAACAGAGTAATACTAGCAGGCTGTTGGAAAACTACTGAGTTACGCCCAGAAGGCGGTTTTGAGGGTAGGGCTGGGCGTCCCGCCCGGCCGGGCATAACCTCGGGTCATTTTAGCCTTCCAGGCCAGCGGGGCGTACTAAGCAAACGGGCCTTTTGCCCGGACGGGTTTCGCGCCGAACCCAGCCTGCACTTCAAGGGGTGGCCTTGTATTGCGAAACGGCCAGCCGGGTCCGCTCAAGAAAATCGCGATGGGGTCCGGAAGGGGTTGTCGCGAGGATCCTGTCCAGTGCCAGCAAGTTGGCCGTTTTGACGGCTAGACCTGATTGCACCTTCACGTCGGGCTCGATACCAGTGCCCTCCCAGTCGCCCTTGGCGTGGGGCGTCGTCACGCGCCCAGTGGGGACCAAGATTCCAAAATGGCTGTCGATCCTGGCATTGGACACGGGATGCGCCCCGCCGCCAGTAGTCTCGCCGACAACCGTGGCCCTTCCCAGGCTCTTAAGCGCGAATGTGAATCCCTCGGCGCAGGAGAACGTCTTGTGGCTCGTCAGGATGAACAGTGGCTTTGCGGACCCAAAGCGGTAGCCCACAACCTCGGCCGCGGTGTCCAGCGGCATGCTTTTTCCCGTTGTCCGGAAGTAGATGTCTCCAAGATGGACGACCCCGTCGAAGAGATAGCTCGAAAGGAGGTTACTCATATCAGTCGATCCACCCCGGTTGTTTCGGAGGTCTATGATGAGCGCATCGGCATTCGCCACGAAATTCATTGCAGCAATCCCTGTCGGCCGCGCCTGGGGCAGTCCGCTGAAACGGAGCAGATTGATGTAGCCTATGTTTCCGGGGAGCACACGAGCGCCTTCGAAGCCGAAGTTCGAACGCCGCTCGGTCTCAGCGTCGCTGGGATTACCGATGCCGTTCACGTCCTCCGGGATGTCGGGAATGGGACTGGCGCTGTAATAGAGACCCAAGTGGAGGTCGTGGCACACATCCCGCAGGTCCTCGGTCAGTATGGAGGCAAGGTTCCGGGCGTTATTGACCCCGTCAAATTCCCTGGCTGAACATCGTGCCCTGATCGCCACCTCCATCTCCGCCGCTTTGTCGGCATAGACGTACTTGGAGCGGAGCTGCGCCAGAGCCCCGTCAATGACCCGTGTCCTCTCTGCGGCATCGACATTTCCATCGGGCTCGGGTGGTGGCGCCTGCCCCGGGACAAGCGGAGCCGAGAGAAGCGCCGAAAACACCAGTATAGTCCGAAGGCCGGTCGAGCGCATAAATACACTTAGTGGGAATGCCTGGCGCATTAAACAGCTCATTCCTGCTCCTTGGGAAACAGGCATTGAATGGCAAACGGGACCATGCCCTTGTCGGAGTGGCCGATGCCGGGTGCGTAGGAGGTCGTCCAGCCAAATGGCGTTTTCAGCGCCGCGGCCGCCTTCTCGCCGCAGGCGAAACAATATCGGCCTCGCGCGAGGCGGTACGGCCCCTGCGCGCCGGCTTCCGGCGAATGCTGCAGGAATTCGTGGTGGGGGTCTGTGTCCGCTGTGCCCAGGAGCACCACTAGCGGCCGGGCCAGCGCGGCGCGAATTCCGCCTTCTCCGAGACCCGTCCGGCCAAAGCCGTAGGGGAAGTCCCATCCCGCATCGGGCAGCATGTAGCTGCCCGCATTTGCGCTCACCGCACGAAGGACGCGGGCATGCGGGAGAAAGCAGACAAATCGCTGCACAAACTGGGCTCCAGCCGAGTGTCCGTAGATCATGTAGCCTACACTGTGATTATTGGTTCGCCTGCAGACTTCGTCGAAGATTGGCTCGATCATGTTATAGGTCCACCGATCGCGAGGGACGGGAGACCCGAGCCAGGTTCTGATGTTGCCGTCCTGGTAGGCTTCCGCTCCTGGAAACTCGGCGTCGGAAAACTCCGGCACTACGAGCACAAAGCAGCGCTCCCGGGCGTAGGGCATCCAGTCCCGCAAATAGGTCCTTCCGTTCCGATTAATGCCATGCATGACGAACACCACGGGCGAGTTCGTCCCGGCTCCCACCGGCTTGTAATAGCGGACAAGCACATGGAGTTCCGCCTGTGTGAATACGAACTTGGCGGCGCCTCCTTGCTGCACAGGCGAAGGATCCGCAGCCTGCGCAAGCACCCCAATTCCAAGCCAGGCGAGGGAATGGAGGAACGCTTTCATAACCGGCTAAGGGCTCGACGGCTCGGATTCTTCCACGTTACCGGCCAGGGTCTTCTGAAAACTCGCCATCACACTGGAGGGGACCATGAGCTGCCAGCCGTCCGGCGCATGCTGAAGTTCGTATCCAGCCGTCTTCGACGGTCCGCCGGAATGCTCCACCTGCATGACCAATATGGCATTCTGTTCCGACTGCTCGCCTCCCAACAGCATCAATCCGGTCGCGTCCTTCGGAAAGCTGCCCGCCAGCAGGGTGGCGACCACCTTTTGCGGGCTGCCGAAAACTTGCTGTGAGGCCAACGGCAATTGGGCGTAAAGAGCCTCCGCTTGGACGCGAACCTCGGGAGTGAAGCTGAGGAGTCCCGCAAGTTGGTCCACATCGCCGCGGGAGGCGGCCCAAAGCACGCTTTCAAAAGCCGCCCGAGGACTTGCCCGTCCGGCATTGCGCCAGTCTCTTGCCTCCTCGGGGCCGCGATCCGCAACCCTGATCGCCTTAAGTCCGCCCGGATCCCCTTTTTGCCACTGAAGCTCCGCCAGCCGGGCGCGCAACGCCTCAACGTCCCGATGCTTGCGCTGCAGAGCCTGCCACTCTTCGGCGGACGGTTGTTTGGCTTGCAACTGCAAACGCTCATCCAGCAGGCTGCGTGATTCATCATTGCGCAGCCGGGCGGCAGTCAGGGTTTGCTTCTCCCGCGCCGTCTCTTTCTGCCTATTCTCAACGAAGACGGCGACGGCCGCTGCCGAGATTACAAACAGGATCCAGGGCCAACGAACAGCGATCATGGGTCAGAACCAGGAATTCCCGGCCGGAGCTGCGGACGGACCCTTCCCCGCTGCGAACAAGATCGGGACCTCCATGTTGGTATTGACGGGCGAACCCGCCTGTTGACCGGGATTGAAAACCCATTGGTTCACCGCCTGGATGGCTGCACTTGCAAAGCCGGGCTGGGTGGAGGTAACGGCATGGCTGTTGTAGACCAACCCGTCGCTGCCGACGACAAAGTCCACCACAACCTGCCCTGACACCCCTGCACGCAGCATCTCGCGTGGATAACGCGGCGGCGTCTGCGCAATCGGCACCGGAAGGTGATCGACCTGCGAATAATCGGAAACCTGTTTGCCTCCATCCGAAAGCAGGGACGAATCCCATCTGCCGCCGCCGGACGCCGCGAAGGCTGCCGCTGCGCCCTTGGCCTGCCTCTCGCGGGACTTGAGCAGCCGAACCTGCGCTTCCAGGTTGGCAAGGTTCGCGTTGTCCTCGCGAAGGCTTCTCGCCTCCTGGGCTGCAGCGTTCAGGCGTCGATTCTGCTCCCTCAACAAGGAGATGTCCTGATTCTGGCTCAACAAGCCGGCCACTTCGCGGGCCATCAGATGAATGTTGTGATCCTGCAACGCACAAACGCCGACGCCTCCAAGGAGAACCGCGGCCGTCAGGAAGAGGGGTAATCTTGCGGTGCTCATAAAGGCTTGTCCCCAACGGGCAGGAACTACCCCACCGCGCCGAGACCGCCGGTCTTCACGGCCTGTTTCACCAGCGCCATCGCTGCGTCGAGCTTCAGGTCCTCGAGTTTCTTGAAGTTGATGCAACTGCGGCCGGTCTTCACCTTGCCGAGCTTGGCGGCATTCTGTTCGACAAGGTAGCCGCCCTTGTCGGCGGCGCAGATGTGGAGGCTGTAGTGGCTCTTTCCCGCGCAGAGGCCGATCAGAAACCAGTCGCCCTCGCGGCCGCTGGCGTACTTGTAGTGATATTTGCCGTAGCCGATGAGGGGCGAACCCATCCCCGTCATGATCTCGGCGGTGAGTTTGGGCACGGCCTTGCGAATCGCGGCGTGGAGCGCGACTATCGCTGCACGGCGATCGGCCGGGAGGCTGGCGAGGTATTGGTCGGGTGTCGTGGGTTTCATAACGGCGGAAAGTAGTCCGGATGTGTCGCTGCTCAACTAACAAAGGAAAACGCCGCTTGGGACCGGCAGTCCGGTGCTCCTGCATGACCAAGCCCGGCCAAAGTCGTCCGAACTGTACAAGTTGCCGGCTCTATCGGCAACCGCAACGGAAGAGCCGTTTGCTGCAATGCAACCGGTATCGGCACTTCCATGGATCCACGCCGGCATCCCGCCTTCAACGGCTGCGATGGATCCGTCCGGCTTGATCGGCCGCCGATAGATTCGCCCCTCAGCCGAAAAAAAGTCGGCCGACGCCGAGAAGATGACGTCATCGCCCGAGAATGCGACCGCATAGCAGTGCGATGCGTGCAGGCCGGCGTGTTCGATGGTCCACGTTGCTCCCGCATCGCGGCTGATGCAGAGGCCGATGGCGGACGCTGCAACGACAAGGTCGGGATCTGCTGGGTGGGCGCGCACCTCATGAACATCGCTGTTGATATCCAGGGTGGGCTGCCAGGTTCTTCCGCCGTCGGTGGAACGCGGAATTCCTCCCACGTGAACGTTGGCGAACAGTACGCTCCCGTTCGAGTTGGCCGCGACCGAGCGAATACCTAGCGGTGGCCCAAGACGCTGCCCATTGACTATTGCCGAGCCGGCAAACCACGCATCGCGGCCCGGGACCCTGTCGAATCCAGCGATGGGTTCGAGAATACTGCCCGCCGGGGTCAGCCGAAGCATGCGCGCATCGTCAGTTCCCGCGTAGATGGTGTCGCGAACGGACATGCAGCACGAGAGCTCGAACTCGCTCGTGGCGACGGTTGTCCACGCGCCGCTTGATGCACGCCTCCAGAGCGAATGTCGGCCGACAATGGCGAGCGCACCCCCGAGTCCATCCGGCGCCAGCCCCCGGACAGGCTGGTTTGCAATCTCCTGCGTGCGCCCATCGCCGGTGACCGCGAACAGTCCATCGCCCCACGTTGAGACAAGTATCGTCGGTTTCGTCACGAATTATAGGCAGCAGTTACTCAGATGATGTTGGATCGAAGATCTCCTCGACCGGCTTCTGGAAGAGTTTGCTGAGCTTGAAGGCGAGCGGAAGGCTGGGCGCATACTTGCCGCCTTCGAGCGCGACGATCGTCTGGCGGGCCACGCCAACACGGTCTGCCAGCTCGGCCTGGGACCAGTCCCTTTCCGCGCGCAGGACTTTCAACCGGTTTGTCACCGGAAGCGGCGCCTGACGATGACGGACGCGGTCGCCCATCCAAACATGAATGTCATCCAGGTCAGCCAGGCGGACGGATGCGGTAGAATCCGGAACGACTCCAGGATTCCATAGGTTACCGACAGCAATGCAGTGGCGCCGCCAGCCAGTGCCAGCGAGATGACGATGATCTGCCGTTGGAATTCGTCCGTGCGAAGCAGGAACCGGACGAATGCGGCGAAGAGGAATCCGATTGGAATGATTGGCAGCAATGCGACCAGGATTTGCCATATGCCAGTCGTATGAATGAAAAGGAGAACGCTGGCGCAGAGCACGACCACGTAGGCCGTCATCGAAAGGGCAAATTCAAGGTTGTATCTTCGAGATGCCCGCGTGGTGGGATTGTGTGCTTTTTCCATGGCTAATGGATGTCGCGTACACGCGACATTATGTCGAGCATAGATGACTTTTATCCAGCGGACGGTTCCTGATTTGTTTTGCCCCAAATGAGGCGCAGGCATTCGATTCATTCGTCACTTTGCCAGTTAGGGGAAGGACAGCAGCTCCTATGGCGCTGCCTATGTGGTTTGATGTCCCTGTAGCTCAAGTGGATAGAGCATCGGTTTCCTAAACCGAGTATTCCGGTTCGAGTCCGGGCGGGGATACCACCCCTTAAAACTCCAGTGAGGCCACTGGGATGGCCTTGCGACTTACGTAGCCGGGCCATATCCCTTTGCTCATGCGTTCCGCCAGGGTGCCTTCTGTTTTCCTCGCGTTGCTAGTGGCGCTGATGGCTGCAGGAGCCGTTCATGCCGCGGAAGAGGCGCCTTTCAGATCGGTCGAGATTTTGCCCGATGGCCGGGTGACGTTTCACTATCGGGATCCAAAGGCGGCTACAGTTGAGGTGAACGCTCCGGGCAACAGCAAGCCCCTGCCCATGACCAGGGACAGCGCGGGCGTTTGGAGCGCGACCACCTCTCCACTGGCTCCCGAAACATACTGGTACAGCTTTGTGGTCGACGGCCGGGCGCAGCTGGATCCGCAAAACATGTCGGTCGCCAAGAACCTGGTGTACCTGGCAAGCCTCGTGACGGTTCCTGGTCGCACCCTCTTGCTTTGGGACCCGGCGCCTGTTCCTCATGGGGAACTCCACCATCACTTCTACACGACCTCGATAACCAAGGGGCTTCCGGGTAACCAAACCGACTTTTTCGTCTACACTCCGCCCGGCTACGACGCCAGGGCTTCACGACTGTACCCGGTGCTGTTCCTGCTGCACGGTTGGAGCGGCACTGCGACCGACTGGGTCGAGAATCTCGGGGCAAACTTCATCCTGGACAACCTGATCGCACAGGGGAAGGCAAAGCCCATGGTGGTCGTCATGCCTCTCGGCTACGACTCGGTGCCGCTGGCACCTGATGGCCTGAGGCTGAAGAGGTCGGAACTGCAAGGCGATCCCTCGGTGGTCAGCGACCTGATCTTGAACGAGGTGTTCCCAAGGGTGGTGGCCGAATACCGCATTTCCCACGATCGGAAGGATAGGGCCGTTGCGGGCCTCTCCATGGGAGGGTCGCAAAGCCTGTTCCTGGGGCTGGCCCATCCGGAGACGTTTGCCTGGGTGGGCGGCTTCAGTTCGGGGGTCGAAGGATGGAAGGACTACGAAGGCATGTTTCCGGGAATGGATCCGAAGAAGGCGGACTTCAGGCTGTTCTGGATTTCATGCGGCACCGCGGATTTTCTTTTGCCGTCCAACCGGAGACTTTCAGCGTGGCTCACCGCAAAGGGATTCGCGGTGACCGAGGTGGAGACGCCCGGGGGCCACGAGGGGGGAGTGTGGCGCAAGAACCTCATTCGCTTCGCCCAGCTGGTCTTCCAGCCTTGAGGATCCGAAGCGGACTGGCTGCTAGGCCGCCTCGTGGTTGGAGGCGTCGGATTGGATCGCTGCCTTCGCCCGCCTTGCCTTGGCGATCTTCTTCAGGGCCGCCTCGCGGAACTCGGCGCCGATCCGGAGCACGGCGATGCAGACATTGGCCCGGACGTTGATGTCCGAGGCGGGGACGAAGCAGCCCCTTCGTTCGCCTTCAAGCCACGTCTCATCCCGGACGATCTTCTCGATCATCGACAGCTCATGAAAGGTGATATGGTCGTACTCGTCCATCGACCCATGGCGGCACTGCCGCTCTACCGGACACCGATGGCTACGGCACGTTTCGGAAATGCTTAAGCGGGCCCGGCGTGGCATTCGCCCGGCTAATCGGTGCCAGTAACTTCCGTGGCCCCAATATCCTACGCGGCCCGATGATGCACCGCCCCGGGACCCATTTCAGTGCCGGATGGCCGGCCCTCGGCGATCTCCCGAAGGGCTGCCTCGCGGACCTGCGCGCCGATGCGGAGAATGACCCCGCAGACATTCGCGCGAACGACCACGTCCGACGACGGCACAAAGCAGCCCCGCCGTTCGCCCTCGAGCCAGGTTTCGTCGCGGATGATCTTATTGATCATCGTCATCTCATGGAAATTGATGTGTTGAAAGTCACTCATATCCCGGTCCGGCGCTCCCGCCTTGTACTCCTTGCATCGGCACTTCGTCCGGAAACTTTGCGACGTTGCCACGGTTATTCCGTTCACTAATTTCCGCGAAGCACATGCCGGACCAGGCCTCCGGCCGGAGCGGTCGAGCTTGCGCGGGATCGCCCAACCGTTAATCACTGCGTTCGTCAATGCGGTCGGAATCGATCGCACGCTGCGCCCCACCAGACTACGAACCTTCCGCACCATGGCTGAGAATGCCGAGAAAAGGCGCTCCGACGACGAGATGCGGCAGAGCGAGGAGAAGTTTGCCGCGATCTTTCGGGCGAGTCCCATTCCCATATGCCTGATCAGGATTTCCGACGGGGTCGTCATCGACGCGAACGCCGCCCACCTTTCCCTGCTGGAGTACAGTCGCGAGGAGGTGATCGGCAAGACGACGCTGGAACTTAACATCTGGGCGCACAGGGAGGAGCGCGAGAGGCTGGTCGCGGAATTGGCGAGGAACCACCGGGTCAGCGGCTTTGAGGCCCAGTATGTGACGAAGACCGGGGCCGTGAGGGACGTCATGATTGCCGGGGAGGAGATCAGGCTCGGCAGCGAGATCCTGCACCTGGGCCTCCTCCAGGACATCTCGGCCAGAAAGCAGGCGGAGGCGCAGCGCAGGCAGTTTGAAGGCCGGCTCCAGGAGGCCCAAAGGCTCGAGAGCCTGGGTGTCATGGCCGGCGGGATTGCGCACGACTTCAACAACATCCTCACCTCCGTCCTGGGCAACGCCAGCCTCGCGAAGATCGACGTGCCGGCCGATTCTCCCCTGCAGGAATATCTCCAATCAATCACCCAGGGCGCGATCCGTGCCGCCGACCTGTGCAAGCAGCTGCTCGCCTACTCAGGCCAGGGCCGGTTCAACGTGAAGAACCTTTCCCTGAACGAACTCATCGAGGAGACGACCCATTTGCTGCAGCTCTCCATCAGCAAGAAGGCCGTCCTGCACTTTGAGCTCCATTCTGAGTTGCCGGCGATTGGCGCTGACGCCACGCAGATCCGGCAGGTGATCATGAACCTCGTCATCAATGCGTCCGAGGCGATCGGGGAAAAGAGCGGGGTGATTCGCATAAGCACGGGGCTTGCGAGGGTGGATCCCTCGTATCCGGGCGGAACTCCTCCCGCCGCCGACCTGCCGGAGGGAACGTACGTCTACCTCGAGGTCGCGGATTCCGGATGCGGGATGGAGCCGGAAACCATGGCGCGGATTTTCGATCCCTTCTTCACAACAAAGTTCACCGGGCGGGGCCTCGGGCTTTCCGCGGTGCTGGGGATCGTGCGGGGGCACAACGGGTCGCTTAGAACCTATTCCGAGCCGGGACGCGGAACCACGTTCAAGCTGCTGTTCCCATGCTCCGGGGGCGAGGCCGACCCGAAGGCCCGTCCGGCCGCGGTGCCGGCAGTGGTGGGATGGCGCGGCCAGGGTCGCGTGCTCGTCGTGGACGACGAGGAGTCGGTGCGGAGCACGGCTGCCCTGATGCTGGAAAGGCTGGGATTTCAGGTCGAGGTGGCTGGGGACGGCCGCGAGGCAGTCGCCAAGTTTCGGACGGACCCCGAACGGTTTTCGCTCGTGCTCATGGATCTCACCATGCCGCACCTGGACGGCGTCCAGGCCTTTGCCGAGCTCAGGGGAATTTACGCCGGGGTACGCGTCATCCTGATGAGCGGATTCAACGAGCAGGAAGCCATCTCGCGTTTCAGCGGCAAGGGGCTCGCGGGGTTCCTGCACAAGCCTTTCACGTTCGAGGCCCTGACCCATGCCGTCCAAGGCGCCCTGGCCGGCCTCCCCGTTCATCAGGAATAGGACTGCGGCGGGGTTGGGCAGCCGTTCCTCAGCCCAGGACCGAGGACAGGAGCCCGACGATGCCGACGGTCAGGGCGGCCAGGGAGTCGCCGGCGATCAGGCCGCCGCCCACGAGCGAGGTGGTGCTCATGTCCTCCGGAAGCGCGGAATCACCGGGGAGTCTCCGTCCCTTGTTGCGGCGTTCCTGCCAGTCGGTGTACAGGGACCCTCCCACACCCCCGGCTGTCCACCAGAGGATTGTCGGCAGCTCGACAAAGCCTCCGAAAGAGGACGCATAGGGGCTGGGAATCACCAGGGAATCGACGATGAACTCGATGACGGCACCGGTCCGCGATCCCTTCCGAAACCGGCTCCAGGCCCCCCATCGTTTGAGCAGCTTTCGCACGACCTCAAGCCCCAGGCCAAGGAAGAAGCCGAATCGAAGGGCCTTCATGACATGGGGCTGGGAAGTGGTGATGCCATTGAGCGCCCCGACAAACTTGTACGTCATCGCGGACTGCCAGTGTTGCGCCGCGGGCAGGTGGGAGTGATTGAACTGGTCGACCCGCAGGATGGGATAGGCCTGCATGAAGACCTTTGCGAGGACGACGGCCAGCACGGCGCCGGTCGCTATGCCGATCACCTGGTAGCGGAACTGGGTGACGCGGTTGGTTCCCAGGCGCCAGCCGGTGGACCGGTCCTGCTGCATGTCCGCCCCCTCGGCGCAGGCGATGAGGAGGATCGACGCGCACATGAGCCCGACCCCGGCATCCCTTAGGCCCAGGGCCGCGAGGATGAAGACGGTCACCACGAACGCGCTCGAAATAGGGTTCGAGTCCGAGATGCCCACCGAGATCCCGTTGATCAGGACGAATGCGAGGCTGAGGAGCAGCGCGATTGCCAGGAAAAACAGGGGCTGGTGAAGAATCTGGCTTCCGACGACGGCCGTGCCCGCACCCCAGAACAGGATCCAAAGGATCAGCCGGATCCAATTCACCCGTTTCCAGTCCGCCTGCTCGGGCGCGGCGCTCTTTTCCCTAATCCGGCGGGCGGCCTGGATCATGATGAGCACGATGTCCAGGAGGGCCGCTCCCAGGATCGTTCCCAGCGCGATCACAAACCCGATCTTCCGGTAGGGGGCGCCGGGATCGAGCCAGCCCATGGCGACCAGCCGGGGCATCTGCCAGTGGCCGATCAGAGCGACCTGGAGGGCGGCCAGCGCGATGCGGGCCCCCACGATCATTCCCGCCCCAAGGGTTGACACGGAAATGCCCGTTGCCGCCACGAAGGCGACCTTGAGCGACCCCAGGCCCACCGCGTAGCCCAGCCCCATGCCGCTGCCGAGCTTTGCTATGGAGCGCTTGAGAAGGTTCCTGTCCGTCAGGGCCCGCAGGATGTTGGCCACCGCGAAGCCGGAGGGGAAACTGAGCTGCATACGGTCGACCACGATGGGCGTGTAGAGCATGCCCAGGCCCACCCCGTACATGCCGATGCAGGTGAAGTACAGCACGAGCTCCCACGCAGGCGGCTCGGGAAGGCCGAGCCAGACCATGGCCTGGATCAGGACCGCCATGCCGCACATTCCGGCGACGGAGGCGGCCATGGTCTGCATGTAGTTCGCACCGTGCTTGCCCTCCGGGCCGTAGGGCAGGGTGACCACGCTTCCGAGGATCCCGGCAAGAACCTGACCTCCGACAAAGAACCCGATGGAGAAATTCATGAAGGCCGCCGAGACGCCCCCGAGCGGCCCCAGGATCAGGATCGCCACCAGGGCGAGCATGATGTGGTAACGGGGGGAACCGATGGGCGGGAGCCAGCGTTTCAAGCCGCCGAGCATGGCTGCTCCCGCCCCGGGGCCAACAAGAAATCTCAGGGCCTCACCACCTGTGGGAATAGGCGGCGACGATCAGGAAGTCCGCGAAAAACGCATCGCCGTGACCCCCGGTCAGCGAGTCCGGATAGCTCTGGGTCCGGTTCCGGTACCAGGGAACCGGCACGTTGAGCGAGAAGGAGTCGTGGGGAAGGTCGTAGGCCAGCCCCGGATCGACGGAAAGCACGTAACCTGGGCGGCGGAAGCCGTCGCTCCTGCCGATAAGGTCGAGCGAGGGGACGCCCTCCCAGCGGACGCCGAGGCTGCCGGAAAAATTGCCGCCTTGGAACTGCCTGATCACCTGATTCACGCCACCGCGAATCAGGTATTGGTCATAGATCGAATTGAAGGAAGTCTCCGAGGTAAGGGACGTCGAGGTCCGGGTGCCGTTGGTGTCCTGCGGCGTTGCCATGTAAAACCCCGAGGTATAAAGCGAGGTCGCCGTGGTAAGTTTCCAATAGGCCTGCCCCTGAAGGATGTACCCCCAGCCGCCTTCGCCGGGCTGGATGGACTGGTCCAGGTTCTTCAGCACCGGCCCGGTTGTCGTCAGGAACCAGCCCTTTTGGTTCGATGTGCCGGTCGGCACACTGAGTGCGAGCCCGAGTTGGAGATTGACCTTTGGCTTTGTCGCCGGGTCCACCAACCAGCGGTCGGCGGACAGGCGCACGTCGCCGATCCCGCGCCCATAGGTCCTGAAGCGGGTGGTGGTTCCCGATTCCAGCTGGGAACGGCTCGCGGCAAAATACGGGATGTCCAGCGCCACCGAGTTCTGGGAGTTGAAATCGTAGCTCAGGCCCGAGTCGAACTGGTCGACGACGTTGATGATCGAGTTCCCCTTGGTCTGGCGGGAGCCGTTGTAGTACGGGCCGGTGTAGTCCTTGTCCGAGCGGAAGTGCTCGTAAGAGAGGGTGTACTCCCATTTGTCGGGAGTCGCGGAGTTTAGATCCTCACCATCGAGGGGAGACGTGCCGCTCCCGACCTGTTTGATGGGAACGCATCCCTGGGCATGGGCCAGGCTTGCCGAGGCGATGACGAGCCCCAATAGGACGACGGCTTGAATGCAGGGTTTGATCAGGGCCTGGAGCGGCCGCGAGAAGACGTGGCTGTGCATGGTGGTTACGATTGCTGTCTTGGTCTTGGGTTACTTGGTGGAGGGGACCTCCTCGCAACCGCCCGGTGTTGTCCCGTCCCGGTCTTGCGAGATCGCCTCGTTGAGGCGGATCAACGTGCGGATTCCCGCTTTGCCGGGGAGGCAATTGGGACGAAGCGCCAAGACCGCGTGGCGAAACGCTAAAACTACTCCGCCGGATTACTTCTCGACGGCCGGATTATAGTACGGGCTCAGGACGTCGACCAGCACGGCCCTCACCTCGGCCACATCCAGCACCCCGAGGTGCCGGTAGAGCACCTTTCCTCCGGGCGCCACGATCAGCGTATAGGGGACGGGTCCCGGCCACTGCGGATCGAGCGACTTCTCGAGGTCCCCCAGGCTTCCCCGGAAGAGGTAATTGTCGGTCGAGCGGCCCTCGGCGGCGGCGACCTTGCCGAGCCGGTCGGGGAGCGCCGCGTGCTGGCGCTGCAGGAAGCGAAGGGCCCGCGCTTCGTCGGCCTGGTCGTCGATGCTGACTGTGATCAGCTCGAAATTCCGGCCCTGGAACTGGCGGGTGAGGGTCACGAGGCTTGGGAACTCCTCGACGCAGGGCACGCACCAGGTCGCCCAGACATTGATGAGCCGGACCTGGTTCGTCGGGTTTGCCGCCAGGGCCGCCATCCCGGCGGGATCGATGGTCCCGAGGGTCACGGGCGTGTGCTCCCACTGCTCGTTGATCCTGGCTATGCCGGCCTGCTTCTCGATCCACTTGGTTGCGCAGCCAAAGGGCTTGGTCATCGGCACGGGCACCGGCTGACCGTCCAGGAGGGCGACAATCGCATTCCTGGCGTCGGTCTGGGTCACGGTGCTCGCCTCGGGGTACGGGGAGTCGTCCAGGCGGCCGGCGTAGCGAAGCCGGCGGTCGCGATCAAAGAGGAAGATGTGCGGGGTGCACAGGCAGCCGTAGGCCTTCGCTATGCGCTGCGTCTCGCCGTCGTACAGGTAGGGAAAGGTGAAGCCGCGGTCGCGCGCGTAGAGCTTCATCTCCGCAAAGGTGTCGTTGTACTTGCTGTACCCAAGCTCGCTGATCTCGATCCCCGACGGGCTGTTGGGATTGATCGCCACGACCGCCAGGCCCCGGGCCTTCATTTCGGCGTACAGTGGCAGAAGGCGCGTTTCGGCGGCATGGGAGTAGGGGCAGTGATTCGACAGGAAGACCACCATCAGGACGGGCGCGTCCTTGAAATCGGCGAGTGAATATGTCCTCCCATCAATGCCCGGAAGTGAAAAGTCGGGCGCCGGGTCCCCGATCTTGAGGCTATGGGCATCGGCGGGCATTTCCCGCTCGAGGTCCATCTTGGTGAGGCGGCTGGCCGCCGAGGCCGGGTATGCCGCGAGCAAGGCGGCGGCAAGGCAGAGGGATGGGGTTCGCATGGGGTTCCGAGCCACCCATCTACGCCCCACGCGAAGGGACTTCAAGCTGCTATGGTCGTCGGTCCGCGGCCGGGATCCGTTCCCGGCAGGTGCGGCGGCGGGTACGCGGCGAAACCGGCGGCAAACCTCGCAAATGCGGCATCGAGGTCATGGAGCGTCTGCTCGAGCTCGGAGACCTCGGCCTCACGCAGGGCGGGCACGTTCTCGCGCAAAGACGGAAGCTCCTCTGCATTGGCTACATAGGTAAAAGCATCCGGGGTCAGAGTCCCGCCGGCTGCGTGCGCTGCCAAGTCTGCGTCCTGGCGCAGGCCAAAAAAGTAACTCCAGACCCAGTCGTCTGCGATCGGGTGTTGATAGGTTCTCGGTTCGGTTTGGTTTGGTGTTTCCATGTCGGTCCTCCCTGAAAGTTAAGATCGGCACAGGAGACCCGTGTTCCAAAGAAAAGCCACAGAACGGTGCAAATAGTTGCCGAAGGTTGCGCTGGAGCTCCTGGGCCCGGCGGGCCGGGGCGTATTTCAGCCTGCTAGGCTGACCCCTTCTGCTTGAGGCCGGGGTACCTCTGGACGACTTTGCGGCGCACCGTCGCTTTTTCGGCAGACGTGCCGTCCTGAGACACGCGGGAAAGGGCATTTCTGGCATGAGCGGCATCCTCGATCGGGTACCTGCGTCCAGGCAGGGCAAACTTGCCGACCGGCAACCTTTTCCTGATCGCGGTGGTTAACTTGGTCATGACGTAGCTATACACCCCGGACTCCAGAGAAGGAATGGGGTTTAACCCCCAAGTTCACCGCCCATGGAGGCGGCCGCGTCAGCTCCCCGGGTAGGGATAGACCCCATGGGGCTCGCTGCACTTTCCCGATTAAATCGTCCGGGACAGCAAGCGCCTTCCCTGCGATTGATGTCCAGCCACCTTTATGCCGACAAAACAAGTCAGTCCACCATCGACGGTTACCCGCGAGCAAATGGTTCGCCTCCTGAACGAGGACTTGGCGGGTGAGTATCAGGCGATCATAGCCTATGTCGTCTACAGCCAGGTTCTGAAGGGAGCCGCGTACACCGACATCGCGAGGGAATTGGAGGCCCATGCCGGCGAGGAGCTCGCGCACGCCATAAAGATCGCAAAGCAGATCGACTACCTGGGCGGCATGCCGGCCGTGGTGCCCAAGGCGGTAAAGACCTCAAGTGATCCCGTCGCGATGCTTCGCGCGGATCTTGAAAACGAACGGGCGACGGTGGGCCGCTATAGGGAACGCATCCGGCAGGCGGAGGCGATGGGGGAATTCGCCCTGAGCGAGACACTGCGTTCGATCATCGTGCAGGAACAGGAGCACGAGATCGATCTGAGCGCCGCGCTGGACATCGCCGTGCCCCCTCCAAAGGAGCCGTCGGACGCTGCAAACGCCGAGTCGGCGTGAATTGAGGTTTCAACTGGCATGGGACGATGCGCCGGCGCCTCGTCAGTGAAGCCTACCGAGGCTCGCCACCGCGGGCGCTGACGGCATCCGGATCAGGCCGGGACATTCGGACATGAATGACTTCTTCTTCGCCCGCTCGCAGATGGCGATGTCCCTTGCGTTCCACATTGTGTTCGCAGCCTTGGGAATCGGCATGCCGCTGCTCATGGTGATGGCGGAGGGAACCTATCTCCGCACCGGAGAGCCGGTCTACCTCGAGCTCAGCAAGCGGTGGGCGAGGGGGACTGCCATTCTATTCGCAGTAGGCGCCGTCTCCGGCACGGTGCTGTCGTTCGAGCTCGGCTTGCTGTGGCCCGGCTTCATGGAGAAGGCCGGAGCGATCATCGGGATGCCCTTTTCACTCGAGGGCTTTGCGTTCTTCACCGAGGCCATCTTCATCGGCGTCTATCTTTATGGCTGGGGCCGACTGCCGCCGCTTCTGCATTGGCTCGCGGGTGTGCTGGTCGCCGTCAGTGGCACGCTTTCCGGAATCATCGTCGTGACGGCCAATGCCTGGATGAACGCGCCGGCCGGCTTCCGGTTCATCAACGGCCGATTCACCGGGATCGACCCGGTCGCAGCCATGTTCAACCGGGCAAGCCTTCATGAGACCCTTCACATGACGCTCGCGGCCTTTGTCGCGACAGGCTTTGCGGTGGCGGCCGTTCATGCGTTCCTGCTGCGCAGAAGCCCGGGCAGCCCCTTCCACCGCTGCGCCCTGGGGCTGGCGCTTGCGATGGCGTGCGTCACCATCCCGCTGCTGGTCCTGAGCGGCGATTTCAGCGCCCGTTCCGTGGGCAGGCTGCAACCGGCGAAACTCGCCGCGATGGAGGCCCTGTACAGGAGCCAGGACGGGGCGCCTCTGCTGCTGGGTGGGAATCCCGATGACTCGGCGCGCACGGTCCATGGCGCGCTCGTGATTCCGCGCGGCCTGAGCCTGTTGCTGGCCGATGACCCGGGCGCAAGGGTCGCCGGCCTTGAAGAGTTCCCGCGCACGGACTGGCCCAACGTACGGATGGTTCACTGGTCGTTTGACCTTATGGTCCTCTCGGGATTCGCAATGCTGGCCGTGGCCGGATGGGCGGGCTGGATCTGGTGGAGGCGGCCGCCGCTGGCGGACCATCCCTGGCTATTGGGCACGCTGATCGCCGCCGGGCCGCTGGGTTTTCTGGCAATCGAGGCCGGTTGGATCGTGACCGAGGTCGGGCGCCAGCCGTGGATCATTTACAACGTGATGCGAACGAAAGACGCCGTCACGCCGATGCCCGGCATCGCGGTCCCATTCCTTGCCTTTACGATCCTGTACGCCTTCCTCGCCTTCGTAGTCACGCGCCTCCTGCGACAGCAGTTTCTGGAGACGGACGGCGCGGTCCCGGAGTCGTCACCCGCTTGACGCCATGCTTGCACTCGCCGCCGCCGCGTCCTTGGTGCTGTCGCTGATCCTGTATGCGCTTTCTGGCGGCGCGGATTTTGGCGGCGGAATGTGGGACCTGCTCGCCCTCGGCCCGCGCGCCGCGCGGCAGCGGACCCAGATCGCCAAATCCATCGCTCCCATCTGGGAGGCCAACCACGTCTGGCTCATCCTCGTTGTGGTGGTGCTGTTCACGGCCTTTCCGACGGGCTTTGCGGCGATGATGACCGCCTTGAACATTCCGCTCACCGCGATGCTCATCGGGATTGTCCTGCGCGGATCGGCGTTCATCTTCCGCAGCTACGACACGCGGCCGGGTGCGGTTCGTCGGCATTGGAGCACGGCCTTCGGCATTGCCAGCATCGTGACGCCGTTCCTCCAGGGTGCTGTGCTGGGCGCCCTTGCGACCGGCGGGATCCGGGTCGTGAACGGACAGGTGACGACGGGCTTTTTCGCGGGATGGGTGACGCCGTTTGCGCTCGCCTGCGGGCTGTTCGCGCTTGTGCTGTTTGCGTTTCTGGCGGCCGTCTATCTGACCCTCGACGCGAGGGACCAGCCGGATCTGCGGGGTGATTTTCGAAAGCGTGCGATCTGGTCCGGCGCGGCGCTCATGCCGGTTGCCGGTGTGGTATTCCTCGCGGCGAGGCACGGCGCGCCGGCGCTATTTCACGGATTGACGCAGTGGTGGGCGCCTTGGCTGCTCGGCGCAACCTGTCTATGCAGCCTTGGTGCGCTTGGGGCGTTGCGGTGGCGGCGGTTTGCCGCGGCACGCGTGGCGGCCGCCGGCCAGGTGGCGCTCATCCTGATTGGGTGGAGCCTGGCGCAATATCCAAATATTGTGACGCCGGACATCACGGTTGTGAATGCTTGCGCTCCGGGCGCGACGTTGCGGCTGCTTTTGCTGGCATTGGCGGCCGGTGCGCTCGTGCTGCTCCCGTCGCTGCTTGCATTGTTCCGTCTGTTCAAGGGAGCGGCTTCGCATGGCGGGGCGGGGTAGGCGGCGCAGGGCACGGAATGCGGGTTCCACCCCATGGGAAGGCGGCTGCCGTTGGCATACTGTGGGAAACATGAACACCCAAAGGGCAGCCGCCCAACCCGGAACCCGCCTCAGCGACCGCGATTTCGACGTCCTCTTCCGCGAGGCCCGAACCCACAGCGCATGGCTCGACCTGCCGGTACCGGACGACCTCCTAAGGCAGATCTACGACCTGCTAAAATGGGGTCCGACCAGTGCAAATTGCTGCCCGGTCCGGATCGTCTTCCTGCGATCACGGGAGGCAAAGGAAAGGCTCCGGCCGGCGCTTCAACCGGGAAACGTGGACAAGACGATGGCAGCTCCGGTCACTGCCATCATCGCCTACGATTCGAGCTTTTACGAGTTGTTGCCCAGGCTCTTTCCCGTGGCGCCTGCAATGAAGGAAATGTTTGTGAAGTCGCCGGAATTGGCCGCAGCCACCGCGATGCGCAACGGAAGCCTTGAGGGAGCGTATTTCATGATCGCCGCTCGCTCACTCGGTCTCGATTGCGGCCCCATGTCGGGATTCGACAATGAAAAGGTGGATCGCGAGTTCTTTCCCGTGCCGGCGAAGGCGACGGGATCGACAAACGGCGCATTCATCGCGAAAGGGCCCGTGAAGTCGAATTTTCTGTGCAATCTCGGCTACGGAGACGCTGCGAAGCTCTACCCGCGAGGCCCACGATTGGACTTCGGCGAGGCATGTCAGATGCTCTGAGGCTTCGCCCGCTGACCTACAACGCCCGAGGGGCCGCGATCCAAGGGGTCACGTCGATGCTCGCGACATTGGGAGTTTCCAATCCGGGTCGGTCGGCTGGAGCCCCCGCCACGGCTCAAAAGGTTGAAACATCGGTCGCGGTTGCACGGAAGCGGCTGATGCCGTATTCGCCATTCGATCCCTCGTTGAACCCGAAGCCTGGACTCCCACGGGTGTACCTGCCGTCCCTCGCCGCCCCCATCAGCAATCCGTTCTTATAGGTTCGGATCTCGGCGCCCACAACGGTCGCCCTCACCACGTCGCCCGTCTTCACGGCGTATTGCCTCCCTTGCACGTTCAGGAGATAGGTGAAATCGGCCAGAAGCCCATTCCACCTCACAATGATCAGGTAGGCGGCATCCCCTTCCTTCAGGGAATAGGAGATCTCGTATCCATCGCACTTGTGCTTCGCCAGTGAGCTTCGAAGCCGCATCGACACCTCCGGATAGCGGAACACCGCCCTCTTATCCACCACCACCTCCACGCTCTGGTTGGAGGGCCATTCGCCGGCAAGTAGGGCCACCGAGTCCGCATACGCCTTGGGGCCCGCGCGTCCGAATGCAAAGCCGGGTGTTGTCGAGACATCACCCCAATCCAAGGCGACCGTTCTCCCATCCATCCAGCGACCGCCCTCTGAGATCGGGCCCTCGGCCCGCGGAAACGTGGTCGAGTAGCTAACCACATGCTGCGTAGGCAGTGCCAAAGCCACTGGGTTCGTGCCCGGCCCTGCGGAACAGGCGGCTAGAATTGCGAGCAGGAGCGTGGCGAATATGAGTTGAGGCGGCCGGAGTGCATTCTTCATCGCTGATCTTTCGTTGGTTGCCATTCTTGGGGCCGCCGTCGCCTCGCCGAAGGCGAGGCTGTTGCCCTAATCATGACGGACCTCGGCGCTGCGAACTGACCTGATTGCGTTCCCGGCCGGGCGGGCCGCCCGGCCCTACCTTGAGAGATGGTGGCAAGACCCGGAATCGAACCGGGGACACAAGGATTTTCAGTCCTCTGCTCTACCAGCTGAGCTATCTTGCCCCAAATGGAAGGGTCTAAATACGTTGCCGGAAAGGGCTCGGGCAAGGAAAAACGCGAGTCCGGGCCCTCCTTCCGAAGAACCCAAGAACTTCCGGGCTCCCGAGCGGTCTGCAGCTAGGAAAGGCCCCAACCATGAAAACCCTACTGCTCCTGATCATTGGAATCCTGCTCGGCGTCGTCATCGTCCACACGTACGACCATCGGAATAATTCGGGGATCGCGGCGGACAGAACGTCGATTGCCTCCCATGCCGAGGCCGCTGCCAACACGGCTGGCTCCGCTGTCGAGGATAAGCTTGTCCAGTGGCACCTGACCTCGGACGACATCAAGGCCGATCTCTCCAAGACCGGCAAGGTCGTGCGGGCGAACGCACAGGTGGCCGGGGAGAAGATCGACGACGCCCGCGTAGCCGCCGTGATCAAGGCCAAGTACCTGCTGGACCGCGACATTTCAGCCTTCGACATCTCCGTGGATGTCACCGACGGCAAGGTGGTGCTGTCAGGGAGGGTGGCGTCGGAGGCGATCATCGGAAGGGCGGTCGAGCTGGCGCTCGACACGGATGGCGTCTCGAACGTCTCTTCCGACCTGACCCTTCGGCCCCTGAACTAGCAGGCTGCCAGGGCAACCCCGTTTCAGCGCGGCTGATTAGGACGACCGGATGGCCGGAAACTCCTTCAGCGCCCGATCGAGCTTGCCCAGCGCCTCTTGGATTGAGTCTGCGGATGCCTTGGAAAGTTTCCTCACATCGCCGACGATGGCCTGCAGGGTGGCCCGGACGATCTGGATATCCTCATTCAAAATCCTGCTCTTGGAGGGGCTGTTGGGGTTCATACGCCAAGTTCGACGCGAAAGCCTGGCCTTTGTTTCAGAAAACAGGCGACAATTGTGCAACGTAGCCCATTTAACCCGGGGTTTTGCCCCCTCGTCACTCCACCGTCACGGACTTCGCGAGATTGCGGGGCTTGTCGACGTCGCAGCCGCGCTCGACCGCGATGTAGTAGCTGAGGAGCTGCACAGGGATAGATGCCAGGATCGGGAGCACCGCCTCATGGCACTCCGGGATCCGGATGACGTCGTCCGCCAGGCCCTCGGGAAGCTCGCTGCCTTCCGTGGCGACCGCGATGATCGGTCCCTTGCGGGCCTTGATCTCCTGCATGCTCGAGACGATCTTGTTGAAGATCTCCCCCTTGGGGGCGAAGAAGACGCTCGGGCACTTCTCGCTGATCAGGGCGATGGGGCCGTGCTTCATCTCGGCCGCGGGATAGCCCTCGGCGTGGATGTAGGAGATTTCCTTGAGCTTGAGGGCCCCCTCGAGCGCGATGGGGAAGAGGGAAAGGCGGCCCAGAAACAGGAAGTCCGCAAAATGCGCGTAGCGCTTCGCGATCTCGCGGATGTGCGGCGCCTGCTTCAGGACCGTCCGAACCTGGTCGGGGGCCCCCTTGAGCGCCTCGACAAACTGCGCGCCGTCGCTGTAACTCATGTCCCTCAGCCGGGCCACGTACAGGGCCAGCATGGAGCCAAGCATCAGCTGGGAGGTGAAGGCCTTGGTCGAGGCGACCCCGATCTCGGGGCCCACGTGCTGGTAGATTCCGCCGTCGGTTTCGCGGGCGAGCGTGGATCCCACGGCATTGTTGATCGCAAGGACGCGGAACCCCTTTCGCTTGGCTTCCCGCATGGCCGCCAGGGTGTCGATCGTCTCGCCGGACTGGCTGATGAAGAAGAAGACGGTGTTCGGGTCGAGCGGTGCGTTCCGGTAACGGAACTCCGAGGCGTAGTCCACCTCGACGGGAAGGCGGGCAAAGCGCTCGAACAGGTGTTCGGCCACCATGCATGCGTGCCAGGCCGACCCGCACGAGCAGAACATGAAGCGGCTCACCTGGCGCAGTTCCGACGAGGAGAGGTTCAGGCCGCCGAAGACCGCCGTGCTCCCGTCGGCCGAGAAACGGCCGCGCATGGTGTTCTCAAGCGCCTGCGGCTGCTCGAAGATCTCCTTTTCCATGAAGTGGGCGTAAGTCCCGCGGTCCGCGTCCTTTACCGACCAGGTAATCTTGTCGACCACCGGGGAGACATCGCTCTGGTCCAGCGTGCTGATGGCGAACGTCGTCGGGGTGAGAAGGACCAGTTCGCCGTCCTTCAGGTAGACTACATTCTGGGTGCGGCTGACGATGGCAGAGGCGTCGCTCGCGAGCAGGGTCTCGCCGTCACCGACCCCGAGGATCAGCGGCGAGGCCTCGCGGGCCGCGACGATCTCGCCGGGGCAGTCGAGGCAAAGAACCGCGATCCCGTAGGTTCCCTCGACGTGGCCGAGGGTCTTCCGGACGCTCTCAAGGAAGCGGCTCTGGCCGGGGGCATCGGGCGCCTCCTTGGCGTAGTGGTAGGCGATCAGATTGCAGAGGACCTCGGTGTCGGTCTCGGACTTGAAGGTGTAGCCCTTGGTCAGCAGGAACTTCTTGATCGCGGCGTAGTTCTCGATGACGCCGTTGTGGATCAGGGCGATCTTTCCATCGCTGCTGACATGAGGGTGGGCGTTCCCGTCGGTGACGCCGCCGTGGGTCGCCCACCGGGTGTGGCCTATCCCGGTGGTCCCGGTGAAGCGGTGCTGGGCGGCCTCCTGGACCAGGACCTCGACCCGGCCGGCCTTCTTCACAACGTCCAACTTTCCCCCCTGGATCACGGCAAGGCCCGCCGAGTCGTACCCACGGTACTCAAGTCGCTTCAGCCCCTCCAGGATGACGGAGGATGCCTTCTGCTTGCCCACATAGCCGATAATTCCGCACATGATCGATTAATTTTGAATCGCCAATGTAGCCGGGCGGCGAAAAGATAGGCAAGGTTTATGACCAACAAGAACCGGGTGCTCGCGGTGATCATGGGCGGGGGCCGAGGAACCCGCCTAGCGCCGCTTACGCAGGAGCGATGCAAGCCGGCCGTGCCACTCGCGGGGAAGTACCGCCTGGTCGACATCCCGATCAGCAACTGCATCAACTCCGGCATCAACAGGATCTTTCTCCTCACCCAATTCAACACGGCCTCGCTCCACCGGCACATCCAGGGGGCCTTTCATTTCGACCCGTTCGACGGCGGCTTTGTCGACATCCTTTCGGCGGAGCAGACGGAAAAGAGCCTGGACTGGTATCAGGGGACGGCCGACGCCGTCCGCCGCAACATCGTCCACTTCCGCTCTTTCCCGCACGACCTGATCCTAATCCTGGCCGGGGACCAGCTCTACCGGATGGACTTCCGGGAGATCATCGACCAGCACATCTCGACCGGCGCCGAAGTGACGGTGGCCGCGATCCCGTTCCCCATCACGCGCGTCGAGGGGCTCGGGGTGATGAGGGTCGGCGACGACCTCACCATCCAGGAATTCGTGGAGAAGCCGAAGGATCCGGCCATCGTGCGGGCGCTCACCCTGAGCCCCGTCCTCGAGGGGCGCCTCAAGGCGGGCGGGGGGGAGAAGCACTGCCTCGCGTCGATGGGCATCTACGTGTTCAACCGCGCCGTACTCGCCGAGGCCCTGGACAACACCATGACGGACTTCGGCCGGGAGGTGATCCCCGGGCTCCTGGGGAAAAGCCGGATCTTCGCCCACATCTTCGAGGGCTACTGGGAGGACATCGGCACCGTGCGCTCATTCTTCGAGGCGAACCTCGCCCTTGCGCAGCCGATGCCGCCGTTCAACTTCTTCGACCCGGACGCGCCGATCTACACCCAGCTCCGCTACCTCCCGGCCTCCAAGCTGAACAAGTGCGCGATCGACCAGGCCGTGATCGGCGACGGCTCCATCCTCACCGACTCGAAGATCACCCACTGTGTGATCGGCATCCGGTCCTTCGTGGACGAGGGCTCGGACCTCCAGGACGTGGTCGTCATGGGAGCTGACTACTACGAGAACCAGGAGCAGATCCGTAAGAATGTCGCGCGCGGGAGACCGCCCATTGGGATCGGCAAGCACTGCAGGATACGCAGGGCCATCATCGACAAGAACGCACGCATAGGAGAGGGCTGCGAGCTCTCCCCGGTCGGCAAGGCGGACGGCACCTATGTGGGCGGCGCGGTCGTGATCAGCGACGGGGTTCTCGTCGTGACCAAGGGGGCGACGATCCCCGCAGGGACGGTGCTGTAACCATTTGAATTCCGGACGGGTTCTCTCCGGTCGCTTTTCGTTCGCAAAGCCTCACACAGTCGACCTCCGAGAACCCGTCCGGAATTCAAATGGATCCCGGGTGTTACTTGAGGGGCCGGCTCGGCCTCACCCACAGGAACACCCCGGCGGCGATCAGGAAGATGGAATAGAAGGTGCCCCGGCTCATTCCCAGGATCAGCGGCACGCCGACATCGGGCTCGCGGTAGACCTCCCCCAGCATGCGCACCAGCGCGTAGGCGATGAAGAACTCGCCCGCGAGGCGTCCGGGCCTCCTCGTAGTGACGTCGGTCCGCCAAAACCTGAGCTGCATCAGCACGAGCAGGACGATCCCCTCGAGAAAGGCCTCGTACAGCTGGGAGGGGTGGCGCGGCGCGATGTTTGCCAGGGGAGTTCCGGGGTCGGCGCTTCTGGGGAAGATGACCGCCCACGGGACCGTGCTCATCTTTCCCCAGAGCTCCCCGTTGATGAAGTTTGCGATGCGCCCAAAGAAGAGCCCCGCCGGCGCGGCCGACACGACCAAGTCTCCGAGGTGGAGGAACCTGATCCTGCTCACGCGGGCGAACCACACAAGCGCGACAGCGACCCCCAGCATCCCGCCGTGGCTCGCCATGCCTCCGTCCCAGATCCTGAAGATCACCATGGGATCGGCCCTCAGCATCCCCGGCTCGTAGAAGAAAAAATAGCCGAGCCGGCCGCCCAGGAGGACGCCGAGGACGACGGCAGCCATGAGGTCCGGAATCCTCGCGTCGGGCAGCAGGGACCGCCCGGCGCGTGCGTAGAGGCGCAGGAGGCCGGCCGCGGCCAGGAAGCCCAGCAGGTAGGCGAGTCCGTAGTACCGGATGCCGATATTGCCATGAAACCGCACCAGGAACGGACTGATGTCGTCCACCCAGTACGCGAGCAGGCTTGGGCTCGGGACCGCGGAGACTGGGCCAGGCATCATCGGGTTCCGGTCTTCGGGCCTAGGCCGGCCGGTCCGCGCGGGGGCGCACCGCCTCACGCTGCTTTGCCCGGGCAAACTCGCGCATGTCCACCGCGAGGTCGTCCTTCTCGAAGATCTCGCGGCCGAGAAGGTGTTCGATGACGTCCTCCATCGTGAGGAGGCCCGAGGTCGCCCCGAACTCGTCGACGGCGATGACGATCTGCTGGTGGGCCTTGAGGAAGCACTGGAGGGCGTCGGCGACGGTGGCCATCTTCGGGATGAAGTTCGCCTCGTGCATGATCTGCTCGACCAGGAGAATATCCTGGTCGTTCGCCTTCGCCTTGAGGAGGTCCCGGCGGCGGACGATCCCGACGATGTCGTCCAGGTCCTTGCCGAAGACGGGCATCCGGCCGAAGGGAAGGTTGGGGTACTCGAGGAAGACCTCGCCCACCGTGGCGCTGCGCCGGAGGGCCGTGATGACCGTGCGCGGGGTCATGATGGAGCTGACCCGGACGTCGTCGAGCGACAGGGCGTTGGTGATGATATTGGACTCGCTCTTCGTGAGCGTCCCCAGCCGGGCCCCGCGCTCGGCCAGCAGGATGATCTCCTCCTCGGACCCGCTTTGCTGGCCGCGCATGCGCATGATCGGATACAGGGCGAGATTCGCAAGCCAGGTGACGGGCCTGAGCAGCCGGCACAGCCAGAGCATCGGATATACGGCGTAGGGCTGCAGCCGGCGGCGCTGGGCGACCCCAACGATCTTCGGCAGCATCTCGGATCCCACGACCAGGAGCGCGGCGAACCCGGTGGTCACGAATACGAGGACCCGTTCCCCGAAGAGGCGGCCGCAGATGGCGCCAATCACCACGGAACCGAGGGCGTTGGACACCGTGTTGAGCGTGAGAATCGCGGAAATCGTCTGGTTGATCTCCTGCTTGAGGCTCTCGAGGAGCCGGCCCCTCCTGGGCATGGATTTCTTGAGGGCCTCGATCTCCGCGACCGTCGTGCTGAGGACAATCGCCTCCAGCAGCGAGGCCACGAAGGAGACCCCGAGTGTGGTGATGATGGCGATGCCCAGCCAGAACATGGCTGCTGTATGCACGCGATCGGCGGCGACTTCAAGGCTGCACGCCGTTTAGGGATTGAGCGTCGGGCGGATCGGCGCTGAGATTCCCGCCCACCCGCCGTGCCCAACCTGAAGCAGACCCCCCTCCGGGACTTTCATGCCTCCCATGGGGCGCGCCTGGTCGATTTCTCGGGCTGGGAGATGCCTGTCCAGTACCGGAGCATCCTGGAAGAGCACCGCGCGGTGCGCCGGGCCGCCGGGCTCTTCGACGTGAGCCATATGGGGGAGGTCGATGTCCGCGGCCCGGACGCCGCGGCTTTCCTGGACAACCTCGTGACCAACGACGTCTCCAAGCTCTACCCGGGCCGGGTCCTCTATACGCCGATGTGCCAGCCGGACGGAGGCGTTGTGGATGACCTGCTGGTCTACATGCGGGCGCCCGGCGAGTACTTCCTCTGCATCAACGCCGGCAACATCGACAAGGACCTGGCCTGGATGCGCGAGAGGGTGGGCGGGTTCACGGTGACGATCGACGACCGGTCCAGCGACTACGGCCTGCTCGCGGTCCAGGGGCCGCGCGGCGCCGAAATCGTCCAATCACTCACCGGGGCCAAGCTCGGCCTCGTCCGGTACTACCATTTCGTGGAGGGGACGGTGGCCGGGATCGCGTGCCTCGTCAGCCGGACGGGCTACACCGGGGAGGACGGCTTCGAATTGTACTGCGCCGCGGGCGACACGCTGGCCCTCGCCGGGGCGCTGCTCGAGGCCGGAACGAGGTTCGGGATCGAACTTTGCGGGCTCGGCGCGCGCGACAGCCTGAGGCTGGAGGCGGGATACCCGCTCTATGGCCACGAGCTTGCGGCGGACATATCGCCGCTGGCGGCCGGGCTTGGCTGGACGGTGAAGCTTGGGAAGCAGCCGGGATTCGTAGGCCGCGACGCCCTGGCTGCGGAGAAGAGGGAGGGATCGCCGCACTCGGTGGTGTTCTTCAGGACGGGCGACCGCCGGATCGTCAGGTCGGGCTCGCCGGTCGTGACGGCGGGCGGCGCCTCCCCCGGGCGGGTCCTATCGGGCACGCTTTCACCCATTCTCAACGAGGCGATCGGCTCCGCGCTGGTTCCCACTCTGGCAGCGGGCGGCCCCCTGTCGGTCGACATTCGCGGCGATCTCGTCCCGCTTGTCCTGGTGAAGCCGCCCTTCGTCCCGCTTGGCAGGCGGCCGTGAAATCGGCTCGTCAGGCACCGCCGGCACCAAGTACCCTTTTTCCATGAGCGACATTCCAGAAGGCCTGCGTTACGCGAAATCCCATGAATGGCTGAAACTGGAGGGCGACGGCACGGCCACCCTCGGAATCACCGCCTACGCACAGGATTCGCTTGGCGACATCACGTTCGTCCAGCTCCCGAAGGTGGGGGCGACCCTGGCCTCAGGGGCCGTCCTTGGGGTCGTCGAATCCGTGAAGGCGGCGTCGGACATCTATGCCCCGGTCGCCGGAACGGTCACCGCGGCGAACCCGGCCCTGGGCACGAGCCCTGAGACCGTGAACCGGTCCCCCTATGGCGACGGTTGGCTGATCAAGATGAAGCTCGCCAACCCTGCGGAGGCCGGATCCATGCTGGATGCGGCCGCCTACCGGGCGCTGGTCGGCTGACACGAGGCCCGTTCAGGCGACGCTGGCCCTCCCGGCTCGCTCGGCCTTGCGGCGGTCGACCTGGGAAAGAAGGCGCTTGCGGAGACGCAGGAACTTCGGCGTCACCTCCACGAATTCGTCCGATGCGATGTACTCGATGGAGCGCTCGAGCGAGAGCTTCACGGCCGGCGTGAGCTGGATCCCCTTTCCCTCGCCCTGGGACCGGAAATTGGTGAGCTGCTTGGCCTTGACGGCGTTGACCGGGATGTCCTCCTGCCGGGGATTCTCGCCGACGAGCATCCCCTCGTAGACCTCCTCGCCGGGCCCGACAAACAGTTTCCCGCGCTCCTGGATGGCCGAGAGGGCGTAGGCCGTGGTGACTCCGGACTCGGTGGCCACCAGGGTGCCCGTCGAGCGTGTGATGAGTTCGCCCGCCCAGGGCCCGTATTCCTTGAAGAGGTGGGAGGTGACTCCCTGTCCGCTCGTCACGTTGACGACATCGATCTCGAGGCCGATCAGGCCGCGGGTCGTGATCACGGCCTCGATCAGGGTCGAATGGGCGTGCTTCTCGATGTTGTGGATCTGCCCCTTCCGGTTGGAGAGGTTCTGCATGACGGCGCCGACGCTCTCAGAGGGGACTTCCACCCACACAGTCTCGTAGGGCTCCTGGAGCTTCCCGTCGACCGTCTTTGTGATCACGGTGGGGCGGGAGACGAGTAGCTCGTAACCTTCCCGGCGCATCGTCTCAACGAGGACCGCAATCTGCATGGCGCCCCGGGCCTTCAGATTGAAGATGCCCGCCTTCTCGGTGTCTTCGATGTTGATCGAAACGTTGGTCTTCAGTTCGCGAAAAAGGCGGTCCCTAAGCTGCCGGGACGTGACGTACTTGCCATCGCGGCCCACAAGGGGGCCGTCGTTGACGCACACCTGCATCTCCAGGGTAGGCGGGTCGATCTCGGTGAAGGGGAGGGGCTTGGTGGTCTCCAGGCCGCCGACCGTGTCGCCTATGTTCACGTCGTCGAGCCCGGCGATGCCGACGATGTTGCCGGCGACCCCGGACACGGACTCCAGGTTCTGCAGCCCCGAGTACTCGAAGACCTTGGTGACCTTGGCCCTGACAGCCGCGCCGGTCGCGTGGCGGATCCCGAAGATCGTGTCGCCCGTCGTGACCCGGCCGCCGAGGATCTTGCCGACGGCGATCCTGCCCACGTAGTCGTTCCAGTCGATGTTCGAGACGAGCATGTGGAACGGTTCGTCCGGCTTGGCGAAGGGGGGGGGGACGTGGTCTAGGATCGTCTCGAAGAGGGGGCCCATGTCCTTCATGGGGTCCCCAAGGTGTTTGACCATGTAGCCGTCGCGCGCCGAACCGTAGATCACGGGCGCGTCAAACTGCTCCTCGGAGGCGTTGAGCTCGAGCAGGAGCTCGAGGACCTTGTCGTGCGCCATCTTCGGATCGGCGTTCTCGCGGTCGATCTTGTTGATGACGACAATCACCTTGAGCCCGTGCTGCAGCGCCTTGCGGAGCACGAAGCGGGTCTGCGCCTGGGGCCCGTCGTAGGCGTCCACCAAGAGAAGCACGCCGTCGACCATACGGAGGGCCCGCTCGACCTCGCCGCCAAAGTCGGCGTGCCCCGGGGTGTCGACGATGTTGATCGTTTTGTGGCCCCAGTGGACGGCCGTGTTCTTGGCCTTGATCGTGATCCCCTTTTCCTTCTCCAGGTCCATCGAATCCATGGCGCGTTCCTCGACGTGCTGGTTCGCGCGGAAGACACCGCCCTCCTTGAGGAGCTTGTCGACGAGGGTGGTCTTCCCGTGGTCGACGTGGGCGATGATGGCGATATTCCGGATGTCCTGGTTCATGAAGCGCAAGGGAGTCTCTTTGAAAAAAGAGACCCAACTTGCCCCCTGCGCCCGGCGGATGCAAGAAGCATCCGCCTCACCCGTCAAACGGCCTTCGGGAGGGCCACGCCCAACTCGACCGCCCGGAGGTTGTGCCGCTTGTACTTACGCATCCGGGACCTGCGCTCGAGCATCCTGTCGAGTTTGTCGACAAGGAGCGCCACCGCCTTGTGGCATCCGTCGGCCTCGACTTCGGCGTTCATGTCGGGGCCGAGGATCGTGATGTGTCCCTTGACCTTGAAGCGATGGGCGACGTCCTGCCTCTGGTCGCATGCCAGCTCCACGCGAAGGCGGACGATGTGTTCCTCGTGGCGGAAGAGGCGCTCGACTTTGTCACGGACAAAGGCCTTGAGGGCCGGGGTGAGGTCGAGGTGGATGCCGGAGACGATCAGATCAGGATTCAGTTGATTATTCATGAATGCCATTAGCTGCACCAATTTTTCAACTCTGGCCCCTGCGGGCTAACCTCTCGCGCCCGGGGAACGGTTCCCGGGCTGCGCAAAAGTGGGTTTGTGCCCCAGCCTTTGCAACTTAACTCGTCACAAAAACCGGAAGCTTAAATCGGGCCAAGCAAGGGGTCAGGTTGTACATGTTGACCTGCGCGGCGTAGGTCAACATGTACAACCTGACCCCTTAACCCATCCATGCCGCAAGTCCGCGTACGCTTCGCCCCGAGTCCGACCGGGTTCTTCCACATAGGGAGCGCCCGAACTGCGCTGTTCAACTGGCTCTACGCCCGGCACACGGGCGGCGTCTTTGTGCTGCGGATCGAAGACACGGATGCGGCGCGTAACACCCCCGAGTTCCTGAATGTCATCTACGACAGCCTTCGCTGGCTGGGGCTCGACTGGGACGAGGGTCCCCAGGCGGGCGGGGCCTTCGGCCCGTACCGCCAGAGCGAACGGGCTGACCTCTACCGGGACTACCTTGCCCGCCTGCGGGCGTCGGACCGAACGTATGAAATGGATGGGGCGGTCTACTTCAGGATTTCCGGAAAGCCTCAGGTGATCGAGGACGCCATACGCGGCAGGGTGGAACGCACCGAGGAGAAGGACTTCGTCATTGTCCGCTCGGACGGCAAGCCGGTGTTTCACCTGGTCAATGTGGTGGACGACATTGCGATGGGGATCACCCACGTGATCCGCGGCGAGGATCACCTTTCCAACACCAGCAAGCACACGGAGCTGTTTCACGCCCTGGGGACGCCGCTGCCCGTGTATGCCCACATCCCCTTGATCCTGAAGCAGAACGGACCAGGGAAGATGTCCAAGAGGGACCAGGGCGCGCTGGTGGAGGAGTACCGCCGCAGGGCGTTTCTGCCGGAGGCGCTGGTGAACTTCCTTTGCCTGCTGGGCTGGAACCCTAAGGACGAGCGGGAGAAGATGCCGATTTCAGAAGTGATTCGGCTGTTCGACCTGCCCGGTGTGAACCAGAGCAACGCCCGATTCGACGAGAGGAAGCTGGCCCACATGAACCAGCTTTACCTGCTGGAGCTGCCGCCGGAGCGCTACGTCGCCCTCGCTTTGGAGTACTGCCGGGCGCAGGGCGCGCCTGGGGCCGAGCCGGGGAACGAGCAGTACTTCCGGGAGGTTGCGCTCCTGGCCCAGCCCAAGCTCAAGTCGGTCGAGGAACTCCCGGCCTACAGCCGGTATTTCTTCACTGAGGATTTTGCGATCGATCCCCAGGCAAGGGCCAAGGTAATGGGGAAGGGGGATCCGATCGCGCGTCTCCGGGAGCTTGCGTCCGCCCTTGACGGGGCGGACTTCTCGACTGACGCGGGACTGGAGCAGATGGTGCAGGTGCTTGCCGCCGCCCGTGGGGCGGGGATAGGAGACTACATCCATCCAGGGCGGCTGGCCGTTTCAGGCACCAACGTGGGCCCAAGCTTCTACAGCCTTTTCAGGGTGCTCGGCCGCGACCGCGTGAAGCGGCGGATAGCCGGGTTTCTTTCGAGCTGAAGCTGAAGGGGTCATGTCTCGACTCTTGACCTACGCTGCGCAGGTCAAGAGTCGAGACATGACCCCTTACTTATTCCAGGTGTCCTTGAGCGTGATCGTCCTGTTGAAGACAGGCAGGCCCGGCTTCGAGTCCTTGGGGTCGAGCGCGAAGTAGCCGACCCGCTCGAACTGGAAGCGCTGGTCCTGGCGTGCGTCCGCCAGCGACGTCTCAAGCTTCGCCCTGACGATCTCGAGGGATGCCGGGTTGATGACGGCATTGAGGTCCTCGCTGGCGTCCGGATCCTCGACGGTGAACAACCGGTCGTAGAGCCTGACCTCGGCGTCCAGGCAGTTCGTTGCGCTGACCCAGTGGATGGTACCCTTCACCTTCCTCGCCGCGTTCGGCCCTCCGGATCGGGATTCGAGGTCGGCGACGCAGCGCACCTCGACCACCGAGCCCGCCGCATCCTTGATGACCTCCTGGCAGGTGACGATGCAGGCATACTTCAGCCTGACATCGCCTCCCGGCTTCAGGCGAAAGTACTTCGGCGGGGGTGTCTCCATGAAGTCCTCCGCATCGATGAATATCTCCCGCGTGAAGGCGACCTTCCGGGTTCCCGCGGCGGCATCCCCGGGGTTGTTCACGGCGTCAAACTCGATGACGCGGCCAGGCTCGATGTTCGTGAGCACGAGCCTGAGCGGCCTCAGGACTCCCATGCGCCTGAGTGCCGTGACATTCAGGTCCTCCCGAAGCCCGTGCTCAAAGACCGCGGGATCGGTAAGGCTGTTGAACTTTGTGATGCCCGTTCCCATGGCGAACTTGCGCAGGCTTGGCGCCGGGACGCCGCGCCGGCGGAAACCCGAGAGCGTGAACATGCGGGGATCGTCCCAGCCGTCGACGATGCCCTCCTGGACGAACTTGAGCATCTTGCGCTTGCTCATGACCGTGTACCCGATCTTCAGCTTCGAGAACTCGTACTGGTGGGGGAGGGCGCGCGGAAGGTCGAGGGCCTGCAGGATCCAGTCGTAGAGGGGCCGGTGGACTTCAAACTCAAGCGTGCACAGGCTGTGGGTGATGCCCTCGATATAGTCGCTCAGGCAGTGCGCATAGTCGTACATCGGGTAGATGCACCACCGGCTGCCCGTCTGGTGGTGTTCCGTGTGGCGGATCCGGTAGAGAAGGGGATCGCGCAGCCAGATGTTGGGCGAGGCCATGTCGATCCGCGCCCGCAATGTCCGGGCCCCGTCGGGGAACTCGCCTGCCCTCATGCGCTGGAAAAGGTCCAGGCTCTCCTCGACCGTGCGGTTTCGGTACGGGCTGTCGCGGCCCGGGGTGTCCGGGGAGCCCCGGTACTCCTCGGTTTCCTTGGGCGAAAGGTCGCAGACGTAGGCACGGCCGGACCTGATCAGGGCAAGCGCGTACTCGTACAGCTGCGGAAAATAGTCCGAGGCGTAAAAGGGCTGCCCGTCCGGCTTGAGCCCCAGGCAGCGGTCCGCCCAGCCCGCGACCAGCCAGCGGACGTCCTCGATGATGGACTCGACGTACTCGATGTCCTCCTTGGCCGGGTTGGTGTCGTCCATGCGCAGGTTGCACCGGCCGCCGTTCTCGCGCGCGATCCCGAAGTTGAGGCAAATGGACTTTGAGTGGCCGATGTGCAGGTAGCCGTTCGGCTCCGGCGGAAAACGGGTGACGATCTCCGGGTAGCGCTTGTCTGCGACGTCCTTCGCCACAATATCGCGGATGAAGTCGCTGGGCGCTGCGGCGACAGGGTCAGGGTTTGGCACGGCCATAAAGGCTGAGTCTGCTGGTTTGCGCGGCGCTAGGCAAGCCAGTTGCCTGCTAGGCCCGGAATTCCATCCATGCTCCCGAACATCGTACACCTCGACGCAGACGCCTTCTTTATTTCGTGTGAACAGGCGCTGAACCCGTCCCTCCGGGGGAAAAGGGTCGCCGTCGGGGGACGGGAGAGGGGGATCATCTCCTCGGCGAGCTACGAGGCGCGGGCCTGCGGTGTCTTCACCCCCATGCCGACGTCGCGGGCGTTGAAGGTCTGCCCCGACCTCGTCCTCGTCCGCCATACGATGGGTCTCTACGGCAAGGTCTCCAGGCGGATGTTCGACCTCTGCGAGACCCTGACCCCGGTACTGCAGCGAAACTCGATCGACGAGGGGTATCTCGATCTATCCCCATGCGGATTCGCCGGCTTGCAGGAGGTGGAGGCCGCCGTTCGGGGCCTGCAGCGGCGCCTCCTGGACGAGCTCCAGATCTCGGTTTCCATGGGCATCGCGTCGAACAAGCTGGTTGCCCAGATCGCCTCCAAGCTTAGAAAGCCCCGGGCGTTTGTGGTCGTGCCACCGGGAGTCGAGGAGGCCTTCCTGGCCCCGCTTCCGATCGGCGTTCTCCCGGGAATTGGCGCCAAGACCGAGGCCGTCCTGAACGAGCATGGCCTGCGCAAGGTACGGGACCTGCAGGCGGCCGGAGAGGCCCTGCTGCAACCCTTGTTTGGGGACGACTGGCGGGGTGTGCAGGCGCGCGCGAGGGGGGAGGACGACCGGCCGGTGGAAACGATGGAGGAGGACGCCAAGAGCTACTCGCAGCAGGAGACCTTCGGGGCGGATATAGGGGACTTCGGCTCGATCGAGCGGGTGGCCAAGGGCATGCTCGACGAGCTGATGCCGAAGGTGCGCCGCGACGGGAAGCGGGTGCGCACGCTCACCATCAAGTTGCGCTACCCCGACTTCGCCCAGGCGTCCCGCGGCCACAGCCTCGAATCGGCGACCGACCTGGAGGCTCCGTTTTACCCGCTGGTTGCGCCTCTCCTGCGGGCCTGCTGGGCAAGGCGCCGGCCCCTGAGGCTGGTGAGCGTCCGCCTCTCGGGGGTGGAGGACCAGCCGGCGCAGCTCGAGATGTTCGCCCAAAGGGACGAGCGGCGGCGGCGCCTTGCCGGTGTCCTCGATCTCCTGAACGGCAAAGGCGCGCCTGCGGTCAAGCGCGGCCACCAGCTTTAGCAGGGTGTTGTCTTGACCTGCCGCCCAACGGATTGCTTTCATCGGACCCTCACTTTCGCGGGCGTAGCACAATGGATAGTGTAGGAGCCTCCGAAGCTTCTGATCTGGGTTCGACTCCCAGCGCTCGCATACTCCCTTATCACAAACCCCCATGCCCAAAGTCCCCGTATCCCTGCAGCTCTATTCCATTCGCGACCTGACCAAGGCCGACTTCGCCGGCGCCGTCGCCCAGGTCGCCGCGATCGGGTACTCCGCCGTGGAGCTTGCCGGCTACGGCAACCTCGACCCAAAGGGAGCAAAGGCCGCGCTCGATGCTTCGGGACTCAAGGTCTCAGGCATGCACGTCGGGATCAAGGCGCTCAAGGAGCAGTTCGACAAGGTCGTGGAGGACGCCGGGATCGTTGGCGCAAAGGACGTCATCTGCCCTTCCTGGCCCGCCGATGAGTACACCTCCAGGCAGGCGATGGAGCGAATCGGAGCGGAACTAGGCGCCGTGGGCTCCCGCCTGCGGGCCGCCGGGCTGCGCTTCAGCTTCCACAACCACGGCGCAGAGTTCAAGCTGCTCGAGGGCCGCCCGGCCATGGACTGGCTGCTCGCCGCCGCCGAACCCCGCAACCTGCTGGCCGAGCTGGACGTGTACTGGGCGCAGTTTGCAGGCTATTCCCCCGCAAAGTTCATCCGAGAGCAGGGCTCCAGGATCGCCATCCTGCACCTCAAGGATGAGAAGGAACTCGGCCTAGGGCCCGTCGACTTCGGCGAGGTGTTTTCCGCGGCGGACTCGGTCGGCGTCGTCGAGTGGTACGTGGTCGAGCAGGAGGCCTACAACCACGCCCCGATCAAGTCTGTCGCCCTCTGCTTCGAGCAGTTGAAGAAGTGGGGCAGGGCCTGAGCCAAAGCCCGCGGGCCTCTCGCAGCATGTCCAAGAAATCCCATTTTTCCGTGGCCGTGGTCGGCGCGGGCGCCATAGGCCTCGACCACATCGCCTCGTTCAACCTCCATCCGTCGGCAAGGGTGGTTGCGGTCGCCGACGTATCGCTCGAGCGGGCGCGCGAGGCCGCCGGCAAGTTTGGGATCACCGAGGTTGTCAGCGACTACCGGGCCCTCCTTTCACGGCCGGACATCGACGTCATCTCGATTGCGGTCCCCAACTACCTGCACGCTCCGGTCGCCCTGGATGCGCTCCGGGCGGGCAAACATGTGATGCTCGACAAGCCGATGACGACCAACGCACGCGACGCCGCGCGGCTGGTGGTTGAGGCCTCCAAGCGCAAGGTCCTGCTCATGATAGGCCAGAGCATGCGGTTCTCACCCGAGGTCCAGACCGCAAGGCAGCTGGTCGTGCAAGGTGTCCTGGGGGACGTCTACCACGCAAAGACCGCATGGAACCGGCGCTCGGGAATCCCGAGGATCGGGTCCTGGTTCACCCAGAAGAAGTTCGCCGGGGGCGGCTGCCTCTATGACATCGGCGTGCACGCGCTGGACCGGGTGCTCTACTTGCTCGGCGAATTCGAGGCGGCCGCCGTCAGCGGCCAGACCTACTCGATGTTGGGCAGCCGGGGGCTGGGAAACGGCAACTGGGGAAAAGGTGAAATCGATCCGAAGAAGCCTTTCGACGTCGATGACCTGGCGGTCGCGCTCATCAAGCTGAAGAGCGGGAGGACGGTTCTGCTTGAGGCCTCATGGGCGGCCCATCAGGCACAGCCGGACTTTCAGGGGACCCAACTTTTCGGGACTGATGCCGGCCTTCTCCTGCCGCCGCTCCAACTCTTCAGGAACAGCAAGCTGGGGTATGTGACCGAGCTCGTTGCGCCTTTGCCCAACCTGGTGAACCCCAATAGGATGGTGCACTTCATCGATGTTCTTCTCGGTAAAGCCAAAGCCCATGTGAAGCCGTTGGAGTCCCTCGCCGTCCAGAGGATACTTGACGCAATTTACGTCTCGGCCGCGTCGGGCCGCGAAGTCCGCCTGAAGTGAGCAATCCGCACCATCGAATCCCAATACAAAACCCAACTCCCCATGCCTCGCCACGTAACGCTGTTCACCGGTCAATGGGCCGATCTTCCCCTTGAGCAATTGGCGCCGCTCGCGGCCAAGATGGGCTATGAGGGCGTGGAACTTGCGTGCTGGGGCGACCACTTCGATGTCGAGGAGGCTGCCGCATCAAAGCGGTACCTGAAGGACAAGTGGGAGCTTCTTCGGGACCACGGCCTGGGCTGCTGGGCCGTGTCCAACCATCTTGTCGGGCAGGCCGTGTGCGACCTGATCGACGACCGGCACAAGGCGATCCTTCCCCCATCGGTCTGGGGCGATGGCGACCCGGAGGGGGTTCGCCGCCGTGCCGCAAGGCGCCTCGCCCTGACGGCCCGGGCGGCGCGCGCGTTCTTCGACGCCGAGCCCGGACGGCGTCCGGGAGACCGGGCCCCGGCTGTTGTGAACGGCTTCACGGGCTCCTCCATATGGCATTCCATCTACGCCTTCCCTCCCACGTCGCAGGACTACTGGGAGAGGGGCTTCCAGGACTTTGCCCGGCGATTCGGCCCCATCCTCGAGGCGTTTGAGAAGCACAACGTGAACTTTGCCCTTGAGGTTCATCCAACCGAGATCGCCTTCGACATCGCGTCGGCGCAGCGCGCGATCGCAGCGGTCCGGGGCCACCGCAGGTTCGGCTTCAACTACGACCCGTCGCACTTGGGATACCAGGGTGTTGACTATGTGAAGTTCATACGGGTATTCGGCCCGCGGATTTTTCACGCCCACATGAAGGATGTCTGGTGGGGCCGCGGGGACGGCACCGCGGGGGTATTTGGCGGGCACACGAGCTTCGGGGACGCCCGGCGTTTCTGGGAGTTCCGCTCGGTCGGTCGCGGGGACGTCCGCTTCGAGGACGTGATCGTGGCGCTGAACGACGTCGGTTACGCGGGCCCCCTCTCCGTCGAATGGGAGGACATCCGCATGGACCGCGTCCATGGGGCCACGGAGGCCGCCGCTTTTGTCCGGAGGCTGGACTTTCCCGCCAGCAACCGCTCCTTCGACTCGGCCTTCGAAAAGAAGAAAAAATGAGCCTTTCACGCACATTGCGCTTTGGCATGGTCGGCGGAGGGCAGGGCGCCTTCATCGGCGCAATCCACCGCATTGCAGCCGTCATGGATGGGAGGGCCCGCCTCGTCGCCGGGGCCTTCTCGTCGACTCCCGCGCGTTCGCGCGCCTCGGGCGCCGAGCTCGGCCTCGATCCCACGCGGGTCTACGGCACCTACGCCGAAATGGCGCGGGCAGAACGGACCCGGCCCGCCGGGGACCGCCTCGACTTTGTCGTCATCGTCACCCCGAACCACCAGCATTTCGAGCCGGCGAAGCTTTTTCTGGAGAGCGGATTCAACGTGGTGTGCGACAAGCCCGTGACCTTCAACCTGGCCGAGGCCCGCAAGCTGCGCGACGTTGTCCGGCGGACCGGCAAGGTCTTCGTCCTGACCCACAATTACACGGGCAATGCGATGGTGAAGCAGGCCCGCGAGCTCGTCCGGACCGGCGCGCTCGGGAGGATTCGCAAGGTGGTCGTCGAGTACACCCAGGGCTGGCTCTCCACCCGCCTTGAGACGACCGGCCAGAAGCAGGCCGGCTGGAGGACAGACCCCAAGCGGAGCGGCGCAGCCGGTTCGATCGGCGACATCGGCACCCACGCCGAGAACCTCGCCCGCTACGTGACGGGACTCCGCCTCGACTCGCTGTGCGCCGACCTGACCGCGTTTGTGCCCGGGCGAAAGCTCGACGACGACGGCAACATCCTCCTCCGCTTCGAAGGGGGCGCCAAGGGCG
>Ga0302320_10003200_pt1 | contig 38216 bp, 32 predicted proteins | sample Bog_T0_3_FD_202130 | JGI IMG/M metagenome (GOLD analysis project Ga0302320, IMG submission 202130) | Peat permafrost microbial communities from Stordalen Mire near Abisko, Sweden - Bog_T0_3 | ecosystem: Environmental > Terrestrial > Soil > Wetlands > Peat | place: Sweden: Abisko, Stordalen Mire... | reverse complement strand
GGTCGCCCTCATGCAGTTGCGCTTCGCTTCGCTCGCTGTGACCTGCTTACGACGGGACTTACACCCGTAAGAGTGCGCCCATGCTGGGCGCACACGAAAAACGCCACTCCCGCGAGAGAGTGGCGTTTGTTGTTGCTGCGGTTCGCGGAATCGGTTATCGGGTCACGGTGAGACGGTCGATGTCGACTGTGCCCGCGGCGGTGAACCGGAACTCGATGGAGTTCTCGCCCTGCTGCAAATCGACGGGAATCCGTACGCTTCCATAGATTGCGCCGGGTAGCTTCACATCTGCCGGCTGAGCCTGGTTCACGCGCACCTGCACCGTGTTGTTGGCTTCGCCGCTGTAGACATAGACGACATTCGCGTAGAACCTGCCGGACCGCGGCACGACGATGTGCGTGAAGCGGAGAGAACTGCCTTGGGCGCCGTTGGCCGGGCCACGCAACGAGACTGCATAACCATGGCTGCATTCCGGGCAAGGCAGCAGGGATGCGTTCCCCGCGCGGAGGTTGCCAGGCCATTCGGCCTCATAGGTTGTGCCCCTGGCCCAGTCGAATTCTCCGGTGACCTTGAGAAGAACAGAGCCATGCGCGGGGAGCAGCGTCTTGTAGGCTTCGCGGAATTCGCCGAGATCCTTGTGCGCCCACAGGTCGCGGACCTGTGCCTTGCCTGTGAGCGCGAGGTCGCTCCACTCGACAGCGGCCTCGGCCGGCACGGAAGCCAGGTTCACGAGCAGCACCGCCTGGACGCCGCTGCCGAGGGCGCCGAGAGGTTTCATCCAGACTTCGATGCCGGCGCTATATTCGCGGAGCTGCACCGGCCCTGCGCCCAGCGGGTCCTGATCAACGGCGATGGCTTCGGCGTTGGTATAGAGGCCACGGGTGGCTGCGTCCATCTGCGCCAAGTCGTTGCCGGCCCACAAGGGAGCGGCGGAGATGGCCCACATGGAGAAATGAGTTTGCGCTTCGGTGGGCGTGAGCCCCGGAGTGCCGACCTCCATCATGTCGGGATCGTTCCAACTGTTGGGTGCGCTGAAGACGGCATGTCTGGCGCTCGATTCGAAGTTTCCGACCACGTTGTCCCATTGGACGCGGTTCTTTTCGCCGCTGATGTCGCTTTCGGTGCGCCACAACTGGGCTGTGTCTTGCGCCCATGTCCACGGGCTCTCGTTGCCCCAGGAGCAGATGTAGAAGAGCATGGGCCGGCCGGTCTTGCGGATGGCCTCGGCCATGCGTTCGTAGATGGCGCGGCCGGTTGTTTCGTGGGGGCGATTGCAGTAGTCCATCTCGACAAAATCCATGCCCCACCCGGCGAACGTGGCGGCGTCCTGGTCTTCGTGGCGATAGCTGCCTTGATAGGGTTTGCCGGCGCAGGTATATTCGCCGACATCGGTATAGGTGCCGGCTTTCAGGCCGCGCGCGTGAACGTAATCGACGAGGTCCTTCATTCCATGGGGAAAGCGTTTTGCGTCCACAATGAGCGAACCATCGGCTTCGCGCCCCGAGGTGAGGCATTCCTGGATGAGCACGTAGCGATAGCCAAGATCGCGCATGCCGGTGGAGACGAGGGCGTCGGCCTGGTCGCGGATGGTCTGGTCGTTGTAGTCGCAGAAGAAGTGGTTCCAGCTTGCCCAGCCCATGGGGGGCGTGGGCGCGAGGCCGGGCTGCGCGGCGGATGCGGCTTGCGAGAAAGACGGAGGACAAGCGGCAACGAGGAGAGCAACAAGAATTGAAACCAGAAAGGCTGCGGCTGCATGAGTGCGGCTCGGATCATTTCGCACGATTCACCCCATCGGCGCGACAGTGAAGTTGCCGGCGCTGAAAACGCCGCTCGCATCGATGGGGTCCATTGTAGCCTTAGGAGCCGGAGATTTCTGGAACCGAGCGGCTGTCTTGCAGGATCAGCTGAATAGCTGCGCCCAGACTTTCATGGCACTCTTCCACGCTGCGCCCTTGCCCGTTGGCGCCGGGAATCTCCGGAGACCAGGCGACGAACCATTCGCCATCGCGCTCAATAACTGCTGTGAATTCGTTCCGCATACGACGAGTATAGACCAGCTTTCACTTTGGAAGGGGCATAGCGGGGTGAGGCTCTCCTACACCCCGCATGGATGGTTGCTCCAAAGTTCACGTCACTTTGCCGCTAACTGCCGCAGCACATACTGCAGGATGCCGCCGTGTTCGAAGTACTCGATCTCCTGCGGGGTGTCGATGCGTACTTTAGCGTCAAATTGCTTGACGGCGCCATCGGCAGATGTGGCTTTTACGGTGAGAGTACGGCCACCGGCAAACTTGGCGGCCAGCATTGCGGTGAGGCCGGCGAAGTCGTAGACCTCTTCGCCGGTGAGGCCGAGGGACTCGACGCTCTCGCCCGCGGCAAACTGAAGCGGCAGAATGCCCATGCCGACGAGGTTGGAGCGGTGAATGCGCTCGAAGCTCTCGGCGATGACGGCGCGGACGCCGAGAAGTTTGGGACCCTTGGCTGCCCAGTCGCGCGAGCTGCCGGAGCCGTACTCCTTGCCGGCGAGGATGACCAGCGGGACGCCGCGCTGGGCGTAGAAGGCGCTGGCATCGAAGATGGACATGTGCTCGCCCTCGGGAAGCAGGCGCGTAACGCCGCCTTCCGTGCCGGGCGCGAGCTTATTGCGCAGACGGACGTTGGCAAAGGTTCCGCGCACCATGACCTCGTGATTGCCGCGGCGCGAGCCGTAGCTGTTGAAGTCGGCGGGCTTGACGCCGTGATGGGCGAGGTATTTGCCGGCGGGACCGTTGGCCTTGATGCTGCCGGCGGGCGAGATGTGGTCGGTGGTGACGGAGTCGCCGAGGACCGCGAGCACGCGCGCGCCCAGAATGTCGGAGATGGGCGCGGGCGTGGCCGTGATGCCGTCAAAGTAGGGCGCCTTGCGGATGTAGGTGGAGTCGGGCTCCCACTGGTAGACCTCGCCGGTGGGGAACTTGAGGCCCTGCCAGTTGGCATCGCCGGAGTTGACGGTGGCGTACTCTTTGCGGAAGCTCTCGCTGGAGAGGCCTTTTTCAATGGCCGCAGCGACCTCGGCCTGGGTGGGCCAGATGTCCTTGAGATAGACGGGCTCTCCGGCCTGATCATCTCCGAGCGAATCGGTTTCAAAGTTGTGGCCGATGCGGCCGGCGAGGGCGTAGGCAACAACGAGCGGCGGGCTCATGAGGTAGTTGGCGCGGACATCCACGTTGACGCGGCCCTCGAAGTTGCGGTTGCCGCTGAGCACGCTGACCGCGACCAGGCCATGTTCTTCAATGCTGCGGGTCACATCGGTGGGCAAGGGGCCGGAGTTGCCGATGCAGGTGGTGCAGCCATAGCCCACCACGTTGAAGCGAAGCTTTTCAAGATAAGGCAGCAGGCCGGCCTTGGTGTAGTAGTCGGTGACCACGCGCGAGCCGGGCGCGAGCGAGGTCTTGACCCAGGGCGGAACGGTGAGGCCTCTTTCTACCGCTTTTTTGGCGAGGATTCCTGCGGCCACCATGACCGAGGGATTCGAGGTGTTGGTGCAACTGGTGATGGCGGCAATGACCACAGAACCGTGATCGAGATAGGGATCGGGATCGACGCCAAAACGCTTGTGGACGGAGGTGGTGAGGTGCTCGCCCGCATGGTGATCCAGGCCGGTGTCGGTGACGGCGTCGCGCAGCCACGGCTCGGCAGTTCGGGTGCCGAGCGGCTTGGCGGTGGGCGACAGAAGGCCGGGCAACTGCTGCGCGAAGCTCGCGGCTGCGTCTTTCAAGAGCACGCGGTCCTGGGGGCGCTTGGGACCGGCCACGCTCGGCTCGACGGTGGCGAGGTCGAGTGCAACGGTTTGCGTGTATTCGGCCTCAGGCGAGTTGGCGGTATGGAAGAGGCCCTGCTCCTTGTAGTATGCCTCGACGAGGGCGATTTGCTCTTCGCTTCGTCCAGTAAGGCGGAGGTAGCGGAGGGTTTCGGCGTCGACCGGGAAGATGCCGCAGGTTGCGCCGTACTCGGGGGCCATGTTGCTGATGGTGGCGCGGTCGGCGAGGGGCAGCTCCGCGACGCCGGGGCCGTAGAACTCGACAAACTTGCCGACGACGCCGAGCTTGCGGAGGGCCTGGGTGACGGTCAGGACGAGATCTGTCGCGGTTGCGCCTTCGCGGAGTTTGCCGGTGAGCTTGTAGCCGACGACCTGGGGCACGAGCATGGAGACAGCCTGGCCGAGCATGGCCGCTTCAGCCTCAATGCCGCCCACGCCCCAGCCGAGCACGCCGAGGCCGTTGATCATGGTGGTGTGGGAGTCGGTGCCGACGACGGTGTCGGGGTAGGCCACTGCCTCGCCGTTGATCTCAGCCGTGAAGACAACGCGGGCGAGGTATTCGAGATTGACCTGGTGGCAGATGCCCATGCCGGGGGGAACGGCGGAGAAGTTGCGGAAGGCACTCTGGCCCCACTTCAAAAACGCATAGCGCTCGCGGTTTCTCTGGAACTCCAACAGGGTGTTGGCCGCAAGAGCACCCACGGCGCCGAACTCGTCCACCTGGACCGAGTGGTCGATGACCAGCTCCGCCGGGACGAGGGGATTGACGCGCTCGGGGTCGCCACCCAGAGTCTTGATGGCGTCGCGCATGGCGCCCAGATCGACGATGGCGGGGACGCCGGTGAAGTCCTGCATGAGGACGCGGGCCGGCATGTAAGCAATTTCGCGATCGGGCTCGGCTTTGGCGTTCCAGTTGGCAAGGAACTCGATGTCGCCGGCGGTGACGCTAACGCCATCTTCGCGGCGGAGCAGGTTCTCGAGCAGTATCTTGAGGCTGAAGGGCAGGCGGCCCAGGTCAAAGCCGCGCGCGGTGAGCGCGGGGAGGCGGTAGATGGTGTAACTCCGGTTGCCGGAGGTGAGCGTGGCACGGCTCAAAAAACTGTTCATCGGTGAAAGACCTTTCTATCCGCGCGCTGGCGGATGGATCTCTACATCTCAATACGGGCGCCGGTCTCCGGCGTCTTGAATCCGGGACGAGGGAAGACCAAAAATCATCGGGAGTAAAAACCTTAGCGGAACAGGCGCCGTCCACGGTCCGGCCTGCCATGGCAAAAGCGCTTGAGCATGGGCGTGGAGGAGATTCGGGCTGCGGGACGGTTCCACATAGCAGACACAAGAATTTTAACGCGGAACGACCACGCGGGGAAACGGACTTACCCATCTCTCTGCTTGGAAGCGCAGGGCAGCGTGCCTCCTTCTGGTATGGTGGACGGGTTGAAACCCACAGGCGCTGAAAGGCGCTCCATTGCGCCGGACCCTCTAAAGGAGACCGTTCCCATGCATCCAACGCCCCGCCCCGCCGTCCTGCTTTTCCTGCTGGTCTCGGCCGCATTGGCCGCGCAGCAACCTGCCCCCCAGCCCACCACCGCGGCTGAAGCGCCCAATCGCGACACCAGCTACATCGACGCCCAGGGTACCGCGCATGTCACGCGCGTGGTCCCCGTGCCCCAGACCGTCAGCGCCCAGGCGCAACTGGCTTTGGGCCGTGCCGAGCCCGACCAGGGCCCACCGCAATCGCTCGCCGAGCGCCGCGCCATGACTGACCAATACACCGCCCGCGCCCGTGTGGCCTGGTCCCGTCTCTGCCCCAATCAGCTTGTCGAAGACACCATCGCCGGCGTCCCCGTCCGCATTGTCACCCCCGACGGAATGCCCGAGGCCAACAAGGACAAGGTGCTTCTCAACGTTCACGGCGGCGGCTTCAACTCCGACTCCGGCTCCTACACCGAGTCCATTCCCATCGCCGGCTACGCAAAGATCAAGGTGGTGGCCGTTCTTTATCGCCTCGCCCCCGAGCACCCGTTTCCCGCCGCCGTTGACGACACAGTCGCCGTCTACAAGGAACTGCTCAAGACCTACAAGCCGCGGCACATCGTCCTTTACGGCACCTCGGCCGGCGCCGTACTCACCGGCGAAGTGGCTGCCAAGCTCAAGCAACTCGGCCTGCCGCTGCCCGCGGCTCTGGGCATCTTCAGCGGATTCGGCGACTTCGCCCGCGTCGGCGACTCCATGGCCTTGTTCGACCTGCGCGGCCTCTCCGGTCATATGGGCCCGCCCGGCCCGACTCTGCGCGACGCGCCCTATGTCGCTTCCACCGATCCCAAAGACCCGGTGCTCTCGCCCATCTACGGTGACTTGCACGGCCTGCCGCCCACGCTGTTTGTCACCAGTACCCGCGATCTGCTGCTCAGCGGCACCGTCAACCTGCATCGCGCCTATCTCAACGCCGGCGTCGATGCGCACCTCGTCGTCTACGACGCGCTTACCCATGCCTTCTGGTACGACCCGCGCCTGCCTGAGGCGATTGAGGCCAACCACATCATGGCCGACTTCTTTGTGAGGCAGTTGGGGAAGTAGACAGCGCCGAAGTTGAGCTTCAAGCCGCCAGGCCGGGTTCCAGCAGAGGGACCCGGGGCTGCGGTCAGCACTGTTCGGCCGCCGAGCCCCGCTGAATGACAGACACTCCGTATTCGTAAATCCTCGCCGCCCAGCTCGAGTTCCAAAAACAAACTTGCACGCAAAACGGGAAAATCGTCTCGCAAAAACCCTTGTCAACCTGCGTTTCCGATTGAGAGCCCGCTCGAAAACCTCTAGCTTGCAGCTTATCGAGCAGGCAAAGCCGGAGCGGCATTTGCGCAGCAGGGGCGGCGTCTGTGGCGAGTGGATCTGGGCCGAAGCAGGGAAGTCTTGCCAATGAAGCAACGTCAGAATCATGCGGCCGGCGAGTGGACGGGGCGGCTCACCGAGGTGGCGCTCGGCTATCAGCGCATGCTCCATGAGAACCCGTACCAGCCTGAAGCGCTGGTGGGCATCACGCTGGTTGCGCTGGCCAGCCATCAGAACGCGGCGGCGGTGCAGATGGCCAAAGCCGCCGTTGCCGCTGCTCCCAAGATGATCGCGGCCTGGGTAGCGCTGGGGCAGGCCTGCAAAGCCGCGGGCCAGCCCGGCGACGCGGAGAAAGCGTACGGCAGAGCCATCCGCCTGGATGGCATGGACGCGCTGGCGCGCATGGGCCTTGGCGAACTGAGACTCGCCGCCGGCCAGGCCGAGGAGGCCGTGCGCGAGTTCCAGAGGTCTCTGCAGCGCCGGCCCACGCTGGTGGGCGCTCACCTCGGCCTGGGCAATGCCTATGCCTGTCTGGGCCAGAACACCGCAGCGCTGGACCGCTATGAGCAGGCCTTGGCGCTTCAGCCCCGCCTGCCCGAGGCCGAGTTTGCCGCCGGCTTTGTGCTGGCGCGCCTCGGCGGCCTCAAGCTGGCCGAAATGCGTTACCGGCGCGCGCTGGCGCTGCGGCCCGACTTTGCCGCCGCCTGGATGAACCTGGGCGCCATTCTGCGCGAGCTGGGCCGCGCGGTCTATGCCGAGGCCGCGCTGCTGCGCGCTGTCGAGCTGCGCCCCGACCTCGTCTCCGGCTGGATCAACCTGGCTCTTCTGGAGCGGGAACAGCGCCGCCCGGAAGAGGCCGAGGCGCACCTGCGCAAGGCCTTCGCGCTGAACCCGGCACAGGTTGAGACGCACGTGGCCTGGTGCCAGTTTCGCGCCGCCGAGGGCGACTTGGCCGGCGCGTGGGGATGGCTGCGCTGGGCTCTGGCCCGCGATCCATCGCACGCCGAAGCCGTCAACATGCACGGGATACTGCTCCATAAGGAAGGCAGCTTTGCCCAGGCGGTTCAGGTCTTTGAGCAGGCTGAGGCGCTCGGCAACCGCGCCGCCGCCTCCAATCGCGGCAACTCCCTGCTCGACATGGGCCGCATGAGCGAGGCCCTGCGCGCACACGGGATGGCGGTCGAGCGCGCGCCGGAGAGCTCCGGCGCCCTCTACAACCTCGCTCTCACCCGCCTGCGCCTCGGCGACTGGGAACGCGGATGGGTAGACTACGAAGCGCGCTGGCACTTTCGCGAAGTGCATCAAGCGCCCAGAAAATTCGACCGACCCCGCTGGCGCGGTGAGCCCCTCGACGGCCGCCGCGTTTTGCTCCATGCAGAGCAGGGACTGGGAGACACCATCCAGTTCTCCCGCTACTCCACGCTGGTTGAAGCGCGCGGCGGCGTGGCGATTCTCCAGGTGCAGCCGCCGGTCGAGCGCCTGATGCACTCGCTGTCGGCGGTGCGCGCCGGCCTGGCGCAGGTTACGCTGCTCGGCGAAAAGCCGCCAGAGTTCGACCTGGAGTGTCCGCTCATCAGCCTGCCTGCCGCCTTCGCCACCACCATCGACACGGTTCCCTGGCCGGGCGCGTACCTCGGAGCCGACCCCGCGCTGGTCCTGGAAAAGCGGGCGCAATGCCCGTCCATCCGCGGCGCTCTGCGCGTCGGCCTGGCCTGGGCCGGCAATCCCCGCTACAAGGCAGACAGCCACCGCTCCATGCGCCTGCACACCCTGTTCCCCCTGCTGCGTGCGCCCGGTATCACCTGGGTCTCTCTTCAAAAAGGCGCTGCTGCCGATCAGTTGGCGTCTCTGCCCGGCGATCTCTTCGTCTGGGACGGCTCCAGCCGCGACCGCGACCTGGCTGAAACCGCCGCGCTCGTCGCCACCCTTGACTTGGTAGTTACTACCGATACCTGCATCGCCCACCTGGCGGGCGCCATGGGCAAGCCGGTCTTCATCCTGCTGCCCCATCTTGCCGACTGGCGCTGGATGCAGCAAATCGAGACCACCCCCTGGTATCCCACCGCGCGCCTCGTGCGCCAGCCCGCGCCGGGAGACTGGGCCGGCGTGCTCCAGCGGGTGATCCGAGCGCTGGGCACAGTCCGCCCGGCGCGGCCATGGCCTGCATGCTGGCTACCCGGCAAAGAGCAGGAGCCTGAAAGCGCTATCCTGGCGCAACCGTAAAGAGTCTCCCCCAAAGAATCTGAAAATTAGGCCTTGACATTCATAGCTCTATAGAATAGAGTGCTCTTCAGTGAGGACTGCTCTAGATCAAGATCAAGCGCCTCAAAGGAGACTCGCCATGCATGCCAACCCTGAAGAACTCGAACTGAAAGACAGGCTCAACCTCATTGAATCCATGATCGCCGAGGGCCGCCGAAAAACCGAAAGCTGGGGATGGACCTTTGTTCTGTGGGGCGTGGCTTATTATGTCGCCATTGCCTGGGCTTCCCTGGGTCACAGCAACCTCGCCTGGCCCGTCACCATGATTGCGGCCTCCATCCTCATGGGCATCCTCATCTCGCTGAGAGCCCACAAAGACCCTGAGACCACCCTGGGCCGCGCCATGGCTGCCATCTGGATTGCCATGGGCGTCTCGCTCTTTACCATCCTCTTTGCCCTCAGCCTCAGCGGACGCTTCGAGTTCCACGTCTTCGTGGCCATTGTTGGCGCCTTTCTCGGCTGCGCCAACGCCGGCTCCAGCATCATCCTCAAGTGGAAGATGCAATTTGCCTGCGCCGTGGTCTGGTGGGCCTGCGCCGTGGCCGCCTGCTTCGGCTCTGAAAACCAGGTCACAGGGGTATTCCTGGTGGCCATCTTCTTCTGCCAGATCGTCTTCGGCATCTACGGCATGATGCGCGAAGCCCGCAAGCAAAGACAGGATGCCGCCCATGCCTGATCTGCCGGAACTCAATCCCGTCGTCCACGGCAAGCTGCGCCTGGCCCTGCTTTCGCTGCTCTCCACCGTTGAAGAAGCGGAGTTCACCTGGCTCCGCTCCAAGACCGGCTCGACCGATGGCAACCTCGGCGCGCAGTTGCTCAAGCTGGAAGAGGCCGGCTACGTCGCCGTCGAAAAGAAGTTTGTCCAGCGCAAGCCGCAGACGCTCTACCGCATGACGGAAGCCGGCCGCGGCGCGCTCACGGAGTACGTGCAGGCCCTCAAACAACTGCTCGGCGGAGCGATGACTGGGTGAACAGGGGCCTTCAATCTTCGGATTGAAGGCTCCCGGATTGAAGACTCTGGCGCACCCGCTCCATGATGCCCAGGTAGAAGGCGAGGTTGTGAATGCTATTCAGGGTGCCTGAAAGAGCCTCGCCCGCCTGCATCAGGTGCCGCAGGTAGGCCCGCGAATAGCGTCGGCAAACCATGCATGCGCAGGCAGGGTCAGCCGGCCCCTGGTCTTCGGCGTATCTCTTGCTCTTGATGTTCAGCCGTCCTTCGCTGGTGAACAGCAATCCGTGCCGCGCCGCCCGCGTGGGCAGTACGCAGTCCATCATGTCCAGTCCCATGCGCGCATACTGCTCAATCTCGTCCGGATAGCCGACACCCATCACATAGCGCGGCTTGTCCTTCGGCAGCAGCGGCAGCACCTCGGCAATCATCTCCAGGGTCTTGTCCCGCGGCTCGCCCACGCTCAACCCGCCGATGGCGTAGCCGTCAAAATCCATCTCCACCAGCCGCTCCGCGCTCTCGCGCCGCAGGTCGGTATAGGTGCCCCCCTGCACAATCCCGAACAAGCTCTGCGTGCGCCCGCCAAAATCCTCGCGCCACGGAACCTCGTCGCGATGCGCGCGAAAGTGATCGAGCGACCGCCGCGCCCACGCCATGGTCAGCCGCAGGCTCTCCTGCGCTCTGCTTCGCTCCGCCGGATATTCCGTGCACTCGTCGAAGGCCATGCAGATGTCCGCGCCCAGCGCGATTTGAACGTCCATGGAATGTTCGGGAGTAAACATGTGCGAACTTCCGTCCAGGTGCGAGCGGAATTCGACGCCCTCGTCCGTCACAGTGCGCAACTGGCTCAGCGAGAAAACCTGAAATCCGCCGGAGTCGGTCAGCAGCGCGCGCGGCCAGCTCATGAACCGGTGCAGCCCGCCCATGCGGCGGATCGCCTCGTGACCGGGCCGCAGGTAGAGATGATAGGTGTTGCCGAGAACGATCTCGGCGCCCAGCGACTCCAGCACATCCTGCGCCACGGCCTTCACCGTGCCCGCCGTGCCCACCGGCATAAACACCGGCGTCTCCACAGTCTGGTGTGGCAGGTCAATCTGCGCCCGCCGTCCCCCGGCGTCGCTCGTCTTCACCACGTTGAAGTTGAGACTCACCTGACGATTCTATCGGGACTGGCCAGGGCTACGGCTTCCCCATCCGTCCTACCCGGATCAGGAACCCCACCCGCGCCACGCGGGACATGCCCAGCGTGGTGGTGGGCGTCTTCGAGTCTTCAATGGCGCGATTGAACAGGTTCTCTCCAGCGGTGAACACCTGCACGCGCTTGCCCAAGTCGTGCGCGGCGTAAGCGTCCATCCGAAAATACCCGTGCAGCAGAAAGTCATTGGCGTCGTCGTCGAATTGCCGTCCGCTGAGCCGCGTTTGCAGGCTCAGCGTTCCGATTTGGGAGCGGTAAGCGCGCACGTTCAGCGTGGCCAGGTTGCGCGCCACTTCCGGAATCCAGTTGCCGAGGTCCTGGCTGCCCTTGGTCACCGTAGCCTCGGCGTGCTGGTAGCCGCCATCCACGGTAAGCCACCGCCGCGGCGCGAGCTGGAAGTCCAGCGCCACACCGCGGCTCTCAATCTGGCCCAGGTTCTCGCGCTTCAGCAGAATCGGCGGCGGCGCATTCGGCGGGCTCAGCGTTACCGCCGTAATGGGCCGGTTCACCTGCGTCAGAAAATAGCTTGACCGGATCGTGCCCCAATGCCACTCGGTGGCCACGCCCGTCTCCCATCCGGTGGCGCGCTCGCTCAACAGCGACCCGTTGGGATAGGTCAGCTCGCTGCCCACCTGGGTCGAGCGGTAAAGCTCATTCGGCGTCGGCGCCCGGAACGCCCTGAACCCCGACCCGTTGATCGCCCAATGACTAAAAAGCTTGCGCGACAGCCCCACGCGCGGATCGAAGACCCGCTGCCCGCTCTGCACCGGCTGCACGGCCGACAGCCCCCAGCCCGTGCCGGTCCATTGCAGTTGTTTCCCGTCGTAATTCTGGAACCAGTCCAGGCGGCCTGAAGCGGTCTGGGTCCAGCCTCTGCGCACCCACATGGCCTCGGCATAGCCGGCGGAGTCCCGCTGGTGGTCGCGCAGATTGGTCAGTGCGGCAGACTTGCCAAAGGTCTGTTCCAGGTCCCACACGCGAACGTCGTGCGTATCTGCCCCGGCCACCAGCAGCAGTCCCGCGCCCAGAGGCTGGCTCCAGCGCGTCTCCGCGCCCAGCTCATTGTCCGGCAAAATCGAGTAGCGCGTGGGATTTTCGCCGCAGCGGTACGTGCAGGCGTCCTCTCCAAAGTCGGGCAGATTCGAGATGCTGGAAAACGTCTGGTGGAAACGCTCGTCCGCGCCGTAGAACCGCGTGGTCAGCGAGCCGCCATGCGGCCCCTGCCAGTCGCCGCCGGTTGCGTAGCGCCATAGCCGCGTGCCGTTGGTCTGGAAAGGCGTTCCGTTGCCGCGGTCCTCGTTGAAGAAGCTGCCGCGCACAAACAGCCGCAGCGCATCCCGCTCGTGCTCCGCCAGCACCAGCCCGTTCTGGTCGTGGGTGTCGGAGTCGATGTCCACCGGCCCGCGCTCTGTCGGCGCCTCCTGAATGTATCCGTTGGTCCCCAAAACGCCACCCGCACCCAGCACTCCCCACGGTCCCCGCCTGGTCTCGGCCAGCAGGCTCTCGTCGTAGGTGCCCTCCGCGCCGTAGCTCGTCCGCACCTCGGCGCTGCTGGCCGTGGGCCGCGCCGTCCCCAGGCTCACCACGCCGCCAATGGCGCTGGATCCATACAGGTCGCTGATGCCACCCCGCGCCAACTCCACATTCTGAATCGCCAACTCCGGTTGCTCTTCCCAGTGAATCCATCCCCCGACCGGGTCGTTGAGCGGCACGTCGTCTTCGGTAACGAGCGTACGGCTGGCCGAGGTGGAACCAAGCCCCCGCAGGCTGATGCCCTGCGAAGAGGGATTGGCCACCAGCGAACTCGATCGCCGGAAAAGCTCCACTCCCGGAAGCTGGCGCACTTCGCCATCCAGCGTCACCGCCGCCGTCGTGCTCAGCGCAGTCTCGGATAGTAGCCGCGTCGTCACCGGGCTCTCCAACTGCCCCAGCGGCACGCGATAGGCCGTCACCGTCACCTGTTCCTCAATGGCGGCAGGCTCCAGGCGCACAGTGGTTCCGGCGTCCAACTGCACGCTCTTGCCCTGGAATCCTTGAGCTTCAATGCGCAGAGAGCAGGGCGCAACGCACGTCAGCGTCAGCCGGCCGCTTGCGTCCGTGCGCCCCAACAGATGCCCGGCAGCGTCAACAACCGCGGCCCCAGCCAGCGCGGCCCCGCGCAAATCTTCCACCGCAACCGTCACGGTGACCGGTGGTGCGGCAGCAGGAGCCTGGGCGCTACAACACCCCGGGCACAGCATCGTCCCGGCAAGCGCCAGCGCGCCAACCGCTCCATTGAATCCGATCCACCGCATGTTTTTTGCTCTCAGAGTTGGGGAAAAGACCCTGAAGCAATTGTGACACGGTCTTTTGCTGCCTGGCATCAAAAAGCGCCGGCGCTATTTCGCAAAGCGGGATCAGCACAAACGCCCGCTCGGCCAGCCGCGGATGCGGAATCTCCAGCCCCGGCTCGCTCACCGTCACTCCATCCAGCAGCAGAATGTCCAGGTCCAGTGTCCGAGGGCCGTTCGCAAAGCTTGCCGCGCGGTCCCGCCCAAATTCAAGCTCGATCTTGAGCAAGGCATCGAGCAACTCCCGGGGGACGAGTTCTGTCTCCAGCGCAACCACCGCATTCACAAACCGCGGCTGGCCGGCAAACCCCACCGGCTCCGTGGAGTAAAGAGACGACCGGCAAGCGACCCGGCCCAGCGCTTCCAGCCGCAGCGCCGCCGCCGTCAGCGTTGCCTCCGGGGGACCCGCCCAACTGGCCAGATTCCCCCCCATTCCGATGTATGCCGTCCGCATAAGCTTCAGGGTATCGCACGGCCTGGCGCCTGCCCCGTCTACAACCCGGCAATGCTCTCGGGCGTGGCGCAGCCGTGGCCTTGCTCCAGCCAGCGCCTGGCCAGTTTGCGGATCGACTCCATATCGTCGGCCCTGCCGGTCAGCGTGTAGTACACATGCCGTTCCGACCAGCGATTCAGATCCATGTCGTTGGCTTCGCGCACATAGTCCTTCGCCCCGTCCTTCAACGGATGATTCACAATGTAGTGAGAAAACGGACCAAAGCTGTAGGGGTATTTCGAGACCCCCGGCTTGTAGTTGTTCTCCTGCTCGTTGAGCCACCCCACCGGCCAGTGATCCCAGCGCGCCGCGCCCCAACCCCAGCCGCCCGTGTCGTTGAACGAGTGGTCCACAATCTGGCTCTTTTCCGAAGGAAATCCCGACGCCGCCCCCAGAACGGTAAACAGATACCCCGCCTTAAACGGCATCACTAGCGCGAAGCCGCGCGAGTGTGAAATCTCCAACAGCAATTCCGCATCGCCGTTGCGCCGCGCCTTGCCGTTATCGTCCCAGAACACGTCGTAGCGCTTCTCGCTGAATGCATCCAGCGCCGTCGCCACCAGGTAGTCTCCGTGCGCCTCGTCGCGCCCAAACAGGTCTCTCCACTCCGTCCCATTCGGCGCGGCGGCAAAAAAGTCGATCGGTTGCCAACTGTAGCCGTCCGGTTTGTCCGCCATCATGGTCTCGTAGGTGAGCCGCCGCCACATCAGGCCATTGGGATAGGCCACATAGTCTTCCGTGCCGCGTAGCGCCGGATGTGCATCGTCGTCTTTGTTCACGCAGAAATAGTTCCACCGCACCCATGCCCGTTCCGGCCCGGCCTGGACGATATTCACAAAGCTGTTCCGCGTCTTGCGCCCGTTGTTGTTGAACAGTTCCGCCCAGCCATTGTTCCCCTCGAAAAACTGGTTGCACAGTCCCACGCCGTTGGGCAGCTCCATCCATGGGTCATAGCTGGCCTCATGCCCAAACACCACGCGATGCGGCTTGCCCTGCCACTTGATGATGACCGCGTCGTTGGGATTCATGTCCGCGTGCGGAGGGCTCGGCTTCAGCTCGCCCTTGAAGCCGCAGATCGAGTAATCGCTCACCTCAACCGCGTGAACGCCCGCCTCCGTGCGTGCTTCCAGCTCCGCAACCTTGATCGGGATTGGCTTCTCATACAGCGGATCGGGTCCGCTCTCATGATGTGCAGCCGCGGGTTTTGCCGGTGCGGCGTCAGCAGCGCCCGCAACCTTCCCCGCCGCCATCAAGCCCAGCGAAGCCGCCAGGCCCTTGAACACATTTCTCCGTGGAATTCTCATCACTTCAACCTTCCTCTATCCTTGGTTTCGATTCCCACTCCGTTGCCCGCCTATGCGGCTCCGCCGGCAAAATAGTCCACCACCACGCCATCGGCCAGCAGACGTTTGCCTTTGTGTTCCGTCTTCGCGCCCGCAGGCACAGCGACAATCACCGCCGCCGAGTCCCGCGCCAGCCGCACGCCCGTCTTTCCCTGTGCGTTCTTCTTGATCCAGCGCTTCGACGCAGCGTCATACAAGTCCACCCGCTTCGCTCCCACATCCACATGAATCTCCTGTGCCTCATCGTGCGGGTTGTAATAGAGATGCGTGGGATAAGCCGCCGCCCGGTTGTAGTCCGTCTTCAGGCAATCCAGCCCGAGAATCTGCTCGTCCCCGGTCCGAGAGATGATCGCCCCAAACACGCCCACGGACGTCGAACTGTACAAACTGAAGTGCGAAATCGGCGGAAATACATACCGCTCCCCGGTCGCCGGCGACCAGCACTCCCAGTTGTCGCGTGAAGCCACAAACGATACCCCGCTCCGCCTGGCCAGCAGTTCCTTCTCCTGCGCGTCCAACAGTTCCCCGCTTCGCCCCAAAAGCAACTCGTAGGCAATCAGGTTCCGCGAGACCTCCTTCAGCGCCGGCGCAGCCTGGTATTCATCCGGTATCTCGTCGGGATAAAAGAGCCTTGCATTGCTGGCTGCATTCAGCATCCACTTGCCCACCGCCCGCGCCAGCCGCGGCTCGTAGCGCGCCAGCGGCACCAGCGAAGACGCCAGTTGGAACGTCTCAAACAGGTAAGGCCGGCCCTCGCCCATCGTCGTAAGCCCGCTGATGTCGTAATCGCCCCACCGCGCCGAGCTGACCCCGCCCGCCCAGATCTTTCCGCCGGCAAAGCACCAGTCCACAATCTTCCCCGTGTCGTAGCTTGTTCCCTGCTCGGCATTCATCCGCGCCGCCGCGTAAGCGCCGAACGGCAAAATCACGTCGTAGAGCGGGCTGCTCGTCTCCGCGTTCAGCGCCTCCATCGCACCCTTCGCCGCCTCGAGGTACTTCGCGTCGCCAAACTTCACATACGCCATGTACTGCATCCAGCCAAACGCGCCCGAGGAGTCCGGCTCGATCCAATGCATCTCCTTCGGCCCGTCGTACGGCTGCATCGTTTTGAAGTTGAACGTCTGGTGATGGAAACCCTTCGGGTCGTCCTTGAGCACCTTCACGGCCTTGTAAAACTGGTCAGCCGCCGTGTGCAGAAGCTCGTCAAACTGCGCCTCATGCGGATACAGGCTCGCCAGTTGCATGAACAGCATGTTCGGCACCGTGTCGTACCAGAAATCGATGTTCATGGCGCCGCCCACCTTGTAGGAAAAGTCGCGCACCATGTCCATGAAAATGTTCTTGCCGTCGGCCTTGTGGAAGAAGGCCTTGCTCATGCTCACCCAGTCGTGCCCGCCCTGGTTGCTCTTGTCAATGCCCACCAGCGTCGCCCCGATCAGCGAAGGCAGCTCGCACACCGCGTCATGAAACTGCCCGCCATTTTCCTTCGGCCCGCACCGCGGATCGTCGACCGTCACGTAGAGCCCGAACGTATCCTCGGCAAAGTTCACGCGCGACCGGTCCATCCAAATAAACGGCCGGGCGGGTCCCTTCGCGTTCAGGTCAAAGAGGTAGGCGTCCAAATCAACGGCAACCTGGCGCCAGTCCCTCACCTTGAACTTCCGCGGAACATTCGGCATCTCCTCAATCCGCCGAATCGCAATCTGTCCCGCGCCTGGCCCAGCGGCCGCACTCAGCCCCTTCAGGTTTCCCCACGCGCACGCAGCCCCCGCCGCGCCAGCCTTCAAAAAGCCTCTCCGTGAAAGTGTCATCTCTGCCCCCCCGCTCCTAACGGCGATCTTGTCCCGCTTGCCGCAACCAGCCAGGCGGGCGCCGCTAGATGCGTCGCCCCAAAGCGAGAAAACTGTCAGCCGTTAAGTCGCAGCCATGGTAATACCGCGGAGGGCTCGCGGCAAACCCGCATTCGACTCTGTCATAATGGGTCTCGAAAAAAGGGGTCTTGGAATCCGATGAACAAAACCACACTCATTGCCGGCTGCCTTGCGGTTGCATCAGTTTGCGGCTTAACCGGCGCCGCGCAGAACCCGACCGCGGCCGTCTCCAACGGCCAGATCAAGGCCACGCTCTATCTGCCCAACGCGAAGACCGGCTACTATCGCGGCACGCGCTTCGACTGGTCGGGCATCGTCAGCAGCCTCCATTACGCCGGCCACAGCTACTACGGCCCCTGGTACCAGCAGGTCCGCCCCGACGTCTCCGACTACATCTATGACGGCGCCGACATCGTTACCGGCCCCTGCACCAACATGATGGGCGTGCCCGAGGAGTTTACCAACGCCAATCACACCGCGCCCGGTTGGGAAGACGCCAAGGCCGGCGGCACCTTCGTGAAAATCGGCATCGGCGCCCTGCGCAAGCCGGACGACAAGCCCTACAGCAACTACCGCCTCTATGACATCGTCAACGGCGGCAAGTGGACCGTCCGCAAGACCGCCAGTTCCGTCGAGTTCACGCAAGAGCTCACCGATCCCGGCTCCGGTTACGGCTATGTCTACAGCAAGCGCGTCTTGCTCACCGCAGGCAAGCCGCAGTTGGTGCTGGAGCACAGCCTGCGCAACACAGGCCAGCGCACCATCCAGACCAGCGTCTACGACCACAACTTCATGAGCCTCGATAACCAGGCGCCCGGACCGGACCTCGGCATCCAATTTGGATTCCATGCCGAGATGGTTGCGACGCCGGACCCGAAGTTGTTGGAACTCCTCCGTCTCAGCAGTGATCGGGTCACTCTCGCCAGGACTCTCACCGGCGAGGACAAAGTCGCCGCGCTCTTCACCGGCTTCAGCTCCGACCCCAAGGACTACGACATCCGCATTGAAGACCACAAGTTGGGCTTCGGTGTCCGCGCAACCGCTGACCGGCCCCTGGCAAAGGTCGCCCTCTGGGGCATCCGCACCGTGATCTCACCGGAGCCCTTCATCGACATGACCATTGAGCCGGGCCAGGAGTTCACCTGGAAGATCACCTACGACTACTACACCTTGCCCAGCGGCGCGAAATAGGCTTCAGCTTGCGCGGGCCTCAGAACCTGCGCAGGCCGCACCGTCACTCTCCCTGCATCTGCCGCAGCACCATGACGATTGCGAGTGCGCCCAGCACGCACACCAGCCCGAAGAGAAAAGCGCTGGCGTACCCGAATCCGCCAATCACCGCCCCAGCCAATGGTCCGACCAGGAAGAAGGAAACGTCGGCAAATGCGGTGTAGACGCCCAGGGCCGTGCCCCGGTTGTGCGCCGGGACCCGCTTTACTGCTTCCACACCCAGCGCGGGAAACACCAGCGAAAAGCCGAATCCCGTCAGCGCCGCCGCAGTCAGCGCCATCCATGGCGAGTGCGCCCGCCACAGCAGAACCATGCCCAGCGACTCGACCGACATGCAGGCCATCGAGACCGCAAATCCGCCGAACCGGTTGATGGTTCGGATGAACAGCAGCCTCGCCGCGATAAATGCCACGCCAAAGGCAGTCAGGCACAAGGCCGCTCCGCCCCAGTGCCGGCTGGCGTAGAACAGCGTCACAAAGGTAGCCAGCACGCTGTAGCCCACGCCGCCCAGCGCCAGCGCCATGCCGTGCGGGGCCACGCGGAACATCACGTGGCGGAAGGGAAGATGCTCGCCGGGCGTCACCGGAACTGGAGGATTGCGGCTCGCCACAGCCAGGCTGGCGGCGCCCAGCAGCATGATCGCCAGCCCAATCGATGCCAGGCCCCACTGCTGATCCAGCACCACGCCCAGCGGAGCGCCCACGGCCGTGCCGCCATAGGTGCTGATGCCGTTGAACGAGATGATCTTGGCCGTGTGCTCGGGTCCGGCGCTGGTGATGGCCCACAGCGTTGATCCGGTCGAGACCAGGCTCTCGCCCACGCCCAGAGCCAGGCGGCTGGCAATCAGACCGGCAAAACTGGCCCAGGGAACCGCGTGCAGCGCCGCGCCGGCCGCCAGCAGCGCTCCACTCGCCGTGCAGGCGGCCATGCCCCACAGTACGGCCACCTTGGCTCCGGAATGGTCTGAGATCCGCCCCGCCCACGGACGGCTGGCGAAGGTGGCAATGTACTGGATGCTGATCACAAGCCCGGCCAGCGCCGCGCTGTATCCCATGCGCAGATGAACAAACGTCGGCAACACCGCCAGCGGCAGCCCGATGGACAAGTAGCAGATAAAAGTGAAGGCTACGAAGCTGACAATGTGCGCCGTCCCGCCGCGTGGGGCGGTCAAAGACGGGGTCGGAGCGAAGGCCTTGGCGGGAGACGGCATACTTGAGCGGAAACCCGCGCGGGAGCCATCGGTTCCCTGTGGCCCTCAGGTCCCGGTGCGAATTCCTCTGCAATTCTATCTGGCTTCGCGTCTATCCGGCTTTGCGTCTATCCGGCTTTGCGCGGATCCGGCACGTTCTTGCCCAGGGCCGTCGCCAGGGCAATCTGATGGTCTTGTTCGTCGATCAGGATTCCGCGAATCTGTTCGCCCATCGCAAATTCGGCCAACGCCTCGCACTGGCGAACCCGCTCGCGATAGTTACGAATCGTCTCTGTCTCATTGTCGAGATCGAATTGCAGCATCTCCACGGCCTTGCTGGATGTCTTGACGGTCTTGGCGACAACCGCCGGCATGCCGCCAAGATAGTCAATCTGTTCGGCGATGATCAGGGCATGCTTCAGCTCTTGCGCGGCGTGCAGCTCAAGCTCGCCGGCGATGGTCATGAACTCCGCGCCTTTCAAGACCTTCGAATAGACGATGTATCCAATGATCGCCTGGTACTCGCGCGAGAGGTCTTCATTCAGCAACTCGATCAGCTCCGTGCGGGATACCTTCTTTGAACCTTCAGCGGTGGTTTCAACCTTCATGGCATCTCTCCCAAACTGTGGCGTTGAAGTGGATTTCGATCTTCGGACCGGCACTCGCTTGCGTGCGTTTGGCCTCCGCGGCAATGGTCTCAACCTACCAAGAGCCTTCAATACAAGACCGTGCAATATTGAGCACATCTCTCTTTTGCGACTTCAACTCTCGTCGGCGTTTGCCAGGATGGTTTGACAGCCGTGGTCCGCCCCTTCTTGCCGGCGCGGCGTTCATCGAACCTGAAACAGGAGCCGTGCAGTTTTGATCAGGACAAAAGGCAGAGTGCGCGTAGCGTCGGGCATACATCGGCGGATGCATTGAATAGAGCGGCCGCGTGTTGGCTGGCGTCAAATGCAACCCGCCATCGAACCAAGGAGAGAATCATGAACAAGCTGAGCACAGACGATAAAACGACAGGCAAGCTCCACGAAGTCAAGGGAGCCATCAAGGAGCAGGCCGGCAAGCTGACCCAGAACCCCGACCTGGAAGCGAACGGCAGAACAGAAAAGATTGGCGGCAAGGTTCAAAACACGATCGGCAAGGTTGAAAAGGCGATCGGAGAGTAAACGATTCGGCTTCGATTCAGCGAAGACGGAGTGCGTATCCCCAACTCGCAAAAAACAAGAACTGGGGATACAAAGGCGCATGCGGCGAACAAGGCCAGACGATAGACTAGAGCTGTGTCCTCGACGTTTCATGTGGAGAATTTCGGCTGCCGCGCCGCCCGCGCCGATGGCGAGGCGCTGAGCGACCGCCTGCGCGTTGCGGGGTATTCCGCGCAGCAGGCCACTGAAGCCGATCTGGTCATCGTGAATACATGCAGCGTGACCGCGGAAGCCGATCGAGCCGCGCGCGCCTTCGTTCGCCGCGCCCACCGGCTCAACCCCGAGGCCCGCATCGTGGTCACCGGCTGCTACGCGCAGCGCGCGCCGGAAGAACTGGCCGCATTGGCCGGAGTAGCCGCCGTGGTGGGCAACAGCCACAAAGCCCTCGCGCCGCAGATCGCTTTGAGCCTGATGGAACTTCGAGCGCCGCTGGCCGGAAGCGGATTGATACAAATCTCCGCGGCGCAAGCCCCGCCGCAGATGGGCAACGGGCTGCTCGAAATCCTTGCGGCGCAAGCCGCGTCCGCCCCACCGCAGGTGGGCGACGGACCGCACGGAATCCTTGCGGCGCAAGCCGCGTTGGCCCCACCGCAGGTGGTGGTTTGGGCCGATGATCGCTTTGCTCACTCCTTTCTTGAAGAGGCGCAACTGGCGCCCGGCGTCCAGACCCGCCCCAACCTCAAAATTCAGGAGGGCTGCGGCAACCGCTGCTCGTTCTGCGTGATCCCGTTTACCCGAGGACCCTCAAAGAGTCTGCCCCACGAGGTGATCCTGCGCCAGGTCGAGGGCTTCGTTGCCGCCGGTGGCAATGAGCTCGTGCTTTCCGGAATCAATCTCGGCCGCTGGGGCTGCGATCTATCAGGCTACGCCCCATCGGATGAGGGAAGACCAGCCCCACGAACGTTGCCCGCGCTGGTGCGGCGCATTCTTGGGCAAACAGCCCTGCCCCGGCTTCGCCTCAGCTCCATCGAGCCCATGGACTGGGATGCCGAACTCATCGCCCTGCTCGCCGAGTTCGGCGGCACACGGCTCGCCCGCCACGCTCATCTGCCGCTTCAGTCCGGCTCCGACGCCGTTCTGCGCAGAATGCACCGCCGCTACCGGCCCTGGCACTATGCTGAGAAAGTCGCGGCGCTGCTCCGTGCCGCAGGGCCTCAGCTAACCTTGGGAGCAGACGTCATGGCCGGCTTTCCCGGCGAAACCGACGCCGAATTCGAAGAGACCGTGGCCTTCCTCCGCGCGCTGCCCTTCGGCTATCTGCACCTGTTTCCGTTTTCTCCCCGGCCGGGCACCCGTGCCTGGGCCTTGCACGTGGACCGGCCCGTTCCAGCATCGGTTGCAAATGAGCGCGTGGCTGTTCTCCGCGCTCTGGCTGCGGAAAAGAGCAAAACGCACCGGCGGTGCTTTGTGGGGCGGGAAGTTGAGGCCGTCACCCTTCACACGCCGCCCCAGCTGGATCGTTTGGGCCGCACCTCCGCCATGACAGAGAACTTTCTGCCCGTTGAAGTCGACGGCCGCCTGCCGGCCAACCGGCTTGTCCGGCTGCGGGTCACGGGGCTGAATCAGGAAGGGATACTGCGGGCTTCATCAGCATCGCGCGCGGAAACGCCGGATGCTGCCTCGTTTTCATCGGTCCGAAACATCGCTGTGGCAGTCTAGGCTCATGAAACCCAACAGCATCGTGGGAGCCGCCATCCTGCTCGCCACTCTGGTCGCATCCCGTGGGCCGACCGCGACGGCGCAGGCGCCCGCCCCGCACAAGACGAAAAGCGTGATTGTCGTCATGATCGACGGCTTGCGCTGGCAGGAGGTCTTTCGCGGCGCGGACCCGGAACTGATCAAGACCGAGGGGCCTGCGGCTCTTGGCAGTCCCAAAGAGCGCACAGCAGGCGCGCAAACACACTACGGACGCGAAACCCCCGCCGTGCGGCGCCAAACGCTCATGCCCTTCCTGTGGGGCGTGATGGCTGCGCAGGGCCAGCTCTTCGGCAATCGCGACCTGGGTTCGGAGTCGCAGGTGACCAACGGCCTCAACTTCAGCTATCCCGGCTATAACGAGACGCTGACCGGTTTTGCCGATCCCCGCATCCACTCCAACGACAACATCCCCAACCCCAACGTCACGGTCTTTGAATGGCTCAATGCCAAGCCGGCCTTTGCGGGGAAAGTGGCGGCCTTTGGCGCCTGGGACGCGTTCAATGGCATCTTCAACCGTGATCGGTGCGGCTTCCTGGTCAATGCCGGATACGACCCGCTCACGGCGATTCCCGCCACGCCGGAATTGCGGCAGTTGAATGCCTTGAAGGCGGAGACCGTCCGCGTCTGGCCCGATGAGCCCTTCGACCCCATCCCGTTCCATACCGCTATTGAGTATCTGAAGGCGAAGAAGCCGCGCCTGCTCTTCATCGGCCTCGGCGAGACCGACGACTGGGCTCACCTCGGCTCCTATGCCGAATACCTCAATGCCGCCCACTTGGGAGACAGCTACCTGCGCGAGCTTTGGGATCTGCTCCAGTCCATGCCCGAATATCGCAACAAAACCACGTTGATTGTGCTGCCGGACCATGGCCGTGGCGAGGGTTCCCAATGGACCAGCCACGGCAAGGACATCCCCGAGTCCAGGCAGACATGGATGGCGTTTCTGGGTCCGGATACCGCCGCGCTCGGTGAGCGCCGGCAGGCCAGTCCGGTCACCGAAAGCCAGGTGGCGGCCACGCTGGCAGCCCTGCTGGGCCAGGATTACCACGGTGCGGTTTCCCAATCGGGCGCGCCCATTGCGGATGTGCTGGGGAAGTAGGCGCCGCTGGAACCGGCAGCCTGGCGTTGCAATCTCCCGCGGATCGCCCTAATACGCAGCGATGGCAATGTCCGTTTGAGCGAAATCGGTTCCCTTGAAGAGCAACTCCTCGCCGGTTTCCCTGGCCAGGGCATAGGCCATGCAGTCGCCGAAGTTGAGTCCGGCCGGATGGCGCCCCTTGCCGTAGCGCTTGAACGCTTCGCGGGCCAGACGCGCCTGCGATTCGGTAAAGGGGACGATCTCGATGCGGAATCGCATCGTCAAGAGGTCCAGGTCGCGTACGCCCTCCGCGCCCCTTCGCGAAACCAGGATCATCGAAGTCTCCAGCAAGCTCGCCGCAGACATTCGGCAAACAGGACTTCGTGCAATGGCGGCGTCGAGGAGGTGTCCCTCCGGCTCCTCCAGCAGCATGGCGAGCATGGCTGACGAGTCCACGATCACGAGGGAAGCCCGTTCTCGTCCCAACCCATGATTTCGTCCTCGGTGCGGTTGTCCAACACCGGCAATGAAGCACAATGATGGCTGATCGCTCGGACATCCTCAAGCAAAGCGGCCTTGTCCTGGCGCTTCCGCTCTTCGCGGGCCAAGCGCTCGCGCATGGCCACAATCACCGCCACCGTGATGGTTTCACCGGTGGTGGCGGCAAGTTGGCGGGCCAGCCGGTCGGCTTCAGGGGATTTGATACTAAGGGGCATAGTACCTGACCTCCTATTTGTCTACCTGTATATACGATAGCATGACATCGAAATCGGTTCGTGGGCTGGCAGTTCTCTCTCCCGTAGAGGACGATCTTCCGCGTGGTTCAGAGCCGGCGCCTCTCGGTTTCCGTCCGGCTCCCTGTCAGCACCTTCCCGGCTTGGCACCATGCCGTAAACGCAACGTTCCACGGCGCCAACCCAGTGCTATACTCAGGGTGCGTTCGCGTGTCCGCGGCGAATCCGGAAAACCCCGGATGGCGGGAAGCAACGACTTTTGGAGGAGCACCATCGCACTCGATAAACGTTCTGCCAAGTCTTTCATCCGCATCAACGACAGGATTCGCGCGCGCGAAATCCGCGTAATCGACGAAAACAGCGAACAACTCGGCATCATGGCGCCGTTTGAGGCCCTCAAGATTGCCCGCGAACGCGGCCTCGACCTGGTCGAGGTTTCACCCAACGCCGTCCCTCCGGTCTGCCGCATCCAGGACTACGGGCGCTTCCTCTACGAGAAAGAAAAGAGCGAGCGCGCCGCCAAGAAAAAGCAGAAGATCATCGTCGTCAAGGAGGTCAAGTTCTCCGTCACCGTGGACGAACATGACTACCAGACCAAGAAGAATCAGGCGGTCAAATTCCTCGCCGGCGGCGACAAGGTCAAAGCCAGCCTCCGCTTCCGCGGCCGCCAGATGGCCCACCGCGACCTGGGCTACAACATCATCAACCGGCTCATCCAGGACATTGGCGACACCGGCATTGTCGAATTCATGCCGCGCATGGAAGGCACCATCCTGCACGCCATTCTCGCCCCGTCGAAGAAGCAGGAAGCGCCCAAGCCCAAGCCGGCCGCGCCTCCCGCTGCCCCCGCGCCAGCCGTGCCGGTTCAATAAGCCGCTTCTCGCAACCCATCAACGCCACCGGGCCGCCTTCCTCCATGCAGGAAGGCGGCCTTTCACATGCCCGCAAAGAGTATCCTGTATCCCGCAAGGAATGAGGCCATTCTATGAATCGAACCATGACCAGGAGGCAAGCGGCTCTCCTGCTCTCGCAGGCCATTGCGACGGCGCCCGCCCTCGGCTGGGCAAACAGACTGGCCGGTCAAACAGACATGCCGGTTCACGCAGGTCAAGCTACTGCCACTGCGGGCGCCCCGGTCTACGTTGTGCTCTGGTTCGATACCGAGGACTACATTCTGCCGGCCAGCGACGACGCCGCAAAACGCATCGCGGACTTCCTCACCGCCCAGGGCGTGCGCGCCACCTTCAAAGTGGTGGGAGAAAAGGCTCGCGTCCTTGAAGCCCGCCATCGCACCGATGTCATTGCTGCCCTCAATCGCCACGAGATCGGCTACCACTCCAACACGCACAGCCAGCAGCCCACCATCGCCGAGTATGAATCGGTGCTCGATTGGGAGCAGGGAGCCGAGGAGTTCGATCGCCGCGAGCATGGCGGCTTCGAAGACGTCAAGCGAATCTTCGGTAAGGCTCCCACCTGCTTCGGCCAGCCTGGGGTGAGTTGGGCGCCGCAGGCCTACCCGGCGCTCAAAAAGTGGGGAGTGCATGTCTATCTCGACGATGGCCCGCAGGTTCAGCTCGATGGCAAGCCGTTCTGGTATGGCGGCCTGCTCAACATATTCGGCATTGGGGCGGGCCAGCAGCTTGAGCCCAACGAGGATTGGAGCAACCTGGAAGCGGCCAAGGATTACTTCAATAGCCTGCACGCGCAATTGAGCGCGCAGCCGGTGGGCGGGCTGGTGAGCTTCATGTTTCACCCAACGCAGTTCATCTCAGAGGTTTTCTGGGACGCAGTCAACTTTGCCAAGGGGGCTAATCCGCCGCGATCGGAGTGGAAGATACAACCCCAGCGGAGCACTGCGGACCGGGAGCACGCGTTTGGATATTTCGAGGCGCTTGTCCGGCATCTCCGCTCATTTCCGAATGTCCGGTTCATCACGGCCTCAGAGGCGCTGGCGTTGTATTGCGACAGGGCGCGAAGCCGGCGGTTTGAGACAAAGGAACTGAAGCGGATTGCGGCAGAGGTTTCGCCCCTGGTTGGTTTTCAGGTGACGGGCGAATACGCGCTTTCGGCGAGCGAGGTCTTCGTGCTGCTGAATTCGGCGGTGGCGGACGTGGTCCGGAGTGGGAGCTTCGGCGCCGCGGTGCTGGGCGATACGCCCTATGGGCCGGCTTCTGCCGCGACCGATGCGGCTACGAACGAACTGAGCGAGGTGAGCTGGAGCCAGTTTGCGCGGACGGCGCTCGATGTGCAGGCAATTCTGGGGCGGACGGGGCAGATTCCTAACACGGTGTGGATGGGCAGCCATGCGGTCACTCCGGAGTCGTATCTGCTGGCGCTGGCTTCCGTGGCGCAGCAGATTCTGAACGGGCAGGCGCCGCCAGAGACGGTGAAGATTCTTCCGGCGGAGTTGGCCGTGGGCCGGTATGTCGCCAAGGACTCGGTAGCGATTTGGAACTGGCCCATCTTCCCGCCCGGCTTCCACTCGCTTCATCTGATGGAACTGGCCCGGCTGCAAGCGTGGACGCTGAAGCCCGCTCTGCTGCCAATCGCGCGTTAGTTCACCAGCCTCAATTCAGCTAGCGCGAAGGGTGCCTCAGGTGTTGCATTCATATTTAGGACTGCGGCCCGTAGGGCAGTTGGCCCCACCGCAGGTGCTCAATCCAGCCAGAGCAGCCCCAGCGGCTTGACCGGTGGCAGCGGTAGCACGATAAAGCCTTCCCGCCAGTGCCCATCCTCGCGCCGCGGCGGATGCCCCACAATCCGCGTTCCAGCCGCATTGCGCTCCTCCAGAGCCAGCCCCGGCAGCCCACCCACAATGGCCTGCAACTGGTCGTGATTCGGCGGCCGGTTCACGGTGAGGGGAATCGTCGTCCGCAGCGCCCCAAAAGCTTCTGCCAAATCGCTTATCTTCGAGCGGCGCTTCGAGGGCAGCGGCTTCAAACCCAGTGACTTCCACGCCGCGTGCGGATAGCTCTCCACCAGCACCCGCTGCGGCGGCGATCCGGGTTGGGGCAGCGTGTCAAGCCTTCGCCAGCCGCGCCGGCACAGTGCGTCATAAACGTCCAGGCAAAACTCGGCGAAGGCCCTGTAGGTAACCGGCTTCACCATCCCCGGCAGCCCGGTCTTGGCCGCGGTATTCAGTTGCCGCTCGCTCACCCGCGCGTGCTCCAGACCGTTCCCGCGCGACTTCCACGCCTGCGGCCCGTCGAGCATCATGATATGGATGCCGCGCACCCCGCACAGGTGATTCAGCCGCCCGGCCAGTGTATTGGCGTCCACCGGTCCGGCTTCAATCCACGGGAGAATCTCGCACGCTATCGGACCATCGCCCGGCTGCACCCGTTCCAGCAACACAATCCCCAGATCGGACCAGCGGCGAAAGGCAAGATCGACAGAGAGAACGCTCATCCCCTGACAGTACGTCCGAATCGCCCGCTGCGGCAATCGGAGAGGTCCTCAGGCCAGGCGGCGGCGATTCGCAAATGAACCACAAGGCCGAAACGGAACACGAATCTAATCTGGCCTGCTGAGCAGCAATTCGCCTGTGGTAGACTCCCTTCCGTCATGCGAATCCCAGTTTCCGCGTTGCCAATTCTGCTCCTCGTTGCCGGTCTCACGTCCGCCTCCATCTCCGCGCAGCAGCCCGCCGCCCCTCATCTTGAAAAGCGCGGAGCGGCCACCCAGCTCATTGTCGATGGCAAGCCGTTCCTCATCCTTGGCGGCGAACTGCACAACTCTTCCTCGTCCAGCCTCGACTACATGAAGCCCCTCTGGCCCAAACTAACCGACCTCGGCCTCAACACCGTGGTCACGCCGCTCAGTTGGGAACTCGTCGAGCCTCAGGAAGGCAGCTTCGACTTCACCCTGGTAGATGGGCTGCTGAGCCAGGCCCGCGCCGCCCACCAGCGCATCGTCTTCCTCTGGCTCGCCTCGTGGAAGAACGGCATGTCCAGCTACGCCCCCGCTTGGGTCAAGCAGGACACGCGCCGCTTCCCCCGCGTCGTCGAGCGCAACAATGAGGTCGAGATTCTAAGCCCCCTTGGCGCAGCAACCCAGGAAGCCGATGCCCGCGCCTTTGCCGCCCTCATGCAGCACATCAAAGCGGCCGACAGCCGCGACCACACCGTCCTGATGATGCAGATTGAAAACGAAGTCGGCGTCCTCGGCGACACCCGCGACCACTCCGCCGCCGCCAACCGCGCCTTTGCCTCCGCCGTTCCGCCGGAGCTTACCGCTTATCTCCAGGCCCACCGTGACGCGCTCTATCCCGAACTGCGCGCCCTCTGGGACGAAAACGGCAACAAGACCGCGGGCACATGGGCCGAGGTCTTCGGCGACAGCGCCCGCGCCGACGAAATCTTCATGGCCTGGAGCTATGCTCGATTTATCCACGCCGTCACCGCGCGCGGCAAGGCCGCCTACAACATTCCCATGTATGCCAACACCTGGCTCATGGGCGAGGACAGCCGCCCCGGCGACTATCCCAGCGGCTGCCCCGAGCCGCGCGTCCTGGACATCTGGAAGGCCGCCGGCCAGTCGCTCGACTTCTACGCGCCCGACCTCTACGCCGACAACTTCGAGCTGTGGTCCAGGCGCTTCCACCGCGACGGCAACCCCCTCTTCATGCCCGAGGCCAGAGGCGGCGCGGTCGGCGCAGCCAACGTCTTCTACGCGCTGGGCCAGGAGGCCGGCTTCGGCTTCTCGCCATTCGGCATTGAAGACGAAACCGACAGCAAGAGCGAACTCACCGCCAGCTACAACCTGCTGGCTAGCTTCGCTCCGCTGCTCGCCGAGCGTCAGGCCGCCGGCGCCGTCCACGGCTTTGTCCTGGGCAAGTTCCGCTCGTCGGCCGATTTTGTCATGAACGGCTACACCGTCCACGTCACCCTCGATGAGTTGTTCGGCGACCGCGCCTCCGGCGGTTTCGGCCTCATCCTGGCCACTGGGAAAGACGAATTCATCGGTGCCGGCAAGGGCTTCCGCGTCACCTTCGCCCCCCGCTCGCCCGACGCGCCTAAAGTGGGCATCGCCGCCGTCGACGAGGGCAAATTCGTTGACGGCAAATGGGTTCCTGGCCGCCGCCTCAATGGCGACGAAAACGACCAGGGCGCGGCTTGGCGCTTCGACTCCCGCCAAGTCACCCTGGAAAAGGCGACCCTCTACCGGTTTGAGTAGCAAATTCAGCGGCTGAGCCCCTTCGGTCTGCATTCGCCGCCAAGCCCAGCTTGCGCTATACTGGTTGGAGCCTCAAAAGGGCAGGGAAGTCCCTGTCTTTATGGGAACTGGACAGGCCCCAAACGCCAGTCCAAAAACGAGAGAAAAAATGCCCAAGTTGAAGACCCATACGGGCGCGAAAAAGCGCTTCAGCAAGACTGGAACCGGCAAAATCAAGCGGGGCCAGACCAAGACGCGCCATATCCTTACCTCGAAGTCGCCAAAAGTGAAACGCAAGCTGGGCCGTACCCTGCTCGTTTCAGACGGTGACTACTTGAAGGTCGCGCGCATGATTCCCTACGCCTGAACACTGCGTGTGGCAGCCCTTTTTTCGGGCGTCGCACAAATGCAGATGGGCCCCCGTCGAATCCGCATATGCGGACCGGGCCCCCGGAAGTCAGCAGTTTGAGCTTCCGAGAGATTCAGGCTTGCAGAAAGCGAGTGAAGAGGTTACAGCCGCCCTCAGGGAACGGCCTCCTGCCTCCAGCCGCTCAACCGACTCACCAAATGGAGATACCCCATGCCTCGCGTAAAACGTAGTACCAAGCGGAATGACCGCCGCAAAAAGATTCTTGAAAGAGCAAGTGGCTACTTCCTTACCAAGTCCAAGCTCTATCAGGCAGCCCAGGAAGCCGTCGAGCGCGGCCTGAAGTTCGCTTACACCGGCCGCAAGCAGAAGAAGCGCCAGTTCCGCTCTCTCTGGATTGTCCGCATCGCCGCCGCCTGCAAACTGAACAACTTCAGCTACTCGCAGTTGATCAACGGCCTCAAGAAGGCCGGCATCGAACTCGATCGCAAGATCCTGGCCGACATCGCCGTCCACGACGCCGCGGGCTTTACCGCATTGGTTGAGAAAGCCAAGGCCGCCCTCGCCGCAGAGAAAAAAGCGGCGTAAGAGCGAGTCAGCAAGCCAGCGAAAAGGCCCCGGATTCCGGGGCCTTTTCCATTTGCCGTGGCGCCAGACGGGGCATCGCCACTATTTGCCTGCGAGAAACTCCCCAACCGCCTTGTGCCACAACTCCGGCTGGTCCACAAAATTCATATGCCCCGAGTTCGGCAGAATCACCAGTTGCGAGCCGGCGATCTTCTCGTGCATCTCCTTGCTCAGCGAGGGGGCGCACTCGTCGTGGTCGCCCACCACGACCAGCGTCGGCACATGAATGGTCGCGAGCCGGTCAACGTACTCTACCGATTTCAAATTCCCGTCGATGATGAACTCGCCATGCGAGCCCCACATCTCCCGGTAAAGCTCCCAGTTGGTGGGCGCATTGCCGGCGGCCGGGTCGTAGTTCGAGTCGGGCCGCGCGCCGTAGAGAAACGGAAAGTACCCCGGCCCCCATGCCAGATTCTCGTACTCAGCCGGGTACCGGGCGTGCTCCCAGATCTCGCCCTTGCCAAAGAGGCCGGCCGCCTCCAACTCGTTCAACCGCTTCAGCTTGGCAGGAGGCATCTGCGCCTTCTCCTGCGCCAGCACCTCGTTCATCTCGCGCGTTGAGGGGAAGGTTGAATTCAGAATCAGGTGGCTCAGGTTCTGCTGGTATTCGAGGGCATAGGCCTCGGCCAGCACGCCGCCGCAACTGTGCCCCAGCAGCGAAATCTTGCCCAGGTGCAGGGCGGCCCGCACATCTTCTACGTCCTCGACCATGGCCTCGACGGTGTAAAGGCTCGCATCCTCCAGGCGCTGCGAGCGGCCCGAGCCGCGCTCGTCGATAAAGATGAGCCGATGGGTGCGCGCCAGTGGAAGCAGGTAGGGCAAAAAGTAGTCGTGGCTGGCGCCGGGACCGCCATGCAGCACCATCAGGGGAGGGCCAATGCCGATGGACTTGAAGTAGATGAGCACGCCGTGGGCATCGACATAGCCTTCCTGCTGCGGGTAGACGGCGGGGGTGGTTTGGGCGGTAAGGTGCGGCGTCGTGGCCGAAACCAAAAGGGCCAAAGCGATGGCGACTACAGGAAGCAATCTCTTCATGCGCTCCATGCTACGACAGAACCCAAGACCTTCGCATTGTCTTGGGCTAGCCCGCGCGCTGAGGCGGGCGCCGCAGCGCCCGCGGCTGCCCCACGCAGTGGCCCGCCCCACGCAGTGGTGGTTTATCCTGAGAGCTACGCATGACGAACGATACGATTCCCAATCTGACGGCATTTGACGAGGCCGCGCTCGAACGGGCCTTTGCTCAGTTGGAGCAGCAGGCGCGCGCCGCTGCGGCTGCGCTGGACGGCGAAGCGGCGGTTGAGGCCTTCCGCCTGGAGTGGCTTGGCCGCAAGCAGGGCCGGCTGAACGATGTCTCCGGCCGCTGGCTCAAGGCTGCGCCCGCCGAGGCCAAGAAGGCGCTGGGCCAGCGCTTCAACGCACTCAAGGCAGTGGTGGAGGGTCTGCTCGACGAAGCCGCCGGCGCCGGTCCGACCGATGCCGCGCTCAAGGCCGAGGCCATCGACATCACGCTGCCCGGAACGCGCCGACTGACCGGAGCGGAGCACCCCATCACGCGCACGATGAACGAGATTGTTTCGGTCTTTGCCGCGCTGGGCTATTCGGTGGGCGTCGGCCCCCAGGTCGAAACCGACTACTACAACTTCGAGAGCATGAACTTCCCGCCCGGCCATCCCGCTCGCGACACGCAAGATACGCTTGTCATTGCCAATCAAGACCGGCGCTCGCAGCGCGACCGGCTCCTGCTGCGCACCCACACTTCGCCGGTGCAGATGCGCACCATGGAGCAGCAGCCGCCCCCCGTCCGCATCGTCATCCCCGGCAAGGTTCACCGCAACGACGCCGCCGACGCCACCCACTCGCCCATCTTCCACCAGGTCGAGGGCCTCTGCGTTGACACTAACATCACCTTCAGCGATTTGAAGGGCACGCTCGACCACGCCATGAAGGCCCTGTTCGGCTCGGCCGTCAAGACGCGCTTCTTCCCTTCGTTCTTTCCGTTCACCGAGCCCTCGGCCGACGTGCAGATCAGTTGCATCTTCTGTGGAGGCAAAGGCTGCCGCAAATGCAAGAACTCCGGCTGGATCGAGCTGCTCGGCTGCGGCATGGTGGACCCGGCGGTCTTCGCGTTTGCCGCCGAAAAGCAGCCGGGCTACGACCCGAAGAAGATATCCGGATTCGCGTTCGGGATGGGCGTCGAGCGGATTGCGATGATGAAGTACGGCATCAGCGAGATCGGCTCGCTCTTCGCGGGGGATATGCGGTTTTTGAGTCAGTTTGCGTGAAGAAGTTTTGTTCTCGATTGGCGCAGCAAGTTAGCGTGCGCTGCGCGCACATTTGCGAGTTGGCAAGTTAGCGGCTGCGATGGCAGAAAGGGCGGGTATGCCCAGAACTCGATTTTTTCGCGATTTGTACGTTTGGCAGAAGGCGATGGAGTTGGCTCGCCAGGTCTATCTGCGGACTGAGGAGTTTCCACAATCGGAGACCTTTGGCCTGCGCATGCAGATGCGGCGGTCCGCGGTTTCGGTCGCAAGCCATATTGCCGACGGTCATGGACGGCTTTCGGACGCAGATTTACGAAGAGAGCTGGGAGCGGCGCGGGGAGCGCTCTATGAGTTTGAGACACAGAACGATTTGGCGTGCGACATGGGTTTCATCGATAGGGATTCCGGCAAGCAGTTGCTTGATCTGGCAACGGAGACCGCAAAGCTTATCAATGGGCTGCTGGGATCGTTGGCGCCCTGACCGGAATGCCGCTAACTTGCTAACTCGCCCGTGTGCGCGAAGCGCAGGCTAACTCGCTAAAAGGTAACCAAATGAACATACTCACCAAATGGCTTAGAGCGTATCTTCCCCCGCTGACCGTTGATGACGCGCAGCTCGCCGAAGACCTTACTTTGCGCGGCATTGCCGTCGAAGGCGTGTACTCGCTTGGCGACGGCAAAGGCTTCCTCTACGAGATGGACATCACCACCAATCGCGTCGACGCCATGAACCACTACGGCGTGGCGCGCGAAGCGGCGGCGATTTACGGTCTTGAACTCAAGCCGCTGGATGTTGCGCTGCCTGCCGCAAAGCCCGCGGCGAATTCCTTCCCGGTCAAGATCGAAGCCGAAGATGCCTGCGGCCGCTTCACCGCACGCGTCCTGCGCGGCATCTCCGTCACCGATTCGCGCGACTGGTTCCCCGGCGCCGAAGTCTCCACCTACTTTGGCCTGCTGGAGCAGAAGTGCATCTCCAATGCCGTGGACGCCACCAACTTCGCCTGGCTCGCCATGGGCCAGCCCACGCACGTCTTCGACCTGGACAAGATCGAGGGCGGCATCATCGTGCGCCGCGCCAAAAAAGGCGAGCGTCTCAAGACCCTCGACGGCGTGGAGCGCACGCTGGACCCCGAAGACCTGGTCGTAGCCGACCATGCCAGGGCCCTTGGGCTGGCCGGCGTCATGGGCGGCTGGGACACCATGATTACGCCCGCAACCACCAACGTCCTGGTTGAAGCGGCCTGGTTCGACCCCGTCGCCGTGCGCCGCACCGCGCGCCGCCACGGGCTGCATACCGATGCCAGCCATCGCTTCGAGCGCGGCGCCGACTTCAACGCCGGGCCGGTGGCCTCGGCCCTGGTGAGCAAAATCCTCCTCACCAACGGCGGCCACATCGAGGGCGAGCTGGTTGACGTGCGCATTCCCGCCATCGAGGCCCGCACCGCAACGCGCAAACCGATTGCGCTGGCGCTCAGTGAAGTGCATCGCTTGCTCGGAACCACTATCGACAAGGAAGGCATTACCGCCGCGACGGTGGAAGGCGTGCTGGCAGCGCTCGGGTGCAAACTCGCTGCCCAGCCGTCGAATCAATCGACGTGGCTGGTCACGCTGCCCAGTTGGCGTCTCGATGTCGAGCGCGAGATCGACCTGATTGAAGAAGTGGCGCGAGTCTACGGCTTCAACCGATTTGCCAACACCCTGCCTGCCTTTGGCGGAGGCGTGCGCGCGCTGCCTTGGGCCGAGAAAGAATCCGCGGTCCGCCGCACGCTGCTGGCGGCTGGGTTTCACGAGGCGATCGGCAGCACCTTCTGTTCCGCCGCGGAGGGCGCGTTGACTGCGCCGCAGCCGGCGCTTGTTGTTCCGCTGGGCAACCCGCTGAGCGAAGAGGCCGGTGTACTGCGTCCGTCGCTGGTGCCGGGCATGCTGGCCATGGTGGCCGGCAATCTCAATCGCGACGTGAACGATGTGCGCCTCTTCGAACTGGGCACGGTCTTCTCCGGCACAACGGAAAAGGTGGAAGAGCATGCGGCTTTGTCCTTTGCGGCGGTGGGCGCGTTGCCGGAACAAGGCGCGCTGCACGCGACGCGGGCGATCGAGTTTTACGACGTTAAGGGCGTGGTGGAGCAGGTGCTCCAGCGCTTCCAGGCCCGCTCCGTTTACTTTGATCGCTTTCCCGCCGATGCCGGGCTCACACCATCGTGGCTGCATCCGTACCGCTCCGCACGCGCAGCGGTGGACGGCGTGACCGTGGGCTGGTTTGGGCAACTGCATCCCAATGAAGCCGCGGCCCGCAAGCTGAAGGGCGCGGTGCTGGTGGGCGAGCTTTATCTTGACCGTCTCTACACGCTGCCGTTGCGCTCGCCTGCAGCGCATGAAGTCTCCCGCTTCCAGCCGGTGCGGCGGGATTTTTCCCTTGTGCTGGACGAGAGCATCGGCTGGGAGCGCATCGATCGGGCGCTGGCCGGCCTGCGCATCCCGGAGCTGGTCGAGTGGCGTGTGCGCGAGGTCTTTCGCGACGCCAAGCTCGGCAAGGGCGAGTATTCGCTGCTGATGGGCGCCACCTTCCAGGCGCCAGACCGGACGCTGCGCGAAGAGGAGTTGCAGAGCTTCCAGGCGCAGGTGGTGGAAGCTGTTGGCAAAGTTGGGGCGCGGCTGCGCAGTTGACGCGGCAACGGCCTGAAATGACGCTATACTTGGCGGGATAACGTGCTTCTGCGCGGAGGTTTTTCCATGTCGCAATTCTCCTGGGAGTCAGAGGTTTTGGAACAGGCACAGCCGGAGGTTCGTCCGGAGCATACGCAAGAGCCGTTGAGCGATCCGGGCGCGCTGGCGCTGAGTGTGGACGATTTTTCAGCGCTTGAGGACCGCGTTCTGCGCGCGGTGAACCTGGTGAAGCGAGAGCGTGTGGCCCGCGCCGAGGCCGAAGAGCGCGCCGCGCAGGCTGAAGCCCGCCTGGCCGAACAATCGCCCCAGGTTGACCGGCTCCAGATCGAACTGACGACGCTGCACACCGAGCGCGAACATGTGCGGCAGCGCGTGGAGCGGTTGCTGGCGCAACTGGACGCGCTGGAGATCTAGAGCAGAATCACGATTCCCGTGCCCTGAAAAGCATTGTGCAGGGTGTTGATTTCTTAAGGAAATCAACACTTTGCTTTCCGGGCCTTGGGTACACCTATCGTGATTCTGCTGTAAGGCTTTGGAGATATGAACAGGAGGCCGGGTTTGGCCCAGGAAGACTACGGCAACACCATCAGCTACGTCACGGTAAAGATCTACGACCAGACCTATCATCTCTCGGGGCAGGATCCGGCGCACATCCGGCGGCTTGCCGAACGCGTGGACGCCAAGATGCGGGCGGTGGCGGCGCATGGGCGTACCGTGGACTCGCTGCGCGTGGCGGTGTTGGCGGCGCTGAACCTGGCCGATGAGCTGACCCAGGCCTGCGAAGCGCTGGGGGGAGACGTGGGCCAGGGCAGCGCGCGCGCGGCCAGCCTGCGCGGGCTGCTGGATGAGGTGCTGGGCGGGGAGCGGAGAACAGGCTCCTAGGGCGGCGGAATGGCCTGCCCAGGTTGGCGCGGCCCGAACCTCTGTTTCACATCGCGATTAAATCGTCTTGACGAGAGTGCGTTCCTCGTGTTTCCCTCTCAGTTGCCCTGAATTTGCAAGGCTGTCTTAGTCCCAAAACGCAGGCGGCGCCTCTGAGCGCCGCGCAACAGTCCCTGCCCAGGCGCCGGCGCATTGCCGGATGTATGCTGTCAAACATCTCTGCCCGTGGGCCCTTGATACCATGTGTAAACCCGCGCAATCCCGTGCAATGCCGGTTTGCGGAAAACTCAAACCAACTCTGTCCAGATTGAGGTAAAGGAGAATCCCGTGAAACATACGCTCTCAGCAACCTGCTTTTTGTTCCTGACCGCCGGAACTCTGCTCTGCGCTCAACAGCCAAGCGTCTCCCAGGTGGTTTTGCCATCGCACCATGCGGGCAGCGGCCAAATCATCACTCCCAGCTCAGGCATCGAACGTCCGGAGGATATCGGCGTACGCATGCACACCAACTTCAAAATCTTTGTTCCCCCCGGCCGCCCGGAAGGATCGACGGCGTTCCCGGCAGTGAAGGGACGCTCGGTCTACACCCCGTTCCCCGGGTACTACTATGAGACTCCGGCGTCCTTGGCCTGCCTGTACGGAGAAGTCACCGTCACCACCGGTTGCAACCCGAGCTCGGTCTCCAAGGTTGCCACTGGCGGTTCCAAGGCCATTGCCATCGTCGATGCCTACGACTATCCGACAGCGTTGGCGGATTTGAAGGCCTATTCAGCTCAGTTCGGGCTGCCCGCTCCCACGTCGTCCACCTTCACTGTGGTCTACGCATCCGGCTCAAATCCCGGCCCGGACCCCTATTCGCTTGGGGAGAACGGATGGAACGCATGGGAAGCCGAGGAGGCACTGGACATTGAGATGGCGCATGCCATGGCTCCTTCGGCGCATATCTACCTGGTCGAAGCCAGTTCGAGCTACGACTCCGACCTGCAAGTGGCTGTGGCAAAGGCCATTTCGCTGCTGACCGCCGCACCCAACCATGGCGGCGAGGTGTCAATGAGCTGGGGCGGGAGCGAGTTCCCTGACGAAGTCTCGGGCGACTCGTATTTTGCCGGTACCAATGTGGTCTTCTTTGCCTCGTCCGGCGATAGCGAAGGCACCCAGTACCCCTCCACCTCTCCCAATGTCGTTGCCGTCGGCGGCACCACACTCGCGCGCAATCCCAACACCCTGGCCATCGAGGAAGAGACCGCATGGGAGGACGGCGGTGGCGGCGTCAGCGACTACGAGGCCCGGCCTTCTTTCCAGAACAGCATCTCGGCGATCGTCGGCAGCGCCCGCGGCGTTCCGGATGTGGCCGCAATCGGCAACCCCAGGACCGGCGTCTGGGTCTACGACAGCTTCGAGACGTGGTCCTGCAATACTTCCGGCTGTGGGGAGGCTCCCTGGAACGTCTTTGGCGGCACCAGCGTTGCTTCGCCGCTCTGGGCGGGCGTGGTCAATCACGCCGCCCACTTCAGCGCCTCCACGGCGGCGGAGGAAAGCCTGATCTACACCAACGCCTCGAAAGCCGCGGATTACCGCGATATCGTCTACGGCTCCTGCGGCTTCTACCAAGGCTGGTTCGCCGTCGCGGGCTGGGACCCCTGCACCGGAAATGGCGCTCCGCTCGGCACCGTCGGCAAGTAACCGCGTTTCTTTGTCAACTGACACAGCAGGCCCTTTCTTCCACCGCAAGCTGGAAGGAAGGGCCTGCTGTCGTCAGCCTACGAACGATCCTGATCCACTGTCCACGGGACCGGTCTGCGTCGCGCCGTCAGGTTGTTTGAGGATGATTCAACAGCTATGCAACGCGCATGGGCCAACGCCTTCGCCGTTTCGGGCGCGCTGTTCCCAAAACCGGGCGCCCAAACCCTAGCACAGCGCACCCATGCTGCACAAGACTTGTAATTCTCCGCGCCGACCCATACTATCCGCAATAGAAGCCGGCCTGCAAAGCAGGTGGGTGGTTAACGCTGGTTGAACCAACATTCATGAACAGGGGCTCAACTCGACAATCGGTTCT